>Ga0073899_10003777_pt1 | contig 13359 bp, 9 predicted proteins | sample KloWWTmetaKNB5Ph_FD_88975 | JGI IMG/M metagenome (GOLD analysis project Ga0073899, IMG submission 88975) | Active sludge microbial communities from Klosterneuburg, Austria, studying microevolution and ecology of nitrifiers - Klosterneuburg... | ecosystem: Engineered > WWTP > Aerobic digester >... | reverse complement strand
CGGCCCGGCGCCCTCCGATCCCGATCCCGATCCCGATCCCGATCCCGATCCCGATCCCGATCCCGATCCCGATCCCGATCCCGTCCCCGATCCCGTCCCCGATCCCGCCCCCGATCCCGTCCCCGCTCCCGATCCCCGATCCCGCTCCCCGCTCACCGTCCGGTCGGCATCTTCGCCTTCGCCCCCGCCACGCCGTCGCTGAACGGGTGACACCCGGCGCAGGTCGCCGCCTTCGGCTGGTGCGTCTGCTGCGCCTCGTGGCAGGTCAAGCAGTTCGCGCGCTCGGCGTGCGGCGCCGGATCGTGCCCGCCGCGGTGGCAGGTCTCGCAGCGATCGTGGCCCTTCGACGCGTGCAGGCCGGGCAGCGCATCCTTGTGGCAGGTGACGCACGCCGGCGGCCGCGGCGGCCCGTCGGGGCCGTGCGGGCGGTGGCAGCTCTGGCAGCTGTCGACGCCGAGCTTGCCGTGGCCGACCGCCGCCTGCGTGGCGTGGCAGCTCGCGCAGGTCGTGGCCTTCGCCAGCATCTTGCCGGTGTGCTGGTCGTGGCAGTTGCGGCAGTCCTTGTGGCCGGCTGGCGCGCTGCCGTGCTCGGCCTGGTGGCACGAGGCGCACGTCGGCGTCGGCTTGCCCGGCGCGTGCCGCGCGTCGAGGTGACAGCTGGCGCACGCGGCGTGGCCCGGCGTCACCGTCGTCGAGATCTCGCGGTGGCAGGTGCCGCAGGTCGGCACGGTCTGGGACGGCTGGTGCGCCGCCTTGACGTGGCAGCTCTGGCAGGTGGCGTGGCCGGTGCGCGCCGTCGACGCGACCTGCTCGGCGTGGCAGCGCTGGCACAGCGCCGCGGCCAGCGCCGGCTTGCCCTCGTGCGGCACGTGGCAGTCGCGGCACTGCGCGTTGCCGTGGCGCGGCACGTCGTCGTGGCAGGTCGCGCACGCGACCGCGATCCCGGCCATGCCGCGCTGGTGCGGCGGGTGACAGCCTGCGCACGCGCCGTCCTTGCTGGGCGCCGGGTGCGCGACCTGCTCGCGGTGGCAGCTGGTGCACGCCCGCGGCTCCGCGCCCTCGTGCTGCTTGTGGCAGCCGATGCAGCTGGTGTGATCCTTGGCCGCGAGCACCGGCTTCGCCTGGTGACAGGTGGTGCACGGCTTGACCGCGGCGGCGGCGAACTGGTGCGGCTGGTGGCACCCGGTGCACCGCTCGTGACCGCCGGGGAACAGCGCCGCGGCGGTGATCGCCGGCGTGCCCTTGGCGTGGCACGAGGCGCACTTGCCGTCGGCCTCGAGCGCGAGCTCGTGCGGCCGGTGGCAGTCGAGGCAGTCGGTGGCGCCGGTGCGATCGCCGTGATCGGCGACGACGTCGTCGTGGCAGTCGCGGCAGGTGCGCGGCTGGAACGACGGCCGCTGGTGCGGGCGGTGGCAGCCGCTGCACGTCGCGCCGCCGTGGATCTGGATCATCTGCACGTGCTCGCCCTGCGGCTCGGCGTGGCAGCGCATGCACGAGTTGGGCTTGATGCCGAGGTCCTTGCCGAAGCCGTGGCAGTCCTGGCACGCCGGGGTCTCGGCCCCGGCCGGCGCCGCCTCGTGGATCGTCGCCACCTTGTCGTCGTGGCACTTCTTGCACAGGTCGGCCGGCGGCTTGGCGAAGCCGGCGTCGGCGACCTCGTGGCAGTCGACGCACTTGACGTCGCCGTCGATCACGTGGACCCGGTGGCCGAAGCTCTCGCGCACGATGCGCCAGGCCGCCGGCACGTCCTCGGCGTTCTCGCCGGCGCCGCCGCACGCGGCGAGCACCAGCGCGAACACCACCAGCAGGCGCGCCTTCATGGTGTCCCCCCGGCCGGGTGGCACATCCGGCACGGCATCGCGCCCATCGGTTGCCGGCTCGACCAGCCGGGCGGGTGCGGGTTGCCGCCGGGCCCGCCGACCTTGTGGCAGCCGACGCACAGCTGCTCGCCGGCGCCGCCGTGGCAGCTCGCGCACGCGACGGGATCGCGCCGCGCCGCCGCGCCGTGGGCGTTGGCGCCGGGGCCGACGCCGATCCAGCCGGGCGGGTGCGGGCTGGTGGTGGTCGAGGTCATGACGCCGCGATCGCGGTGGCAGTCGAGGCAGCGATCGGGCGCGTGGCAGGTCGTGCAGGTGGTGGGCATCGCGCGCGCGGCCTCGCTGTGGCGGGCGATGAAGCCGGGCCGGTGCGCCGACGCCGCCATCGGATCGGCCGGGCGCAGCCGCGCGCTCAAGGTCGGCGCGGTCACGCCGTGGCAGCTGGCGCAGAAGTCGGCGCGGTGGCAGCTCGCGCACGCGTCGGCCGCGGCCGCGGCCTGCGGGCCGTGGCGGGTGACGTAGTCGTCGTCGTGGATCAGGTGGGACGCCGGCGGCGTGGTCTCGCCGGGCAGATCGACGTGGCAGGCGTTGCAGTCGCGCAGGTCGCGCTCCTTCTCGTGACAGCTCCAGCAGGTGGCCATCACCGGCCGCAGCGCGCCGTCAGCGGTGCCGACCGCCTGGTGGCAGCGGGCGCAGTTGCCGACGGCGGGGCCGGCGTGGCGGGCGTGGGCGAACTTCAGGTGGGCCTTGGCCTCGATCGCCAGCCCGACCGTCCACGGATCGCTGTGGCACGACGCGCACGAGCGCTTGTCGTGGGGGTTGTCGTGACACCCGGCGGCCTGGCACGAGGCGTCGTCGGGGATGTGCATGGTCGCGTCGTCGCCGGCGGCCTCGATGCCGGTGTGGCAGCGCGGGCAACCGATGCCGGCGGTCACGTGGGCGCGGTGCGCGAACACCGGCGCCGGGGTCTTGCGGAAGCCGAGCACGCCGGCGCACGCCACCACCGCCACGCCCGCGGCCACCGCGAGCAAGAGCGCGCGCGATCTCATGGGACCTCCCAGCGTCGACCGAGCTGCGCCAGCACGTCGACGCGGTAGCGATCGGCCGGGGTCGACGAGGCCTCGACGGCCATCGCCGCGTCCCACGCGCCCTGGGTCCAGCCCAGCGCGGCGAGCCCCCACGGCCACATCGTGCCGCGGCCGCGATCGACGTCGGGCACGACCAGCTCGCCCTCGAGCGCGGCGGTGAACGCGCCGCGCGGGACCCGCACCGCCAGCCGGGCGCCGGTCCAGCCGCCGTCGACCACGCCGGTGCGGCGCAGCTCGCCGGTGATGGCGCCCTTGCCGGCGTCGTCGAGGCGCAGCACCGCGCGGCAGTACGCGTCGGCCGCGTACTCGGCGTCGACGGCGCGCGCGCCGACGTCGGCGGCGAGGTCGAGCCGCGGGGCGGCCTTCCACCGCACCGCCGCGCCGAGGCGATCCGAGGCGACGTCGCCGAGCACGGTGAACAGCGAGGTCGCCGGCAACAGGTGCGAGGCCACGCGGTGCTGGCCGGCCAGCTCCACCCGCAGCCCGCCCATGCGGTGGGTCACCGCCACGTCGACGTCGGCCAGCGTGGGATCGATCGCGTCGAGCACCGCCCGCGCGGCGAGGTCGCTCTTGCGGTAGGCCACCGCCGCGTCGACGCCGAGCTCGCGCACGTCGAGGCGCCCCTGGCTGCGCCGCTCGAGCGCGGCCACGCCGACGCCGCCCCAGTCGCCGAGCCGCCGCCCGATCCGCCCACCGGCCAGCCAGTCCCAGGCGCGGACGCCCAGCTGCGGCACGACCGGCACGCCGCCGAACGCCTCGACGTCGAACCGCGCCGGCAGCCGGGCCCGCCCGGCGACGCCGTCGACGTGCTGCGGGCGCAGCGCGCCGGCGGTGGCGATCAACCGGCCCAGGCGCACCTCGGCCCGGCGATCGGCGCGCCGCGCGACGACCGCCATCACCAGCGCGTCGCCGTGATCGGCGTCGGTGCCCATCCACACCAGCGCCTCGGCGCTGACGCCGGGCGCGACGCCGCCGTCGCCGCCGAGCACGAGCAGGCCCACCGGCGACTGCGCCGAGGCCAGCGCGTCGCCGCGCAGCCGCAACGGCTCGGCGTCGGCGCGCGCGGCGAGCGCGAGCGTCGCGGCGACCGTGAGCGCGGCCCTCATGACCCCGGCTCCGGTGGCTTGGTCGCGGCGGCCTCGGCGGCCGCCGGCTCGATGTCGGCCGCGGCCTCGGCGGCCGGCTCGGCGAGGCCGAGCTCCTGGGCGCGCTTGGCGTCGCGCCGGATGCGCCGCAGATCGGCCAGCACGACCCAGCCGTAGATGCCGAAGGCGGCGGTGCCGACCGCCTGCCCGAACGACATCGCGAGCATCACCGGCAGCGGCGTGGGGCGCAGCACCGACCACACCATCATGGCGAGGGCGACGAGGGTGAGGACCGCCGAGGCGCGAAGCCACTTGCTCATGGCTGCTTGCTCCAGGGATGGGCCGGGCCGTGGCAGCCCTCGCCGACGCAGCCGACCTCGCCCGCGCGCAGCTCCTTGAGCAGCGCGGCGTGGTCGCCGACCTCGGACCACTTGGGCGCGGTCGTGGTGTGGCAGCGGCGGCAGGTCGAGCTGCGGAACGGTTCGCGGATGTGGATCTCGGCCTTGGCCTCGGCCAGCGACTTCTTCCGGTACGTCATCAGGTAGTGGTAGACGTGCCGCATCCCGCCCATCTTGGTGACGACGGTGCCGAACATGCCGTAGTCGGCGTGGCACGTGTAGCAGCTCTCCTTGCCGAACTGCGCGTTGCGGGTGTGGATGGCCGCCAGCCCGGTCGACTTCGGATCGGTCGCGTCGTCGAGGTACGGCGTCATCACGTGGCACGAGCCGCAGAACTCGCGGTGCTTGGTGGCCTCGAAGCCGGCGTAGTTGCCGGAGCCGGCGGTGGTCAGCGGGAACACGCCGATGCCCAGCAGCAAGGCCAGCTTGGTCACGCGGTTCAGCTGCGGCCGCGCGACCAGGTACCAGATCAAGATCAGTGCCGACGCGACCGCGCCGGCGAGGGCGATGACCGCGAACGCATCAAGGTGCATCGACGTCTCCATCGAGGTGGGCGGTGGTGGGGCCCGACGGCCCGGCGACGAACTTGATGTTGCCGAAGCCGTCGACGGTGTTGGGGTGGCAGAGCGCGCAGTCGCGCAGCGTGAAGGTCGCGAGGTGGGAAGGGGTCGCCGGCGGGACGCCGTGGCAGGTGCCGCACGCGGCCTCGCCGGTGCGGGTCCACACCGGGCGCGCCGCGCGGTGACACGACGCAGTGGCGCACGTGGCGGTGGTGCGGTCCCAGCCCAGCGCCGCGACCACCTCGGCCGGCCCGGTGGTATCGATGTGGCCGGCCGCGGTGACGGTGGTCGGCACCACGTGGCAGGTCGCGCACGGGATCGGCGTCGACAACCGGCTGGGCGCGGTCAGGTGGGCCTGGTGCGCGCCCACGCCGATCGCGGTGATGAACTGGTTGCCGGCGAGGTCGCGCGGCGGCGCCGGCGACGCGGCGCTGCCGTGGCAGCCGTCGCACGCCATCGGCACGTCGACCACGCCGTCGATGTGCGGCGCGCTCGCCGGGTGGCAGGTCGCGCACGCGTTCGACGCGTGGCTGGGCGGCGGCTGGCCGTGGCAGCTGGTGCACGGCGTCGGGCCGCCCGGCGTCGCCCAGCGGGGCTGCTCGCTGGTGCCGCCGGCCGCGGCGAGCACGTCGCCGTGGCAGTAGACCTGGGTGCAGGTCGCGGTCGCCGGATCGAAGGCGGGCGGCGCGGTGCGGGTGCCGCCGGTCGGCGTGATCGCCGCGCGATCGGTCATCGCCACCTCGGCCGGCGCCGGGTCGGCGACGCCGGCGACGCGGATGTGGCCCTCGTCCTTCCAGCTGGCCGGCACCGTGTGGCACTGATCGCAGGTGACACCGCCGGCCCGGTGGCGGGCGTGCGCGCCGGTGGTCGGGTTGGCCTCGTGGCAGGTGTTGCAGGCGGTCGGCCCGTCGGCGTGACAGGTGCGGCAGGTCGGCGCCTTGCTCGTGCCGGCGAAGTCGGCGCCGTGGCAGCTCGCGCACACGTCGAGATCCCAGTCGAGCTCGGCCAGGACCCGGCCGTGGAACTCCGGGGACGCCGGATCGAGCACGCCGCAGCCGTGGACGCCGGTCTTGGCGCAGCCGTCGCCGGCCGGCGGACGCGGATCGGCGCACGCCGCCAGCGCCGCGCCCAACCCCACCGCCACGATGGCGATGATCGGCCTCACCGCGCGTGCACCACGTCGACGTCGACGGCCGCGCCCGGCCCGTGGCAGGTGGCGCACGCCTCGAGGCCGAGGACGGTGGTGTTGATGGTGGCGTGGGCCATCACGTAGGAGGCGTCGTGGCAGCTGGTGCACACCGACGTCTCCGGCGGCAGCCGGTAGGTCTGGGTCACGTTCCAGAACGGCGCGGTGCAGTAGTTGTCGCTGTCGCCCACCGGCTCGGTGCAGGTCAGCTCCTGCAGGATGCTCGGCGCGCGGCCGGCGGCGGCCGGCAGGCGCCAGGTGCCGTCGAGGTGACACGCCGCGCAGTCGGTGCGCGGCCGCGGGTAGCGGACCTCACCGAAGTTGTGCGGCGTGCCGTCGGGATCGATCGTGGTCGGCGTCGGGTTGCCGCCCAGCACGTACGGCTGGGTCAGCTCCTCGCCCATGTGGATCTTGTGGATCATCACGCGGAAGTCGACGCTCTCGGCCAGCACCGTCGAGCCCTCGAGGCGGGCGATCCGGTCGGCGTTGGCGTTCTCGGGGTTGTGGCAGGTCACGCAGTAGCCGGCGCCGCGGCGGTTGCCGCCGTGGAAGCGCAGGTCGGCGTGGCACGCGTTGCACTTGGCCGGGTCGATCACCTGGCGCCGCGCGACCAGTGCGCCGGTCACCGCGAACGCGCGGCTCGGCGACACCGTCGGGTAGCGCGGGTCGGCGGCGTTGACCGCGCCCTCCATCGCCACGGTGAAGCTGCCGGTGGCGGCGGCCGGGATCACGATGGTGGCCGGGAACGTGTAGCGGAAGGTGCCCTGGGCCGCGTCGACCGCGGCGAGCGTGCCGGTGGCGCCGGTGCCCTGGATCGTCGCCTGCGCCCACGGGTTGGTCGAGGTGCCGACGGTCCAGTAGGTGGTGTAGTCGGTGTTGGGGCCGACGATCAGCGCGCGCAGGCTGGCCAGCGGCGCGGTCGTGATGTCGCGCGCGGCGCCGTCGTAGCGGACGCGGAACGTGAACGCCAGCGGCGAGCCGGCGACCACCGGGTCGGTGCCGAGGATGTCGACCGTCAGCTCGTGGCTGCTGTCGAGCGCGAGGTCGACGTGCGCCGGGACGATCGGCGCGACCGAGCCGGTGGCCGGGTGGCAGACCGTGCACGCCGCGCCCGGGGGCTGCACGCCACCGCTGTGCAGGCGCTGGCCGGCCGGCGGCGGATCGACGAACGACACGTCGTCGTGGCAGGTGCGGCACACCCGCTCCGAGGGCTTGGTCTGCCAGTGGGTGCCCTGCGCCGCGCCGCCGTGGCACGCGTCGCAGCGGTTGAGCGCCTGCGGGAACGCGACCGTCGAGAAGTCGTGGACCGCGCCGCCGAAGCCGATGATCTGGTACGGCGTGCCGGCGATCACCGACGGCAGCTCGTCGCCGGCGTGGATCTTGTGGATCATCACCTGCAGGTCGAGCTCGTTGCCGGTGTCGGGGTCGCTGGTCTGCGCCGTGTGGCACATCTCGCACTGATCGACCTCGGTGTAGCGCCCACCGTGCGCGGCGAACTCGCCGTGGCACGACGCGCACGCGGCCTGCGCGACCACCGCGTGGTCGGCGACCGCGCCGCCGTCGGGCCGCACCGAGAAGCGGTGGCGGTCGAACGCGGTCGCGCCGTCGTACGTCCGCGACGCGACGCCGAGCACGACCTGGGTGCGGGCCGGGTCGAAGCCGGTGAGCGGCGCGGCGAAGGTATAGGTGTACGTGCCGGCGGTGACGTCGACCACGGCGAAGGTGCCGGTCGCCTCGGTCGTGGCCTGGGTCGCGGTCGCGCCGCCGGGCGCGGTCGCGGTCCGGGTGGTGTACGCGTTGTAGGCCAGCGGCTCGCCGGCGCCATCCACGTTGAGCTGATCGAGCACGAACCCCAGCGTCACCGCGCCGGAGGTGAGCCGGCCGGTGCGATCGAGCGCCACGCCGGCCGCGTCGCGGATCCGGAACGCGACGACCGCCTGGGAGGCGGTCATGGTCAGCCCGGTGATCTCCAGATCGACGCCAGGCCCGGTCCACCACGGGGTCACTCCGTCATCGCCGGTCGGCCCCTCTGGCCCGACCTGCCCGGTCTCCCCCGGGTCACCGGGGACGCCCGGAATGCCTGGGTCTCCGGCGGGCCCCTGGGGTCCGGCGGGTCCCTCACAGGCAACGACGGCGATCGCGAGCACGGCAAGCCAACGTGGACGCATAGCGCTCCCCCGAACTACAAGTCGCGTGCCGGACCCCCGATGGGCAACTAGCCGCGAACCAAGGCATCCTAACGCGAATCGGTTGCGCGCGGGCGCAAGGCCATGCAGCCGTTGCGCGAACCGCCGCGTCAAGACTACCGGGGCGTCAGGATGAGCGCGCTGCGGGCTGGCACGCTCAGCGGCGCGCTGACCGCCTGCTGGGTCACCAGCTCGTCGTAGCTGCCGGCCGGGACGCCGACCGCCGCCTGGGCGGTGTCGGAGCGGTTCAGCACCACGATCACCGTATCTCCCGGAGCGCGCATCTCGTAGGTCACCACCTCGGCGGTGCCGCCCAGCACAGTGCGGGCGCCACGGCGCAGGGCGACGTGGGCGGTGCGGATCCGCGCCAGCGTGCGCAGCCGCTCGCGCAGCGCCACCTGGTCGGTCGAGTACCCGGACCACGGCATCATCCGGCGGTTGTCGGGATCGCCGGCGCCGGCCAGGCCGATCTCGTCCCCGTAGTAGATCAGCGGGACGCCGGGCGACGTGAACAGCAGCGCGAACGCGACGCCCAGCCGCTCGAACGGACGCTGGTTGGCCGGCTCGCCCGGCTGGTTGCTCCAGGCCCGGCCCTTGCCGTCGTCCCAGTCGCCGAACAGCGGGGTGTCCTCGGCGATGTGGATCACCCGCGGCACGTCGTGGTTGCCGATGAACGTCGACATCACCGCGCCCGCACCATAATAGGTGTCGTTGCTCTTCATCCAGTTGCCGAGATCGACCATCGAGCCCTGGCGACGCAGCACGGTGGCCAGGATCTGGGCGCGCAGCGGGAAGTCGAACTGGCCGTCGAGCATGGTCTGCGGGTTCACGTACGCCTTGATCAGGTCGCGATCGCCGGTGTAGGTCTCGCCCACCAGGTAGAACGGCTGATCCCACTCGACCTCGCCGTCGAGCCGGGCCCGCAGGTCGGTCAGCCACGCGTCCTCGATGTGCTTGACCGCGTCGAGCCGGTAGCCGTCGGCGCCCAGCCGCTGGGCCCAGGCGATCGCGTTGGCCACCGACCAGCGCCGCGCGTCGGCGTTGCGGAAGTCGAAGTCGGGCAGGTACGACGTGAACCAGCAGCGCTTGCGCTCGGCCAGATCGTCCCAGCTGCAGCCGGCGCCGCAGACGCAGTCGCCGCCGCGGCCGTTGTCGTTGGGCCAGAACCAGTCGCGGTGGGTCGTGTACAGCGGGCTCTTGCTGTGCACGTGGTTCATCGCGTAGTCGACGATCACGTCGATGCCGCGGGCGTGGGCCGCGGCGATCACCGCCGCCAGCTCGGCCTCGGTGCCGATCCGCCGCTCGATCTGCTCGAGGTCCTTGGGCCAGTAGCCGTGGTAGCCGGAGTAGTCGTGGCCGTCGGAGCCGCGGCCGCGGCCGTCGGCGTTGTCGAGCGGCGAGGTCAGCCACAGCGTGTTGACGCCGAGGTCGGTGAAGTAGCCGGCCTCGATCTGCTGGCGCAGCCCGACGAAGTCGCCGCCGCGGTAGTCGGCCGGCGGCTCGAGGCCGAGCGGCATGTCGTTGGCCGGATCGCCGTTGGCGAAGCGGTCGACCATCACGAAGTACAGGATCGCGTCGCGCCAGTCGCGGGCCGGGCGCGGCGGGCACTGATCGCAGTCGACCCGCACCACCGAGTTGCGGCCGCCGAAGCCGTCGGGCGTGGTGCGGGCGTTGCCGGGGTCCGCCATCCACGTGCCGTCGACCACCAGCTTGTAGACGATCACCTGCTGGTCGCGGGCCGGCACCGTCGCTTCCCACGCGGCGCCGACGCGGGTCATCGGCACGCCGACGGTCCAGCCGTCGGGCGCGAAGTCGCCGCGCAGGTTGACCGTCGCGCCGGCGCCCTGGTAGCGGATCGTGACGGTGCAGGTGGGCACCGGCTGCGCGCACACCGGCTGGGGCGGCGCGTCGACGCCGGCGTCGATCGGCAGCGCGTCGGGATCGGCGTCGACCGCGGCGTCGATGACGTCGTCGTCGCCGGGCTGCTGGGTCGACGGGCACCCGGCGAGCGCGCCCAGCGCAAGCAGCATCGCGACCAGCGTCACGCGAGAGGTCGACGAACGCAGCATGCCGGCGCGATCATCAAGCGACGTGCCAGGGCGGCGCCCCGGCGGCACGTGCCGATCCGCGATCTTGCGGCACAGCCGCGGCCCGGCTTCGTTGCCAATCGCAACGCCATCCGTGGCAGGCTCGCGCGCTCGTGCCGCGCTTCTCGCTAGATCCACCCCGCCGGTCGCCGGCACGCTTCATGCTGCCGCGCCGAGCGATGCTCAGGGCCGCACCCACGCTCGTCGTTTTCGGCATCACCGCGGCCGCATCGGCGGCGCTGGCCCAGCCAGCCCCGCCGCCGACCGATCCGCCCGCCGACCCACCCGCCGAGGCCGAGCCGGCGCCGCCGCCCGCGGTCGACCCCGCCACGGTCGACGCCCTGCGCGCGCGGATCGACGCCCTCGAGGCCGCCGCCCGGGACGCCGCGCCGCCCGCGCCGCCCGCTGCCGAGGAGGCCGCGCGGCGCGTGCCGGTGGTCGTCGACGACGGCGCCCACCGCGGCGGCTTCCGCTTCGGCTCCTACGGCCGGGTCGTCGCCGGCACCGATCTGCGCGGCGGCAAGCCCCAGCCGATCCACGTCGCGGCCCACGGCCCGCGGGTCGTCGAGGAGAGCTACCTCGAGCTCGACCTGGCCTACGCGTTCGCGTTCGACATGGGCGGCGTGCTGCGCACGGTCACGACGCTGGCCTACGACGACCAGCTGTTCCACGACTCGGGCGAGTTCACCGCCGGCCCGGCGATCCGCAACCTCTACGCCGAGGCGACGCTCGGCGACTTCTCGGCGTGGGTCGGCTCGCGCATGCTGCGCGGCGACGACCTGTACCTGTTCGACTACTGGCCGCTCGACGATCTCAACACCGTCGGCGCCGGCGTCGCCGTCACCACCGCCAAGGTCGAGGTCAGCGGCCACGTCGGCGTCAACCGCCTGCTCGACCCGTTCCAGTACCAGGAGCGCCGGGTCGCCGACCCCGAGCTGGGCGCCACCACGGTGGTGCAGCTCAACCGCCAGCGGATGATCGCCAGCGCCCGCGCCGGCTACACGATGGCCAAGGCGCCGACCGGGCTCTCGACCCGCGCGCGGATCTACGGCGAGCTGCACGGCCTGCCCAGCGGCACCCGCCGCCGCACCTCCGACGCCACGCTCGAGGCGCTGCCCCGCGACTGGGGCACGACGCTCGGCCTCGAGCTGTCGGCCTGGGGGCTGGCGCCGGCCGACTCGCCGTACCGCCGGCACGCCAACCTGTTCGTGCGCTGGTCGCGAGGCCTGGCGGCGTTCGACGAGCTGGCCGCGCCGACCTCCTTCGACGCCGAGCTGCGCACGTTCCCCAAGGCCAGCGAGGTGGTGCTCGGCGCCGGCGCCAACTGGGACGACGCCTGGGGCCACGTCACCGCCGCCGCCTACGCCCGGCGCTTCGTCGACGCCGACGTCAACGCCCACGATCGCGACGACGGCTGGGAGTACGCGATCGATGTCCGCCCGGCGGTCAAGCTGCACCGCCGCGGCCTCCACGCCGCGCTCGACCTGGCCTACGAGGCGCGGTTCCCGCGCGGCCTGCAGCCGACCACCCAGCTCGCCGCCGACGCCGCGATCCTGTCGATCGCGCCGATGCTGACCTTCCACCCCACCGGGCCGTCGGCGTTCGATCGGCCCGAGCTGCGCGTGATCTACCGCGCCGCCCACCAGAACGACGGCGCGCTCGCGCTGTACCCCCTCGACGATCCCCGCGCCCGCGCGTGGACCCAGTACCTCGGCGTCGAGGCCGAGTGGTGGTTCAACTCCAACTCGTACCGGTGAGGTGATCGCCATGCCGCCCCGCGCCCTCCTGCCCCTCGCGCTCCTGCCCGCCCTCGCCCTCGGCGCCGCCTGCGGCGCCTCGGACCTCGAGCACCCCACCGACCTGCCCCACCGCGGCAACGCCGACGTCGACTGGCGTGATCAGGTCATCTACCAGATCGTCGTCGATCGCTTCGCCAACGGCGATCCGTCCAACGACACCAACGTCGCGCCCAGCGTGCCGGCCCGCTACCACGGCGGCGACTGGCAAGGGATCATCGACAAGCTCGACTACCTCGAGCAGCTCGGCGTGACCGCGCTGTGGATCTCGCCGGTGGTCAAGAACACCGAGGAGGACGCCGGGTTCGCCAGCTACCACGGCTACTGGACCCAGGACTTCCTGCGGCCCAACCCGCACTTCGGCGACCTGTACAAGCTGCGCGAGCTGGTCGACGCCGCCCACGCCAAGGGCATGCTGGTCATCCTCGACGTGGTCACCAACCACGTCGGCCAGCTCTTCTATTACGACATCAACGGCAACGGCCAGCCCGACGACTGGATCTCGGGCGGCGGCCTGTCGCACACCTGCGTCCAGATCTGCCGCCAGAACCCGAGCCAGTGCAGCGCCGACGAGCTGGTCTACTGCGACAAGGGCAAGGACTACCTCGAGCGCATCATCGAGTGGGATCCCGAGTTCGACCCGCGCGGCGTCCAGGGCTGGACCTCGCTCGGCTTCTCGGGCCCGGCCGACGTGCGCTTCACCGACTGGCCCGAGAAGAACCGGGTGCCGCCGCCGCGCCCGCCGGCGTGGTTCGGCTGGCCCGACGCCAAGCCGTGGTTCGAGGACCCGAGCTGGTACCACAAGAAGGGCCGGGTCTACGTGTGGTGGCACGAGGGCGACTACTCGCGCGAGTTCGTGCGCGACCAGGAGACCACCGGCGACTTCCCCGGCGGCCTCAAGGACCTCGACACCGACAACCCCGACGTCACCGAGGCGCTGACCCGGGTGTTCGAGTACTGGATCGAGGCCGCCGACTTCGACGGCTTCCGCATCGACACCATCAAGCACATCGATCGCCCCGAGCTGAACCTCAACCGCCGTGGCTTCTGGGGCACGTTCACCGATCGCATGCGGGCCAAGGCCGCGGCGCTCGGCAAGCAGAACTTCTTCATCTTCGGCGAGGCCTTCGACGGCAACGACGAGCTCATCGGGTCG
>Ga0073899_10003776_pt1 | contig 13366 bp, 11 predicted proteins | sample KloWWTmetaKNB5Ph_FD_88975 | JGI IMG/M metagenome (GOLD analysis project Ga0073899, IMG submission 88975) | Active sludge microbial communities from Klosterneuburg, Austria, studying microevolution and ecology of nitrifiers - Klosterneuburg... | ecosystem: Engineered > WWTP > Aerobic digester >... | reverse complement strand
GCTGGAAACGTCCTTGGTTTCCTTGGGCGTCGCGGTCAGGCCAACGTGCGTCGCATTTGAGAAATACTCAAGAATGTCGCGCCAAGCCGAATCTTCGGCCGCGCTGCCACGATGGCATTCGTCGATGACGACGAGATCGAAGAAATCCGGCGTGAACTGCTTGTAGATGTTCTTTTCTTCGTCGGTGCCGGTGACTGCTTGGTACAGCGACAGATATGGCGGCACTCACGGTGGCCGCATCGAGTCCGTGCAGACAAACAATGGCAAGGTCTTCACCGCACCCACCATCATCTGCAACGCTGATTCCTAGAAGATGCCTCGGGTCATCGGCATCGAGAAGTTTCCACATGCTGTGGCTCGATGGCGTGTACGAATTGGTGACAGGGTTGCGAAATGCGATTGCGTCAGCTTGGTGCCCGCCCGCGCCAGTTCCGCGCTGAGCAACGTGCCTTGACTCGCCGCAATTCTGACAAAAGTGCGATACCCTCGCCGGAACCATTGGCCGCCAAGGCGGTCCGAGTGGGGATACTTGGAGCAAGCAGTATGGTGGCCACCTGCATCGGTCCGACCATTGGTCAGACGATCCATTCGTTCACCGAGTCGTTCGATGGCTTGGCCGATTTGCGCGTGGCGCGCGTCGTTGATGAAACCGTGGACGCCCTGCTGGCGGAAGCGAAGTTTTATCGCGGCCATGCTGTGCTCGGGCGCAGCATCATCGCCCGCATAGTCGAACAGACGCCAAGCCCCGGCGAGTTCATGGATGAAGCCGGCGATCTGGAAGCTGGCTTGCGCGAAGTCATTGACCGCGCCGAATCCATGCTGTCGCTGTGGACTGCCAGCAAGGGCAAGATCGATGGTGACAAGCGTTTGTCTTCGGGCCATTGCGACATGTTGCACTCGTCCTATGACGATGCGCTGGTCGCGTTGGCAACGCTGATCGAAACGTCGAAAGACATGCTCGCGGCCGTGATTTCGCACGACCTCAAGGCCGAGCCGCGCAGCGACAAGACGTTCTCCAGCGTTCGCGAACTGCACGCCAGCATCTTGCACGGATGACACACGCCGGGTCTGGCGGAGTCACGATCACGGAATGGTGCGCGACATCGCGCTACGCGCGCGACCTCAAGAAGCTCACCGCAGAACTGCAAGAGCGCATCATTCAAAAGCTCGAAGACTTGAAAGCCAATCCAAGGCCGCCGGGGCTCGGGTTCGAGAAGTTGAAAGGCCACAGCAACCCAGACATCTACACGATCCACATCACCGGGAACTACAAGGTTTCTTTCGAGATTGTCGGATCAGTGGCTAGCCTGCGCCGCGTTGCACCCCACGACGAGATTGACCGCGCGCCCTAGGGCGCATGAACAGACCGCCCCCGCACCCCGCACCCCGCGCTCCGCGCCGTCAACTTCTCGCACATGCTGGAAGCCGCTGGCGGGCATTGAGGCGCGTTACTTCACCGATACCACTTTGCTTTGCCTGACCAGGAACCACTGGTCGTTTCGGACCAGTGCGCCGAAAGCATTCTTGCCGCGGTACTCGCAACGGATGTTCCATCCGCCATCGGTAACCAGTGGCGCCGAACAGCCTACGAATTCGATGCTGTCCGGGTCGTGTGCCATGCGCTTGAGGTAGCGGTCTATTTCTGAATAGCTCCCATCCCAGGCAGATTGCACCGGCTTCGGTCCGAGCTTGGACTCGCGTTCCGCTTTGGCAATTCGGGCAAATTCTTCGCTCTCATCCTCCAGCATCTGCCGATATTCCAAGGCCTTTTCTTGCTCTGCCTTGGCGCGAGCATTTTCAGCGTCTGCGGCAGGCTTCGCAGCGCGCAACTTCGCCAAATCCTCCGGGCCAAGCATGATCTCCCATGGCTGCAAGGCTTCAACGATGGCTGCGCTGTCCCCGGCCGTGGTCGCATTGCGCACCTGACGCTCGATGTCTGGGCGAGCGGCCTGATAGGCCTTTTGTCGCGCCGCCTTGGCATCGGTAACTCTCGCCACCAGTGCAGCGTGCTCAGTGGTTTCGCGATCCCGCTTGGCTATACCGTTGATCGCGTCATTTATCATCAGCCCGCCGAACGATATCGCTGAAACAACCAGTATCGCTTTGCTCGTCGAGTCCATTTTTCAGCCTCTCGTTCGCCACGCACTCCAGCGCGCGGCGGTAATGCCCCGGGACGCCGGAATGTCTCGAAGAGTCACCGGGAAAGCAAATACCGGGTGTGCCGCCATCTAACGCGCCAGGGCTGGCTCGAAGGCGAAGACGAGTCGGCATTTCTGTCCGACCGTGCAGGCCGCGAAGACGGCCCCGCTTGAAGGCGATGCCGGCGCGTTACATCGCGCGCCCGGCGATCAGCGAGAAGCGCCTGTCGCTCTCGCCGCAGGGCAGGGCGCGGTACGAACTCAAGCGCCCTTAGAGAAACGGCACGACGCCTTCGGTGTTGCGTAAACATGACTTGGTGCAAACGCGCCGCGATGCATAAACCGTCTACTGCCGGCTTGCCGATGGACCGGTGAAGGCGCTGATCGCGACTTCGCTCGATATTTTTTGCACGATGCCCTGAACCGAGTGCGCCACGCAGCTCTGCGCCGCGCGACGGCCATGATGCTCTGCCTCCCGAAAATCGGTTTCGACGGGCACAGCGAGCGCCATGACGCTCGCCAACGCGGGCGTTGACAACTGCGATTACGAGTGTAAACTCCGAATCAGATTACGGATGTAAACACTCATGATCCAGATCAGCGAAGCCGAGTCCCTTGTGATGGACGTGCTCTGGCAGACCAGTCCGCTGGCCGCCGAAGAAGTCGTTGCCGCGCTCAGCGAGCGACAGGCTTGGCAGGAAGCGACGGTAAAAACGCTGCTCAATCGATTGTTGAACAAGCAGGCCATTGCGGCGGAAAAAGACGGGCGCCGATTTCTCTATCGGCCTTTGCTTCAACGCGACGACTATCTGCAGCAGCAAAGCAGCAGTCTGGTGGATCGGCTGTTCGAAGGACGGTTGGCGCCTTTGGTGTCGCATTTCAGCGCCAAACGAACACTTGGCGCGGACGATATCGCTGAACTCAAACAGTTGATCCAGGATATCGAACATGGTCAGTGAATGGTGGGCATTGCTGGTTCAACTCAGTCTGTGTTCGGCGCTCGCGATTCTGTTCGTGCTGAGCGTGCGCGCGCTGCTGGCGCATCGATTGGGCGCCGTTGCGACCTATCAGCTGTGGGCAGTCATCCCCGTCTCTTTGCTGGCCGGTCTTCTGCCGGTATCCGCGCAACCTGAAAGCGTTGTGCAACTCGCCAGTGTGTTGGCCACGATCCAAGCGGTTGTTGCTGACTCGGCACCGGTAAAAAATGGCGGACACGCTGGCTTGATCGGCATCGGCATCGGCGTCTGGTTGGCGGGGTTCATTCTCAGCGCAATCCATCAGATCGTGATGCAACGTCGATTCGTGCGCCATCTGGGTCAACTGCGGCAGATATCAGGCCGGATCTATCAGGCGAGCTCCAGCGCCGGGGCGCCCGCCTTGGTCGGCGCGTTGTGGCCCCGCATCGTCTTACCCAACAACTTTGAATCGAGCTATACGCCAGAGCAACAGGCATTGATTGTCTTGCACGAACAAACCCATCTGAAACGTGGCGACGCGCAGATCAATGCGCTCGTTGCGACGCTGCGCTGTGTGTTCTGGTTCAACCCCTTGGTGCACTGGGCTGCAGACCGCCTGCGCCACGACCAGGAGTTGGCCTGTGACGCGGTCGTGCTGCGCCAACGTCCTCTTTCGCGCCGGCATTACGCCGAAGCAATTCTGAATTCGCAGCTGGCCGATATCGGACTGCCGGTCGGCTGCCAGTGGCAGTCCAGCCATCCCATGAAGGAAAGAATACAAATGATCAAGAAAATTTCATCCAGCCGCATGCAGCGATTTTTGGCAACGCCACTCGTACTCGCACTGCTGTGTGTTGCGGCAACCACGGCTTGGGCCGCCGGCAATGCACCGGCAGCAGACACGAGCGCAACGACCACCGAAGTCGGCTATGCCCAGCTGAGTCCGCCGGCCTACCCAAAGCAGGCCGCTGCGGAAAAAACCACCGGTCGGGTCCTGCTGAAAATCGGCGTGGGCGTTGATGGCAAACCACAGACCATCGATATCGTTTCCAGCGAACCTGCTGGCGTATTCGATCAAGCAGCGACGGATGCAGTCGCGAAATGGACGTTTACGCCGGCCACCGAGGCCGGAGTTCCAATGGTCTCCACCGTCCTCGTGCCGGTGAACTTCGCCATGGATGATCCGGATCGGCTTGAGCTTGAAGATCAGGGCCTGCAACGGATGGATACGCTGCACGTGCAGGAGTAACAAATTCGGTTACTTCGATCACTTCACGCGTCGGAAATCTATCCGGCGCGTGACGTCGGGAACCTCGACAGCTCGCCTCGCTGCGACGGTCGTGATCGGTATCGCATCGGTAGTCGCCGTCGTGTGGTTCGCCGGAAAGGTGTTCCGGGTCGGTCTGCTGATGTACGGCAAGGCGCCCAATTTCGCCGCCCTGATCCGCTGGGTGCGGATGCCCTGAGCGATCGCGTTACCAGCAGCCCAGGTAGTAGACGCCGTCGTAGTGCTCGGTGCAGGCCTCGGCGCTCATGCCGTCGATGATCGCCATGTTGGTGTCGTGCATTGCGCGGCTGGCGGCGCTGGCCGCAGCCCAGTCCACTGCTTGCAGGTTCGCGCGACCCTGCTGGATGGATTGGATACGCTGGATCAGAACCTGGGCGATGGCCTCGGCATGCGGCCATCGGTACACATCATCGGGCAACACTGGGACCCGCTGCGCCTGACCTTCTGCGGTAAAGACAAACTGGCCGGAGATATTGAGTCCGTAGCGGAAGTGGACGTCACCGCTCGCTGCCAGCTCGCCGAAATAGGCGGTGGCGCCTTCCGGGTGGAAGTAGCTGATGTGGCTGTCCGGGCCGAGGTAGTAGAGGGTTCCTTCCGGGCCATCGAATGGTCCGCTGATGCGTGCCGATTTGTCGATCGCCGGCAGTCCGACGGCGCGAGCACGAGCGATGGTTGCGGGTGCAGGCACGTTCGCCTTGCTGGTCTTTCTATCGGTGGCGGCGCGGTGCTGCGTTGTCTCGGCGCTTCCGGGAGCTGGCAGCCACAGTGCAAGCAGCAAATACAGTATCGGGATCAGGGACAGGGCGCGCATGTCGGATTCCAGTGAAAGTCGTTTGGCAGGCGGCCCGGTCGGGCCGCCTGAGGCGTTGTGCCTACTCGAAGCCGTTCTTGAAGATCAGATCCGACGATCCGTCGTCGTTGGTGATCGTCGCTTCGACGAATGTGGTCGGTGTAATGCCGCCACCCGACGGGTCTGACAGCGTCACTCGAAATGTTTCGTCGGGTTCATCTTGGGTATCGCCGGCAACGTTGACCACCAGCAGGAACTCAGTCTGCCCGGCGGCAAAGTTGACAGTGCCGGATGGAAAACCAGCGCCTACGAAGTCGGTTGCGGCCGCAGGATTCGGGCCGCTACCGCTGACGGTATAGCGGACCGAGGCCGGGTTGACGTCGCTGAGCCCTCGGCTCACCTTAAAGCTGAAGGGCGTCGCGCCGCTATTGCCCTCGGGTGCCGACGCGGTGATGACCTCGATCCATATGGCACTGTCGTCGTTGACGATGGTCGACGCGACCGCTGCTGATCCGGTGGCGATAAAGCAGCCTGCGCTGGGGTTCTCAAGGCTGATGGTGAAGCCCTCGTCAAACTCGAGCGCGCCGTCCCCGGCCACACGAATGTCGAGGTCGAAGTGGGTATCGCCCGGAGCCATCTGGTAAGTATTGATTACGCCGGTAGCGACATTGAAAAAGTCGTTGTTGTCCGCCGGGAAGCTGCCGCTGCCCGCAAGCCGAACGTCAACAGAACAGAAGCCACTCGTCACCTGCGAGCGCACCACGCGGAAACGGTGACTCGAGTAGAGCCATTGGCCCTCGGGCACATCGATGCTCAGCGGGCTGATCGAGAGCGTAGCCGTAGCAAACACGGCATCGTCATTGACGATCGTGCCCGTCGCTACTGTCGTGGTGCCTAGTTCGCCATTGGTGAGTGCGCCCAAGGTCACGCGGAAGCCCTCGTTTTGCTCCGGGATGGTGTCGCCGATGACGTCAAGGTTTACCAGCGCCTCGGTGGTGTTGGCTGGAAAGTAGGCATTGCCGCCGATCCAAGTGGTCGCCATGAAGTCGCTGGCGTCAGCCGGCTGGGGGCCGTTGCCGGCGATATGCCACGCTGCCCAGCTCTCGTCGCGCCGGTCACCATTGCGGCGCACGCGGAACTGGAAGAGGGTCGTGCCGCTCTGGCCTTCCGCTTTGACAGCGTCAACCGGTTCAATCGTGATCAGTGGCGGCTGAAACTCATATGCGCCGATGTCAGCGCTCGCGCCTGCTACCCGGGCGAAACCGGGGCCGCGCTGGTCGTACAGCGCCCCAAAGGCCTGGCCTTGGTTGATCGCGGCGCTGCTCGCTGAAAGCGGCCTCATCTGCACGCACACCTGCGGTCCCACGAAGCGATCGCCCGCTTCGGTCGCACAGCCATAGTCGTTGAACGCACCGAGGTTGGTCGAACCATTGAACAGGTTGTTGTTCGAGCTGCCGTTGATCTCGGCAGGCGCGTCGCCAAACTGGCTGCTGGCCGCGTTGATGGTGCCGCCAACGCGTTCGAACGAACCCTCGCTGCCGGCATTGCCAGCGAGGATGGTGTTGCGCAGCGTCAGCGTGCCGGCATCGAGGCGCACACCGCCGGCCTCGCCCATCGTCGTCGCCTGGTTGGCGGCCACGGTGCTCGATTCCAGTAGGAGCGAGCCGCCATCGAGTCTGACCGCAGGGAATGCGCCAATGTTGTCGAGGATGCTGCTCGCTACGACTTCCACGGCGGCACCGGTCACACCCAACGCAGAGCCTGGATCAACGCAGCCATTTCGCGAAAACGTGCTCTGGCTGATGAACGCCTGCACACCGGTAAGTCCGAGGCCACAACCGAGATTCGAATCGATCCAGCTGTTGGAGACGACCGCCGTATCGTTGGCGTTGCCGACGATTCTGATCGCAAAGCCCGTATGCGTGAGGTTGAATGAGGCGTCGACGTTCAGATTGGCTTGGATGAGGGCGTTCGACAGGAACACCTGGTTGGTAGCGTCAATCGCGATCGCGCTCGGCTGGTTGCCGCGACCGCGATTGTTCGAGAAGTTCGACGACGCGATCGAGAGGGATTGCGCCCCGGTCACGAAAAGTGCGCCCGCATGACCGGAGGCATCATTTCCCGTGAACCGAACATCGGTCAGATCAACGCGATCAACGCCGTCGAAGTAGATTCCGCCGCCAAGGTTGCTGACGCCGCCGGCTTCATTGCCATTGAACACTGCACCGTCGATGTCGACGTCGGTGACACCGGCGCCAAAGTACGCGGCTCCACCAACACTGAAATCGCCGAAGCTTTTGTTGTTGTGGAACTCGACGTTACGAAGGCGCGCACGGTGCGTTACGTTGACTGATGCACTGGCCATACATAGGCCGCCGCTGCGGCCTGCGCAGTCGGCGGGGGAACCAAAACTTGGCGCGGTGCTTTCTCCGTTGATGATTCGGAGATTTTCAAGATGGTAGTCGTGCGTGCCGGCCGGATCTTGATCCATCCGCAGATGCAGCACGCGGCTCAGGTTATTGCCATCAATCTCCTGTCTGGACGCCGGGCCAATGATCTGCATGGTCTTGCGCAACTGCAGCTCGGTACCGTTGAGGACAATAGGTGGAAGACCGGTCTGGATCTGGATCGTGTCCATGCCCGGCAGTCCGGGTTCACAGTCCCCTGAAGTGAAATCAGCGTCCCAATTCGCATTATCGATGGCCTCGCGGAGGGTGCATTGTCCATCGCCGTCCAACAGGTTATCGGCAGCCGAATCGACTTGGATGGGCACGGCCAGGCAAGCCGTGGAAAGGGACAAGCCGGCAAGTAGTGCAAGAGCGCACCAGAGAGTTTGCGACAAGCGGAAGTTCGAAGGCATCGGTCTGCTCCAAAGGACAGTTGCCCGGATACTGCAAGAGCAGTGCCAGCTATAACTCATTGATTCATATATGGTAGACCTGATGCTGGTTCTGGATTGCGAACGCAGGGCCGCGGCTGAGGCCAGCCGAGTTCGCGAGCGCGAACTATTGCAAAGCGTTGGCAGATCAAAGGGACCACCGATCGAAGGGGTCTATCTGCTGATTCTTGCAGTGGACGACCCATCGCTGGAGCGGGCATCGGTGTCGAACGTGCCGACCGGCTGCTACCACGCCCCAACTGCAGTGCGATGACGCCTGCTGAACCAAAATTTAGATCGCGTACGCCATCCACCAGCAGTCGACCGACCCGCAGGGTGGTGGCGGAAAGGCCGAAGTTGTCGCCGGCGATCACGGTCCAGACCGACGCGAGTTCGCAACCGCGAACGCGCAGGCTATGCTTGCGGCTGCGGGCAAATCGGGAATCGCTCATGCAACGGCTACGTGTCCATCTCGATGTGCTGGAGCCGGCAGCGGTGGAGCTGTCTTTGCGGCAATTGGATATCGGACGCTACCGCATCGGGCGCAGTCCCGAATGTGAAATACACGTCGCCATCAACGGCTTGTCGCGCGAGCACGCGCTGTTGGATGTGCTGCCCAACGGCGGCGTGGTGATCGAGGATCTGGGATCGACCAACGGAACCCGCGTAGACGGCGAGCGTATCCAGCGCATCGCCATCACCCACGATGCGCTGTTCGATGTGGGACCGCTGCGCCTTCGCTTGACTGAAAGCGAATTCGGCCTGGATGCATTGGGCTACCGAATCGATTCAACCGCAGCGACTAGCGCAGCCATCCGCGATGCGGTCCCCGCTCCGGCACTCGACGGCACCCAGATGCTGACCCTGCGCTGCCGCCTGCGCGAAGCGCTGTGGAACCCGTTCGGCGGTGATTCCGCGTCACTTCGACGGGCCATGGGACCAATCTTGTCGGCCTGGTGCAACATGCTTGAAGCGGATGCGCTGGTGATCGAGCGCATGGATGCCGATGGCGCGCGGCAAGTCATTCATGCAGTGGGCGATCTGGCAAACGCCGCACATGTTTTTGCGGACAACGGGCGCTACCGGATCAGCGGGCCGGCTGCGCTGTTGAACACGGAACCCAAACTCGGCGCATTACTGAATGAGCTGATCGACTGGCTACCCGATCCAGCCGCGCTGAATGTGGTTGACGCGACGCCGCCGCACGCGCTACCGGGCGTGCCGACCGCCGACAGCAGTCTGCGTCGGCAACTCGATGCGCTGGCGCGAGTGGCGCGCAGCCGGGTGGCAATCCTCTTGCTCGGTGAAACCGGGGTTGGCAAGGAAGTACTGGCGCGCTGGGTGCACGAGGTATCGCCACGGCACGCAGGCCCGTTTGTCGCGATCAACTGCGCGGCGCTGCCGCGCGACCTGCTCGAGGCTGAATTGTTCGGTGTCGAAAAAGGCGCGGCGACCGGTGTGGCGGCGCGGCCCGGCGTGTTCGAGCGTGCGCATGGTGGCACGTTGTTTCTCGATGAACTCGGTGACATGCCGATGGAGACCCAGGTGCGATTGCTGCGCGCACTGGAAGACGGCCGCATTCATCGGGTGGGTGGTCGCGAGTTGATCGAAGTCGATGTACGCCTGCTCAGTGCCACCCACCGCGATCTGCAGCGGGCGGTGGCGGATCGGGAGTTTCGGCTGGATCTGTTTCACCGCATCGCTGGATTCGAGTGCAGCATTCCGCCGCTGCGCGAACGTCGGGTCGACATTGCGCCGCTGGCGATCCATTTTTTCCATCGCGCGCTGGATCAAGCCGGCATCCGCAGCAAAGGCATCACCGAAGCCGCGCTCCGTGATCTGCACCGCGCGGAGTGGCCCGGCAACGTGCGCGAGCTGCGGCAGGCGGTTGAGAGCGCCACCGCGCTGCTTGCCGATGGCGAAACGCTGGACCGCCGGCACCTGCCGGTGCGATTGCGCGGTGCGTTGGGCGATGACTCGGATGACGAGTCGGCCCGTATCGATACCGAGCAGGGCGTTATCCGGCTGGCCGATGCGGTAGCCAGCGCCGAACAGCGGGCGCTGTTACGCGCCATCAATGCCGCAGACGGTGATGCCGAAGCAGCGCGCGGCCTGCTTGGCGTCGGCAAGACCACCTACTACAAGAAGCTCAAGGAATATGGCCTCGGTGTCGACCGTGTCGATTGCAATCACCCGAGCTCCACATGATCGAACAACGCGGCGACGCCACCGATCTGCTGGATCTCAGTGAAGCGCTGCTCACGCCCGGTATCGCTGGCCAGCCGCGCGACTGCAGCGGTCAGTGTTTTGGTCGCTACCGGTTAGTGCGACTGCTTGGTCAGGGCGGTATGGGGCAGGTCTATCTGGCCGAGCAGAGCGCGCCGGTTGAGCGCCGGGTGGCGATCAAACTGGCCAGTGGTACGCGCCTGGAGCCCGCCGCGCGCGGGCTGTTTGAACTGGAGCGACAGGCGCTGGCACGCATGTCGCATCCGGGCATTGCGCAGTTGTTCGATGCCGGTACCACCGCCGACGGCACCCCGTTTTTTGCCATGGAGTATGTCGACGGCGCCACCCTCGATGCCTTTGTTGCCGCGCAGAGTCCATCGCTGCTGACGCGGCTTGAGCTATTTGACGGCATCTGTCGCGCGGTCGAGCACGCGCACCGTCGCGGCCTGCTGCACTGTGACCTGAAACCCGCCAACGTGCTGGTGTCCGAGCTGGATCAGCACTGGCAGCCGCGGCTGATCGATTTTGGCGTAGCCCGCAGCTTGGAGCGCGCCGATGGCTCCGAGCGAGTCGGTACGCCGGCCTACATGAGTCCCGAACAGGCGACCGCCGGTGCGGTGCTGGATACGCGCAGCGACGTCTTCGCGTTGGGCGTGATGCTGTACGAACTGGTTGCGTCCCTGCGCTTCCGCGATAGCACGACGTTCAAGGGGCAGTCGGCGGATCAGGTTCGTGCGCAGGTTCGCGATATGGCGGCACCCGTGTGGCCGGCACGACCCGTCGAAATGCAGCGAATCAGTCGACAGCGCCGGTTTGAGTTTGGCTGCATCGTTGCGCGCGCCACACAGCGAGACCCGGAACAGCGCTATGGTTCGGCGGCCGAACTGGCGGATGATCTGCTGCGCTGGCGAGAGCGGCGTGCAGTGCTGGCGATGGCGAATTCCGGATGGTATCGGGCGCGCTGCGTGCTGCGGCGTCATCGGCTGGCGTTCGCGCTTGGCGCGGCGGTGCTGGTCTCGCTCGGCGCCGGCCTGCTGATGACGCAACAGGCTCTTGGCGTTGCCGAACGGCAGCGCGATCTGGCCACGGCGCGCCAGGCTGAACTCGAAAAATCTGTCGCATTCCAGCGTGACCTGTTGACCCGCTTCGATCTGCGGCGCTTCAGCGCGCGGCTGGTGGCGCTGCTGGCCGAGAAGCAAGATCGACACGATGTCGAACTAGGTCAGGCGACCAGCGGCGAAGCATTGGCCGAACAGCTGCTGGCGCTGGCACCGATAGATGCCGTGCGCGATCTGCTCGGTGAGCAATGGCTGGATCCGGCGGCGGAACTGCTCGAAGGGCATGACAGCGCTTACAACGCGCAGATGCGGTTGTTGCTGGCGCAGATCAATCGCCGCTTCTCACGTCTGGATCAGGCCGCTGCGCTGGTTGATCAGGCGCAGGCGGAGTTCGATAAATCAGGTGATGCCGACGCGGTGCTGGCGGCGCGCTTCGAGTCCGCGCGCGTGGTGCAGGACCGTGGCGAATCGAGTTCGGCCTACCGGGCATTGGAAAATGTGGTGGCCGACATCCGCCAGCGTCTGCCGGAAGACGCCGCGCTGCGCCTGCAGGCCGAAGAAAGTTGGGGCACCGCGCTGGTCAATCAGGGGCGCTATGCCGAAGCGCTGCAGGCTTTCGCCGTGCCGATTCGAATTGGTCTGCAGCAGGAGCGCGACGACTCACCGTTCCGCGGCCTGCAGTCGCTTGAACAACGCACCCAACTGTACGCCGCCGGACTATGTGATGACGCCTTGCTGCGGCAGATGCGTACGAAGCGCGACGCCTGGCGCGAGCTGGCAGACCCATCAGCGCGCGCCGGCAGCCACTACAACCTCGGCAGCTGTCATTTCTGGCGAGGCGAATACCGCGCGGCGTTGCCCGAGTTCACCCAGGCCGTCGAGCAGTTTCGGCAATTCGGCGGTGACTACCATCCTCGACTCGCCAGTCAACGCTCGATGCAGCATCTGGCCGCACTCGGTGCAGGTGTACTGGATGGATTGGAGGCACCGCTGACCCAGGCGGTCAGTGATGCCGAGCGTGCCGGTGGTGTAGACAGCGTCGCCGCACTGATGGCGCGACAGGCGCTGTATGACTTGTGGTCACGGCAGGGCCGACATGCGGACGCCTTGCCGGCCTATGCAACGCTGGTCGAAACGGCGCGACGTAGCGCCGAGGCGAATCCGGCGCTGATCAATTCGTGGCTGGCATCACAGGGGTATGCGCAGCAGCGGGCAGGCGAGCTGGTGGCCGCTCAACAGACGCTCGATGCTGCGCTTGCCCTCTGCATCAAGCTGCAGGGCAGCGAACACGCCGATTGCCTCGGACTGGAAATCGACGTGCTGCGTCTGCGCCGTTTGCTGGCCACCCAATCGCCACAGTCGATGGCTGATTCCGCCGCCGCGCTGTGCGTCCGCGTCGATGCAAAAACCCAACCCGAGGCGCTGTTGCGTAGCCGCTGTACGGCACTATGGCTGGACGGGCTCGACACGCTTGATGGCGACGAATCAATTGCAGCCCTGCGTGAGCAGCGCCTGGGTTGGATGGACGAATCCCAGCTCGCTACCTACGCAGATGAAGATCAGGCCGTGCTGCGCCGTTGGGTGGATCGTGCGGCAGTCGCGCAATGATCCAAACTGCCTGACGGGTCGTTGCAGTACGCGCCTCATTTATTGCGGAAATTGCGTGAACCGCTCGATTTTGTATGCGGGCTTCGTCGCCAAGCTGGCTGCGCTGGTGCCACCGCCGTCGCGCAATGAGTTGGGCGCAACGCCTCAAGTGCGGCATTACGCCGAAGCAATTCTGAATTCGCAGCTGGCCGATATCGGACTGCCGGTCGGCTGCCAGTGGCAGTCCAGCCATCCCATGCAAGCAGCGATGGATGCAGTCGCGAAATGGACGTTTACGCCGGCCACCGAGGCCGGAGTTCCGATGGCCTCCACCGTCCTCGTGCCGGTGAACTTCGCCATGGATGATCCGGATCGGCTTGAGCTTGAAGATCAGGGCCTGCAACGGATGGATACGCTGCACGTGCAGGAGTAACAAATCACGCCT
>Ga0073899_10003773_pt1 | contig 13371 bp, 14 predicted proteins | sample KloWWTmetaKNB5Ph_FD_88975 | JGI IMG/M metagenome (GOLD analysis project Ga0073899, IMG submission 88975) | Active sludge microbial communities from Klosterneuburg, Austria, studying microevolution and ecology of nitrifiers - Klosterneuburg... | ecosystem: Engineered > WWTP > Aerobic digester >... | reverse complement strand
GCGTGGCCGGCTTCGTGGTACGCGGTATTGCGCTTCTCCTGCTCGCTCATAACCATGGACTTGCGCTCGGCGCCCATCAGGATCTTGTCCTTGGCCTTCTCGAAGTGCTCCATGCGCACGTTCTTGGCGTTCTCGCGCGCGGCGAACAGCGCCGCCTCGTTCACCAGGTTGGCGAGATCGGCACCGGAAAAACCCGGCGTGCCGCGCGCGATCTGCGTCGGATTCACGTCGTCGGCCAACGGCACCTTGCGCATGTGCACCTTGACGATCTGCTCGCGTCCCTTCACGTCCGGCAAGTTCACCACCACCTGACGATCGAAACGACCTGGTCGCAGCAGCGCCGGATCGAGCACGTCGGGGCGGTTGGTCGCGGCGATCACGATGATGCCCTCGTTGCCCTCGAAGCCGTCCATCTCGACCAGCAACTGGTTCAGCGTCTGCTCGCGCTCGTCATGACCGCCGCCAAGACCGGCGCCGCGATGGCGACCGACCGCATCGATTTCGTCGATGAAGATGATGCAGGGTGCGTGCTTCTTTGCCTGCTCGAACATGTCGCGCACGCGGCTCGCGCCGACGCCGACGAACATCTCGACGAAGTCTGAACCGGAAATGGTGAAGAACGGCACCTTGGCCTCGCCGGCGATCGCCTTGGCGAGCAGGGTCTTGCCGGTGCCGGGCGAGCCGACCATGAGTACACCACGCGGAATGCGGCCGCCGAGGCGCTGGAACTTGCCGGGATCGCGCAGGAACTCGACCAGTTCCTTCACTTCTTCCTTGGCCTCGTCAACACCGGCGACATCGGCGAAGGTGATCTTGACCTGGTCCTCGCCTTGCAGCCGCGCACGCGAACGCCCGAACGTCATCGCGCCGCGACCACCACCGCCGGCCTGCATCTGGCGCATGAAATAGAACAGCACGCCGATGAACAGCAGGAACGGCAAGGCGTTCAACAGGAACCCGAGAATCATGTTCTCCTTCGGCACCGGCTTCTGCACGATCTCGACCTTGTGCTTGATCAGGTCGGCGAACATGCCGAAGTCGCGCACCGGGGCGGTCGTGGTGAACTTGTCGCCACCCTTGCGCTCGCCGCTGATGCTGCTGCCATCTTCGGAAATGGTGACCTTGGCGACGCCATCGTTGCGCACCTCGGCCAGAAATTCGGAATACGCCAGCTCACCGCGCGTGGCGGTGTTCTGGCTGAGGCTCTGAAACACGGAAAGCAGCACGACCGCGATGACGATCCACAGCAGCAGTTGTTTGGCCCAATCGTTCAACACGGTCTCGCTCCTGTCGTCATTTCGCTGCGCCGGAACGGAATCCGGTGCAGAGCGCGTACACCTCCGGGCTGCGTGCCCGCGAGGCCTTCGGCTTGCGCATCGTTACCTTGGTGTAACGCTTGCGCAAGTCCCGCACGTAATCATCAAAGCCCACACCCTGAAACACTTTCACCAGGAAGGTGCCACCGGACTTGAGATGCTGCTCGGCGAAGTCGCGCGCCAGTTCGCACAGATGCATCGAGCGCGCCTGATCGACCGACTCCACGCCGCTCATATTGGGGGCCATGTCGGACAAGACAAGATCAACCGCGCGCCCGCCGACCATCGCCTCGAACGCGGTCAACACGGACTCTTCACGGAAGTCGCCCTGCAGGAACTCGACGCCGGGAATGCTCGGCATGTCGAGGATGTCGAGCGCGATCACGTCGCCATTGCGACCGAGCGCGCGACGCACCATCTGCGACCAACCGCCGGGCGCGGCGCCAAGATCGACCACGACCATGCCCGGCGCGAGGATGCGGTCGCGTTCGATCAGTTCTTCGAGCTTGTACGCCGCGCGCGAACGCAGGCCCTCGGACTGGGCGCGTTTCACGAACGGATCGGAGAAGTGTTCCTTGAGCCAGCGCTGACTGGACTTGCTGCGCGTCACGGGCGATTCGGGGAGGAGTCAGGGCCGCGCATGATACCCTCGCGCCCGTTTTCTTTCCTGAAGGTGTGCCCGTGGCACTCGACGCAACCCAGATCCGCTTCCTGCGCGGCCTCGCGCACGATCTCAATCCGGTCGTGATGATTGGCCAGAAGGGCATGTCCGACGGCGTGCGCATCGAACTCGACGACGCGCTGTCGCGGCATGAACTGGTGAAGATCCGGGTGATCGCCGAGGATCGCGCCGAGCGCGACGAGATCATCCAGTCGCTGGTGCGCGATACCAAGTCCGAGTTGATCCAGAAGGTCGGGCATACGGCCACGTTCTATCGCCGCGCCAAGAAGCCGGCCATCCTGATGCCGGGGGAAAAGCCGGCGAAGAGCGAGTCCAGCTTCGGTGCGCGCCCGGCGCGCGATGGCCAGCGCCCGTTCCGCGCCCGTCGCGATGATGCCGGCGGTGGCTATGGCGAGCGCCCACATCGCCCGCATGACCCCGCCGATACGCGTCCGCCGCGCCGCGAAGGTGGCAAGTACGCCAGGCCGCCGGCACGCAGCAGCGCCGGTGGTTTCAGCAAGCGCCCACCGCGCGCCCAGGACATCGTCGGCACCGCGCCGCGCCGCGAACGCAGCTTCGGTGGCCGCGCCGACGGCCCGACCCACCGTGCATCGCGTCCCGCGCGCGACTTCGGCGATCGCCCGGCACGTCCTGCGCGCGACTTCGGCGACCGCCCGGCACGTCCTGCGCGCGACTTCGGCGACCGTCCCGCACGTCCCGCCGGCAACTTCGCCGACCGGCCCAAGCGCGCCTATGGCGATCGCCCGGCACGTCCCGCGGGCGGTGCCAGCGATCGTCCCAAGCGTGATTTCGACGACCGTCCCGCACGTCCCGCCGGCAACTTCGCCGACCGACCCAAGCGCGCCTATGGCGATCGCCCGGCGCGTCCGGCGGGCGGCGCAGCCGATCGTCCCAAGCGTGATTTCGGCGACCGTCCCGCACGTCCCGCCGGCAACTTCGCCGACCGACCCAAGCGCGCCTATGGCGATCGCCCGGCGCGTCCGGCGGGCGGCGCAGCCGATCGTCCCAAGCGTGATTTCGGCGCCAAGCCGGCGTACAAATCGGCAAAGCCCGCGTACCGGGCAGCGGCGACCAAGCCCGCCGCCAAGACCGGAAGCTCGGTGTACAAGCCGCTCGCTGCCAAGCGCAGCAAGCGCGAGGCCGACGAGGACTAGGCGCGGCCATGCAATTGAGTCATGAGGCGCCCGGCGGCGATCATGTCCGCGCCGTCGGCCCTGACCGCATCCTGCTGGCCAGCGGCGAACGTCGTTCGAGCTTCGTGCTGGGCACCGGCGTCGCCGCATTCGACTGGCCGGTGCGCGACGCGAAAGCGCTGTCCGCAGGCGAGTGCGCGGCCCTGCTCGCACTCGAACCCGCAGTGGTGATTCTCGGCACCGGCCCGAGCCAGGTATTTCCCGCGCGCGAAGTGTTCGCCGCCTTCCTGACGCGGCGCATCGGCATCGAAGTGATGGACAACGCCGCCGCCGCGCGCACCTACAACGTGCTGCTCGGCGAAGGGCGCAGGGCACTCGTCGCCTTCATCCTCCCGACCGTGGACTGAAGCAGCAAACCCCGGACCGCCTGCATGCGCGTTGCCCGCTCTACCGGAGCCGTTCCGGTTTCAGAGGGGAAGCCCATGTCAGCACTCGCCACCACCGCTCCCGAAGCCCGCATCAGCCCGGCGCGCACCAGCGCCATCGCCTTTGCCCTGGTCCTGCATGTTGGTGCATTCGCCCTGCTCATCGCTCCGGTGCGGGCACCGGACACCGCACCGGATGTGGTCGCCGATCCGATCGAAGTGCTGATGCGCGAGCGCCCGATCGATCCGCCACCACCGGCGCCGCTGGTTCCGCTGCAGACGCCGAAGCCCACGCCGGCACCGGCACACCGCGCGCCGCCGATTCCGGCAGCGATCCCGAATCCGTTACCGGCCGCGTCGCTGGCCGAGCTCGTGACCGACACCGCGCCCACGCTGCCAACCCTGCCGCAAACCGCAATCGGCGACTCCGAAGCCTTCACACCGGAACAGATCGGCGCCGCCTCCTACCTCGAAGCACCGCCGCCGCGCTATCCGACCGCAGCCATCCGCAAGGGCTGGCAGGGCGAAGTCCTGTTGCTGGTGACGATCGGCGTCGACGGTCGGCCGGAAGCCGTGCAGGTGCAGCACGGTTCCGGGCACGGCGTGCTGGACCGCAGCGCGATCGAACAGGTGCAGCGCCGCTGGCGCTTCCGACCCTTGATCGAGAACGGATTGCCGGTCCGTTCGCGCGCGCTGGTGCCCGTCCGTTTTGGCCTGACTCCGAACTGATTCGCACAGTTGCATGCAAGGAGATTGGTTTCTTGAAGTCAGCTCGGTAACGTGCGCAGCAGGGCATCACCCTCCCTTCCGACCATCGCATGTACCCGCCTGATACGGTACCACCATGCTCAACTCAATCCGGGCAATCCAATTGTCCAAGCGCCTTCCAATCCAACCAGGTGTTGCAAGTACGGCCATCGTCGCGCTTGCATTGACCATGGCCTCGGCGGCGCCGGTGCCAGCCAGCGCGGCCACGGACTACTTCCACGACAGCTCCCACTGGGCGTCGTGGGATGTGGGCCGCCCTGACCTGACCATTGCCCCCAACGGCGAGATTTATGTCGTTTGGAAAGATTTCTCAGATGGCACGGAAGACATCTACCTGGCGCGGCTCGACGCAGACCTCAACCTGCTCGCCGGTCTCATCAAAGTGAGCGATGGCGCCAGCGGTAGCCGCAGTAATCCGGTCGTCACTGTCGATGCCACAGGCGTGGTTCACGTGGCCTGGGCGGATCATCGGACCAGCTACAACCACATCTATGTGGACCAGGCAACCGCGCCGTCGTTCGCGTTTGGCACCGACTTGCTGCTCGATACCCACGACGAGGCAAGTCACCCGGCAATTGCCAGCACGGGCGATGAGGTCGTCGTCGCCTATCAAGGCAACGATTTCGACGCGAGCAGGTGGACAGTATGGGCCGCGCGCCATCTGAACGGCGGATCGTGGGAACCACCGCACCGCGTTCGCGACGCTGCCGCCGACGCGACAGACGATATCGATCCAGACCTCGTGCATTGCGGGCCGAGTTCGGAAGTGTGTGTCACTTGGACCGATTACCGCAATGGTAACCCTGATCTGTTTTTTGATGTGTCGTTTGACGGTGGCGCGTTATTTGGAACAGACAAGGCGATCCGCACATCCAGCTACGATGAACAGCAATCATCCCTAGCGATCGACAGCGCCGGCACGCTGTATGCCACCTACACCGTCTGGGTCAACGGCTTCGCAAGCATCGAGGCCGTGCGAAGTCTCGATTTCGGCGACAACTGGTCGTCGCCGATCCCGATGGACGATGCCGGCAGCGATACCAACCAAATGTGCTCCACAGCAGCCGGCGGCCAGGACGGTCACCTGTATGTCGCATTTGAAGATAACCGCGACAATGGCTTCCATCATGTTTACTTCGCCAAGACCACCGGTTGGGCCGGCGGTGCCGGACCCAATCGCCGAGTCGACGACGGGGACGACGGGTATGTTGCCCGAGAGCCGGCGCTTGCCCTGTCGGCGACCGGCCGCGCCTACGTGGCATGGAGAGTTTCTGATGGGGCGGACTGGGATATCGCCGCGACCAGCAGTGCGGGTTCGCCAACTTCGGCGATGACGCTGAAACCAACGCTCAACACCATTCCCGCGGACGGTGTCAGCACGACCGACATCAGCTCCAATGCCATTACCGACGACTGGGGCATCCGTGTTCTCAACGGCACTCCGATCACCGTCGACACGAGTCTTGGGAGCATTGCCTCGGCCGATGTCGACACCGCCAGCGGGACGCAGGTCGGAACTCGGGACGGGATGATTGTCTTCACCCTGCGTTCGGCGACGACCGTCGGCAACGCACAGGTTTCAGCCCAATCTCTCGCCGGTTCGGCCTCAGGCAATACGACAGTTGCCTTTTCAGGATTCACCATCGGTGGCACGATCAGCGGTCTCGCAGCGGGAAACAGCGTCACGCTGCAGAATAACGGCGGCGATACGCTCGTTCGGTCAAGCAATGGCACATTCGCTTTCGGCACGCCGCTGGCTTCGGGTGATGGCTACTTGGTGGCGGTATCCAGCCAGCCCACCAGCCCCAGCCAAACATGCACCGTGAGCAACGAGAGCGGGACAGTCGCCAACAACAACGTGAACGACGTGGTGGTGAGTTGCGCCTCCAATCCGATCTACCAAGTTACGCCGAGCGCAGGCAGCAACGGCGCGATCAGTCCCGATTCGGTGCAGACAGTGCCAGCGAACGGCTCGATTGATTTCACCGTCAGTCCAGACAATGGCTACCGAGCGATCGTCGGTGGCACTTGCCCGGGCGCGCTCAATGGCACTCTTTATTCAGCAGGCCCGATCGTCGGCGACTGCAGCGTGGTTGCGAGTTTCGAGCCGAGTAGCAGCACGGAACTCGCATTTGCAGCACCAACGCGACTGGGGCAATCCACGCTGTTCACGGTGCAGGTGACCGGAGTTGGAAGCGCGCCTTTGGATGGCCAAATAGAGGTCAGCACGAACACAGCGGAAACCTGCAGCAGCACGGCTCGAACCATCAGCGGCAACACGGCTAACTTCACCTGCACAATCACCTTTGGCAGCGCAGGGCCGCGCAGCGTCTCCGCCAACTTCACGGGTTCAACGACCCATTCCGCGAGCAGTTCGACCGTCATGCCATTGACCGTCATGCACTTTGCCAATCTCTCGGTAACGGTCGACGATGCCGCCAACACGGCGGTGTCCGGGTCCCGTATCGACTACGTGGTCGAGGTTCTCAATGCGGGGCCGGATGCGGCACCGGGTACCGGACTCACCTCAGCCGGCACTCCGCCCCTTGAACAACCCGACTGGATCTGCGTCGTGCCCGCTGGCAGTGCAGCCACCTGCCCCGGGAATAGCGGCAGTGGGTCAGCTCCACCGGAGTTCGACCTCGCGGCCGGATCCCGACTGGATTTTCTGCTCGGTGGGACTTTGCCAACCATGCTTCCGGCCGAAGTAGTGTTCGATGTCGCAGTGCGCGCGGCGAACGATGCGCCCAACTTCGTGCATGACCCGCAGCTCTCCGACAATCTGGCAAGCGATCGGAACGCCGTTCCCGGCATTTTTAGCGACGGGTTCGAGTTCCAGCCCGCCGCGGCCCAACTCCGACTGCCTTGAACCGGCTAGTTCGGCTCGCGCGCTCGCACGCGCAGCCGCGCCAGAGCCTCGGCTTCGATCTGGCGCACGCGCTCGCGCGAAACGCCGAGCACCTGCGCCACTTCGGCGAGTGACTGCAGCGGTTGTTCGAGCAGACCGAAACGCCGCTCCAGCACTTCGCGGCTGCGCGCCGGCAGTTCCGCCAGCCACAGGTCGAGGCGGGCATCGTGTGCGATTTCGCCGAGCCCGTCTGCGACGGCCTCATCGGGCGTCGGCACCAGTTCGCCGAGCATTCGCTCGTCGTCCGCTGCCAGCGCCGCATCCAGCGAATCGACGCGCGCGTTGAAGCGATACAGGCGCGCGACCTCGGTGGCGTCCTTGCCGACAGCGCGGCCGATCTCTTCCAGCGTCGGCGCGCGCGCCAGCGTGCGCGTCAACTCGCGGCCGGCGCGCAGCACCTGCGCCAGTTCGCGCAGCACGTGCACCGGCAGTCGCACCGCGCGCGTCTGCCGCATCAGCGCGAACTCGATGGCTTCGCGAATCCACCACATCGCGTAGGTCGAGAAACGGAAGCCGCGCGCGGGATCGAACTTCTCCACCGCGCGGATCAGCCCGAGATTGCCTTCGGCGATCAAGTCCAGCATCGGCAGGCCACGACCGAGATAGGCGCGTGCGGCATTCACCACCAGACGCAGGTTGGCTTCGATCAGGCCTTGTCGCGCAGCCAGTTCGCCGGCGCGGGCGCGCTCGGCCAGTTCGCGTTCGGCCGCAGCGTCGAGCAAGGGAATCAGGCCGATCTCGTTCAGATAGGCGGTGGTCGAGTCGCGTTCGAAGGTGTCCGCATTCGCCGGCCCGAGCAGTTCGAGCAGGTCATCGGTCGGCAATTCGTCTTCGGGCGTGGCGTGCATGGCGGCCTCAGCGCTGCGGCAGATAGCCTAGCGGATCGACCGGCTTGCCATTACGGCGGATCTCGAAATGCAGCATGTCGATGCCGCCGCGTCGACCCATCTCGGCGATCGGCTGACCGGCCTGGACCTTGGCACCCTCGACCACCAGCCGCTTCTGGTTGTGGCCATAGGCGCTCAGGAAACCTGGCGTGTGCTGCACGATCACCAACTCGCCGTAGCCGAGCAGGCCGTTGCCGGAGTAGACCACTTCACCGGCGGCGGCCGCGAGCACCGGGTTCCCCAGACCGCCACCGAGGTCGATGCCCTGCTGGGTCGGATCGCCTTCGACGAAACGTCCGATCAACGCGCCATTCACCGGCCATCGCCAACGCAGGCCCTCACGCTCGCGCGTCGGCGCCTTCGGGTCCACTACCGCGCGCGGTGCACTGTCGACTGCGGCCGGTGTCGGAGCAACCGCCGCGCCGACATCAGCGGTCGCAGCTGCGACCGGAACCGCTGCGACCGGTGCCGGCGCGGTCGGCGCCAGGCCGATCGCTGCGGCCGGCGAGTTCGTCGCGGGCGTGGCCGCTGGCGCCGCTTGTGTGATCAGCGTCTGTGCAGCGGCCACCGCGCCGGGCGCAGGGTCGTCGCTGACGGCGAAGGTCTGCACATCGCCAGCTTCGACGACTGGAGCGGCAGCTGCCGGCGCTGCTGCGGCTACCGTAGCGTCCGCTGCCGCAGCCGGTACCGCGACCCGAGTGGTGCGCGTCGGCGGCGTCAGGCGCAGCGCCTGTCCCGGGTAGATCGTGTACGGTGCAGCGATGTTGTTCCACGCCGCGAGATCGCGGAAATCGAGCTTGTTGCGAAAGGCGATGCCATACAGCGTGTCGCCGCGTGCCACCACGTAGCCGCCAGCGACGGAAGTCGCGACCGCACCATCGGTGGATGCAGACGCCGGTGCCGACGTACTGCCTGCCGGCTTGTGCGACTCGACCGAGATGCGCGGTTCGAAGCTCGCGCATGCGGCGAGCCACACGGTCATGCAGGCCAGTACGCGCAGGCGCATGCTCAGCCCTTCCACACGAACAGCGCGATCATGCCGATCGCCAGCAATGCCAGCGCGGCCCAGCCCACCGGCTCGATGTAGCGATGCAACGCGCGCTCGGCACGCTCGCCGCCCAGGCGGATGGCACCCGCGACCAGATACACCCGCTTGCCGCGGCCGATCAGCACCGCGGCGACGAAGGGCAGCAGCGGCATCGACACCGTGCCCGCGGCGATCGTGAACAGTTTGAATGGCACCGGCGTGAAACCGCCGACCAGCATGATCCAGAAGCCATGCTTCTGCAGCGAATCGCGGGCCTCGTTGAAGGCGCCGTCCAGACCCCAGCTGACCAGGTGCGGCTCGACCAGCGCGATCGCGAACATGCCGAGTGCATAGCCGATGAAGGCGCCGGCGGTGGAACCGAGCAAGCTCGCCGATGCGTAGCGGAACCAGGATTTCGGGTGCGCCAGCGTCATCGGCGCCAGCATCACCTCCGGCGGCACCGGGAAGAAAATCGCCTCGATGAAACTCAGAAAGGTCAACCACGCCGGCGCGTGGCGATGTCGCGACCAGCCCAGCGTCTTCTGGTACAGCGGCTGGAACACGGCCATCAGAGCACGCCCCCGAGCAGCGGCACGAAGCTCACCGCTTCCAGCACCGACTCGTGCAGGCCGTCGGCATCGCGGGTCACGCGCACCAGCTTCTGCTCGCCGCCTTGCGCTCCGACCGGAGCGATCAGCACGCCGCCGGGCGCCAGTTGCTCGGCCAGCAGCGGGTCGATGTACTCGCCGGCCGCGGTCACCACGATCGCGTCGAATGGTGCCTCCTCGGGCCAGCCGCGACGGCCGTCGTCGTGGCGGGTACGGATGTTCTCAATGCCAAGGCTGCGGAAGTGCCGACGCGCGTTGCGCAGCAGCGAACCGATACGCTCGACCGAGAACACCTGCGGCACCAGTTGCGCCAGCACCGCGGCCTGGTAACCGGAGCCGGTACCAATCTCCAGCACCTTCTTCGGGTTCGCCGCGAGCACCAGTTCGGTCATGCGCGCGACGATGTAGGGCTGCGAGATCGTCTGTCCCTGCCCGATCGGCAGCGGCGAGTTCTCGTAGGCGCGCACCTCCAGACCCTCGTCGACGAACAGGTGACGCGACAGGTTGCGCATGACATCGAGCACGCGCGGATTCTGGATGCCGCCCGCGCGCAGGGTCTCGACCATGCGGTCGCGCGCGCGTTGCGAGGTCATGCCGAGCCCGGCCGGGTCGCGCCGCACCATCATGCCTTGCGCGTCCCGATCGAACCCGAGAGCGCATCGACCCAGGCGGCTACGTTTTCCAGCGCGGTGTAACGCGTCAGATCGACCTGCAGCGGCGTGATCGAAATAAAACCGCGGCGCACCGCGTCGAAATCGGTACCGGGGCCGGCGTCCTGCTCGGGGCCGGCCGGACCGATCCACCAGATGTCGCGGCCGCGCGGGTCATTGGCGCGGATGCAGGGCTCGGCGCGATGACGATGGCCGAGCCGGGTCACTTCGAAACCGGCGATCTCGTCCCAGGCGCGGTCCGGCACGTTGACGTTGAGGATGGTGTCCGCCGGCAACGGGTCGGCGACCAGCTTCTTGACGATGGCGAGCGCAGCGCGCGCCGCAGTCGCGTAGTGCTGCGGATCGTGTTCGCGCGAGGCGAGCGAGACCGCGACCGCCGGATGACCGAGGAAGCGCCCCTCCATGGCTGCCGCGACGGTGCCCGAATAGAGCACGTCGTCGCCCATGTTGGCCGAGGTGTTGATGCCGGAAACGACGATGTCCGGTTCGTCTTCGAGCATGCCGCACAGCGCCAGGTGCACGCAGTCGGTCGGAGTGCCCGCGACGCGGTAGCGCCCCGGCTCGATCTCGCTCACGCGGATCGGGCCATCGAGCGTCAGCGAGTTGCTGGCGCCACTGCGGTCGCGGTCGGGTGCAACCACGGTGACCTTGCCAAGCGCGCGCATGGCATCGGCGAGGATGCGGATACCAGGCGCTTCGACGCCGTCGTCATTGCTTACCAGGACATGCATGTACGGGGAGTTCTCGGAAACGGCGCATGATAGCGGAGCCGCCCGCGCACCGACGCACCGGCGGCGGCGGTTCTGCTACAAGTTCCGCCATCGCCACCACGCGCACCGATGTCCAAGCGATCCCCCGAATCCCGCCGCAAGCCCGCCGCGCCCGTCCCAGTCGCGGCCGCAGATCGCGCGCTGTTCCTGGACGCCATCGGCGACGTGCGCCGCATCGAAAGCGACCGCCAGGACACGCGCGCGCCGCCACCCGCAGCCGAGCCGGTGCAGTCGCGACGCGACGACGCGCGGGTGATGGAGGAACTGCTGCGTCCGCTGCCGAGCTCGCTCGATCCGGACGCCGCGGAACCGCTGCGTTACCTGAAGAATGGCATCGCGCCGCGCATCCTGCTCAAGCTCGGCCGCGGCCAATACAGCGTGCGCGACGAACTCGACCTGCACCAGATGACCGCCGCCGTGGCCCGCGATGCGATCGCGCGCTTCCTCGGCGAGTGCAAGGCACGCGATTTCCTGTGCGTGAAGATCATCCACGGCAAGGGCCTGCGCTCCAAGCACGACGGCCCGGTGCTCAAAGCACTCACCGACCGCCTGTTGCGCCAGCGCGGTGACGTGCTCGCCTTCCGCTCCGCGCGCTTCAACGACGGCGGCAGCGGTGCGGTGGTGGTGTTGCTGAAGGGGACCCGCTGAGCCAGCCCCAGCGCGGCGGCGGTAGTTTTCGCGGCACCGGAGTTGCCATGAAAGCCAAGCTCAAAGCCAAGCGTGTGGTGGTCAAAGCCTCCAAGCTGCGCGAACTCGATGCGGCGGCGCGCAAGCGCGACCAACGCTACATGGCCGAGCATCCAGACGGTCGGGTTCCATTGCTCCTCGAAGCCAAGGCGCCTGGCGTGCGAATCAAATGGCACGGCCGGATCTGAGGCCTCTCAGTCGCGACGAGCGTTCGGAGATCCTCGCTGCCTCGCCCAAGGGCATCCTGGTCGGCGGCATGGCATTGGCATTCTGGGCAGATGAATTCGACCTGCTGCATCAACGTCCTCGATGCGATTCCAGACAATGCGATTTGCTCCGAGCAGTTCCAAACACAACGCTGGCCGCAGATCCAGAAAGCTGCAGCCGAAGGCATCGACAAGTTAAGGCGCCAGCGCGAACGGCGACACAAGCGCGATTGAGGCAGGGGTTGCCGACGAGGCCGCTGCCTCGATTCAAGCAGTGGCTCGTCGTGCTGGTGTCGCTGGAAGGAACCCGCTGAGGCGCATCAGGCGGCGCGGCGCCCACGCGATGACCGGCCGAGGACTTCATGTCCGAGGCAAGCAAGCCAGACCGTCTTCGGAATCGGTCGGGCTCCGCTCAGGTAGTAATTGAGCATGCGGCGGGAAATGCCGATCGCCTCGGCCGCTCGGACTTGCGTCAGTCGGTTGCGATCCATCCATTCGTGCATGCGCTCGTGGCCGACACCGCCCGACTGCTCCACCGCCAGATTACGCAGGTTGTCCGCTGCGATTTCGATTTCGTCTTCGATCCAAACCACATATCCGCCAGCGAGGTCACGGCGCGCACGTGCGAACAACTTCGGATCTCCCAGGCGCCGCAAGGCCGGGTAGCGCTGCACCCACCCATGCAACAGAACGGTCGCTCGATAGCCGTCTGCAAAATGCAGGGCCAACCCCGCATCCGGCAGTGGTTTTACCTTGACGATGCAATGTTGGGGGTCGTGGATCACGGGTTGTTCTCCTCGAATATCCTGCGCGCGACCGCTCGATTGGCCGCGATCCAGTCCAGTGCCTCGGCGATGTCACGAGCCTGCAAGGTCCGGCTCACGACCTCCAGGGTGTCGATCACCACGAGTGCGTCCCGGCGGTCTGAGAGCACCACGTGCACGTGGGCAGGTCGGTGATCGGGGACGTTGACGCGGATCGCTGCCGTTCCGATGCGCTGGATTGTGGGCATGTGGATACTTGTGCAGTGATTGCACTTTTGCAAGTGCTGCTCCGGCGCCTGCGCTCAGGCACGGGCCGAAAAACCGACGCCCGCACGTAGCGGGCGTCGGCAGGCCTTGCTGGCGATCGAATCAGCGCTGCGCAGTGGCCTTGGCGGTCGGGGTCACGGTCATCTGGTCGCGGTTCTTCTCGACCGTCTTCAGGCCGATGCCCTTCACGTTCGCGAGTTCATCGACCGACTTGAAGCCGCCGTGCTCGGCGCGGTAGGCGACGATCGCCTC
>Ga0073899_10003772_pt1 | contig 13371 bp, 12 predicted proteins | sample KloWWTmetaKNB5Ph_FD_88975 | JGI IMG/M metagenome (GOLD analysis project Ga0073899, IMG submission 88975) | Active sludge microbial communities from Klosterneuburg, Austria, studying microevolution and ecology of nitrifiers - Klosterneuburg... | ecosystem: Engineered > WWTP > Aerobic digester >... | reverse complement strand
CCACCGGGGGCCTGGAGGTCTCGCCACGCATTCGCTCGAAGTTGCGGTGGCTGCGTCGAGCGTGCACGGTCTGGCCCCTTGGCAACGCGATCTTGTCGTTACTTATGCGCTCCTTCACGACATTGGCAAAATCTGGTCGTACAGCGATGGCACCCTTACCAACGAGGCTGAGCGAATCGGCCATGAACAAGTCGGATATCGACGCCTTGCCCCGATGCTCACCGTGCTTCGCGCTGCCAGCCCTAGCGAAGGCGAGCAACTGGACGCTTTGTTTCGTGGTGACTGGCGGAAGAACTGCAAGCATCCAGCCGCAGCGCTTGGCAATATCGTGCGCGCGATGGATCAGTTCTCGGCGGCGACCTTCATGCGCAGAAAGAAAAAGACGCCATTGATCAGTTGTTCAGAAGGGTCGCACGTGGACTGGTGAGGCATCACCGTACGAACCAACGACCCAGTGAAGGCCACTACGTTATATGACGCTGTGCCGATCAAACAGCGGTCGAGGCGTCACATTCTGCTGGATTGTCCAACGAGGGGATTACCTATGGAGCCGAGAAGGTATGGCGACAATTGCATCGCAAAGGAATCGCTGTGGCCCGTTGCACGGTGGAACGCTTGATGAAGCAGCTTGGACTGCAAGGGGTTCGTCGCGGCAAGAAGGTGCGAACCACGGTGCCTGACAGCAAAGCCCCTTGCCCGCACGATCACGTCAGCCGTGTCTTCCGTGCCGACCGGCCGGATCAGCTGTGGGTATCCGACTTCACCTACGTATCCACCTGGCAGGGCTGGGTCTACGCGGTCTTCGTGATCGATGTATTCGCGTCGCATCGAGGGCTGGAAGACCAGCCGCAGCATGCAGGCCAGCTTCGTGCTCGATGCGCTCGAACAGGCTTTGTATGCGCGCCAACCTGCGGCCAACGCCCTGATTCATCATTCGGATCGAGGCAACCAATACCTGTCGATTCACTACACCGAACGACTGGCCGAAGCCGACATCCAGCCTCCGATGGGCAAGCCGAAATTCTTCCCCGTGTGTCTCAGCCTGTGCGACGGGTTGATGGAATGATTTTCCGCGCATTCCAACGAAACACGGGAGCACCTCAATGACGACGCCGCATGAACGAACCAGGGCGCTGCTCTGGGCGGGAGGGTTTCTGATCGAGCTTGCACGCGATGCCAGCCTTCCGATTTCGGTCAGGCAACGCGCGATTGTCACTGCTCGCCACTTCCCGACGATCGAGGATGTTTCAACGCTGTCGGTGGCTGGTCGTAGTTCCGGGTCCGAGTGCGGTCTCACGCCACTCAGCGAAACGCCCATCGACTCCGACGATCTGCAGTTCGGTCCGCTTCGCTATTCAACACGGCTGGAGTGGCCCGAGGTTCCGGAGTCTGCGTAGGACGCGGACAACATGGGTAGGTTCGTGCCGAGCGATATTCCAAGGCAGGCGCGCGAGTGCTTGCGGATCGATGCGAAGTCGCTCGCCTATTCCCCACAACACTCTTATGCTTTTGGGCCGGAAAGGTCTATGCGCAAGATAGAAGTTCGACATTCTGAACCGCATTCGCATGCAAACAGGTTGGGGAACCATTCCGTAATGAATGCGCGCGCAACTTCCGCCGTGAAGTCTGGCGAGCGAACAGACCAGTCCGCTTTGTCAGGATCTGCGTTGCGATCATATTTTCGGCTCACCGCGCAATGGGGCCTGAGCTCGGAGCAGGAACGAATCCTGCTTGGCTCCCCAAGCCGGTCCACCTTCTACCGATGGAAGCGCAATTGCCTGGGTAGATTGCGCAAGGACACCTTTGAGCGCATCAGCTACATGCTCGGGATATACCGGGCGCTTCATGTGCTCTATTCGCGAGACTCGCAAGCAGACGGATGGCTGAAGCGCCCCAACACGGCGCCGCTTTTCGGCGGCAAGTGCGCACTGGATCGCATGTTGGGCGGGAATGTTGGTGACCTGTGCGCGGTCCGCCAGTACCTTGATTCGCAGTGTGGCGGGGGCTGACCCACGCCAAGCAGTCTCCGGGATTTCCGGGGCGGTTCAGTTTCTACTTTTCACTGGCTCCACTCTAGGGGCTATGGACCGGTGGCTACTTGCGAGTCCCCGACAGTTCTTAGAACGACTAGTTGCCAGCCTCCTAGATGGGAACGATAGCCTCTACTTTCCAATGACGTCGCTTGAGGGATGTTGACCGTAACCCTTTTGAATCAGGTCGAGACAATCCCTAAACGTACTGTTAATGTAGTCTTCTTTTGAGATAAAGATGCCCGCCTCGTCTCGCGGCTTTTCTTTTGGATCCCCTTTGAAGGAAAGCCAGTTGAAACTGGTAGTGACCGCGTATCGATTGTCTGACACAAGAACCTTCCGGTGCGTATTGCCGATGAAAGCAAAGGTGAAGTTCTTGAAACGTTTGTCCAGATCCTTTAGATCGCGCTCTGCTTTGGGGGTGATCGGCAACTTTCCCCCCGCTCTATTTCCGCCATCTTCGTCGACCAAGCCATAGCCGATATACGCCTTGACGCCATTGCGAAGCAGACTCTCAAGGTTACGCACGAATCGATCGGTCACGACCTGATGGCGAATCCATGGGGAGATGATCATCAAGCGCACCTTGCTGTTGAGCAACGCGTCTTCTAACAGTCCGGGATGATCATGGCACCTGATATTTCTTAGCGTCGGGCTACCTGCAGGGGTCGACAGAACATCTTCGGAAATGACCTCCGTCTGCAAGTCTCCGGTAGGCTTCGTTAGATGCAAGAATTGAGACTTTTCGCTGGAACCGAGTGCTGCCTGATTTACAACCCCCGGCAACTGGTCAGCAAGAACATGATTGGCCCCGTCTTCCTCCGCTCCACCTAGATCTCGGAATGCGTTTTCATGGTCGACCGATATTCTGTTGTCGACGTAGAAAGCTACCTGAGTTTCGTTTCCTGTTTCTGATCGGAAATACAGCATGGTGCAAGGAACAAATAGCATCTCCCTTCGCTCTATCCTGCGTATGGCCAAAAGCTCCTTCGAGTCCTCGAATGGGCGCCGCAGCCTTTCCAGCGCTACGTCGATGTCCTCGAGTGGAACATCCTCAACTTCAGGTCGCTTCGCCCCACATAGCGGAACCTCCATTCTCCCTTCGCTTCTGATTTCCTTTGGTTTCCACAACAAGCTCGGCTGGTGGAATACCACCCGTTTCAGATAAGGGTCGAAGATCAGCTTGATGATTCGGTCTTCAGAGACCGACATGTGCGCGAGATTGACCGCAGCTTTTCCTTTCAACGTTAGACTGGTCGTTGCCTCGTCATTGCTGGAGCCCATGTAGTTGATGAGTTCCTGCGAGTTGAGACTTGCTAGTACCGTGTTTAGTACTACTTTCTCGAGACCAAGGAACTCCCGAATTTCCATGGTCCGAGCCAATCCCGCATCGATGGCGCGCAAGCACCCCTCTTCGATAGGATTGATAGGCTTTTTCTCCAAAGTCAGCACTTTGACCGTCAACTGATAGACGGGTAACGCAGCATCCTTGAAGTGAGCTAACTTGAACCCTGGGCGGGAAATTTGCTTGAAGTCGAATTCAAGCCCGGTACTCATGGCTGCACTTCCTCAATCAAGCACGAGTCGGGATGACGTTGCATATAGTCAATTACATCTTTTAGCGGGTTCTTGTTTCCTTCGGCCTGCATGCAGTACGAATGATCGCCAACTATCACCAGACGCTCCTTTGCGCGCGACAGAGCCACGTTGATGCGCTCCAGCTCCTTCAGAAAGCCAAGACCCCTAACTTCCAAGCGCGTAACTGAGAAGATGGTCACATCAGTTTCCCTGCCCTGGAAGGCATCGACAACGTTTACGAAAATTTGAGAAAAACTGCTCCATCTATGCTTGTTGGTATCGATGGCCATCTGCAAACGACGTCTTTGCTCACCGTAACCCGTTAAAACGGCAATAGAGCGCTGAAGTCCTTTCCACTTTCCATGCCGAATATCGAAATCCATCTTGGTCAGGATGCGCTCGATGATCCCTACTTCCAGTTCGTTGTAGTGTGACGTGCCGGTAGTTTTTGAAGATCGATTCAGGACGCGACTCGTGGTTTTCCAAATCACCGGCTTCGCCAGAGCCGAGGCCAGTACGGGATCTGGCATGCGCGGAAAGCTTTTCAGCTGTCCATCGTAGAAGCATTCGGAAATCATGTCGCCGATTTCCGGGAGCATGCGATGCTGGGACTTCAGCACTTTATGCAGATCATCCGGCAAGTGTTCGGCTAGATGCTTGAAAAGCGTGATCTGCTGGTCCATGGCAGTCAGTCCATATCGCTTCAGAATCCCGCTGGACGTGAGCTCCGGGTCTTGAAATGGCGACAATTGCTTGTTGTCCCCGACGAGCACCGTCCTTCTCGCTCTGGACATAGGTACTAGCACTTCTGTCGGAGTGGCAATCGACGCCTCGTCGACGATACACAAATCGTAGGTAATCTCATTGCGGCCAGGAACACTCATTACGCCAAGGCAGGTTCCTGCAACGACATTGGATGATGCGATGAGGGCAGCTCGGAACTCCCGTCCACGGCCAAACCTGGTTTCCCAGTTCACATGTGCCGCGATCATCTTTTGGAGTTGCTTTCCTTCTGGAGTCTGGGATGCGTAGTTGTCAGCCCAAGAACGCAATTGTTCGGCACTGCTTTCTGCAAGCTCCTGGATGAGATCTCTGTCGGACTCGTACTTCCTGAATTCAGCAACCGACTCTTTGATGGCTCGCTCCAGAGACGCTTGCTCACTGACCAGTCCCCCGAGCTGGTCATCAAGCCCATCCCGAAGCTCCGGCTCCATGGACTCGCGCCCATCAGGGTTGAGTTCGCGCATCTGGCTGATCTCGACTTCGACCTCCTCAAGACGCTCCTTTAACCCGGCATGGGCACCAATTGCCATGGCCTTACGCGTACTGCCTACATCTACTCCATGTTCACCTGCCCACGTCTCGATGAATCTTCTGCCACGGTCCACCGCCTCCTTGCGCATGAGTGGTAGCTTCCTGTCCACGAGTAGCATTCTTGAGGATGCCGCGATACGTTCATCGCCGTCGTGGCCGATTCGAACCGCGCGGATCTGGTCACCTCCTTCCTTTGCAATGCGTTCCAAAGAATTGTCCAGCGCAACGTGGGTTTGCAATGTCAGCAGAATCCGAGATGTAGGATCGACGCTTAGGGTTTGCAGGACCAGTTCCGTGATGAACGTTGTCTTGCCCGTACCGGGCGGCCCTTCTACGACCATCAGTGATGGACTGGCCATCGCCACTCTGACCGCATCCTGCTTATCTTCATCTATTTGAGATTGAATGAACTCAACCGTTTCGATTCGGGGTAACGTAACCGTCGAGGGGTCCATTATGTAGCCCCCGAGATTCGGATCGACTGCGCGACCATATCTCACCGCGTCGACAGCAACTTTTTGCTTGTCCAGTGCCGCATCCGCCTTGGCCGTGTCGACAGCCAGCGTCCCCTTCTCCGAGATTGCAGATACGTCGATCCGGTTTCGATCGCTAGGTTGGACTCTCACAATCTGATTGGCGATTCCAACAACTGTTCCATGAAACGTTCCATCGGGAAGTTCTACCTTGACGTCCCTGTCCTCAAGTACAGATACATCTTGTCCGTCTCGAGTTTTGAAAGCGACGAGGCCACCTGCGAAATCGATTTTGTCATAACTAAATGATCTCCTTCGTGAGTTCTCAAGCTCTGTCTTGGCCGTCAACAAGTCCAACCAAGTTCTGAACATCTGCTGCTGGGCCTGCTCGATACGACGCAACTTCTGCTCGGTCGAAAATTCACTCAGCCGCTCGCGAACAGACGCGATTGTCCGAACGGACACGTGCTTCGCGAGGCCACCGAAAGCAAATTCGCAATTCATTGGCATCGCGCACTCGCGACTCCTTTCCATTTCGCTGATGGGAATCTCGTGAGCAGAAATCAGCTTCAAGGTGCTCGGGATCTCGTCATCCACTACTGCGATATATCCATATCGTTCCCCCAGCACACGGAGAGCCTTATCTTTGTTTGGCTGTGCTTCGTCTTTGTCCCTTGCGTATTCACAACGCGCGTCATTCAAGTCCGAAAGAACATAGCGACTTAAGGTATCGATACCCGTCATTCCGGTGTCGTAGGCAATCACGTCTCTGACCTTCTTTGCCAGGTCGATGTATACTGATCCCTGCTTGACCTGAGCTGTATTTGGATGCGCTCTGTCCAGTTCGGCGAGAAGGACAACAGCATTGATCTGTCTTTCGGACGGATTATCAAGAGCAAGGCCCTTCCGGAGAGTCCGACGAACAGACTCATCGGCTTGGATTGCGTCTAATGCTCTATGAAGATCAACATGTGACTTCGGCAATTCGTTGCTCAACATTGCAACACTTAACGCAGAGAATCCGAACACATCGCGAGAATAACTGTAGCTTCCATCGTCCTGTTCGGGTGGAGCGAAGGGGACGGACGCAAAGTGCGAAAGCGTTACACCTGGGTCTATGAAGCTTCTAAGTTTCGAAATGCCAAAGTCGCAGAGGCGAGCGATTCCATCATCACCCATTAGTATGTTTGATGGCTTGATGTCTCGGTGAACGATCGATTTCCCATGGGCAAATGCAAGCGCAGAAAGTATCGGGCGCCCAATCTGCCCAAAAAAAGTCGACCAGTCCCCAAAGCGAACCTCTTGGCGAATTGTTTCGAGATCCTTGGGAACCCATTCCATAACAATAAAATGCTCACCGGATTCTGTCTCTAATCCAGAATCTAAGATCTTCACGATGTTCTCATGCGTTAGTGCGAATAGCGCTTTCGTTTCACGACGAAAAGACTCTTTAACAACGTCATCCACGCCGCTCGAACTACGAAAGACCTTGATAGCTACTTGCTTTCCGCTTTCAATCTCTCGCGCCTTGTAGACGTTGGCTATACCTCCAGCGCGCGGCGCCCCAATCGTCACATAGCGCCCATTTGCGAACATGCGTGGTGTGGGTTGTGGCTTCAACGTCAGTGTTCCTCGGCCGTCATTCATCTTTGCCCCTTTGGCCCCGTATTGGGCCGCATTTTCACGTTACGCAGCCAACATGGATTCGAGCCTTTTGGATCAACTTGTGCCAAACCGGCGTTTCGAAGGATCTCGATGCTTGGAATGGCCAAATGCAGCAAAAGGCAACGCTGTTCAAGTCCCAGAGTTGCGAGAATAGCTCTATCGCAGCGCAAGTGGACCATCCAGGAAACGACAGGCCTTTGCAGCGGTGGCGGATCGGGGCGGCGGTTCCAAACAGAAATTTCGAGCGAAGCGCCGGGATGTGTTTCGGGCGACTATGGAGCGGATCGTGCTGGGGGTGGCGTTGTTCGTGGTGACTGAACTGTACAAAATTAGGCGAGGTGGACCGCCGGTGGGGTTTAGAGCGGACACTACGGATGTATTTTGAGTAGCACTGGTTAAAATCGGCAGTCGATGGGCACGGACGCCAAATCCGCGTGGACACGTAGCCCCTGCTCAAACAGAGTAGCCCGCCGAACTCCGCGGGCACAGTTCGGGGCACGAAATGGGCACGGGCCTCGATATGGGAGAATGGCGCGCCCGACAAGATTGGAACCTGTGCCGGATGGCGGCTCACTCACTACTGACCAACCCCAGTCTTTTCGGTAACGTCACCGTCATAAGGCCTCCCTGCGAGGCAGTTCGCAAGTTCGCTGCGGGCCTTGAGGCCATCGTGCCACTCGATGTTGGCGATTGATTTCCCCTCGTAGCTCACATCGAAATCCCACTTGTCTTCCATGCCGGCGAGCAAGGCGTCTATGCTCGGCACTGCGAACGCAAGCAGCGGCGGTGATTTAGGGCCGGTCTCCAAGTAGATGGCGTTGAGCGTCGCGGGCTTGATGTTGCCCTGCTTAAGGGTGACGCGAACAGGCTTCCCGCTCGCCAGCTTGGGGAATGCCGCGGCGGAGTCTTCGCCTAGAGGCGAGAATGCCAGCAAGGCGCCCCGGTAGTTGCCACCGGGACCGAACAGGGTGACGACGATTCCCTCCTTCATTCTGTCGGCCTTGCCTGGCTCGGTCAGGCGCTTGGCGCGCAGGAAGGATGCCGCGCAATACTCGCCCGGGCCGGCCTTCGAGCTGGCCTGCATGAATTCCCACCATCCGCCGATGACTTTCTCTCGGTACTGCTCTGCTTTTTTCTTGTTCGCGTCGAGGACGTCATGGGCATTGATCTCCTTGTCGTGGTTTTCCATGACTGACGCCAGCACGTCGAAAGACCCGCCGTTCACTTGGGCGCACGCTTGGAACGTCGCTGTCGCGCCCAGGAATCCCGCTACCAGAATCGTCGACTTGATCATTGCTTGGGTTCCTTTCGATGTCCTGTTGTCGATGCTTCGCATCAGAATGGATGGGTGCCCGACACGCGGCCTGGCAACACCGATCAACGCCTGGGTCTGGTGGCGTCATCGCAAACGAGCCGGATTTCGCGCGACCCCGTTCCCTCGTAGTCTCCACGGACCACGATATCGTCCACTCGCCACTCGCCATGGGCATCTGGGCGGGTACTGAATTCGGCGTAGCACTCCGCATAACCGCCCGGATCTCCGCCTATGACGCCCTGCGCACCGTAGACGGTGACACCCTGCTGTTCCCACCATGCGCTATAGCGCAGGAACCGCGTGCCGGCGGCCTGGTTGAAATCATCGGGATTGCCCATGGTCGCGACCACTTCTTGCTCGGGTCGCCCCCCGAAAACGGCCATAAGCTTGGCCTCATGCTTGTTCATCTTCGAGCCGTCGGAATGCTTGCCCGCACTCTTGGCCGTCGCCAAGTCCGCCTTCATTTCGGCCTGATGGTTCTTGATGCTTTCCAGCAGATGGGTCTGGATAGTCGCAGTACCGGCTTCCAGTTCCTGCTGCTTCGCTTTCAGTCTCTCCATGGCCGCGCGCTTGTCGGCCTCGGATACGGGCGTGGCCCACCTCCCGGTCGGGTCGGGGCGCTTGTTGTTCGCGACTTTGTCCCACCACAAGTTCTCCCACGCGAAATCCAGGTACTCCGACGGCAGGGTTTCGCCGATGACGGCCAAGTTGGCCGGTAGGCCCAGTTTGGCGATGCGCTGGCCGAAGCCCTTGAAATCGAAACTGTCATTCTTGATGGCCGCGTGCAGGGCCTTTTCGATCTCGATGTCATTGCAGGCAATCGTGCCCGCCTTGGAAAGCATCGGAGCGTTTGATGTCTTCCAGTCGCTCTCGGGCACAGGTTCGGTTTTCAAATCGGCTCGCCGTAGCAGGTAGCTACCGGGGCCAATCCGAAACATGACCTTGCCGTTCGCGCCACCCGTACTCTTGTTCTCCGAGAGAACCCTCGTTTGCTTGTCCAAGGTGAATCGATCAGGACACTGAAACTGCAGTTGCATGCGGACAAACTCAGGTTTCGCAGCATTTTCGTAGACAGCCGTGACGGGCATCTCGCGTATTTCCGTTCCGCTCCCCACCTGATCCGGCGGCGTGCGGTTCATGATGTAGCGCACGTCGGCGAAATACACCTCGCGATCATCGACCGCTCCCTGGTACTGCACGATCATGCTGAAGGCATGTACCTTCGCCGAGTGAGCCAACCCGGCGACGAGGCAGGTTGCGTACATCCAGATTGCTTTCATGGTGTCCTCGACGAGATCGGTTGGCGTTTGGGGTCAGTCGCACTTGTGCGCCGCGCGCAGCAGTGCGTTGCAGTTGGCTTGGTTGGTCTTGCCTTGACTCGGGGATCCTTGGGTGAAGTCTGTGCAAAGGGCATCCGCGCCGGCGGCGGTTCCGAAGCTCACAATCTTTCCCAGTCTCGAAGGCTCAAAGAGCTGGCACTTGTAGGTTTTTCCGTCATCCGTCTTGACGGTGTATTCAGTGCCTTTCATGCCAGCGGAAGAGTCCACCTCTTCCTGTTTCGTCACCACGAAGCGGTCGGTTTCCTCGCCGATCGCCATCGAAATTTTCCTAGCGGCGCTGTCGCTGACGGCGATCGCCGCGGCGGGTTCGGGCTTTGCTCCCGGTTTTCCGTCCGTGGCGTTCGCTGTTCCTGGCGTGTTGCCATTGGAGTCGCCGAACTCGGTGCACAACGCATCTGCGCCTGCCGCCGTGCCGAACGAAAAGAACTTGCCCGCGCGAGATGGCTCGATGATCTGGCATTTGTATTTCCTGCCGCCATTGGTCGCGACGGTGTACTGGGTTGCATTCGACCCCGCCCCCGACTCGACCTGTTCTTGCGCGGTGACGACGAAGTCGCCGATTTCCTCGCCGACCGCCATCGAGATCTTTCTTTCAACCTTGCTGTCCACTTGGATCGATCGGGGTGTCGTGGCGTCATCTACGCCAGAGACGGTATCTGCAAGAGAAGGGTTGGCGGTCGCTGTATTTGAAACACTACTCGTCAGCAGCACGGAAAGAATCAGGGCGGTCGTTGCATCTGGTTTCATCTTGAATCTCCTTGCGCTTGAAGAACGCGATTTCGATAGGGTGGCGGCAGGCTGGGCCGGCAACGGGGCCTGCGGTGCAAAAGGCGTGGCCCCCATATGGCGGCGAGGGCAACACGACGTGATTTGCACGCGCTAATGCGCAGTTCCGGGGCTCAGCACCGGCAACCACATGAATGCGGCGGCAGCGGCGCTGCCCGCCAGCGTCGCCAGCGCGAGTAGCCCGAGCGACGTAGCCATCGCGTACCGCGGCGCGGCTCGTTGCGAGCGCTCAGCTCGCAGGTACAGCTCTAGCACGACGAGCGGCAACACCCAGCTGGCGAAGCTGACGCCCACGAAGACCATTCCCTGGTAATTGATCTCGATTCCGAGAGGTGCCAGAACCAAGCCAGCGAGCATGATGCCGATGCGCAGGAACCAAACGCCGTTGACCAGCATGAAGGTGCGCAGCGCATGTTGGCGATGTCGGGTGAAATCGCGTCGTAGCGCGCATCGCCAGGCCAGCGTGGCGAAGACGAGGATCAACAGGCCGTTCATGGTGATTGAAACGTTGCTTCCCGTCCCGAGCTGGGAGCCACGAATCCAGGTGAGATACAGCCCGGATAATGCGGCGAGCAGCGAGATGCTCAAGAACAGGCGACCATTCCAGCGATGGATGCGGGGCCAGCGTCGACGCAGGGCCGGCACCAGCTGCCACGTCCCGGCGAAGGTCACTATCCCGCCCATAAGGGCGTGGGCAATGAAATGGATGTTGCCGTACAGGTCTCCGGGGACGTAGCCGGTTACATGTGGCTTGTCGTTGAGGCCAGCCAGATCGCCACTGAGACTATGACCTCCGAAGAACAACAAAATGAACAGGACGAAAGCCCATTGACCTAGAGTCGCGGCAACGAACCACGCGGTGGCGCCCAGTTGCAGGGCGCGGGCGGGGGAGGCAATGCGGGGTTGGTTCATTCGGGAAATCCTGGGCGACGGGGGGCGAGACCTTGCCTGGTCTCTCCCCACGTATCCCGCCATTTCGCGAATCGGCCAATCAAATTGGCCAGTCGGATATCGTTGTTCAGGCGTTGTTTAGATGCGTCTGATGGACGTGCGCTCCGGTTTGTCCATTATCATTTCGCCGTTGGCGCTTGGGAGGAGTATTGATGGTTAGTTGGACTGGCATGATGACCGCATCGGCTGTGGCGATTGCGCTGTTGTCGCTGCTGGCCTTGCTCCGGCAAAAGACCAAACGAAATTCCGAGGTCCTGTTCGCGGTGGTCAGCGGATCGCTGGCACTGTCCTTGTTGTCGCCTTGGATGAGCAATGCGCCCGAATGGATGAAATGGGCAATTGCAATCGGCGGTTCGGCGACCTGCAACGGATTTTGGTTGGTATCCAGGGCCCTGTTCCGGGGAGAACAAGGCGTCAGTTTCCAGCACGTCCTGCTGGCGGCAGGAGTCGCGCTATTGATCGCGATCCATCGTGGCACCGCCATGCAGCCGGATGTCCCCCCAACGGTCTTGACGGTGGCAATCGATGCCCTGCTTGTCCTGACGAGCACATCCTTGCTGGCATTGAGTTTTATCGAGCCCCTGCTTGGTTGGTCATCGAAGTGGTCGTACACCGAACGTCGCCTACGCCTGATGTTCATGACGGTGTACGGTGGTTGCGTGTTGTCTACCAGCCTGCTCGGCGAACTCGCTCATGCATTCCCGGCATTGGCTCCATGGCGCGTTGGTGCGGTCGCGTTCTGCGCGTCGGTGATGATCGTGTTCACCCATCTAGCCTTCCGGCATCGCCGCGAAAATCCCGCGCCATCCGATAGCCGCGACCGCTGTGAAGCCACAAGGCAAGTGGCCACTCCATGTGAAGGCGATGCGCAGCTCGGGGCGCAGTTGTGCCACCAGCTTGAAGTCCTGCAGGTTTACCGCGAGCCAGATCTCAGGGTTGCTGAGCTGGCCGCAAGACTGGAGGTCCCCGAGTATCGGCTGAGCAGGTTCATCACCCGGCAGCTGGGCAAGAGGAACTTCAACCAGTTGCTCAATCAGTACCGTGTTGCCCATGCTTGCAAGCTGCTGGCGATGCCTGCAGGGTTCGAGAACATCTTGCGTGTTAGCGGCGAAAGTGGGTTTGCTTCGTTGGGGCCATTCAATCGCGCGTTCAAATCCATCATGGGATGCACGCCAACCGAATATCGCGTTGCCTGCCTCAAGGGTGTGCCAAGAACTGAGTATCACGAACTACATACAAGCTAGTTTGAACGCCCGCTTCTGGCGCAACCTTGATCTGACGCGCCCCCATGATTGTATTGGCACTCCAGCGCAACTTTCTTGCGACCACCGCGTAGGATGCGCAGCGCGAACTGGATTTCCCGGAAAACAAATGGGCCGGTATGTGCCGGGCTGAAGTCCGGTTCTGGCGTGGCAACTGGGGCAACACCATCCCGTTTTCCAACTTTTGCCTGATATCCGGTAGGCGATCCACACAACCAGCGCCAGCAAACCGCCAGACATGGTCATGCACAGGTAGACGCGCGATGAACTCATTTGTCTGAAGTGCGGCCGCGAGGAGGTGCGCTGCGATGCAATTTTCGGCGGGCACGCAGCCGTTACTCAACCACAGATGCCCGCCGCACCCCGTGGGCACAGACCCGGGCACGAGATGGGCACGGGGCTCGAATTGAGGAGATGGCGCGCCCGACAGGATTCGAACCTGTGACCCCTACCTTCGGAGGGTAGTACTCTATCCAGCTGAGCTACGGGCGCGTAGTTGTTGAGTTTGCGGTGCGTTGCGCGCCGGAAACCGAGTAAAAGCCGCTTTATCGATTTTACCGCCCCGCAGGTCGATGAGTACTGCCTTCGGAGGGCGGTACTCTATCCAGCTGAGCTACGGGCGCGTGATTGGGGATTGTCGCATGAACCGTCCATGGT
>Ga0073899_10003770_pt1 | contig 13376 bp, 11 predicted proteins | sample KloWWTmetaKNB5Ph_FD_88975 | JGI IMG/M metagenome (GOLD analysis project Ga0073899, IMG submission 88975) | Active sludge microbial communities from Klosterneuburg, Austria, studying microevolution and ecology of nitrifiers - Klosterneuburg... | ecosystem: Engineered > WWTP > Aerobic digester >... | reverse complement strand
GTAGCAGCCGATACTGGTGTATCCCTGGTCAAGTAGCGGGTTGTAGGGGATGCCATGTTTGACCACGTACTCCCACGTCTGCCGCTCAGTCCAGTTGGCCAGCGGGTTTACTTTGATGACCCCGAACTTCGGCGCCCAGGAGACGATTGGCGTATCGGCGCGGCCTTCGGACTGGTCGCGGCGGAGCCCACTGATCCAGGCGGTCCTGCCTTCCAGGGCGCGCCGGTTGGGCTCGATTTTGCGAAGTTCGCAGCAGAGGTCGGGGTCGCGCATCCACAGGGCGGAGCCATGCTGGGCGGCCTGGGCTTCGTGGCTGAGCCGAGACCTGTAGACCTGGAGATTCGTGAGGCCGAGCGCGGAGACGGCCCGGCGCATGGTCTCGTGGGTCTCTTCGAAGAGGTAGTCCGTATCGAGAACGAAGACGTGCACATTGGGCTTCAGGCTGGAGACCATGTGAAGGATGGCCATGCCCGAGGCGCCCCCGAAGCTCGCGCCAACGGAGAGGCCGTCGCCGAACCCGGCCACGGCCCAGGCGACGATCTCCGCGGGCTCGGCGGATTCGAAGCGGGCGTTAAGTGCCTCGATTTCTGGCTGGCTCATTGCTGGAGCGGTGGTCAAGCTGGCATCCTAACCTGAGTAACTTTGTCAACTTTATCAACTTGAGACTTGGCAGGCAAGCGCTTTGTTGATAAAGTCGGTCAAGTTCCTTCATAAAGTGCCCCCGGGAGGCCACGGTCCCGGCTGAGGTGAGGCCATGCCCGACGTTGAAACAATCATCCACACGAACGACCCCGCGCGCGTATTGCCGGTCCTGGAGAAGGAGCTGGAGGACTTCCGGAGCGAGGCTCGCCACTTCCTGGATGGGGAGCGCGAAGAGATCCCGTTTATCGGCTTCCGCCTGAAGCAGGGTGTATACGGCCAGCGGCAACCGGGCGTGCAGATGATCCGCGTGAAGTTGCCGTTCGGAGGCGTGACGCCCGAGCAAATGGACGCCCTTGCCGAAGTGGCCGAGACCTTCGCGCCGCTGCGCAAGGGGCACATCACCACGCGCCAGAACATTCAGTACCATCACATACCGCTCGGGCGGGCGGCCGAGGCGCTCTTCGTGCTCGGCAAGACGGGGCTTTCGACGCGGGAAGCCTGTGGGAACACGGTGCGCAACGTGACGGGCGACCCATGGGCCGGCATCCAGGAAGGGGAGCTTTTCGACCCCACGCCGTACGCCGGGGCGTTCGCGCGCTACTGGCTGCGGAACCCGCTTTCGCAGCTCCTGCCGCGCAAGTTCAAGGCGGCGTTCACGGGCACGGATGACGACAACGCGATCACCGGGATCCACGACCTGGGCTTCATCCCGCGGGTGAAGGATGGCGAACGCGGCTTCAAGGTGGTTGTCGGCGGCGGATTGAGCATCATGGCGCGCAATGCACCCGTGCTGACGGAGTTTGTGAGCCTCGATGAGTACCTGAAGCTCTCCGAAGCGGTGGTGCGGATCTTCGAGAAGGCGGATGAGCTGCGGAAAAACCGGGCGAAGGCGCGGCTCAAGTTCCTTGTGCACCGGGTGGGCATCGATGCCTTCAAGCAGATGGTGGAGGAGGAACTCAAGGGCGACTGGACGGCGAAGGACTTCCGCCCGGAGCGTCTCCTCTTCGTTCACGATGAGGAGGCGAACGCCCCGGCCCGGCGGCCGCGCTTCTAACAACCGAATGGCGACCACCGCGAGTTCACTGCATTCGTGACCGGGAATGTACGTGCGCAGAGGCAGCAGGGTTTCTCGGCTATCGAAGTGAAGGTGACGCGGGGGGACCTGAAGCCCGAGCAGTTCCGCGGCCTGGCGAACATCATGCGCGAGTACTGCGGCGGCCACGCGCGCACCACGGTTGGCCAGAACATCGTGCTGCGCTGGGTGCGGGATGAGGGCCTGTACGAAGTATTCAGCCGGCTGCGCGAGCTTGGCCTGGCGGACATCGGCGCGCAGACAATCACGGATGTGGTGAGCTGCCCGGGGACGGACAGCTGCAAGCTGGGTATTACGTCATCGATGGGGCTCAACCAGGCTATCCAGCAGCGGGTGGAATCGTTGAACATCCATGACCCGCTGACGCAGCGGATCAATATCAAGATGAGCGGCTGCCCGAACAGCTGCGGCCAGCACCACATCGCCAACATCGGGTTCCACGGCGCGGCGATGAAGGTGGGCGAAAACCAGCTGCCGGCCTATCACCTGTTCGTTGGCGGCGCGTACCAGAACGGGAGCCTGCGAATGGGCACCCAGCTCAAGGTTCGCATGCCTGCAAAGCGGGCGCCGGAGGCGGTCGAGCGCATGGTGAAGCTCTATGAGCGCAACCGCCGCGATGGTGAGCCGTTCAATGACTACTTCGACCGGGCCGGGAGCGAGGTGTTCGAACAGGAGCTTGCCGATCTGACGCTCCCCGGGGAGTTCAGCGACGACAACCAGTCGATGTTCATCGACTGGAACAGGCTGGAGCTCTACCAGGTGCAGCGCGGCGAGGGGGAATGCGCCATCTAGCGATCAGAGGCCGCGCAGGTTCGCCCATGCATCGCTGAAGGCAAGGCCGCCATTGGCAGCGGCTTCTTCGAGGGCGAACCGCTGGCGGCCCTCATCGAGTTCGGCGAGAAAGAGCGAGGGGTTGGCGCTCACTTCGCGGGCGAGCGGCTCGTGGCGGACGATCATCCCGCAGAAGGCCTCGAAGATGGCAGGGTGGCCGAGGTAGTTTTCGAAGACGAAGAGGGAGATGTCGGCGAGCGCGTCCGCATCACTGCCGGCGGCCACGCGATCGTAGACGTCGCCGAGCCAGTCTCCGATGCGCTCCCACTCGCCGGGAGCCTCCGGACATCCGCGGGCATCGAGCGCATCGAGCGATAAGAAGAGCATGACGAGGAAAGTGGGCAGGCCCCGAGCCTCGTAGCCCAGGCGGGCGACTTCCACCCAGCGAACATCCTCGGTGCAGGAGGCCTGGGCCCGCTGGACCGGGATGGCGCCGGCGAGCTCGTTGGCTTCGGCTTCAGGCAGGGTGCGAATCCAGTCCTCGATGACGCGCTGATCGACGCCCGAGAGGTCGATGACAGACAGGGCGGCGAGGCGCCGATCGGGCGGGCCATCCTGGATCTCGGCGACGAGATCGGGCGTGGCCATCCGGCGAAAGGCAGGCTCGTGATCCTGCCAGCGGTCATATTCTGGTGGGAGGCGGCGCTCCATCCCAAGAGGATACCGCAGCGGGAGCGACGGGAACTCCGGAAACTCACTGATGCTAGACTTCGAATCTCATGGAATACGCATCGTTCAAACGTCATCGCAGGCTGCGGGGAAGCTCCGCGCTCAGGGGGATGGTTCGCGAGACTGAGCTCACGCCCGCGCACCTGGTCTATCCGCTGTTCGTTGAGGCAGGGTTGCGCGGGCGGAAGCCGATCGACTCAATGCCCGGCCAGGAGCGGCTGGGCCTCGATGCACTGGCAGGCGAGGCGGGCGCGATCTCCTCGCTTGGCATCCCGGCGGTGCTGCTCTTCGGGCTCCCGGCGGGGAAGGACGAACGGGGAAGCGGCGCATGGGAGCGTGACGGGATCGTCCAGACGGCCATTCGCGAGATCAAGAGCGCGCGGCCCGAACTCCTGGTGATCGGCGACGTGTGCCTCTGCGAGTACACATCGCACGGGCATTGCGGGCTGCTGAAGCCAGATGGGCACGTCGATAACGACGCATCGCTGCCGTTGTTGGCGGAAACCGCAGTCTCACTTGTGGAAGCGGGGTGCGACATCATTGCACCGAGTGACATGATGGACGGCCGAGTGGGGGCGATCCGCCGGGCGCTGGACGGGGCAGGGTTCGTTGAGGCGCCCATCCTCTCGTACGCGGCGAAGTTCGCGAGCGCGTTCTATGGGCCATTCCGCGAGGCGGCCGATAGCGCGCCCCAATTCGGCGACCGCCACGGCTACCAGATGGACGCATCCAACTCGAGGATGGCGCTGGACGAGGTGAGGGCGGACATCGCGGAGGGGGCGGACATGGTGATGGTAAAGCCGGCGCTTCCCTACCTGGATGTGGTCGCGCGCGTCCGCCAGGCGGTGGATATCCCGGTGGCGGCGTACAACGTGAGCGGCGAATACAGCATGCTGATGGCAGCGGCTCGGAACGGCTGGCTCGATGAGGAGCGCGCGATCGATGAGGCGCTCACGAGCATTCGCCGGGCCGGGGCCGACATCATCATCACCTATCACGCGAAGCAGTGGGCGGCGCGAAGGTAGCTAATCGCGGCGGGCGGGACCGCTGGCGCGCTCGCGTTTCTTTTCCACCCGCACGGCGCACACCTTGTACTCGGGAATGCGCGACTGCTCGTCGTAGACGTTGTTGGTGAGGAAGTTGGCGGCCTGGTCCTGGAGCTTCACGAAGGGGACGAAGATATTCCCCGGCTGGACCCCACCGGTGAGGACCGCCCGCCCGCTCATTTTGCCCCGGCGGGAAAGAACGACCACTTCGTCTCCCTCGGCGATGCCGGCCACGGAGGCATCGGCCGGGTGGATAGCGACGGGGACGGTATCGACGCGCGCCATGAGGCCGGCAACCCGGCGAGTGATTGTGCCGCCATGCCAGTGGTAAAGAATCCTGCCGGTGTTCAGCACGATGGGGTAGTCGGGATTCGGGGTCTCATCGGCTTCGGCCGCCTGGCGAACCGGGGTGAAGCGGGCGAGCCCGCGCGGGAAACTCTCTGCATAGAGGAAGCGGGTCCCGGGATGGCCCGCTTCGGGACAGGGCCACTGGATGCCACCGGCGGTGTCCAGGCGGGCATGACTCAGGCCGCGAAGCTGAGGCGTGAGCCGGGCAAGTTCGGCGAATACTTCCGCGGAAGTCGCGTGGCCGAACTGTCGGGGGTCCACACCCGCGGCAGGGGCCATGCGCCGGGCAAGATCGCAGATGATCTCCCAGTCGGGCCGGCTGGCACCCACGGCGGCAATGGCGGGACGGACCCGCTGGACGCGGCGTTCGCTGTTGGTGAAGGTGCCATCCTTTTCGGCGAAAGAAGCCGCGGGCAGCACGACATCCGCGAGCTCGGCGGTCTCGTGCAGGAACAGGTCCTGGACGACGAGGAAATCGAGCGCGCGGATGAGCCCGGTGGCGTGGCGCAGGTTCGGCTCACTGAGCAGTGGGTTTTCACCCACGATGTACATGGCGCGAATATCCCCGGTGGCGATTCGCTCGACCATATCGGTAGCCTTGATGCCGGGCTGGCGGGGGAGCGGGCCGCCCCAATGGTCTTCGAAGCGGGCGAAGACCGGGGCATCGTAGGGTTGGTAGCCGGGGAGCGAATCCGGAATACAGCCGGCATCGCCACAGCCCTGGACGTTGTTCTGGCCGCGCAGGGGTGATACGCCGCAGCCGGGCCGGCCGAGCTGCCCGGCGAGCAGCGCGAGATTCAGGAGGGCGTGGGCATTATCGGTGCCCTGTGTGTGCTGGGTGATGCCCATGCCCCAGAGCAGGCAACTCCCCGGCCGGAGACCAGCAGGCTGGCCGGCACGAGCGGGCGGGCGGGCAAAGAGCCGGGCGGCAGTGCGGAGGTCCTCCGCGGGTACTCCGCAGCGTGCCGCGCACTCATCGACCGTCGCCTCCTGGATGGCCGCAAGGAAATCCCTGAAGCCCTCGGTGCGGGCGGCGATGAACTCGCGATCCTCGATGCCCTCATCGAGGATCGCGCGCGCCACGCCGTTGAACAGTGCGACATCGGTACCGGCGCGCGGCTGCAGGAAGAGGCTGGCACGGTCACAGAGCTCGATGCGCCGGGGGTTGATGACGACGAGCTTCGTCCCACGGGTATCGACGGCGCGGCGGATTCGCGATGCGATGACCGGGTGGTTGGAACCGGGATCGCAACCGATGACAACCACGCAGGAGGCTTCTTCGAAATCGACGTAGGAATTGCTGGTGGCGCCGCTGCCAAGCTGCTGGAGCATCGCCTCAACGCTCGGCGAATGGCAGAGGCGGGTGCAGTGGTCGATGTTGTTCGTGCCCATGATGAGGCGAACGAACTTCTGCTGGATGAAGGCGTCTTCGTTGGTGGCCTTGGCACTGGCAAAGCTTCCGAAGTAGCCGCGGTGCGCGGAGAGGCGCTCGGCGACGAGGTTCAGTGCTTCGTCCCAGCCCGCTTCTTTGAGCCCGCCATCCTTCCTGATGAGGGGCGTGGTGAGGCGATCGGGGTGGTGAACAAAGGAAGTGCCGAAGCGGCCTTTTACGCAGAGCATGCCCACGCTGGAGGGGTTTGCCGGGTCGTCATCCACCCAGCGGATGCGGCCGGCGTCATCGACATTGAGGATGAGGCCGCAGCCGACGCCGCAGTACGGACAGGTAGTGGAAACGGTCCGGGCCATGGGCTACTCCTTCGGGCTGAGGGCCGTTGTCGGGCAGGCGGCAACGCACGATCCGCAGCTGGTGCAGATGGATGCGGAGAGCGGGCCGCCCGTCCCGGCGGTGATACGCGCGCCGAGTCCACGCCCGGCGATTCCGATTGCGCCGATGTGCTGAAGATCCTGGCAGGCGGCGGTGCAGCGGCCGCACAGGATGCAGGCATCCTGGTGAAACGAGAAGAAGGTGTTGCTGGAATCGGAGTAGGCGGCGTTCCGGGGCAGATAGCGCGCCTGTTCGATGCCGTGCGCAGCGAGGGCTGCAGCGGTCTCGGCAGAGCACGGCCCGCCCGTTTGCGAGGGTGGGCCTGACTGCATGGCGCGGGTTAGTTCGAGGACGCCGCGCCGAATACGGGTGACGCGCCCGGTGTGGGTCAGGCACTCGGACACGCCCGTGGCGGGTGTAGAACAGGCGGCCACAACCCGGCCGTCGGCCTCGACCAGGCAGGTCCGGCAGGCGCCGATGACTGGCAGCGCATCGTCCTTGCAGAGGTGAGGGAGCGGGATACCCGCCGCCAGGATGGTATCGAGCAGCGATCCGAACGGTTCGACTTCGCGCCCATCGAGCCTCATGCAAACACCTCCGGCCAGAAGTGGAGTGCAGAACGCGCGGGGCCGGGGGCCATCTGCCCGAGTCCACAGAGCGAAGCGAACTCAAGGATTTCGCCCAACTCCTCAACCATCGCCCGGTCACCGGCGGCAAGGGCATCGCGCAGCCGGGGCGTGCCTTCGCGGCAGGGGGTGCACTTGCCGCAGGACTCGCTGGCGTTGAACGCGGCGGCGGCCATGGTGGTCTCGCGGATATCGCCCGGGGCATCGAGCACGGTGATGCCGCCGGCTCCGAGCATGGCGCCGGTTGGGTGCATGGGCCCGGGCGCCAGGGGCGTATCGAAGGCGCTGGCGGCGAGGAAGCCCCCCGAAGGGCCGCCCATCAGGACTGCAGGCTCGCCCTGTACAACCGGACCGGCACGCTCAACAACATCCCGAAGCAAAGTACCAATGGGGACCTCGTAGACCCCGGGGCGCTCAATTCGCCCGCTCAGGCTGAGAATCCGCGTTCCGGGAGCTGTTTCGATGCCGGTCCGGGCAAATGCGGCAGGATCGTCAAAAAGCAGTGGGAGGTTCGCCATGGTCTCGATGTTGTTGACCACGGTGGGCATGCCGAAGAGTCCTGCCTGGACGGGATACGGCGGCCGCGTGCGCGGTACCGGGCGGCGGCCCTCAATCGCATTGAGCAGCGCGCCTTCTTCCCCGAGAACGTACCCGCCGCCGCCGCGGTAGACGGCGATTGGCGCTCCCGTATCGAACCCGGCGAGGGCGGACTCCAGCGAGGCGAGCGCAGGGTCGGCATGGCCGTTTGCGAAGATGACGAGGACGTTGGGCTGGAGGACGAAGGCGGCGATGGCGATCCCTTCGGCGACGCGGCCGGGGACAAGCGACATGAGCGCGCGGTCTTTGAAGACGCCGGGCTCTCCCTCCTCGGCATTGACGACCAGTGCGAGCGGGCGCCCTTCGGCGAGGGCGCTTCGCCATTTGGAACCGGTGGGAAAGTAGGCGCCACCACGGCCGCGCAGGCCCGATCCAGCCACCTGTTCGAGGGCACGGTCGCGGCCCATCAGCCGCGCCGATTGGAGTGCGTGCGCTCCGGAGGGGACGGCCGCAAGGAGTGGCCCGGCCTGGCGAACCATGCCAGCCGGGAAGAGGTCCTCCGGGCCCGATGCGGGCGGGGCGTAGCAGCGGAACTGGCAGTGTCCGTCTCCGGGAGACCCGGCCATACGGCAGGCGAGCCACCCGCAGGCGGGCTCGGGAGTCAATTTCGAACTGGTGTAGAAGCCGGCGTAGGCGGCCGCGACCTCCCAGGCCTCGGCGGCCGGGATGCGGAGGTCGTACGCAATAGCGGCCACACGCTCGGGGGCTATCCAGCCGGCGCGCCGTGACTCCTCGAAGAGCCGGGGGAGGAGGTGCGAGCGAAGGGGGAAATCCGGGGGGAGGGGCCGCGACATTACCGGCCATCGTACCGGCCGGGCGCGGCGTCTGCTATTGGCGGCGGCCAGCGATGGCTGGTGGGGCGGCCATCGCCGTCGATAGGACGGTCCGGCGGCAGGGCTCGGAAGGTTCCTGGCAGGCTCCAACGAGCGTGCGATCGACGAGTTCGATGATTCCGCAGCGGCGTGCTTCGGCGCGCACGTGGGCGACCGTGGCCGAGATGGCAGCCTGAATGCCGGGCCATGGCTCGCAGCGAATGACGCGGAGGTGCCGGGACGATTCATTCCATTCGAACACGAGGCGGGCGTGGGAGCCGGGGCCGGCACAGAACCGGGTGTAGCCGCCGAGATACTCCTGCGTGACGTTCAGTCCCCTGCTGGAGGGATTGACTCCTGCCCGCTCAAGTCCATCCCACAGCTCCCCCAGGGCAAGGAGGAGTCTGAAGGCAACGTCAGAAGTGTCAGTACGCAATGTGATCGCCAGGCGGATGTGTTTCGTATACCTGTGGCTCCCGCATGCCACCGGGCTGATTCTACGCGCATGGGGGCTTATCTATGCAAGCGACCCATTAGTGCTATAGATGCCACCCGGTGATTTACTCAGGACTTCAGAAGATACCGGGAGAGCCCGTCGCGGAGCGGAGTGAGCGGCAAGCCGAAGCTGGCCGTGAGGTTTGTGTTATCGGCGACACCATCCATGGTGATGAAATCGATAGCCCCGGGAGTGAGCGGGCGGCCGGGCGCGAATTGCACCAGCGATGCGACCGCCTTCATGACGAAGACCGGGTTGTGGAGCAGAAAGCGGCGCTTGCCCGCAACCTGGAGTGCGCAGCGGATGACTTCGTCCATGGTCAGGGTCTCGGGGCCGCCAATCTCGAACACTTGGCCGGTGGGATTGCCTTTCGCGACGGCCGCGGCTACGTGCGCACCGAGATCGCCGATGTAGAGCGGGTTGATGCGCGCTCTGCCATTGCCGATGACCGGAACGAAAGGAAGGAAGCGCGTGAAGCCGAGGAAACGGTTGAGCGAGACATCGCGTTCGCCGTAGATCCAGCTGGGACGGAAGACCGTAAAAGGCACACCGCTGGCGGCGATGTACTGCTCTTCTTCCCACTTGAAGCGCTGCCAGTGGTAGCGGGCATCGGCTGAGGCGCCGACACCGCTCAAACCGATGAAGTGCCGAACGCCGGCGGCGCGCGCCGCATCGACCAGGTTCCGCGTTCCGCCGAGGTCGATCCGTTCAAAGGTGAATCCCTTGCGCGGGTTCTCGATCGGGGAATTGGGGAACTGGACGGCATCCACGACGGCATCGGCCCCCTGGACGGCGGCGGGCAGTGTCCCGGGCACGGTGACATCCGCCGAGGCCCAGAGCGCGCGGCTATCGATGGGATCGGAGGCGGGGTTTGACCTCGATGTGGCGGTGACCTGGTGTCCGGCATCGAGGAGGGCAGTGGTGATGGCCCGGCCAAGCAGGCCAGTACCGCCGGCTACGACGATCTTCATGGGAGTGCTCCTTTATCGCCCGAATGGGCAAGGTTGCGCAGCAACGTAAGCGCATCTGCAAGCCCGGACCCGCCGTAGTGCGCTCCTTCAGGGAGCCGGAGGTTCGGCTCGATATCGAACGCCCGGCCACCGTAGACCAGTGCCGTGCGCGGTGCGACCTCCAGGAGAATGCGGGCGATGCCGGGCAGGAGGCGCGCCGAAGTGGGACTGCCAGCGGAAACCGCCAGCACGGCGGGATGGGTATCCTCAACCGCGCGAATGAACGCCTCTGGTGGAACATCCTGGCCAAGGTAGATGGTGCGCATTCCCTGGAACCGGAGCAGGACGGCGAGCAGCAGGACCCCCAGTTCGTGGCTATCACCCTGCATGCAGCCCAGGACGACCGTCGGGGACCCGGGGAGCGGCGTTACCTGGCGGCTGAGGGTCTCGAGCTGGCCGCGGATGAAACCGGAGGCGAAGTGTTCCTGTGCGACGGACACGGAGCCCGCGTGCCAGCCATCGCCGATCCCGGTGAGAACCGGCACGACCACCCGGTCGAAGGCGGTGAGGAGATCGAACACCTCGATGGTCTCGCCCCAGGCGATGCGGGCGGCCGATTCATCGAAAGAGAGCAGGGCAAGGGCGAGCCGTTGCCGCTGGAGATCGGCGGCCGGCGCCCCGGGAGAGGCGAGGCTGGAAACCTCGATTCGGGCGCGGGAAGCTGCGAGGCCGAGAGGTACGCCCTGAGCGGCGAGGTCGCGCATCACTCGAATCAGGGCGATATCGACCTCTGCGTACAGGCGCTGCCTGCCATCGGTCCGCGCCGGGGCCGGGATTCCGTGGCGGCGCTCCCACGCCCTCAGGGTATGGACACCAACACCGGTGAGATTCGCCACCTGGGCGATGCGCAGCGCCCTTCCCGGAAGCAACTCGGATGTCATGCATCCGACCGTACGGCGAGCCGCGTGGAATTGTCAATGTTTTGTCTATAATTTAGCCTGTAATTGTGCGAACTGGGACAGACCCTGGCTTTCTCGATGTCGCAGTGATTGGCTCGGGCTTTGGCGGATTGACCGCGGCGGCACTGGCGGCCCGGACCGCGCTGCGCGTCTCCGTATTCGAACGGCACGTGCGGCCGGGTGGGTGCGCGGGCGATTTCGCGCTGGATGGCTACTGGTTCCCCGCCGGCGCGACCGTGGTGACCGGGCTGGAGGAGGGCGGCATTCTTCGACGCGTCTTCGACACGGCGGGCATTGTGGTGGACGCGCGCGAGCTCGATCCATCGATCGTTTTTCACGTGGGCGGGAAGCAAGTCCCGTATCTCCGATCGCCAGAAGCGTGGCGATCCGTCTTTCGAACGGCGTTCCCAACGGCGCCGGACGGATATGACCGGTTCTGGAAGTGGAGCCGCGCGACCGGCGGGGCCGTCTACGGGATCGGGGCAGCGCTGCCCTCGCTCCCTATCGAACGCTGGCCAGACCTACGGAGGACGGCACGCGCGGCCCGGCCGGGAGCGTTGCGGACCTTACCGTTGCTCGGCCGGACGATCGGCCAGGTGAAACAGAAGCTGGGGGCGGTCGGCCACCCCGGGGCAGATGCCCTGATCGACAGCCTTCTGCTCGATGCGACGGGCGCACGGGCTGCCGAATGCAGCGCGATCCAGGGCGCGATCGCGCTCGACCTTTACCGGCGCGGGTGCCAGTGGGTCGAAGGGGGTACGGGGAAGTTGGCGATGCTACTCGTGCGCGCCACCAGGATTCACGGGGGGGAGGTTCACTTTGGGGCCGGGGTCTCGGCCCTCGACAGGGCGCCCGGTGGCTGGGACGTTGTCCTCGATGACGGCAGGCGGATCCGGGCGCGGCGTGTGGTGGCGAACGTGCCACCGGGGTCGCTCCGGGGACTCCGCGGCATGCCGGTCACCCGGCCCGCTGATGACCAGGGCTGGGGTGCTTTCGTCCTTCACGCCGGGATCGACGGGAGTGGACTCGATGGGCTCGACCCATTCCACCAGGTGATCCTGCCGGAAGCCGGTGGAGAACTGGAGGAGGGAGCGAGCAGCCTGGTTTCGATCTACCCGGGGAGGGGCGCGCGATCCGGGCAGTGGTCGGTTTCGGTTTCCACCCATACGCGCACCGGTGGCTGGGGTGCGGATTCGGGAGCCCGGCGAAGTCGGCTTGAAGCGCAATTGCGGCGGGCGGCGGCCGAGGTGATACCGGGGTTCGCTGACCGCTGCCGCGTGGTCCGTTCGGCGACCCCGGCGACGTTCGAGCGTTACACGGGCCGCCCCGGGGGTTTCGTGGGGGGACTCGCCCAGCGACCGGGCAACACTGCCCTGCTGGCCCCGGGGCACCGGCCCGAGCGGCACCTGTACCTTGCCGGGGACCACGTGTTTCCCGGGCCGGGGACGGTGGGCACGGCACTTTCGGGTATCAATGCCTATCGCGATGTCGCAGAATCATTGCGCAGGAGGCCGCTGCTGTGACGCTATTCCGGAAGTCATCGCGGTTCGAAGCCAGCCCGGAGGCACTGTTTGCGTTCCACATGGACGCGAAAAACCTCGCCCGGATCTCGCCACCGTGGCCGCCGTTCGTGATGGTCAGCCCGCCAAAGCCGACGGAGGCAGGGGATGTGCAGGTGTTCCGGGTGGGCCCCTGGCCGGTGGCGAGAACCTGGCAGGCGCGAATCACGCGGCTTGAGCCGGGGCGGGTGATCGAGGACACGCAGGAATCGGGGCCGTTCCTGCGCTGGCGTCATCAACACAGGGTTTCGGCCGATGGGGACGGTTCCCGGCTGACCGATGTGGTTGCGTTCCGGCTGCTGCCAACGGTTCTGGGGGAGTACGTTGAGTATCTGTTGGTGCGTCCCGCGCTCTGGGCGATGTTTACGTGGCGGCACTGGCGAACGCGCCAGCTTCTCGCCAATTCCGATGCCTGATTTCGCGTGATTTCGCACAGGTTTTACACGCCGCACAAGGATTATCGGGAGGAGTGGTGGTAGGCTCTGGCCGCCCCCCCGAAAGGTGTCTGCTCACATGCCCCGCTGCGCGATTTGTGTGTACCTGGAACTGCCGCCCCGCGATGCCACCGGCACGGTCGGGCTGATGACGGTGGAGCAGCCGTTAATCGATGAAGGCGTTGATAACCTGGGCGAGATCAATGGCGCGATCCACGTGATCGTGCATGCCTGTCCCGAGCATGTGGTGGATGTCTACCGTGGCCGCGTGGATGGTGTGAGGATGGCCTGGCGGCTGGGAGAAAGCTCGCCGGCGGCGGAGACTACTCCCGTCCCCCGAAATCTCGCAGTAGTGTCTTCATCCCGGGTTTGAAGACGACCTTGCCGTTGATCACGACGACCTCGTTGTTCAGATAGAGCTGGAGCGCGCGGCTGAGCACCGCGCCTTCGAGTGAACGGCCCTTGCGCCGGACATCCTTGACAGAATCGACGCCGACATCGATGTGAAAGACATCCTGGAGGATGATCGGTCCGGCATCGAGCTCTTCG
>Ga0073899_10003769_pt1 | contig 13376 bp, 13 predicted proteins | sample KloWWTmetaKNB5Ph_FD_88975 | JGI IMG/M metagenome (GOLD analysis project Ga0073899, IMG submission 88975) | Active sludge microbial communities from Klosterneuburg, Austria, studying microevolution and ecology of nitrifiers - Klosterneuburg... | ecosystem: Engineered > WWTP > Aerobic digester >... | reverse complement strand
TACCGATCGGCCTACGACATTGCGCGCTACCACCTCGACGAAATCGTGCCGCTGCGCAAGCAGATCGCCGAAGAGAACGTGCTTCGCTACAACGGCATGCTGATCGGCGTGTTCGAGTTGCTGGCTGATGCGCGCGCGCAGATCGCCAGCGTCAACGCCGCCATCGAAGCCAAGCGCGACTTCTGGATCGCCCAGGCCGATCTCGACTTGGCCCTGATCGGCAAGCCCAGCCTCGCCGCTGCGATGGGTGCCGCCACTGCCAGCCCTGCGGCCGAAGCTGCCGGCGCCGGACATTGAACATGAAGGACTCTCCCATGCTTTCCCGACGCAATCTGTTGACTGGAGCCGGTGCCATCACGGCTGCTGCAGCCGCAGTCTCCGTCAGCAAGGTGGCCATGGCCGCATTGCCCGAGCCGGTGATCCAGAGCAAGCCCGACACCATGCCGCCGCTGGTGCCGAACACGGGCCGCCCCTACAACCCGGTGCTCACGCTCAACGGCTGGACCCTGCCCTGGCGCATGAACAATGGCGTCAAGGAGTTCCATCTTGTGGCCGAACCCGTGGTGCGTGAAATGACACCCGGCTTCAAGGCCCACCTGTGGGGCTACAACGGCCAGAGCCCGGGCCCGACGATCGAAGTCGTCGAGGGTGACCGCGTGCGCATCTTTGTCACCAACAAGCTCGGCGAGGTGACCAGCGTGCACTGGCATGGCCAGCGCCTACCCAACGGCATGGATGGCGTGACAGGGCTCACGCAGCCCGGCATCGCGCCCGGCAAGACCTTCGTCTACGAGTTCGTGGCGCGCCGGCCCGGCACCTTCATGTACCACCCGCACGCCGACGAGATGGTGCAGATGGCGATGGGGATGATGGGCTTCTGGATCACGCACCCGCGAGTTGACAACGGTCGCAAGCATCCGCTGATCGACGAGGTCGACCGCGACTTCGTGTTCCTGCTCAACGCCTACGACATCGACCCCGGCAGCTACACGCCGAAGATCATGACGATGCTCGACTTCAACCTCTGGAGCTGGAACAGCCGCATCTTTCCCGGCATCGACCCATTGGTGGTGAGAAAGAACGACAAGGTGCGGCTGCGCATCGGGAACCTGACGATGACCAATCACCCGATCCACCTGCATGGGCACGAGTTCCTGGTCACGGGTACCGACGGCGGGCCGACGCCGAAGAGCTCGCGCCAGTACGAAGTCACGACCGACATCGCTGTCGGGCAGATGCGGCAGCTCGAGTTCCTGGCCGACGAGGAAGGCGACTGGGCCTTCCACTGCCACAAGAGCCACCACACGATGAACGCGATGGGGCACAACGTGCCGACCATGATCGGAGTCGACCACACCCGCGTCGCCAGGCAGATCACCAACGTGATTCCGGACTACATGGTGATGGGCGAACGCGGCATGCACGACATGACCGAAATGGAGATGCCCCTGCCCGACAACACGGCGGCGATGATGACCGGCACGGGGCCCTTTGGCGCGGTAGGCATGGGCGGCATGTTCAGCGTCCTCAAGGTACGCAAGGACCAGAAGCCCGGGGACTACAAGGACCCGGGCTGGTACCAGCACCCTCCCGGCACCCTGGCCTACGAATGGACCGGCACGCTGGCCGAACCGGCACGCGTCAAGGCAGAGGGCACAGGCTCGATGCCGCCGCTGGCACGACCCACGACCGATACCGAAGTCACGGTGCGAAAACCCGGTGCAGGCTCCAGCCAGCACAAAGAGCATTGATTTTGCTCACCCCTGTTGCCTCAGCACGAAATCTGAAAGGACCCTCATGAACCACCAAGCAACCACCAAATCCCTCGCCTCCCAATGTGCCCTGGCGCTGGCCCTGACCGTCATGGCGCACGCCACCCAGGCTGCGGGCCAGCATGCCGGCGGCCACGCCGAATCCGCCATCGGGGAGCCCGGCAAGGCCGCCAGCGTGACCCGCACTGTCCAGATCGAAATGAGTGACGCCATGCGTTACACGCCGTCGAGCATCAATGCCAAACAAGGCGAGACGATTCGCTTCGTGATCAAGAACACCGGCAAGGTCAAGCATGAACTCGTGCTGGGTACCGAGAAGGAACTCAAGGAACACTACGAAGTGATGAAGAAGTTCCCGGAGATGGAGCACGACGACCCGAATATGGTCACCGTCGCGCCCGGCATGACCGGACAGGTGATCTGGAAGTTCACCAAGGCCGGCACGATCGACTTCGCCTGCCTGCAACCCGGGCACTACGACGCCGGCATGAAGGGCGCCGTGGCCGTGGCGGCCGGCAAAGCTGCCGCCAAGGGAGATGGTCATGGAAGCCAGAAGCACTGAGCCGGACGACAAGGCCCGCCTGCGCGGGGCTTGTCGCCTGCGAAGGCCCGAGCATGTCTCGCATGCGAGGGCTGAGCTGAACGGCAGCAGCACCGTCGTGCAGCCCTGCCGCTGACCGAGTTCCACACCTCCATTCACACCCAAGCTCTGCAACCAGGTGCTGCGCGCCTGCGAAGGATCCAGAAATGAAACATCTCATCACCGCCATTGCCCTGGCATCAACCCTGGTGGTCCCGGCCATGGCCCAGCAGAAGGCCGATGACCACGGTGCCCACCACACTGCGGCTGCCGCATCGGCCGCGGACATGACCGAAGGCGAGATTCGCAAGGTCGACAGGGACGCGAAGAAACTCACCATCAAGCACGGCGAGATCAAGAACCTGGACATGCCCCCGATGACCATGGTCTTTCAGGTCAAGGACGCTGCGCTGCTGGAAAAGCTGAAGGCAGGCGACAAGATCCGCTTCGTCGCTGAGAACACACCATCGGGCTTGGTGGTGACTGACATCCGACCTGCCCCATGACAGCCCCTGAAACGAAACGAGGCCATGGCGTACAGCGGACCAGTCGATCCGCACCGGCGCTGGTGAGCGTCGCGCTGTTGAAGTTGGCGCCAAAGTAGTTCGCAGCGCGCCACAACCCAAGAATGGACATCCTCGCGCACACCCTGTGGGCCGGTCTCGGCGTGACGGTCCTGCGCCGCCGCCGGCCGATCCCGCCCCGAATGGTGGGGGCCACCCTGGGCCTGGCCGCAGTCCCGGATGTGTTGCACCTGCTGCCGATCCTCGCCTGGTGGGCCTTTGGAGGGGGTGGGTGGGACCTGGTGCTGTCCTATGCTGTGGCGGTGCCCGGCCAGGAGCCCGGGTTGCCGGCGATGGTGAACCTTCTCTCGCACCACCTGCACTGCAGCATGCACAGCGCCATCGTGGCCGGTGGGGTCACGTTGCTGATGTGGACTGTCCGGCGCTCGCTGTGGATCCCGCTGCTGGGCTGGTGGTCGCACATCGTCATTGACGTGTTCACCCACTCAGCCGACTACTACGCCGTCCCGGTGTTGTACCCGTTCACCCAGCGCGGGTTCGATGGCGTCGCGTGGAACACGCCCTGGATGCTGGCGTTGAACTATGCCGCTATTGCCGCGACCACATGGTGGGTCTGGCGTTCAGGCAGGACCCTGCGCGATGGGTGAGTTTTCATGCGGCGATGAACCGGTCCGGCCTGCCAGTCGGCTGAAGGCAAGCTTGCGCCAAGTCAATATCTGGGAATTTTTCCCATGTTCTACTCCTGGCATCGTGATGGACCTACCCGAATCCCGATCCGACCTCTCACTCGATGCTGCCTTGCGAGTGTTGGCGCCACTCGTGGACTGGCTCTTGCACGAGGGTGTCACCTATCCCCGCTTTGCCAACGCGCTCAAGCAGACCTTTCTCGATGCCGCGCCCGGCGTGCTTGAGGACAGCTCTACGAAGGTCAATGATTCGAGCATCAGCGCCCTGACTGGCATACACCGCAAGGATGTGCGGGAATGGCGCTCGGTTGGAAGGCCCCTGCCGCAAGCAAAGACCTTCGGCGCGGTCATGGAGGTCTTTGCCCGTTGGTCCAATGATCCGGCGTACTGCGACTCCAGAGGCCGCCCCCGCATCCTGGTCCTCGGCGGCGGCCCGGGATCATTCGAGTCGCTCGCTGCCTCGGTGACCAACGATGTGCACCCGCACACATTGCTGCGAGAGCTGATCCGGCTGGGCATCGCCAACCGACTGGATACCGACACTGACATCGGGGGCGAAAAGGTCAGGCTGTGCACCAAAGCCTTCGTACCCAGCGAAGGCGCCGCCGAGATGCTGCAACTCTTCTCCGACAACGTCGCAGACCACCTCGCCGCGGCGACACACAACCTGCGGCAGTCCGGCACGCCGATGCTGGAGCAAAGCGTTTTCGCCGATGACCTGCGGCCTGAATCAGTGGCCGCCATGAACGCGTTGGCGCGCCAGATCTGGCTCAGAGCTTTCCACGAAGTCGTGCGCGATGCCACCGCGCTGAGCGACCAGGACCGCGGCCAGAGCGGTGCTGATCAACGAGTCCGCATCGGCATGTACTTCTACCACGGCCCCAACGTCAAGCAGGTCGGTTAGCCGCACCTCACATTGAAAGGCATTCGCCATGTTCACGCTCTCCTTCCCACGCATCCGGATCCTCGGTGCGGTGCTGGTCACCCTGCAGCTCGCTGCGGCCTGCGGTGGAGGGGGTGACACGGTCCTTGCTGGCGTTGGCACCGGCGGCACCGGCTTCCTCAGCGGCGCGGTCACCAAGGGCCCTGTCGGCAACACAATCGTCGTCGCCTACGGCATCGCGGGCGGACAGGCCGGCGCCCAGGTCGGATCGTCAAACACCGACGCCAACGGCAACTTCAGCATGTCGATCGGCACCTACGCCGGCCCGGTGCTGCTGCAGGCGAGTGGCGGGACCTACACCGACGAGGCCACGGGCACCACGATGAGCATGGCCCAGGGCGACGTCATGAGTGTCGCGATTCCGACCGTGGCCGCAGGCGTAACCACCGGCGGTATCCAGATCACGCCTGTGACTTCCATGGCGCAAGCGATCGCCAAGCAGACGGCCGGTGGCATGACCGATGCCAACATTGCGGCGGCCAACACGGCCATGGGCAGCTACTTCTCTGTCACGGACATCGTTCACGTCCAGCCCATGAACCCCTTAGTGCAAGGCTCTGGTGCGACTGCGAGCCAGGACGCCCAGAACTACGGCATGGCATTGGGAGCGATATCGAAGTACGCCCAGACGCAGGGCATGGCTTACTCCTCGGCCATGGTCACCGCGCTGATGAACGACGCTGCCGACGGGATCATGGACGGCAAGGCCGGCAGCATTGCGGTTCCGATGGGCGGCATGATGGGCTCGATGATGCTGCCGCCTGCGGCCGGCACCACAGGCATGGCTGCTGCCATGAATGCCTTCATGACTTCTGCGCAAAACAAGTCCGGCATCACCACGCCTGCGCTGATGAACAAGCTCATGGGATCCACTGGCCACGTCATGGGCAGCGGACCGGGGATGACAAGCACCTCTGTGAGCGGCACGGTCTTCAACGGCCCGATGACGCAGGCTACGGTGACGGCGTACGCCATCAACAACGGCATGGCAGGGGCACGGATCGCCAGCGTTGCCACGGACAGTCAAGGCAACTTCACGATGCCGCTGGGCAGCTACGCCGGCCCCGTGATGCTGCAGATGAGTGGCGGCATCTATGTCGATGAAGCGACCGGATCGACCGTCACCATGGGCGCGGGCGACATGATGACCGCGGTGATGCCGACGGTGGCCGATGGCACGGCAGTCAGCGGTGTCTGGCTCACGGCTCTGACTTCGATGGCCCAGGCCCGCGCCAGCGGCATGGCCGGTGGCATGACCGAAGCCAACATCGTTGCCGCCAACATTGCCATGGGCACCTACTTCTCGGTGGGTGACATCCTCAAGACTCAGCCCATGAATCCGATGGTGGCCGGTTCCGGGACCAACGCCAGCCACGATGCACGGAACTATGGAATGACTCTGGCTGCGATGTCGCAGTATGCGAGGAATCTCGACATGACCGTTTCGTCAGCGATGGTCACCGCCATGATGGGCGATGCGGCCGATGGCGTCATGGATGGCAAGAAGGGCAGCAGCCAGATTCCGATGTCGATGGGCGGGATGATGGGATCCCACATGATGGCGCCGACCGCCGCCACCAGCGCTCTGGGGGCGGCGATGACAGCCTTCATGAACTCGGCCGCGAACGCATCCGGCATGACCGTTGCGGAGATGGCAGCGCTGATCCAGAAGCTGAGCAACTCTGACGGGCACCTTTGATGTCATCGCCCTTGGTTGTCGGCCGTGTTTCAGCGTCGTCTGGCGCCGGAACCCTTGAGGTCTCGGTGGGCATCGGTCCTCTCTTGGAAGGTGCGCCCGATCTCAAGTCGACCAGGTCCTCAGTCGGCGCCACTTCAAGACGCGCCTTGATGTTCGGCGCGGCGGGGGCGGCACTGACCCACCTTGCCGGTTGCGGCGGCGGTGCTGGCAATGGCGGCATGGGCACGTCAGGCTCTGCCGTTTCCACGCCCTCGCCATTGACGGACCCCGTCATTTCTTCGGGTGCTGAGCATGCCTTGCCCCTCATTCCAATCGACGGGGGCGTGGTCGATGGTGCGGGCGTCCGCAACTTTGCGCTGGCTGTTCAACCCGGCACCACGTCGTTTCGCAAGGGCGTCAACACCAACACACTGGGCTACAACGGCTCGCTGCTTGGCCCCGCGTTGAGATTGCGCACGGGCGAGAAGACCAGCATCCGCGTCCAGAACCATCTGAATGAAGAGACCACCGTTCATTGGCACGGCCTGGTCATTCCGGCCGAAATGGATGGAGGTCCGCACCAGGTCATTGCACCCGGCGCGCAGTGGCAGGCGAGCTTCACCGTCAGCAATCCAGCGTCGACATGCTGGTTCCATCCCCACACTCACGGCTCGACCGGCCGACAGGTGGCGATGGGACTGGCGGGATTGCTGATCGTCGAAGACCCCGCCCAGGCCGGCTCGGATCTGCCCAGTACCTGGGGCGTCGACGACCTGGCGCTGGTGCTCCAGGACAAGCGCTTCACGGCATCAGGCCAGATCGAGTACGCGCTGACTGCAGGCGATCGCTTGAACGGCTACACCGGCGACGTGCTCCTGGTGAACGGTGCCGTGAAGCCGGTTTGGCAGGCACCCCGGCAATGGGTCCGTTTGCGGCTGCTCAACGGCTGCAATGCCCGCACTTTGACCTTGCGGCTGGGTAACGGTGCGCCTTTGCTGCAGGTGGCCAACGAATCCGGACTTCTGGCGGCACCCGTCACACGCCAGTTGATCACGCTGGCTCCGGGTGAGCGGGCGGAAGCCCTGGTCGACTTCAGCAACCTGGCCAGTGGCCAGGACGTCTCGCTCATGGCCGCCGCCTCCGGCGGCATGGGCATGGGGATGGGTGGTGGCACTGGCGCTTCTGAGGTCACGGCGATGACGTGCCGCGTCACCCTGCCCCGGCAGCCCGGTGCGATCGTCCAGCCGCCAGGCACCTTCACCAGTGCGCCGACCGTCGCGGCGGGTGCGGGCGCAACAGTCCGAACTTTCAACCTCGGCGGCGGCATGATGAGCAGCCTGTTCACGATCAACGGGCGGGTCTTCGACATGGACCGCGTCGATCTGGCCGTACCGGCCAACACCGTCGAAATCTGGAAGTTCAACAATGCCACGGGCATGGCGCATCCCATCCATGTGCACGGGGTCAGGATGTCATTGTTGGCGCGAGATGGTGCGTTGCCACCAGCGTTCGAGCGGGGATTGCGCGATACCTTCGTTGTCCAGCCGATGGAGACCGTCACTGTCGCCGTGGAAACCGCCGCAGTGGCCTCACCGACGCCGCTGATGTTCCATTGCCACATCCTCGAACACGAGGACGCGGGCATGATGGGTCAGTTCATCACGGTGTAGCCGCGCGTCACGGTTGGTGGGTCGCCTGCCGCCGCTTGCGAAGCGCCCACCGTTTGGCGAGATCGCCGACCTGTGCGCCGCGAGAAGGCCGGCGAGAACATGTTCGTTGCCGCACAGACCGTCACCCAGGCCTGACGTAGCTTCAAAGGTGTCGCATTTGCCTTGGCGATCTGCGCCCAAGGCCCGCAGGGTTCATCGCATTCAACAGGAGTTGTCATGAAGAGCTTGCTGGTCAAGGTTGCAGGGACACTACCGATCCTGGCCACTGGTGCAGCGTCAGCGCAGAGTGGCCCCATGATGAACGGCGGCATGGGTGGCTACGGTTGGATGGGCGGCTTCGGCGGCTACTGGGTGCCCGTTCTGCTGGTTGTCGTGGTGGGCCTCGTGGCCTGGATCGTCATGCAAAAACGCAAGTGATGTCGCCTGTGCACTTCAACCGTCAGCAATTGCAGCGCACCGCGTGGCTGGCACTGTTTGCTTGGGTGTTTGCGTTGACTTCCGGGGTGGCAAACGCCTGTCTGATTCAACCCGTCGCGCCAGTGGACCGGCAAGCCGAGCACGCCCACCACCCTGCTGCCGACGAGCGCGGCGCGGAGAACGCGAGCGGCAAGGCGGGCTGTCTCAAGTTCTGTGCAGACGAGACTTCGGCCCTGGCCAAGAGCAAGGCGTTGCACGCGGATCTTCCCGGCCACACTTTCGTGGCCGGCGTTCACTGGCCGTTGGCGAGGCCGGGCGCAGTTGTTGCGCCCTGGCACCCAGTCGAACGTCCTGCCTCTGTTGGACCGCCACTGTTCCTCAGCTTGCTGCGGTTGACGACCTAGCGCGCTCTGCCAGGCCGTCGGCGCAATCCGCCGCCGACGCTTCGCCTGCCCATTGCCAGGCTGCTGCCGGCCCGTCACTCACTTGGCGCGCGCAGCTTGCCTCGTTCCCGCCCCTATTCGGTCCACGAAGGACCGCAAGCCATCAGGAGAAGTGCTCAGACTCGAACAGCGGGCCGTGCCGAGGCCGCATGCGGGTCAGGTGCTGATTCGAGTGGAGGCTTTCGGGCTCAACCGGTCTGAACTGTTCACACGGCAAGGTCACTCTCCGGGGGTCGAATTGCCGCGGATCCCCGGCATCGAGGCGGTCGGCACGGTGGCCGACGCGCCTGGCGGCGAGTTTTGCGCCGGCCAGACCGTCGCTACCGTCATGGGCGGCATGGGACGGCAATTCGACGGCGGCTACGCCGAGTACACGGTGGTGCCCGCGCAGCAGGTTCAGGCGCTCGCCACCGCGCTCGACTGGCGCCAGCTGGGCGCCTTGCCAGAAATGCTGCAGACCGCCTGGGGCGCGCTGTTCCGGGCCCTGCGCTTGACAAAGGGCGACCGGCTGTTGATCCGCGGCGGAACCACCTCGGTGGGGCTGGCGGCCGCCACGATCGCCAAGGCACATGGCGTGGAGGTCGGCGCGACCTCCCGTTCCCGATCGGGCGAAACGCTGATCCGTGCCACAGGCGCCGATCACTTCTTTCTTGACGACGGCAGCATCGCGGCCGCAGTGCGCAGGCATTGGGACGGGGGCGCCGACAAGGTGCTCGAACTGGTTGGCACCGTGACGCTGCGGGACTCGCTGCGCGCCACCAGAGAGCTTGGCACCGTCTGCATGGCCGGCATGGTCGGAGGCGAATGGGCATTCAGCGGCTTTGCGCCGATGGACATCATTCCGACTGCGGTGTCGCTCACGACGTATTTCGGCGACGTGGCCGACTTCATGACCACACCTTTGCAGCAACTCGTCGACCAGGTGGCAGCAGGCACGCTCGCGATCATTCCGGCCCGCGTGTTCCACATCGATTACATCGTGCAAGCGCACCGGACGTTGGAGAACAACGCTGCCGGCGGCAAGATCGTGGTGCTCACTCGCTGACTTGGAAGCAGGGCTGTCCGCGCCGACCGAACTTTGACCGGTCAAATTTCAGTCGGCGCCAGCACGTCGTGGTCAGCCTCACATCCCTGACTTTGAATTCCCACCTGACATCAGGTTATGGGCGCACAAGCCACCAGTTCGTTCCATCCGCGTACCAGCCTTTGAGTCAACAGCCATGCGGAGCCGGCTCAGCCCGCAGCCGCTGCGCAGACTGCGATGACCTCGATTTCATGAACTAATGCACAAATCGCGTTGCTGGGGCTCCTACCTGGTGCCTATACGGCGCATCGAAACTTCAATCGGTGGGCATGAAATGCATTCCACAACTCGTTCAAACCCGCGCGTCCACGCTGCGTGCCGCATCGGAGAGGCTGGGCACACGTTTGAGATCACACGTACAGGAGGCTCCCTCGTCAACGTATCGCTGTGGAAAGGTCGCACGCTCGTGCGCCGCGTCCAGGCAGGCCGGCTCGGCCGCTGGCGGATGGCTGACATCCGCATCCGTGCGGCGCACGGCTACCTTGAACGCAACTCAAGCCTCTGGTGCGCGCTCGAACTCCTCGCAAACGTCGCGGAAGGGGGTGCAGCATGAACGCCGTCCTCCAGCCCGGCGTGAACGCCACCGCCCCGGCCTCGGTGGACTTCCTCGAACGGCGCCTGATTGACCTGGTCGCCAGCTGCCCAGACGCAGAAGTACTGCGCGGCCCACTTTGCCGACAAATCGCTGACGCCGCCTTCGGGCGCCCTGCCCTGATTGACAAGCTCGCGGCGGCGATTGATGCACGCTACGCGGCCCTTGTTAACAAGAGGGGGCTCTGGAAGGCAGTTGACATCAAGAGGGCGTTGCAAGCAGCGGCAGCCCCTGCCCTGGAGCTGACCAACTACAGCGTAGCAGACGCGGTTCTCAGCAGCGTGCGAGACCGAGGCGACGACTTGATGGCCGTTCCGCAGGAGGACGGGGTTCGCTGGTATCAATGGCACAGCACGACGTGGACACCGGCCGTTCGCACAAAAATCGCCACAGTGGTGAATAGCGAGATGAAGCGCATGGCGGACGGGTTGGGCGACTCGCAGAGTGATGACCGCAAAGCGGCTGCGGCCATGCTCGGTAGCAACGCGTTCGAGAAAGGCGTGCTGGGCTCGCTGGAAAGCACGGCTGAGCTGCATGTTGACGCGCACGAGCTGGACGCCCGGGGTGAGTTCCTGACTGTGGGCAATGGTGCGGTCAATTTGCGCACAGGGGAGCTTGTGGTCGATCGCACGCTGAGGCTGACTGTGCGCAATGAGGTGGTGTACAAGCCCGATGCAGCCTGCCCGCAGTTCATGAAAGTGCTTGGCCAGGTGTTCCCCGAAGGCAGCGCCGAGCGGGACTTCTACGAGCTGGCCATGGGCTACTCGCTCACTGCGTACCCAGTCGAGAGGGCTGTGTTCTTTCACTGGGGTGGCGGCTCGAACGGCAAGTCGGTGCTTATGGGAGCGATACAGCGGGCGCTTGGGGACAACGCTCTGGTGTGCAGCGAGAAGTTGGTGGCGGCCCCTGCAAACGAAATCGGCACAGACGCGAACGCGGCGACGCCGGCCTTGTATGCAATGAAAGACAAGCGGCTGGCATACGTTGAGGAGCTGTCGACCGGGCTGGTGCTGCGCGATGCGCTGGTTAAGCAGCTGGCTGGCGGTCCGGGCATGCTCCCTGTTCGCGCGATGCGGGCAGAGCAGGAGTCGATCAGGAACACGAGCGTGCTGCACGTCAACTGCAACAACTTCGCGGTGGTCCGCGGCGGACAAGACGCACTGTGGCAACGGATCTACCCGATCGTGTACACATGGGTCTGCCCAGACGACGAGAAGGACGTCCTCCTGGACCGCAAGCTGGCCGCTGAGGTTCAAGGCGTGCTGGCTTGGGCAGTTCGGTGCGCGGGCAAGTACTTGCGGTTTCAAGACGAGGGAAAAGCTTTGCGGACTGCGCTTCCGCCGAGCTCCTGGGAGAAGCTCGAGAAGTTCAAGGTGGAGCAAAACCCGTTCGCCGAATGGGTCGAGGAGCGCTGTGAGGTCAGCCAACGGGGGTTCATCCCCACGCGGGAGGCGCTGGCGTCGTACAACGCGTTCGTCCGCAGCGTGAATCCGAACAGCAAGGCCGTGTACTCCAGCGCTCGCACGTTCCTGACCAGGATGACGGCCGAGCACATGGGCCAGCATCGGGAGCAGGTTGTGACGGAGCAGCAGCCAAAGATGCGGCAAAACGGGTTCGTGGGGCTGACGCTGAAAGAATCGCCGCAATGGGCAAAAAACGCTTCGCTGTTTGGCTGACCAGGGGCTGAGCGATGCGACCGAGAGCTGCCCTTCGGGGCGGCTTTTTCACGCCTGGAATGCGTCGCAGGCACGTCGCGCGGGCCAGCGGGCTTACAGACCAAAATCCGGCTTGGTCCGTAAATTGGGGCTGCATGTCTGTATGGCGGGGCCTGCATGTCTGTAGGGCTGGGCCCGACTTACAGATCAAACGGCTCAGCTTACAGGCCAAAACCGGCTATGTCTGTATTCCCTGCATCTCTAACCCATTGTTTCTATTGTCTTTTTTCTAGCCTTACAGACAAAACAGACAATACAGACCATCTAGAGAGATTGAAGCACTGCGAGAAAACAGAGAGATTTGGGCCTAAAAACACCCTCGTTTCCATATGGGCTGCGATGGGCTGGAATGCCCTGTATTCCCTGCATTCCCTGTATGCCCCGTTTTTGGGAAGTTGGCGGACAGCGGGGCAAGGGGTCCAGGAAAGCGGTGGGCTGGGGGACGTGGTGCCGTTCCTCTGGATCCTCAGTGCCTGGCGATGGGCACCAGCGGTGGCTACACCGTGCATGCCACTCTACACATACCACTGCCCTGAATGCGAAGCTCAGGCTTGAGCGCCTGCAGCGCTATGACGACCCACCTCCGCCTTGCCCTGAGTGCGGCGCAGAGGACATGGAGCGCAGACCCTCCGCGGCTGTGTTCGACCTGCGAGGGACTGGGTGCCATCGCCGCGGCGTGCAGTAGCTACCCCTGGTCAATCAACTCTGGGAGCCCTCTTGTTCAGCCTCATCTTGTTCGCCATCCTGGTAGCGCTGATTGCGGTGCTCTACGTCGTGCTGTCCGCACCCGCCGGCGCTACTGCGCAGAAGCTGCGAAGCTTGCTACGCATCAGAGAGCCAGCCGAGCTTGGCTCCTACGGCGGCTCCTGACGCAGCCCGCCTGCACCACCAGCCCTGCCCGGTTCGCTTGGCAGGGCTTCTTTCTGCGTGTTGTGGTGCGCGGGGCGGGACTCGAACCCGCACAGTCTTTCAACCGCAAGGACCTAAACCTTGTGCGTCTGCCATTTCGCCACCCGCGCCGTCTGCCTCAATCTGCCCCTTTATCTGCCAATCTGCCACCGGCTTGCTGCGTCTGCCGTTTTATCGGCATTCGAGTGGCATTCGGCATGGCAGACGCTCAGTTCCCCTGACGCCTTCCCCTATGAGCGAGGCCTTCGATTTGGGCGTACGCGTCAGGACCTAAACCTGGTGCGTCTACCAATTTCGCCACCCGCGCGGTGAGATAGACGTTGGGCGAGGCCACTGCGCAGCCCCGCTTCTGAGCGAACCCGG
>Ga0073899_10003768_pt1 | contig 13378 bp, 10 predicted proteins | sample KloWWTmetaKNB5Ph_FD_88975 | JGI IMG/M metagenome (GOLD analysis project Ga0073899, IMG submission 88975) | Active sludge microbial communities from Klosterneuburg, Austria, studying microevolution and ecology of nitrifiers - Klosterneuburg... | ecosystem: Engineered > WWTP > Aerobic digester >... | reverse complement strand
GGGGGTTGACACGTGCGTGTGGCGCGCGTCACCCTCATCGCCCCTTTGCGCGCGTGGCGCGAGGTGCCGTACCGATGAGGACAGGGAGCCGCATGAGCACTGCACGACGCCGAGCGCGTGGAGGGCTGGTCAACGAAAGCCGCTGACCAGCCACTTCTGCGCATCTGCCGGGCGCATGGCACAGGCCCCGAGTAGCATCAGGCACCCCGGCCAGTGGGTCCTCGCAGGTGCATCCCCGACGCGACGCTCAGTGCCAGTAACCGGGTCGTTGGTAGTCCCGGCCATCCTTGGACACTACGTCGTCCAGTTGCGATTGCCGGATCTTAGCGGTGCCTATGCGCAGGTGGGCGTGCACGGATCGTCTCAAGTCGTCCGAGAACCTCTTGGGTGGGAAAGCAGCGATCAATCGCAAGGATGTGTTCATGTGACGCACCGCCTTCACGGCAGGCACCATGTCGCTGTCTCCGGAGACGATGAGGGCCACGTCAAACTGGCGCAGCCGTGCCGCCTCCATCAGGCCCACGCATAGGTTGACGTCACTTTCCTTCTCCTCGTACGAGCGCCACGTTGCACCGCAGCGCTTGCACTCCTGCGGCTTCTCCTGGAACCGCCCTTCCACCACGCGAACACCCGTCGCTTTGAGCGCCCCCAAGTACAGCGCCTGCCGGGCAGCCCCCTGAGGGTCGTTGCGCACTCTCGCGGTGAAGTAGTGGACCGCGACGAGCTTCTGGTCAGGCTTCAGGAGGCTCAGGGACAGAGCCTGCAGGTCCAGCCAGAGGTACTTGCGGCCGAACGCCTCGTGCATCCCGTGGTAGAGGTTGAAGCCGTCAACGAAGACAGCGACGCGCTTCACAGCGAGTTGCCTTGGAGTCACACTCCCGCTAGCATCAAGGCCATACCCCGCCGTTGGCTTGACCGACGGCTCGACGGCCCCCTCACGGGGGCCGTTTCTTTTCTCCAGGCCGTCACCCATCGCTCACCTCGTCGGCTCGATCCGCTCCCGTCCCCCTCCGGTTGCTGGAGACAGGCTGCCCCTCCACGTTGAGGTCGATGCACAGGACCCCGTCGTCCAGTCTGGGGACCCAACGCTTGGCTCGGCTCGTGTCAAGTTCGATGAACCTGGTGAACATGCTCCCCGCCACGAGGATTGGGCCTCGATTCGACGTCGCGCTCTGAGCGCGCGCGGGGTACGCGTCGGGACTCGCGATGTCGGCCGGACGAATCCCGATGAGTTTGCGCTCCCGGTCCCAGAGCAGCTCCACTGCATCCGGAGAGCCGATGAGCTGGTACGCCGCACGGTTCAGGGACATGAGCCCCCTCTTCTGGATCGTCACGCTGGGCACCGAGGGCAAGGGTGCGCTTGACTTCTTGAATACTTCGAAACCCACGATGCGCCTCCTCGACGACAGAGTTGCTGACCTCTGGATAGGTTAACACGTTTTGAAGAGTTTGCCTGTGCGTTGGGTGCCCTGACCAGTCCGTGGGCTCGCTCGACACTTCCGCGATGTCGGCCATCATAGCAATGTCGGGGGTTGCCGATTGCGGCCGGCTTCGACTCCCCGCGACCTGCGACGTCGGCCGGCACGGTCCCGTGCCCAGAGGCTCTGACTTCAGCAATAGCGAAGTTAGGCCGTGGGTTGGAGGGCGCGGGATCGCACGCCCTCGAGTATCAGGACGATGCGATCCACGTTCTCATCGTTGAAAAGGAAGTCGGGGCCCGTCGGAGCATGGTCGGTGAAGGGTGCCTCGTACAGCCTCCGTGCCTCCATCACCCCGTTGGCGGTCAGGTGCTCGACGATCAGCTGGATGAACCGGATCTCGGCGGCACTGAATCGGGAGTCGGTGAGGAACTCCGAGAACGCCTCGGTCGCGGCCTCACGATCCAGGCCAACGAGGGACCGGATGAACAGCCCCAGTCCGTGCGACTCCTCAGTCGCTCTCGCGATATCTTCGGGACCGCCAGCGCCCGATGCCACGAGCATCGCCTCGAGCGCCGACAGATCGGTGTCGGTCAGCTGCTTGTTGCGCCGGAGCTTCTGTAGGGCCACGTTGTCCTCGTGGTCCTTGAGGTAGGCACGCGCCTTGGCTTTGAACCGTTCCCAGTTCGTCCCCACCGCCACACCGGGCAGGTCCACGATCGACCCGTCGCCGATCTCATCCTCGAAGTTCGTGTAGACGATCGCGCGCTTGGTCTTCTCGATGAATCGGACCAGGCCGCGGATCCGCCGTCTCGCGAGTTCCAGCATGGACAGCGTGACGTCGACCCACCACTCGTCTTCGGCGACCTCGGACAGGAGTGCCTGCTGCTCGGCGATCGCGGGAATGGCCGTCTGGTTCAGAAGCGAGGAGGCGATCTGCTGCACCTGTTGCCGAAGGCGCTCAGCGGTGAGGTGGTCCCCGTCGAGCTTCGCGAGCTGGATTCTAAGGATGAGCAGGTCGAAGCGTTTGGCGTGCTCGTCGTCGTCACGGACGGCCGAAGGTAAACCAGCGAGGTGCGCGGCAACATCTCCGGCCTCCTGCAGGGACAAGGTGGTCCACGGCTCCCATTCGGCGTACTTCTGGACCCACTCGCGTTCGGGCCGCACGACGAAGTTGTCGAGGTTCATGCTGGCCACGACCTGGTGAAGGTGCTTGGCTGTGTCGTCCCGGAGACTGCCGACCTCTGCGCCACCGTCGGCATGATCCAGACCGGCGACGAGGGCCAGGCGGGCTTCGAAGAGTCGCTGCGACAACGACTTCTGGACTGACCCCTCTGACCCAGCCCCCGGCTGGTTGAAGTACTCGAGGTTCATGCAGAAGTCGAAGACGTAGAAGTTCTTCTTGTCCTCGCCGGGGCCATAGAGGTCGGCGCATAGGCGGGTGCCGCGGCCGATCATCTGCCAGAACTTCGACACGGACCGCACGAGCTTGAAGAAGACGAGGTTGACGACCTCGGGGACGTCGATGCCAGTGTCGAGCATGTCGACGCTGATCGCGATGTGAGGCGCCTTCTCCTTGATGGAGAAGTCGTCGATGAGGCTCTGCGCGTACTCGGTCTTGTAGGTCACTACACGCGCGAAGTGGCCACCGTATTCCGGGTATGCCGTGTCGAACCGTTCGCGGATGAACTCGGCGTGGGCGTTGTTCTTGGCGAAGACGATCGTCTTGCCGAGACGGTCGCCACCGGCGACCTTGTGGCCGGACTCCATAAGGTGCTTGAGCACCTTGTCGACCGTGTCGGCGTTGAAGAGCCACTTGTTGAGCTCCTCGGGATTGACGTCGGTGGGGACCTGGTCGTCCTCACCCCAGTCGAGGGAGTCCCACTCGTCCTTCTCTGCCTCGGATAGCTGGTCGTAGTGGATCCCTGTGCGCAGGAACTTCAGCGGCACCGACACCGAGACTGGCGGTACCAGGTACCCCTCGGCGACGGCCTCGTCCAAGCTGTACGCGTCCGTAGGCACGCCGGCTTCGAGGTTGAACAGCGTGTAGGTGTTGCGGTCGATCTCGTCCTTGGGAGTGGCGGTCAGCCCGACCAGCATCGCATCGAACCAGTCGAAGATTGCCTTGTACTTCGCGTACACGGATCGGTGGGCCTCGTCGATGACGATCAGGTCGAAGTAGCCCGGCCCGAATCGCCGGCCTCCCATCGCGTCGGTCGCGTTGATCAGGCCCATCATCGTGGGGTACGTCGAGACGAAGACGCGGCCGTCGGGGACCTTCTCGTCCACGAGGTTGATCGTCGTCGCCGCAGGCAAATGCGCCTTGAACGCCGCGACGGCCTGGTTGACGAGCGCCACCCGGTCGGCGAGGAAGAGCACACGCTTGACCCAGCCACGCTTCATGAGCTGGTCCACCAACGCGATCACCGTGCGGGTCTTGCCCGAGCCGGTCGCCATGACCAGCAGCGCCTCGCGCCGCTTGGCTTCGAACGACTCCCCGACCGCCCGGATTGCCCGTGTCTGATAGTGCCGCTCGACGATTGACTTGTCGATGACAGCGTCCTTGAGCGGAAGCCGTGTCTGCCGCCGCTGGACCATCAACTCCAACTCGTCCTTGGTGAGGAACCCGGAGAGCCGCCGTGGCGGATAGCCCCCTGCGTCGTCCCAGATCCAGTGCTGATACCCGTTGGACCAGAAGATCACCGGCCGCCGTCCCGTCATCCCTTCCAGGCTGTCGGCGTACAGCTTGGCCTGCTGCTGGCCGACTGCCGGGTCCCTGCGCGACCGCTTGGCCTCGACCACGGCGAGCGGCAGCCCGTCGCCGCCCCACAGCACGTAGTCGACAAAGCCCTGCGCCTGCGCGTTCGGCATGCCCGTCACCGGATACTCGCGGTCGCGCGCGTCGGTCAGCGACCAGCCAGCCTCCAAGAGGTCCGCGTCGATGAACAGCTCGCGCGTCAACGCCTCGTCCCAGTCGAACTGCGTGGCCTGGTGGGCCTTGGCCGCTTGGGCAGCCGCCACCTCAGCCCGCACCTTCTCGAGCTCTGCTTGGAGGGCAGCGCTGCTCTCCTTCGCCGCAGCGAGGGCGGCGTCCTTCTCCTCGAAGGTCGCAAGGAGCTGGTTCAACTCGGCCGTGGACAGAGGCTGCTGACCTCCCTCCTGCGGTGGAGCGGGAATCAGGGAGGGGTCGTATGCCGCGGCTGTGGGCACGTCGTCCGGCGCCGCTGAGTACGTGAAGGCAGCCCACTTGAGGACGTCATGGAGTTGGCGAAGCACGTTCAGCGCGGTCTGGGCAGTAATCCCACGGCTCTCATGGACGGCGACATTGCCCACTCTTCGGATCGCATCAGCCTTCGCTGCAATCTCGGAACCCACGGCGGCTCGGAAGCCGCTGTCACCGATTCGAGCCGCCAAGTCCGTCTTGTAGGGGGCCGCCAACCGCTCCAGATCGAAGATCCTGATCACGACCTGCTCGACAACGCGGCGCGCGTAGAACACGCATGATCGTGGGTCGCTGCGCCCGTACGCTTCAGCGCGAACCGCATCCGCGCGGGTCTCCCCCCAGACCTGCGGCACGAAGTCGAAGTTGGACGTCATTGACGCTCCCTTGCAGCCTCGGCGAGGAGTGAGGCCGCTGACTCCCCCATGCCGGCCAGGCAGTGATCGACGATCCGATCAGCCGCACTTACGACGCGAGACCAGCCGGCGTCCGGGACAGGCTCGCCCGGCGCAAAGTACTGCTCGAGGTGATTAGGCAGCTCGGCCTCCGGAGCCAAGCGGCGGAACACCAGGCGCGCCACCGACTCGGCCTCGAACTCACGAGCCGGTTCATCCAGTCCAACGCGATCAGTCCACCAGTCGGATTTCGCGGCGCCCAGATGGCCGCAGTAGAGGTGGCCGATCTCGTGTGCGAACGTCGCGAGTTGCTCGGTCACCGTATACGTCCGGTTCAGACCCACCTCGAACCGGACGGGCCTTTGCTCGACGACGACACGTCCACCTACACGGACCGGCACTTCCTGACGACCTCCAGAGGCTCGCCTGATATGCCCGGCGTAGCGGTTGCCGAGAGAGCGCTCGGTGACCCTGACGCCGTCGAGCAGCACCCGATTGCGAAGCGCAGCCAAGGCGGTGCCAGCGTCCTGCACGTACTTCATTCGATAGGGGTTCTCGAACTTGGCCGGCAGCCGTCGAGATCTTTCCGTCTCCTCGGTCTGCGAGACGTCGAAGTAGAAGCCCACTGGGCTGAAGGGCACCATCAGGACAATGGGGTGCTCGTCGGGGCGAATAGCGCGGCGCCACGTCTCCTCCCAGTCGTGTGCCTGAAGCAAGTAGTCCGCGTGTGGCCTCTGCAGGCACGCCAAGAGTGCGTTGAAGAGCTTGTGCTGGCGAAGGCTGGACGTCTGGTCGATGAGGTCGCCGATCGAAGCGGCGTATTTGCGCTCCAAGGCCAGGTCCACCATTCGGGAGAGGGAACTCCGGTTGGTGACATGCCGCCGAAACGCCGCGGACTCATCGTCCCGGACATCTATGTCGAGAGTCTCCTGAAGAAAGTCCCAAGGACCTGCGCTCATCCGGCGTCCTCGAGCTTGAAGTGCTGGGCCAGCCGCTCGAGAGTGAACTCCTGGCGCAGCTTGCAGGCGCTGTTCTGGTTGGCGAACATGCCCTTCTCCCAGTACGCCTGCTCGGCTGGAACCGCCATGTGCCACCGCACCGGCACGACCCATTCGGCGATGTCGTCCGTCTCCGCCACACCGTCCGCGCCGTGCTTATACGTGCCGAGCAGTGGCTGATCGGCGAGCCGCACAACGTGCCCGTCGACAGTGACCTCGGCGGAGTCGAAGCGTTGCGTCGGACCCGTCACCTCCCCGATCGCGACGTATCCCTGTTGGGGGATGCACACGTTGACACGCGCCCCTTCCGGGAGGTCCCGCAGCGTACGCGAGTACCACGCGCCACCACCGGCCGACACGAAGCCATACTTGAGGCCGTCCGCCCACGAGCGGCCCACCGGATCGTCACCGAAGGATACGAACCAGTCGCGGCCGTTCCACTCGGCTCGCTTTCCCTTCTTGTTCTTCGCGTATGCCGTGCCGCCGGTCTCGCTCTCGTCCTCCCTCGCGAGCCACGTGCGGGCCAGGTAGCGGCGACCGTCGTCCTCGAGGTACGCGAAAAAGACGGCGTTGACTGGTACTCCGAAGGTTCGCAGGTAGGTGACGATGCGCTCGGAGCTCGGATCGAGGTCGGTGGCGACGATCGTCAGCTGGAGTGCCGCGTTGAGCTCGTCTGGCGCCGAGGTGCCGAACACCTCCTCGAAGGCGGCCTCGAACTCCACGTCGCCGAGGTGGTCGTTGGCGATGTCGATGATCGAGTCGCGGTCGAGGGTGCTCACCCACGAGCCGTAGTCGAGGACCTGGGCCACGACATCGCGAGGGGTCTTGTCCCTTTTCAGCTCGAGGACGTGGAGATTCCCCTCGCCGTCCATGGCGAGCAGGTCGATGAACTTTCCGTGTGGCGTGTGGACCTGTCTGCCAATGACGAGCAGCCGCTCGCCGAGCAGTGACGGGTCCCTCTCGAGATACTGCTCCAATGTGGCCTCGGAGGGCAGCGTGGCAGCAACGAGACGCTTCGGGGTGTCCCCGTCGATCCGCCACATCCCCATCTCCACCGGCATGCGTCACAGCCTCCCCGAGAACGCCCGCGCCTGCAGCGCATTAAGCATCTTCTCGAGCTGATGTCGTCGCTGCTCGTACCGTTGGCCCTGTTGGTCGATGGCATCAATCCGTGCCACGAATTGATCTTGCAGAAAGAGTGGAGGAACCGGAACAAGCATCGCCTTCAACTTCTCTCCGGTTAGGTGAGCAATCGTCGCCTGCGAAACGTGGTCACTGAGCGCCCCTGTGGCCACCATGTGCTCGATGGCAAAGGCCAGATACTTGGCACGCGCGATGCCCTCCACCGGCCGAGCCCGGTGGAGCGCCTTCTGAAAGTACATTGGCTCGACTGAGCCCTCCCAAACTGCGCAACGACCGGGTTCGCCGCCCTCACATATCAACAAGTCGCCTCGTCGAAGCGCGAACTTCACTTGGTCCGCTGACGAAAACCCCATGGTGAGAAGGTCTTTGGTGTCAACGCGGTGCCATCGGACATTGACGTTTCGCAGGTAGGGAAACTGGGGGAGATCGCGACCGCGCTTGGAGTCCAGCATCTTGCCGAGCACGGACGGGGCGACCTCCGCGAAAGGCTTCAGCGGCCATCGGTCGGCGCTCCCACCAAACATTGACGTGAAGACGGCCCTCCCCAAGCGATCCCGAAGATTGCCTGCGTCATTCAGCCTGCGCATCAGGCCGGCGACATGGTCGAGGATGGCGGCGATGCGGCGCTGCTCCTCAATCAGCGGCAGCGGCAGCTTGAACGCTGCGAGTTCGGACGGACTGAGCCGAGGGAGGTTTGCGCCCGTTGCGCGAGATGCCGCGTGCGACACCACGGAGGGCTGCCTCAGGAAGTGCAGCAGATACTGCCGATCGAGGCGACGCCCAGGACGAAGGGGAAGGATGTCGGTGCTGCACACCCCCGCGAAGTCCGGAGCGGCGATCTTGCCGAGGTAGGGCCGCAGCTTCCCGAAGAGTACGTGTTCGGGACCGAAACGGAACTTGGTGCTCGCCACGCCCGATGCACCAACTGTCGAGTGGCCGATGATGCGTCCACCGGATTCGATGTGCTCAAGGCCGAGATAGACCGTGTCATCCTCAATCGACGAGGGGTCCACTCCCCTTCGTTCGATAACAGCGACGTCACCCAGTGCAGCGGTCGTCCAGCCTGGCATCATTTGAGCATCGCTTTGAGGTCGTTGAGGCCTTGTTGGATCTCGGCTTCGAGTGCTTCGAGGTCGGCGATGATGTCGAGCGGGTCGCGGTGCTCGACCTCCTCGTGGATGACCTCCTTGTACCGGTTGAGCGACAGGTCGTAGCCCTGGGCGACGATGTCGGCCTTCGGGACGAGGAAGGACTGCTCGGTCCGCGCCCGCCCCGATTCCGTTGCGCGAGCGACCCACCGTGTGAGCACGTCCGGGAGGTTGTTGCGACCGTGCTGGTCGTCGGAAAGGGGAGCGGACGGCATACAGCCGAGTTTGTCCTCGGCCAACAACGGAGTTCGCTTGTCGTCGAGACTCCACCCGTCGGCCTGGATGTCGTAGAACCACACGTCGTCCGTGCCGCCCGAGTCGGTGCGGGTGAAGAAGAGGATGGCGGTGGAGACACCGGCATACGGGCGGAACGCTCCCGAGGGAAGCTTGACGACGGCGTCGAGCTTCTGGTCCTCGACGAGTCGCTTGCGCAGCGTCTTGTGAGCGGTGCTCGACCCGAAGAGGACACCGTCCGGGACGATGACCGCCGCGCGTCCGCCGGGCTTGAGGAGGCGGAGGAAGAGGGCGAGGAAGAGCAGCTCGGTCTTCTTCGTCTTGACGTCCTTGAGCAGGGCCTTGGACGTCGACTCGTAGTCGAGGCTGCCGGCAAAGGGCGGGTTCGCGAGGACGAGCGAGTACTTGCCCTCGTCGGCTGCAGCCCCCTCGGAGAGCGAGTCGCGGTAGCGGATGTCCGGGGCCTCGACGCCATGGAGCAACATGTTCATGCTGCCGATGCGGAGCATGGTGTTGTCGAAGTCGTACCCGTGGAACATCGAGTGGTTGAAGTGCTTCCGCTGGGCAGCGTCCGTCATCACCGTCGGGTGGGTCTCGCGGAGGTGCTCGGACGCGGCGACGAGGAAGCCCGCGGTGCCGCAGGCTGGGTCGACGATCTCGTCCGTCGGGGTGGGCGCGGTCATCGCCACCATGAGCTGGATGATGTGTCGCGGGGTGCGGAACTGGCCGTTCTGGCCGGCCGTGGCGATCTTGCCGAGCATGTACTCGTAGAGGTCGCCGTTGGTGTCGCGGTCGGTCATCGGCACGTCGTCGAGCATGTCGACGACCTTGGAGAGCAGCGCCGGGGTGGGGATCGTGAAGCGCGCGTCCTTCATGTGGTCGGAGTAGGTCGACTCCTCGCCGCCGAGCTGACGGAGGAAGGGAAAGACCTCCTCGCCGACGACCTTGAACATGACGGCGGGGTCGTCGTTCTTGAACCGGCTCCAGCGGAGATGGTCCTGGCCGGGGAGGAAGGTGGGGTCCTCGACGGGCTCCTTGAGGCGGCGCGCGCGGTTCTCCTTGAGGGTCTGGAGCTCGTCGAGTCGCCGGATGAACAGGAGATATGTGATCTGCTCGATCACCTCGATGGGGTTGCTGATGCCACCGGACCAGAAGGCGTCCCAGATGCGGTCGATCTTGCTCTTGAGGTCTCCGGTGATCACACGAGTCAGGGTATCCATGGCGCAGTCTCCGCGCCGGAGAAGGCCGGCTTGCCGCCGACCACGGTGGCCAGCCCGACAGGATGACAGGGGGCACTGACAGAGGTGGCCACATCCCGAGCCATCGTCCTGTCGGCGTGGGTTCTGGAACGCGACCGCTTGCGTCGCTACCGTTGACCTCACCAATACCCGCAGGCCGACCACCTGCCGAGCGCGTCGGGAGACGCGCATGAGAAGGACCGCCCGAGGCGGCAGAGAACTTCAGAAGGTCGGCAGGAGAAGGGTGATGGGAATCGAGGAGACACAGCAGGTGCGCCTGCGCCGTGCTGCTACCGGGCGCCGTCGCGACGCCCGCGACCTCGGCGCCGACGCCGTGGTGCGACTCGAGATCCGCTTACCAGCTGCGGTCGCCGCTGCCCTGTTCGACCACGCCCATGACACCAACGAGCCGGTCAGCCGCGTCGCGGCCCGGCTCTTGGGCAGCTCTCTCGAGGTCCCCATGGAGCCGCCCATGAAGTAGGCCATCCAGGTCGGCGCCCGAGGATGCGCCCAGACACGGCAAAGGCCGGGATTCGCACTCCCGGCCAGCCGTCCGGACAACGAGTTCGCACCTCGTGGTCCGCTTCGAAACTTCCCATCTCACTGAGGAGCTTCTGCATGCAATCGTCCCGCCCTGCCCGTCGCCGTGTCAACGAGCAACGCCGTCAGCCGGCGCTCACGGCTGCCCAGGCCATCGATCAGTACAGCCCGTACATGCTTACCGCCGAGGAGTGGGACGTGGTCGCTGGCTTTGTGCGCGCTTCGGTGCGCGATCTCAACCCGGAGGGTCCACACCGCGCCCGTGAGTGGCTTCGGACCGTGGCGGCCCTTGCCGCGTGGTCGCATCGACAAGGGATCCCGCTGGAGCGGGAGGAGGTGTTCGCCCCCGACAATGTTCGCCGCTACGCGGACATCGGCTGCCCGGAACTGTCCACTCCATCGAGGGCGACCAGGAGAGCCGTCCTGCGCACGATGGGCCGCGCGCTCACCGAGGAAGCACCGTGGCCGACAGCGGAGCCGATGCTGCCTCAGCGCCTCCGCCACCAGCCCTACAGCGCCAATGACGAGCAACGGCTTCGCGCTCTGCGGCTGCCGACCAGGCACCAGCAGCGGCGATTGGACGCTGTGCTCGCACTCGGCCTCGGAGCCGGCCTATGGGCCCGCGAGTACCTCACGGCCGGCCCCGCGGACCTGCGCACGATCGACGGGGTCACTCACCTTCAGGTCCACGGCACCCGGTCCCGGCACGTCGTCGTCCGGGCTGACGACGCGGACACGCTTCGCCGGATCGCCGCAGAGCACCCCAAGGAGAACTTCGTCGGCTTCCGGGCAAGCGAGTGGGACCGCTCCCGGACGTGGAACGCCATCCGCGCCATCGACACACCCACCGATCTGCGACTGGAAACCGAGCGGCTCCGAAGCACGTGGCTGGTGCACCACCTGGACCGCGGCGTCCACCTGACCGTGCTGGCCCGGAACGCCGGGCTCAAGACCACGCGTGCTTTCACGCTCCTCATGCCATTCCTCACCGAGCCGCCGGAGGCGACCGCCAACCGGCACTTGGCGGACCTGGAGTGACACGACGATCGTGAAGGCGGAGACGACGCGAGAGCCGCGATGGCGGCCACGGAACCGGACCGTGGCCGACCAGCTGCGCTACGCCACAGCCGCCGTCGACAATTCACCCGAACTCCTCGCCATTGCCGACGCCCTCACCGCCCGAACGGGTCGGCCGAGGAACATCCCCTTTCGTGCGCTCCTCATCGCCTGCTGCCTGCACGCCCGAGTCGAACCGACCAACATGTACCGAACCCGGATCGCGGACTTGCTCGTCAGCCTGACCGCCACGCAGCGCCGCGACCTCGGGATCACCAGCCCGATCTCCTACTCGCAGGTCGAGCGGGCCGCGCTCAAGCTCGACCGCGCGGCACGGGACGGCATCACCCTCCCTCCGGTGGCAGACGACAAGACCGCCCAAACCTTGCACCTCGACGAGGTCATGTCGTTGATCTGTTCGGCTGCACTGCCGCCCGGCTTCATCACCACAGCGACGGTCACTGCTGACGGAATGGACTTCGAGTCCCCAGCCCGTCCCCAAGGATTCGTCGACAAGCGCACCGGCGAGATCCTGCAGTGCGCCGACCCCGACGCTGGCATAGGCCACAGGACCGCGACGCCGAGCCACCCGAGCTCGTGGTTCACCGGTCAGGAAGTCACTCTCGTCACCAACGCCCCCGACCGGCCCACCTCACGGAAACCCTCGCCAGAGGCACCGACTGTCGTCCTCGCCGCGGGCATCCGGGCAGCGGCTTCCGACCGGGCCGGAGTCACGGCCGGGCTCGTCCTGTGGTGGCACAGGCGCGTTCCCGTCCGCGAGTGCGCCGTCGACCGCGGCATCAGCCAGGGCAGCGACGACGACTTCGCCAAGCCGCTACGTCGCGCCGGGATCGAGCAGATCATCGACCTCAAGACCCAGGACCGGAAGATCCACACCGCGTGGACCAACGACCTGGTCCTCATGATCAACGGCGGTGCCTTCACCCAGGGCATCCCGGAGGCGCTCTACACCGACCTGCCGACCCCGAAACTCTCCGACACGACCGAAGAGAAGATTCGCAAACACGAGATCTACGACCGGCTCCAGCCCTATGCGTGCCAGCCCCTGACCGCGATCGACGACGCCGGTCGACAGCGCTTCCGCGGACCGGCCCACAAACACGTGCGTCGAGTTCGCTGCCCCAACTCACCGCGCTCCATGCGCTGGTCGCTGTTGCCCAAGACTCGCTGCATCAAGGGCGAGCCGTGCATCTGCTCCACCACGTTCACCCTCGGCCCCGAAGACGACATCAAGCTCCGTCAGCGCGACCTGTGGATGACCACCAAGTGGAAGGCCAGCTACGGCCGCCGCAACATGGCCGAGCAAGGCATCTCCCAGGCGCGAGTCCACGCCGGCAAGCTCGTGCGGATGTACACCCAAGTCCGCAACCGCGCCGGCCAAGGCATCGCCGCGGCCTTCTCCCTCTTCGGCACCAACCTCAAGATCATCCAGGACTGGTACGACGCCCGCGGCCTCGACGACCCGTGGGCCGTCCTCCTCGGCAAGGAGACCCTCGACGTCAGCGATCACCCACCGATCGCAAGAGCCAACCGCAAGAAGCCCAAGGCCAGCCTGCTCAAACGGCTCACCTCGGGCACCGACCCTCCCCGCTGACCGAGCACCCATCGCCGCACCCGCGAGCATGCTCGCCGTTGAACCCGCCAGCAGAAAGTGCAGCAAGCTGCTGCACAATTGCCGCTCCAGCACGCCTCGACGACGCCCACGGGGCGCCCCAGAGCCCCTGATGACAAGGCTCAGCATCCACCGATGACGTCCTGACCATCGGCCGGCGCGACGTCGGCGCCCTCGCAGACGCGAAAACTCCCGGCCGGATGACCCGACCGGGAGTTTCGTTCATCTTTTCCAGCTGATTCGTTGACCAGCCGTGGAGTCGACTACGAGCAGGTCAGTTCTGACTACTTGGAGCATCGCCAGTTGCGCCGGGGCGCTGCGGGTTGGGTCCTGCTCGCGGGGCTCGGGGTCGCGT
>Ga0073899_10003767_pt1 | contig 13379 bp, 14 predicted proteins | sample KloWWTmetaKNB5Ph_FD_88975 | JGI IMG/M metagenome (GOLD analysis project Ga0073899, IMG submission 88975) | Active sludge microbial communities from Klosterneuburg, Austria, studying microevolution and ecology of nitrifiers - Klosterneuburg... | ecosystem: Engineered > WWTP > Aerobic digester >... | reverse complement strand
TCGGCAAGCTGCTGATGTTCGGGTGGCTGCCGATCCTCGTGTTCCAGCTCGTCGAATTCGCGCACTACCGGCCGCCGCGGTCGACGACGGCGGCGCTGTACATGGCCCTGGCCGTGCCCGGCGAGCTGGCGGTGACCCACGCGCTGTTCGGCGACACGCCGCTGCTGTTCTTCACGGACCTGTTCCTCGTCGAGCTGGTGGGGCTGCTCATCGCGCTGCCGCTGTTCGCGTTGATCGAGATTATCGGGGAGGGCGGCGACCGCGAGGGGGTCGCCGCGCTCGTCGTCCTGGCCAGCATCGGCGTGCCGCTGATCGTGTGGGTCGTGGTCCCGTTCTGGACCGGCCGCAGCGACGACCCGCTGTGGCTGGCCGGGCTGGTGTTCGGCGTGCTGCTCGGCGTCGTGGCGCGCTTCAACGCAATGCGCGGAGGACCGGTCGGCGGCGACAAATTCGCCACTCCCTGGATGGTCCGCGGCTTCGTGCTGTGGGTCGTGGCCATCATCGTCGCGCGCTACGCGCTGTGACGGGTATTTTCGCGCGCGGGCCGGTCCGGCGCGGCTCACGATGAACGTGATAGCGTCGGTCGCAATGCCCGGGTTCATGGTGTTCGTCATCCTCGCGGCGGCGGTGGCGGTCGTCGCAAGCATCTACTTCGCCAAGGACGCCCGGGCGCGCCGCAAGCTCGCCGGCACCCGGGTGGAGGCGATCGCCCAGGCCACGCCCGGGACGACGGCGCGGTTCACGGGCACGATCGAGGCCCTCGCCGACCAGCTCACCGCCCCGATGAGCGGCCGAAGGTGCGTCTATTACCTGGCGGTCGTCCAGGAGTACCGCTCGAGCGGCAAGTCCGGCAATTGGGTCGAGATCCTGCGCGACGAGCAGCACGTCGACTTCCTGGTCCGCGACGGCACCGGGGCCGCCCACGTCCGCATGGACGCGCCGCACGTCGTCGCCGTCCGCGATCACAACACCCGCTCCGGCACCTTCGACGACGCGACCGCGATCGAGGCCGCGTTCCTCCAGCAATTCAGTAAGGAGTCGACCAACTTCCTCGGCCTCAACCGGTCCCTGCGCTACAGCGAGGGCGCGCTCGAGCTCGGCGAGGAGATCACCGTGCTCGGCGCGACCCGCCCCGGCGACGGTGACATCCACCTCGTGATCGAATCTCCAGCGGAGGGCCAGCTGCTGCTCACCGACCATCCACGCACGGTCCGGGCCCAGCCCTGAGCCGTCCCCTCACCTCGAGACCGAATGAGAGCAGCGAAAACCGGTCATTCGGGCCGGGCGAGCCAGACTCCCGAGCGCTCGCCGTCCGCCACCACATAAGCGACCACGTCGGGCGCGAAGGCGTCACGCCATCGTTCGAGGTCGAGGGCCGCGACCACGTGGTCGTCGATCTGCAGCTCTTCGAGGGTGGCCGGGTCGGTGAGCGCGAGCGTGCCGATCCAGTCGCCATTGATGTCGACCGGGGAGACCACTCGCCCGTCGGGCAGGAAATAGCTGCCCCGGGTCGCCCGCGGGGCCAGCACGCGCGGCTCGCCGCCGTCGTAGGGGAAGCGCAGCAGCCGGCGCACCGAGCGATAGTTGATGTATCCAGAGGTGTCGAGCAGGTCGAGGTGCCCGGTATGGTCGCCGAACACCCAACCCTTGCGGTCGGCCACCGGGGTCTCGGCGCCGGTCTCGAGATCGCGGAGCAGCCACGGACCAAACAGCGCCGAGCGGGTCAGCCAGCGGCCATCGGCGATCCGGCCGAAGAGCTGCCGACCCTCCGGCACGCTGCGCAGCGCGAAGGACGGCAGCTCGACCAGCCACTGACCCGCGAGCGTATCGCCGAGCGTGACCTGGGCGGCGTCGAGCTCGGGGAAGGCCGCGTCGCCGCGACGGGTCGGCAGGTAGGCGTGAGCGACCAGCGCGGTGCCACCATTGCTGCGGTCGCGCACGAAGATATCGCCCTCGGGGAACTCGGCGTCGGGATCCTCGCTCGCCAGCGCCTGCCATATCATGAAGCGATCGTCGGGGGAGAGGGCGTAGTAACGAACCCCGGGCTGGTCGACGCGGACGCCGCCGTCGAGACCGACATGGACGAGGTCGCCGTCGGCCCGCAGCACGAGGGCCCCGTCTGCCAAAGGGTGCGGTGATACAAAGCTGGAGTCGCCCGGCCGGCTATCCTCGAACAGCACGATCGCTGCCCCGAAGCGGAGCTGCCCCGGAGCGACGTAGGGTTGAAACACCACGCGCTGCAGCTCCGTGCGCTCGACGTGGATCAGGCCGGCGGGCGTCCAGGTGGCCTCGCAGGCGCTGGCGAGCCGCTCCGGCGCCGCCGCGCCGGTCGGGTCGAGTCGCAGTAGATCGTCGGTCTCCGCCTCGCAACCGAGCACGACACCCGGCCATTGTGGCACCATAAAGACGCGGTCGATGTCCCGACCGATGACCACCGGGTCCTCCCCGCAGGGGCCGAGCGCGTACACGGTCGTGCTCGCCGGGACGGGGCCGCGCAGCGAGTCTCGCCGGGGTTCGCCAGCGCCGATGGCGAGGACGATACGCTCGCCCACGCGGACGATGCTGGCCTCGGGGACCGGTCGCTCGTCCGGGGTCAGCGGCAGCAAGCGGAACGGACCCGCCGCGCCACACAGCTCCCCGAGCGCCGCCGGGTCGAGCGGCTCGGCCTCGCCACATGCGCCGAGCATGAGGGCGAGCGCGATGATCCCACCGACGCGCCGGCCAGGTGGCGGCCGGTCGCCGGTCCACGCGCTCGGGGAAGCGGGCATCATCGGAGCGTAGGCCCTTCTGGTCGCGTCCACAACAAGCCCTGCTGGCGCTATATCGCCACTGTCACGCGTCACCGGCGGTCGACGGTGTCGTAATTCACCCTCGAGGTCACCACGGGACGGACTCATTGCGGCGGCCCGCAGTATCCGAGGTCCTGCGCGTTCAAGGTGCCGCCTCCCGCCGCGGGGGGTTGAGCGGCGCGGCGCGCAGCCGGGGCTGGCTCGACCGCGGGGCTACAGCGACAAGTCGATGGCGATCGGGCCCGCGGTCGGCATCACGAACACGACCTCCGCCGAGAACTGCGGCACGGGCTCGCCCTCGTTCCAGACCTGGCAAAAGTCGAAGCCCTCGAGGTCGCATGTGCAGGGATCGGGGTCGCAGCCCAGGAGCTCCTGCGAAAAGAGCACCGTGAGGTGGTGCTCCCCGGCCTCGGCGCTGCGGAGCACGTCGCAGGGAATGTCCGCGTCCCCGTCCCAGCAGGCGGCCGGGAGCACGCGTGGCGCGGTCAGCAGGCCGTCCCATGTGAAGATATCGGCGACGCCGCCCGGCGTGATCATGATCGAGCCGATCGACAAACACTCATCGGTACAGAATTGGTTTTCGCAGGTGAAGCTGCAACTGTTCGTCGACCAGCTCGCGCCGTCGGACAGCGCCTCGATCGTGAACGGTGTCGGGGAAGAGCAGTCCCCGAAGGGCAGGAACAGCGGGACCTGTGCGGTGTTCCGGACGGAGATCCGGATCGGCTCGCGGAGCTCGGGGGCGTCGAGGAACTCCTCGCACATGTCCCCGGGGCCAGTCGACCCGGTCGGCTCGGTGGCCTGGCCGGTCGTTGCTGCTCCTGTCGCCGTGCTGCTGTCGCTCTCCGTCGTTGTGGTCGTGGCGCTCGCGCCGGTTTCTCCGGTCTCTCCGGCGCCCGTCGTCGCGGTGTCCGTGGCCGACGTCGCCGGCTCGGGTCCACAGCCGGCGGGCGCGAACAGGGCTCCCGCGATCACGCCGAGGGCAGCCAGGATCCGGGGGAGCATCGGTCCAGCTTACGCCCGGGCGGCTGCGCCCGGTCGTACAAATGGATGAAGGATCGGCGGCGGGTGAGTCAGGGAGGGGCGGTCTGGTCGGCGCCGTCGTAGGTGAGGCCGACCGGGCCGTACCACTGGGTGATCTGCGGGACGAGGCGTCCGGCGGCGATCGCGGGATCGCGGGCGAGCAGGGGCGTGACGTCCTCGACCCTGGTGGCGTCGAAGATGAAGATGCCGGCGAGGCCGTCGACATCGTCCTTCGGAGTCTCGAAGGGACCGGCGAGCACCAGCTGTTTGGCCTTCGCCATGGCGTTGATGTTGGCCATGTGACCCTCGAACAGCTGCTTGCTCTCGGGCGTGGATTCGGCGGTCCACGAGGGCCCGCGGCGGAGCACGACGAACACGTACATGCGCATGGCGAAGGGCTTCGCCGCGGGCGTGGGGGGCGTCGCAGGGGCGGGCGGGGAGCCGTGGGCACAGCCTGCGAGCGAGAGGGCGAGCCACAGGGCCAGCGTGCGCGGCGGGTCGAGCATGCGCGATGGTAACTGCGCGCGGCACCGATCGTCCATCCGCCGCGGCGGGCTTCAGGATGGCGCGTCGAGCGGACGCATTGTGGGTCCGGCGGCCTCGTGCGCGCAAGAACGACCTGATCTCCCGGTGATCATCCGACGAGGATAAGCTCATGAGGTCTCGCGGCGCTCCAGCCAACCCGATAACTGACACCGCCACCGGGAGTGACGGTCCTACGGGCTGGAGCGCCGCGAGGAACTTTGTGCGCCAGCGAGCGCGGGCGCGGCGGGCTCAGCCGGTCGGTCGCAGCGAGCGGCGATAGGCGGCAGGGGACATTCCGAGGTGGCGGCGAAACGAGCGGGTGAACGCCTCCTCGGAGGAGTAGCCGGCGGCCTCGGCGAGCAGCGCGGTCGAGATGTCCTCGCTGCGGAGCAGGTCCGCGGCGACGTTCATTCGCCAGCGCCAGCGGGTCAGCCCGGGAGGCACAGGGCGTACAGGCGGGTGAACGTGCACATGATGGGAGGCTCGCAGAACGGGTCCTCGGGGCTGCCGCTGCACAGGGCGACGCAGGTGCCGACGCCGTTCATGTCGGGGCCCCAGCAGAGCGCGCCCTCGATGCAGCTGTCGACGCCATTGGCGGCGTCCTCGGCGAGGCACTTCTCGCCGGGCTTGTCCGTGCCCGTGACCTCCACGCATTGGACCGCGTTCATCACGCCGTCATCGGTGTAGTAGGTGCACTTCTGGCCCCTGGGGCAGTCCTGGGTCCAGGTGTCGCAGCCGTCCATGATCTTCATCATGTCGTCGCAGCCCCCGGATGCGCAGGGTTCGCCCGTCGAGCCGACGGCGGTGGCCATCGTCGTGGTGCTGCCGCTGGTGGTCCCGTCGGTCGTACTGGTGCTGCCGGGCGCGCTGGTCGTGCCGGGTGCGCTGGTCGTGTCGGGCGCGCTGGTGGCCGAGCCCGATGCATCGCCGGTCGTGACGGGCGTGGAGGTCGTGCTGGAGGACGTGCTGGTCGTGGCGTTGCTCGAGCTGGAGGCGCTGGTGGAGCCCTGGGGGTCGTCACCGGTGTTCTTGACGCAGCCGATCACCGCGGCGCAGCCGAACAAACTGGTCGCAATAAAATGTGAGTACTTCATGGATATCTCCGCGGGGGTGGTGTCGGAACTTCGGGCGAACGAGGCGGGACGGCGGTAGAATACGGCGGGAGGGTGCCCGCGAACAGGTCGAGCCCGCCGGTCACCCGGGCGCCGTGCTCGCCGGGGCCGATGAACGCCTCGACCCGTTCGTAGCGCACGCTCCACTTCACGGGCAGCGCGGCGTCGGCCGGGTCGAGGGTGAATTCGACGACGCGCGGGTCCTCGCCGACTCCGAGCCGGTCGTCGAGCTCGAGCGTGCGCACGGTGGGGCCCTTGCCGAGCCGCGCGTGTTTCCAGTGTCGCGCCAGATAGCGTCGCTGCGGCCCTGTGCCGCGATCTGGCCCCTCGACCGCGACCGCCACCACGAGCCGCCGCAGCAGGTCTCCGGTCGGGAACGCGTGGCCGACCCGATCCTCCTGCAGGTCGAGGGACAGCTCCACGCGCCCGGCCGTCGGTCGCCGCGCCGCGACCACGAAGGCCTCCCGCATCCACGCGGCGTCGCGCGAGGCCACGAAGCCGTGCGATCGATGCAGGCCGCCGTCCTCGCCCGTGACCGGCGGCATGTGGCACGCCGCGCAGCCGCGATCTCGATGCCGCGAATCCTGCAATTCACGCACGGTCGTCTGCATGTACTCGGGGACAGGTCGCCGGTCGGGGAACATGAACTCGTGGCACCCTGCGCAAGCGTCGGCCGCGGCGAACTTCGGGTCGCGTAACACGGCGTGCGGGGCATTCAACGGCGCGTCGATGGCCCGCGCCGACAACACCTTGTCGCCACCCGGCAGATGGCAGCTCACGCACGCCACCCCGAGCGCCGCCAGCTCCGCCTCCGGTTCGCGCGGGTCCGCCTCGGGCGCATGGCAGCCGCGGCAGAACGGCAGCGGCTCGCTACGCAGCGCGCTCTGGAAGTCCGGCGACGTATACGCCGCGCGGTGCAGCGACCCTTGCCACTCCGCGGCGATCGCCTCGTGGCACGCGACACACTCGGCGTTGCGCTCGACGGCATCGTCGACACGCTGCAGCGGCGCCGGACCCGGCATCACCACCGGCACACCCGCAGCAGCGGGCACGCTCGGGTCCGCGCACCCCACGAGCAGCAGCATCGACCACCCGGCCGCGGCGCTCCGGGCCCACGCTCGCGCCTCGAGGTCCTCCGACGCGAGCATCGCGGCGCTGCGCATCCCCCATGATCATCGGATCCGCGAAAAGAAAAAGCCCCAAGCCGAACTTTTCTATCATTTTTCGCCCACATTCACGCGCCCCCGCCCCGCCCGGGCGCCCACCCCGTGAGTCCAAAGCGCGCCCCGAGGGTCGATGCGGGTCCGGCCTCGGCCGCGCCGACCGCCTCGTCCTTGCCCAGGTGGTGGTGTCAGGGGGCCGGCGGGCGGGGCGACCGAGTCAAGCGAGAGTCCTATCATTCGCACAGCGCCGGGCACAACAGCGAGCGCGCCCTGTTTGAGCGTCGCCCCGCCCGCCGGACGCCTGACTGCGCCCAGTTGTGCGACGCTCGCCGGACCCGCATCGGCCCGTACGACGCCGTCCGTGAGCCATATCTATACACACTACCGACGATAAGGATCATGCACCGCGCTGAGCAAAGCGACCTCGAAGCAGCGCAGGTCATGCATGGTCCGCCGCAGCTCCGCGAACACGAGGTCGAGGTCCGGGGCCTCGGGATACAGCGTATCCTCCCACGGGTCGGCGCTGCGATCGAAGACGCCCGGTTTAAATAACGCGCTATAGAACGGGGTCAGCGAGACGCCGAGGCCGCCGAGCACATATCGGTCGCGCTCGCCGAGCGAACGAAACAGCAGCAGCCAGTCCCACAGGGCCCGGCGCGCGTCGCTGAGCGCGAGGTCGTACTGGTCGCAGCGCGAGCGACGGCCCCAGGGGGTCTCGCGCAGGACCGGCGGGTGGTAGCGACACAGGGGGGTCGCCAGCAGCAGGCGCACGACCCGGGCCTGGGCGGCCAGCTCGGCGAGGCGCGGGCTCAGGTGGCCGATGTTGCCGACCGGAATCTCTTCACTGAGCGCGAGGATCTCGCGCTCGCGGGCGAGTCGGCGGCGGCGCACGACGGCCCAGCGCGCCGCGACCGCGGCCGACACGGCGCCGGATAGCGTCAGCGTCGAGAGCAAGGCCTCCAGCATGGGGCATGTGCGACGCGGGCTCAAGGCGCCCGCGTCGTGACGTGGCGCGGGTGGGCGCGAACCCGTCTTCCGGGACAGGCGAACAAAGACGCGCGGGTCCGGGCGGCTCCCGGGCCCGGGTGCTGGCGCCAGCGCTCGGGACCCGCGGGGGTGCTGGCGCCGGCGCTCTGGAGCTCTCAGGCCTGGGTGCTGGCGCCGGCGCTGGCGACGGCCTTCTGGACCTCGTCGTAGTCGGGCTCGACGCCGGGGTTCGGGGCGATCCACGCGTAGTTGATGGTGCCGGTGGGGTCGATGACGAAGACCGAGCGCTTGGCGGCGGTGTAGCCGGGCAGGCCGGCGAAGTCGTCGTGGGCGATGCCGTAGGCGCGGGTCGCCTCGCGCTTGTAGTCGCTGAGCAGCGGGAAGTTCAGGTCGTTGCGCTCGGCGAACGCGGCGTTGCTGAAGGGCGCGTCGACGCTGACCCCGAGCACCGTCGCGTTGAGGTCGTTAAGCGCCGCGAGCGAGTCGCGAAAGGAGCACATCTCCTTCTCGCAGACGCCGGTGAAGGCGGCCGGGAAGAACGCGAGGACGACGGTCTTGCCGCGCAGGCTCTCGAGCGAGACGCGCTCGCGCTTGTGATTGGGGAGGTTGAAGTCGGGGGCCTTGTCGCCGATCTGGGGCATGGAGTATGCGTACCCAAGCCATCCCCGCCCCGCAAGACCTGCGTGCCTGGCGCGAAGCCCCTGGCGCACACGGGCCAGCCGCGAAATACGACGAGATCCGCGGCCGGGCGGGGCCCGCGGCCGGGTGAGGCCTGACCGCCGCGAGGACAATCGTGCGCTCCACCGTGACTGCGTCGGGCAGCGGTATATGCGTATCGTCGGTCAACCCTCGCGCTGCGACCCTCGCACCGCCCCGGAAGATTGCACGTCGGAGATCGAGGCGCTGTGAGCCGCCGGGCCCGCGAATAGCGCTTGTCGCGGTGGTGCCGGTCTGTCAGCCTGTCGCCGGCATGGCGAGCACAGCGAGCCCTCCCGGTCCCACCCTCTCCGAACGGATGAAGGGGATGCTCGCCGAGTACGGCGGCGTGGCGCTCAGCCTCTATCTGATCATCTTTGTGCTGGTGCTGTCGGGCTTCGCTATTGCGATCTCCCTCGGCGTGGCGCCGGATTCGGCCGCCGGCAGCGCCGGCACTCTGGCGGCCGCGTGGGTCGCCACCAAGCTGACCCAGCCGCTGCGGATCCTCGCCACCCTGGCGAGCACGCCGGTGGTTGCCGCCGGCCTCAAGCGCATGCGCCGTGGGCGGCCCGAGCTGCCCCCAGGCTGAGCTCGTCCTCGGGTGACCGGGACGCTTTCGCGCGGACCGTGGATTCGCGTGCTGGTGGCCTGATGGCCGGGTGATGTCCAGGTTGGTAGCCGGTTGCATTCGCGGTGTTCAGCATGGTGAAGATCGCGGGCGCTGAGTTCTTCGCGCCGGCCGGCGGGCTCCCTGTTATGGTCGATCCAATGAACCTCGCATTGCCGGGTGTGCTGTGGCTCGCGCTGGGGGCCAGCGCGGAGCCGGTGGTCGCCGTCGAGGCGGCGACGGAGGAGCCCGCGCTGGCGGCGTCCGAGGTCGTGCGGGTGAAGCGTGACTTCGGCAAGCCGCACTTCGATCTGGTGATCGACGCGTGGACCGACGCCGCGGCGGCGCGCCTGCACCGGGCCCAATTATGGTGGTCCAACACCAGCGAGGCCGACCGGCGCAAGCCGCTCGGCGCGCTGATCGAGCGCATGGTCAGGCTGCAATATCGACGGCTCTCGAGCACCAGCCTCACCGTCGCGGTCGCCGGCGACGGCAAGGAGTTCACCTTCACCGTCGAGCTGGCCAGCGACGGTCGAGTGCACGCATATGTGGCGATCGACACCGACGGTGGGCGCCACATCCCTCGCTGTCGCACGGACGGCGTCCGCCTGCTCGCGCGCCGGGTGCTGGGTATGCCGGTCGGCATCGCCAGCATCGCCGTAACTTGCACGGACGCCGGCGGCGCGGTCCACAGCGGCCAGGTCCGCCACCGCGAGGTGTGAGCCCCGCATAACAATCGCGCACGCACGATCGACGCGGGATGATGCACGTGCGAGGATTGGGGTGCCACGCCGTCGGTCCAGTCCATCCGGGTGACGGCGGCGCGCCTCTGACTCGGGCCTCGTCCCCGAGGCGGTTGCGCGCTCGCTGACGGCGCGCGGGCTCACGACTTCGGGGGTGTCGGGGCTGGTTCAGGGCCGGCCGGTGGCGTGGCCGCGAGGCGCCGGTGCAACAGCACATATGCGTAGCGGCTGAACAGCGCCGCCGCGACGCCGAGTACGACGAATGGCAGGATGCTGCGCTGGACGAAGCTGTTGCCGAGGATCACGGTGCCGATCGCGTAGGGCAGCTCGCCGACGGCGACCACCGCGATATAGCGGAGGAAGCTGTAGCGCACGACGCCGAGGAGATATCCTGGCACCTCGGAGGGCATCGCCATCTGGAACAGGATGACCACGCTGAAGGGGGTGTCGCGGTTGATCTTCCGCTCGTAGCGGGCGAGGCCCTTCGCCGCCAAGCGGCCGGCTACCGGTCGGGCGAGGAATCTCCCGAGCGCGTAGGTGGATGCGCCGCCGAGGGTCCACCCGAGCCACAGCAGGAGGGCGCTCCACGCCGGTCCCCAGGCATACACGGCGACTGGCACGATCACCGCGCTCGAGAAGAACGCGAGCATGCCGGAGAGCGCCGCGAACAGCACGAACAGCGCCGCGCCGACGGTGGGGTTGGCCGCGATGACCCGCTCCGTGAACGCGAGCATGCGCTCCAGCGGGGCGAACAGCGTGTCCGCGGCGAGCACCAGCGCGAGCACGGCGACGACCAGCGCGAGCAGCACGATGCGACGCCAGGACGAGCTTGAGACCTGCGATGCGGCTGGGTCCGAGGCGGTCAAAAACCAGGTCTATCACACGTCGCCGCGGTCCAGCGGCGTCACGAGCGCGTCGGACGGGCTTGCATCCCGCGGCAGAATCTGCATGCGTCGTCGTCGGGCTTGACCGGGGTCTGGCGTCGGGCCCACGCTCTCGCCGGCCGACGTGAAGCAAGCCCCGATCGATCGCTCGCAGTTCACCTCGCTCACCGCCGCTGAGGCCGCGGAGCGGCTCATCAAGGAGGGGGCGAACGTCCTGCCCGCGCAGAAGCGACGCTCGCCGGCGCGGCTGGTCCTCGACGTGCTCCGCGAGCCCATGCTGCTGCTGCTGCTCGGGGGCGGGGCGGTCTACTTCGTGCTCGGGAGCCGCGGTGACGCGGCGCTGTTGATGGGCTTCGTCGTGCTCATCATCGCCATCACGCTGATCCAGGAGCGCAAGACGGAGCGCGCGCTCGCGGCGTTGCGCGACCTCTCGAGCCCGCGGGCGCTGGTCGTGCGCGACGGGGTCGCGACCCGCATCGCCGGGCGCGAGCTGGTGCGCGGCGATCTCTGCCTATTGGCCGAGGGGACCGGGTGCCGGCCGACGGTGTGGTGCTCGCGGGGCCGTCGCTGGCGGTCGACGAGTCGCTGCTGACCGGCGAGAGCGTGCCGGTGCAGAAGCGGCCGGGGGATGAGAAGGCGAGCATGCCGCGGCCGGGGGCCGAGGGCGGAGCGCACGTGTATTCGGGCACGCTGGTCACGCGGGGTCAGGCGATCGTGCGGGTCAAGGCGACCGGTCCGGCGAGCGAGCTCGGCCGAATCGGCGCAGCGCTGTCGACGATCGACTCCGGCAAGACGCGTCTCGAGCGGGAGATCGCCCGGATCGTTCGGGTCCTGATGATCGCGGGCGTGGCGATGTGCGGGGTCGTGGTGGTGTGGCTGGGCGTCGCCCGCGGCGACTGGCTCGCGGGGGTGCTCGCGGGCATCACCCTGGCGATGGCGCTGCTGCCCGAGGAGTTTCCGGTGATCTTCACCGTGTTCATGGCGCTCGGGGCGTTTCGCCTGTCGAAGCGGCGCGTGTTGACGCGGAAGCTGCCCGCGATCGAGGCGCTCGGCTCGGCGACGGTGCTGTGCTCGGACAAGACCGGCACGCTCACCGAGAATCGCATGACCGTCGCGGGGCTGTGGGTCGACGGCGGCGCGCACGAGGTCATCGGTAAGGATGCGCTGCCGGAGGAGCTCCACGCGCTCGTCGAATATGCGATCCTCGCGTGCCCGCGCGAGCCCTTCGACCCGATGGAGCGGGCCATCCAGGCGCTCGGCGAGCGCACGCTCGCGGGCACCGAGCATTTGCATGCCGGTTGGGCGATCGTCCGCGAGTATCCGCTGTCGCCGGAGCTGCTCTCGATGGCGCATGTGTTCCGCTCGCCAGACGGGCGCGACCTCCTGGTCGCCGCGAAGGGGGCGCCCGAGGCGATCGTCGACCTCTGTCACTTGCCCGCCGATCGGGCGCAGGCGGTGCTGGAGGGGGCGCGCACGCAGGCCGCCGGCGGCCTGCGCGTGCTCGGCGTGGCGCGAGCCCTGTGGCGCGGCGCAGCGGCGGGCGGGCTGCCCTCGGGGCAGCACGACTTCGACTTCGAGCTGCTCGGGCTGGTCGCGCTCGCCGATCCAGTGCGGGCCGACGTGCCCGCGGCGGTCGCCGAGTGCCGGGCCGCGGGCATTCGCGTCATCATGATCACGGGCGACTCGCCGGCCACGGCGCAGGCGATCGGGCGCAGCGCCGGGCTCGCGGGCGGCAGCATCATGACGGGCCCCGAGCTCGAGGCGACCAGCGGCGAGCAGCTGCGCGAGCGGGTGGCCGACGTCATGATCTTCGCGCGCGCGGCCCCCGAGCACAAGCTGCGCATCGTCGAGGCCCTGCGCGCGCGGGGCGAGGTGGTGGCGATGACCGGCGACGGGGTGAACGACGCCCCGGCCTTGAAGGCGAGTGACATCGGCGTGGCGATGGGCGGGCGGGGCACGGACGTCGCCAGCGAGGCGGCCGCGATCGTGATCACGGACGACAACTTCGCCTCGATCGTGGAGGCGGTGCGCCTCGGTCGGCGGATCTTCGACAACCTGACCAAGGCGATGGCCTACGTCGTCGCGGTCCACGTGCCGATCGCCGGGATGTCGCTGCTGCCGGTGGTGCTGGGCTGGCCGCTGATGCTCGGGCCGGTGCACGTGGCGGTGCTCGAGATGATCATCGACCCGGCCTGCTCGGTCGCGTTCGAGGCGGAGCCGGCGGAGGCGAACGTGATGCGGCGGCCGCCCCGACGCGCCGACGCGCCCGTGCTCGGTCGGCGAAGGATCGCCGTCGCGGTGGCGCAGGGGGCCTGCCTGCTGGCGGCGACGCTGGTCGTGTTTCGCCTGAGCCTGGGCGCCGGCGAGGACGTGCTCGTCGCGCGCACGCTGGCCTTCGTCACGCTGGTCCTCGGCAACGTGGGGCTGATCCTCGTCGGTCGCTCGCTCACCCGCACGGCCTTCGCCATGCGCTCGACCCGGAACATCGCGGCCTGGGCGGTGGTCGGCGGCGCGACGGGCTTCCTCGGGCTGGCGCTGGCGGTCCCGCCGCTGCGCCACGCGCTCGGCCTGGCCGCCGCGGCGCCGCTGGAGATCGCGGGTGCGGCCGGGCTGGGGCTGGCGAGCGTGCTGTGGTTCGACCTCGTGAAGTGGTTGCGGCGTGAACGGGAGCCCGCCGCGGGCGGCGGGCGCTGAGCGCTCTCGCGCGGGGGGGGGAGAGATCCCCTCCGAGATTGCAGAGTGCGCTGGTGTTCACGCAGTCCACAGATCAGCGGGCCCGCGAGCTTTCCGCTGGGGGACGCCGTTTTTTGCGGTTGTAGGCGGATTCCATGGCTGGGCATCCCTCATTGAAGG
>Ga0073899_10003766_pt1 | contig 13383 bp, 6 predicted proteins | sample KloWWTmetaKNB5Ph_FD_88975 | JGI IMG/M metagenome (GOLD analysis project Ga0073899, IMG submission 88975) | Active sludge microbial communities from Klosterneuburg, Austria, studying microevolution and ecology of nitrifiers - Klosterneuburg... | ecosystem: Engineered > WWTP > Aerobic digester >... | reverse complement strand
GGTCGAGGTGATGGCGCGCTTCAAGCCGCGCGAACGGCGCTTCGATGTGCCCGGCGTGGTCAGTGTGATGGTCCTGCCGGCGCGCGCCTTCGGCAAGGCCCCCAACCCGAGGCCCGACCGGCCCTTCATCGAGCGGGTGCACGCCCATCTTTCTGCGCGCACGCCGCTTGCCACCGAGCTCTACGTGATCGGTTGTGAATATGTGCCCCTGGGCGTTGCCGTGGGGGTGACGATCCGTGACGGCTTCGGCCGCGAGGCGGTGCTGTTCGAGTTGCGCGAAACCCTGCGCCGGCTGCTGTGGCCGCTGCCGCCTGGTGGCCCGGGCGGTGCTGGCTGGCCGCTGGGGCGGACGGTGCGCGAGCGCGAGCTCGAGGTGGAGGTGTCGCGGGTAGCCGGTGTGGCTGAAGTCGGCGGCATCAATCTCTTCGAACGGGCCGAGATCGACGGCAAGGGCGTGTGGCGTCAGCTCACCCGCAACACCCCCGACGGCACCCAGTCGCTCAGGCTCGCCGCCTGGCAGTTGCCCGAACTGCTGAGCGTGGTGGCAGTGGATAACCCGGCCGGCAGCAGCAGTGGCAGCGGCAGCTACAGTGCGCCGGGTGACCTTGCAGCCGCCCCCAACCCGTTTGCCGACGACACCGCGGTGGCGGTGCCGGTGGTGCCCGAGGTGTGCTGATGGACGCCAACGGACAGCGCTTCTGGTTGCTTGCCGACGACCGGCACTGGCCGGGTCGCACTCACGTCGACTATCGCGCCGGCTGCCGGGCACTGCGTCTCGCCAGCGAGCGCACGCTATCCGTGGCGCCGGCGGATGCGGCGGCGATCGCCGCCACGGCGCTCGAGCGGCTGCCGCGTTCGGTGGACCGTCATGGCGCCATTGCTCGCTGGGACGAGGCTGCGATGGCCATCCTCGCCGTAAGCCACCTGCCGGAGACGGCCATCCTGCTGCCGCTCAGCGAGCGCCCGCAGGACTTTGCCGTCGGCTTCGACGATGTGCTCTACGTGGCGCTGGCCGAGCGTCTGTTGCTGCACGACCTGCGCGGGCGCTGGCCGGATACGGTTCTGCCGACGCCCGGTTTCCAGACCTGGCGCATCGCCGCCGATCCGGCGGGCGGGGCATGGCTGCTGGAGCGCGCCAGCGGGCGCCTGGGCCGGCTTTCGGGCTGCGTGCAGCCGGCACGTCCGGCCGCGCACTACCTGCCGGGCACCTTCCGCCCCGATCCGGAAAACCCCACTCCACTCATGCTCCGGCTCTTCGACGGCGTCGTCTGGCCGGCCGGCGAGCGCGCGCAGGCGCTGGCACTGGCAGGTGACGGCAGCCTGGCGCTGCTGTCCTGGTTCGGTGATGGCGAGAGCCGGTTGCGCCTGCTCGATCGGCAACTCGGCACGCTCGGGCCGGCACAGACGCTGGCTGCTGCGAGCTTTGCGTATTCGATCGACTGGCTCAGCGAGGGCCGGGTCGCGGTTCGGCTGCCCGGTCGCCGCGATGCGCCGGTGTGGGTGCCGCGGCTGGCGCCCACCGCCGCGCTCACGCTGGCTCCGGCCGGCGATATCTACCCGCTTGCCGCCGAGGCGGAGGAAGCGCCTTTCGCGCACCGCCTCGACGATCCGCCGCGCTATGCGCTGGCCGGCGGCGGACTCGAGCCGCTTTACCGGCTGTCGGTATCCCGGCTTGCACGACGCGGCGAGGCGGCCAATTTCAGCGCCGACGGCATGCATCTCATCGACAGCGGCAATCAGCAGACCGTATGGCACCGACTTTATGCCGAGGCCAGGCTGCCCGTCAGCTGCGCGCTGGTGGTTTGGCTGGCGGCCAGCGCCGAGCCCAGCGTCGAAACGGTGGATGAATGGCACGCGCATGTCTTCGGCGAGATGCCCGAGCAGTTTCCTGAGGATGCCCGTCCCGCCGGGCCGGTTCCGCGGGCGGTTTGGGAGCGGCAGCCCTCAGAACTCCCCGGACACCCAGGGCTCGGTGCCTGGGGGACCCCTGAACCTGGGCGCGCCGGCCTGTGGACAGCGTTGATCCAGCGCGCCGCACACCGTATGCGCGCGCTCAGCGGCCGCTACCTGTGGGTACGGGTGAGCTTCTTCGGCAACGGCCGCGATTCGCCCAAGCTGGCGGCCCTGCGCGCATACGGTTCGCGCTTCTCCTATCGCGACCAGTACCTGCCGCAGCTCTATCGCGAAACCGAATACGGTGCCGCGGCCGAAGCCCCCGGCGCCCTGGTGGCCTCGGTCGACGCCCTGCTGGCAGCTGATCTCGATGCTGCTACCGTTCCGACTGCCCTGCGCGGCGAGCTTCCGCTCGGCGAGTCTGCGAAGGTTGCGGTGCTGAGCGGTGGACGTCTGTGGCAGCTGCGCGACGGTGAGTCCAGCTGGACGCTGCGTCTGGAGTCGGGAGCGATCAATGCCTATCGCCCACAGGCGACGCCGGCTGATTTTCTCGAGCGCCTGCTGGGCAACGTCGAGGGTGTTCTCACGCCGCTCGAAGATCGGGTCGCCGCAGCGCATCTGGTCAGCGACCCGGTGGTGGCGCCCGAGGAATCCCTCGAATGGCTGGGCGGCTGGCTCGGCGTAGTCTTCGATGCCGCACTGCCAGAGGGCTGTCGGCGCGAATGGCTGGCCCGCTCGAGCGAGCTGGCGCGCTATCACGGCACCCGCCGTGGCCTTTGCCTGGCGCTCGATATCGCCACCGACGGCGGCGTGCGCGGCGGCGAGATTGTGGTACTGGAGGCTTACCGCCTGCGCCGCCTGATGAGCACCCTGCTGGGCGTGAACCTCAACGTCGAGGACGATCCGCTGATGCCGGGTCTCCTCATCAGCGGCAACTCGGTGGTCGGCGACACCCTGATCCTCGGCGACGCCGAGCGGGTCGAACTGCTGGCGCTGTTTCGCGATGAACTGATTTCGAGCGCCGAGCGTGACGCGGTGCTGGCCTTCTACGACAAGCTCGCCTTCCGCGCGCTGGTGCTGGTGCACCAGCGCGTCGCACCGCAGGACCTCGGCCTGATCCGCCGCATCGTCGAGCTCGAATCGCCGGCCCATGTCGAAGTTCAGGTCGAGACTGCAGGCTGGCCGCTACTGGTCGGTATCGCCAGCCTGGTGGGTGTCGATACCTACCTGGGGCCACCACGTGCCCGCACCCCGGTGCGGGCGAACGTCAGCAGCCTCGGCAATGGCGACTATGTGTTGGGGGTCGGCAGCCTTGATCCGCGACTCTCGGGTGTCACCACAGCGCTCGTCACAGCACCTGCCGTGGCGCCGGTCGCCGATGCAGGAGCGGACAGGCGTGTTCCCCACGGCAGCAGTTTCGTGCTCGATGGCGGCGGCTCGATTGCCCCGCCAGGCGGGCGCATTTCCGAATACCGATGGCGCCTGCTCGATTAGGCGCCCCATCCGCAGCCCGTCACACCTCACTCAAGGAGCCCATCATGGCCGAGTTCATCATTAACCAGGAAGTCAAGACCGAAACACCCACCGTCGAGGTCACGCTATCCGCCGAAAAGCCATTGCGACTGGGTCGCCATACCTTCCGCCTGGTCGTGGTCGACGACTCCGGCAATACCTCGATTCCTGATGATGTGATCGTCATCGTTGCCGACAGCGCCAACCCCACCGCGGTGCTCAATGCACCGCGCACTACCGCCTTCGGTGCCAGCTTCAACCTGGACGGCACCCGCTCATTCGATGCCGGCGGCGGCCAGGTCGTGAGCTACGTGTGGACCTATATGGGTCAGGGCTGAGCGTTAGTCGGGAGCAGATCGCATGACCACCTTCGTCAAGGACCGACCCATCAAGACCGCCGAGGCCGTGGTAACGGTCGATGCCGGCCTTGCGGTCGGCACCCACCGCTTCCAGCTGGTAGTCGTGTGCAGTGACGGCCGTCAGAGTGCGCCTGAGGTGGTGGATGTGGTGGTCTCCCGCAGGCTGATCATCGATCCGCTGCAGCCGCCCGTGACCCGGCCGCCGGTTATCCCACCGGTCATTCCGCCGGTAATTACGCCGCTGAGGCCGGAAGTGATCGACGTGCTCAGACCGCCGGTGACACCCGTCGTGACACCCGTCGTGACACCAGTCCGCACGCCCGCCATCCCGCGCAAGACCAGGATGCCCAAGGCTGGCAAACGTAAGACCGCCAAACCCGACAAACCCAGGAGCGAAACATGAACAGCCCCCTTCGCCCGCCTTCCGACGATCCGCTCTACGCGCTGCCCGACGCTTCGCGCCCGCACTACGCCACCGGCATGCTGCTCGACGCCGGTGACTTTGCCGACGAGCAGACCTATCACCGAAATCGTCTGGCGCGGGCACTGGCCTTTGCCAGCGGTGCCGGTGCGCGGCGCCTGCCCGAGGGCCTCGATGCCGCTGCAGCCGGCGCGGCAGGGCTGTTCGGCGGGGGAACGCTGGCCGGCCTGCGGGTGCGCCAGGTGCCCGCGGCGGGCGAAGCGGTGGAAGAGATTCGCATCGCCGCCGGACTCGCGGTGGACCGCCTCGGGCGGCTGGTGGAGGTGCCGCGAGCGGTCTGCCTGCGCATCAGCCGCTGGTTCGATGGCGAACGGGCACGCGATGGCGGCGACGACCTGCGCCGTGCCGCGCTCGACCGCCTGCAGCGCTTCGCCAGCGCGCGACTCATTGCCGACGGTCCGGCGCTGCCGGGGAGGGCGGTGGTCGCCGACGTTTTCGTGCGCTTCGTGACCTGCCGCCAGGCGCTCACCCCGGCCTTCGCTAGCGGGCCATTCGATGCGCTCGACGCAGTACAGACTTCGCGCCTGCGCGACGCGTTCGAAGTGCATCTGGTGTTGCGCGGCGACGGACTGGATGACGATTTCGACGGTCTCCCGCAGCAGGACCGCGATCTTTCCGCGCTGACACCTGCTGAGCGCCGCGATGCGATGCACGACGCGGTGCTTGATGGCTGGCCCGAGATTGCCGGTAACAGCAACGTCGCCGGCGGCTTGCCGGCGCCGCCGGGACACCCGCCGGGGCTGGATCCGACGGCGGTTTTCCTGGCGCGGGTGTTTGTGCCGGTGGCGGCCGGCAACCCGCCGGTACGCAGCGGCGACGCAATTGTCGATAACGGCGGACGGCGCGTGCTGCCACCCCTTGGGATGCTCGCCGGCGCGCTCGGACTGGGCGCATGAACCGCAAGCGGACTGGCGCACCGGGTTGCGCCATGGAGGATGAGTCATGAACCTGACGACTGGTGAAAGCCGCGAAACCCTCGCCCCCGATGAGGTCGCGACGCTCAGGGACGCTGGCGTGCTGATCGAGGATCCGCGCCGCGAACGACCACGTTATTTCGACGGCCGCTTTCTGGCTGCGCGCGACCTGATCCGCGATCAGCACTACATCCTCACCCGCGAGGCCGACCTCGGCCAGGCCGCCGGCAGCGGCGTGGCGGGCGGGCTCGGGGTTGGGCGCGGTGCGGCTGGCGACCGGGTGAACGTGAGCGCCGGACACGGCGTCACCCCGGCCGGCGAGCTGGTGCTGCTGCCGCGAGCCATCGAGCTGCGCCTCGCCGACATCCCGCGCGCCGAGCAGTTGTCAGCGCGCTTCGGACTCGGCAAGTTGCCGCACCCGCCGCTGCGTAACCGCAGCGGCCTGTTCGTGCTGGCGCTGCGGCCGGTCGAATACACCGACAATCCGATCGGCGCCTACCCGACCTCGATCACCGGCCAGCGCACGGTCGAGGATGGCGACGTGGTCGAAGCCACCGCGGTGGTCCTGGTGCCCTGGCAGGACGATGGCGCAGCCGACGCGCTCGATGCCCGTCGCAGCCGTGCAGCGGCCACGATATTCGCAGCTGACGGCGTGCGCGCACTGTCCGCCAACGTGCTGCCGCTGGCCATGCTGGCACTGTCCAACAACGTGGTGGTCTGGATCGACGAGGCCATGGTGCGCCGCGAACTGGGTGCCGACCGCGCCGACTTGCCGGGCCTCGGCCACGCGCCGCGAGCGCTGCGCCTTGCGCACCTGATCCAGCACCAGATGCAGCTTGCCGACATCCTGGTCGCAAACGGCGGGCGCGGCTTCGCCGCACACGAGCAGTTTTCGGTGCTGCCCTCGGCAGGACCGGTCCCGGCCGGCATGATTGATACCACCGACTTCACCCAGCGCTATTTCCCGCCCGAGATGGCGGTGGATTTCTCGATCATCCCGGAGGACGAGCTGCCCGCGCTGGTGGAGGAGTCGCTGTCGCTGCCGCCGATCGATCTCGACGCGTCACCGACGACCCTGGAGTCAACCTCGATCCTGCTATTGGCGCCGATTCCGCGCAACGAGTGGCGCGCGGTGAGCAGCCGGCTCACGACGCGCACCCGCGCGTTGCGACCGGCGGCGATCAACCTCGTGGCGACGCGCAAACCGCTTGAGATCCTGCAGCAACTGCGCATCCCGCGTTTGCCGCCGGCGATCGAGCCGAGCGACCCCTCGACCGCTGAATGGGCGCGCCTCGCGGCCCTGCCCAGGTTGTGGTTCGTGCGCCGTCGCAACCTTGCCTATCGCGACGATCTGGCGGGCGAGGCAATCCGCATGGCTGGCCGCGACACCCTTGACTCGGATAGTCCCAGACTGATGACGCTGGGCCTTGATCTTGCCGCCAGGCGGGTGCTGGAACGGGCAACGCCGCGTGCCGCGCTGGAAGTGCAAAGCCTGCTCGCGAGCCCGCGCTTTGTCGAATCACCAAGCCTGACTGCCGCAGCACTGGGCGAACTCAGCCAGGCGAAAACGCTGGATCAGGCCGCGGTGCTGCGGGTGGCCGCGGAGTTATCCGCGCCCGGCGTGGGCGATGGCCTGACCCGGCTCGAACGCGTCCGCCCCGACACCGTGCCGAGCAAGGCCGCCCTCAAGGCCATGGCCGACGGCGGTGATTGGCGCGCCGCCGACAGCGCGGCCGCAAGCGTACGCGGTGCCGAACTGTCCGGTATGGCGCGCAAGGTGTTGCGCCCGCAGCCGCTGAATCCTGGCGCGTTGGTGCCTGAGCTGGCGCCTGAGTTGGCACCCTCTTCGACATCCTCGCCGCGCGCGCCTGCCCGCAAGCGAAGCGCCGCGCAGAAGGGGGCGGCGACGCCGGCGGGTGAAAAGGCCGCCACCACGCCCGCGGGCAAGCCCCGCAAGAGGGCGACGGTGGCAGCGAAGCCTGAAGGAGGTGGATCGTGAGCATCACACCGATCGACAGACCCCTGCCCGGTGAGCACATCGTCGCCCTCGCGCCGGAAAACGCTGCCGACGCGAGCCGCTGGTGGCTGCGCCGGCCACACCTGTTTGCTGGCCGCACCCTCACCGGACCGACCCTCTCCGCCCGCCAGGACTGGGCCGCACGCCACATTGCGCTGCGTGGGCAGGCCTTCACGCCGGGCGTGGTGCGCGGGCTCGAGGCCGCTCTGTTCAATACCGCGGGTGGCCTGGCGACTAGCCGGCTGGCCCTGATGCAGGGCCAGGGCCTGACGGTCGACGGCGAGGACGTGCGGGTGCTGCAGGCGCTGGACGTGGCATTGGCCGACCTGCCGGCGGTGGCCGACCCGTCGGCCTTTGCCGGCATGGGTGGCGCCGGCGGGGAGGGCGGAAGCCTGGCCGCGAAGGTGGTCGGGCCGACCCTCGGCGCCGTGGTGGCGGCCGCTGCCGAGGCCTTGCCGCGGGTGGGTATCCTGCTCCTGCAGCCGGTTGTGGCAGACCGCATCGGCGAGTTCGACCCCACTGACCCGTGTTCGCTCGAGGGCTGCGGCAATAGCGATGGCAACGGCAATGTGATTGCCTTCGAAGACTGGCGCATCGGTGATGGGGCGCGCCTGCTGTGGTACGCCTGGCCCGAAGAATTCCTGAGCCTGCCGCCGATGCCGCCGGGGGCGCCGGGGCGCTGGCGCAATGATCTGGCGTGGCGCATCTTCGGTGCCGAACGCCTGCTCGGCCCGGACGAGTCACTACCGTGGGAGGCCTTCGGGGTACCGATCGGTCTGGTGGCCTGTGATGCCGCGTGGGCGCCGCTGTTCCTCGACCGCGCCAGCGTGCTGCGGCAGGGCGGACGGGCGCGCTATGGACGCATGGGCGGCGCTGCAGACGGACTGGGCGTCCACTGGCGCCTGCCGGCGCTGTGGCAGGCACGATTCGAACAGCTTGCCGAGCAGATCGCCCATCAATTCAGCGCAGCCGGCGACCCCGCGCCCGATGCGGCGACGCTCGCTGCCGACTACGCGCGGCTGCCGCCCTTTGGCCTGCTGCCCGCCCATGTGGTCGATCTCGCCGCCATGTCGAGCGACTTCTTTCCTGCCGGCTTCACCCTCGATGCTGCACCGCTGCCCACCGAGCAGCTCGACGCCGCGCTGGCTGAAGCCGCCTCCTTGGCGCCGCTCGATCTTGCGCTGGGCGAGCGGGTGCGTCTGCTGGTGCCGGTGCCGCAGGCGGTATTCGAACCCCGGCTGCTGATCCACGAAACCATCGATCCCGAATTCGCCGCCACCCTTGCCGCCTTCCAGTTGCAGCGCTCGCGTGCACTCGGTGCACGACAGGGCTTGCGTACCCGTGCCTCGGTGCTGGCCCGTGCGATCAGCGGCAAGGTCTTGCCGGTGCCCCCCATTGCTGAGGACCTGGAGGCGCTGGAGCTCGAAACACTCGCGCCCTGGGGGCCGCCACCGGCCGGGGGCGGTCACCGCTCCTCGCTGCGCGCCGGGGTACATCAGCATTTCTTCGAGGCCGCGACCGAACCCATGGCGGTGGCCAGCGGCGATCGCGTGTTCGCCTGGGTCTATCTCGATCCCGACCATCCGCCGCGTACGCTGATGCTGCAGTGGCATGCTGGCACCTGGGATCACCGCGCTTACTGGGGCGAAAACCTCATCGATTGGGGCGACGACGGGACCGTGTCGCGCGCCCGCGCCGGGGAACTCCCGGAGGCCGGAGAATGGGCACAGCTCAGTCTACCCGCCGCGCTGGTCGGCCTCGAAGGTCTGGCGGCCGATGGCATGGCGTTCACCCTCTACGATGGTCAGGCAGCCTTCGCGATGACCGGCACGATCGGCGCCAGCGGCGCGCCGAGCAAGTGGTTCTGCAGCGTCTTGCCGACCGCCGCCCAGCAAAATGGCGACGAACGCTGGGACTTCATGACCCATAACGATCTGTGGGCGCCATTCGAGGTGTCCGCTGCAGTGCTGCCGGTCGATGGCAGTGACGCGCCCGCGGGCGGCGGCCATACCGAGCCGCCGATGGCCGGGCTGCACCAGCACTTTTTTGAGAATGCCAGCGCCACCTTCACGGTGGCAGCGGGCGAGCGCCTGTTCGTCTGGGTGTATGTCGATCCCGATAATCCGCCGGCCCAGTTGATGCTGCAGTGGCGCACTGGCGCGAGCTGGGAGCACCGCGCCTACTGGGGCCTGAGCCGCATCGGCTGGGGCGCCGAGGGTGCGGCCTCGCGCAAACGGTTCGGCGCGATTCCGCGCCCGGGCCGCTGGCAGCGGCTCGAAGTGCCGGTAGACGCTTCCAGCGGCGTGGACCTGGCGGGTGCTGCGCTGAATGGCATGGCATTCAGCTTCTTCGACGGCAGCGCCGCTTTCGGCGCCGCGGGGGCGCTATCTGCCACCAACGCCGAACGGCCGTGGTTCTCCGGCAGCTTGCCGGCTGGAGCCCAGCCGCGCGGAATATGGCAATGGCTCGCTGCGCGCGACCTGCGCGCGCCGACCACCGCAGCGATCAACGGCCAGGTGGATGCCGCCCTGCGGCTCTACGACAGCCCAGTGCTCGGGCATCTCTCGGCGCAGGAGCGCTACCAGATCTTCCAGCGCGGCATCGAGGGTTTCATCGCACACCTCAAGAGCCGTGCGGACCGTGCCGACGATCTGGTGGACTACAACTTCGTCAAGGTGCAGACCGACATCTACCGGGTGCGCCAGCTGGTGCTCGGTACCACCGCGGCCACCCGACTGGCGATATCGCCGGCGCTCGCCAGCATTGCCCAGGCCGAGACCGCTGTGGCCTCGACCGAGCGTATCTCCGGCTTTTTCGACGAACTCAAGGGCGCTTCTTTGAGTGCCCAAACGCTGGGTGCCGTACCACGAGGCGGGGCGGCGCCGGCCGCGACCGTAGCCGCTGCATCATCAAGCGCGGGTGGCACGGTGGGTTCGACTGGCAGCATCTCCACGGCCTCGCCCCGCGCTGGCGGCAGCGCCATGTTGCTGGGCGGCCAGACCTTCGGCATCTCCGGTGGTGCCCAGGCGCTCGATCTCGGCACCAAGGGCAACCCGGCGCTGCTGCAGAGCGAGACGCTCAAGGTCGGTGCGGCTGACAACCTGGTCGTGAGCAAGAACGTGCTGGTGCGTGAATCCACCAGCGCCAGGTTCCTCACCGCCAGCGCCGGGTTCGTCCCCTTCGACATCACCAACGCAGCGCCCTTGATCGGCAAGGCCGAGGTCCGCACGGTGAGTATCGCCGAGCGACTCGAAGCACCCAAGGCCAACGAGGCCAAGGACTACACCACCTCTACCCGCTATGAGGCCGTGCGTGGCCTGATCGCGCTGGCTGATACGCTCGAGGTGGAAGACGGTGGCGATGCGGCGGGGCTCTTCGAGGGCGTGGTGTTCCATGGTGTGCGGGGCGATCCGGCGCTGTTCTACGAAACTGAGGCCGAGATCGGCAATCCCGAACGGCCGCTGCCGGTGGTCGACAGCACCGATCCGGAGCAGCAGAACGCGCTCAACAGCCTGCGCCGCAGCCTGCCCTTGCGGACCGTGCTGGCCCAGCGCTGGCGCCTGCCGCTGATGCTGCAGGCGCCGCGACGCAGCAAGGTGGATGAGGCGGCCTACTTCTCCGATGGCGCCGATCTCTCGGACAACACGGTGGCGCTGATGCGCCAGCTCGAAGGCCGCATCAAGCTCTATCGCGATGCTATTTCGCTGAGCCAGTCTCTGCTCGACAGTCTGCGCAAGCAGGCCGCAGCGCTCGATCAGCGCATTCAGGCAGTCGGCGAGGATCTCGCCGAGGCGCGCCACGACGTGGCGGTGACGCGGGCATTGATTGCCGAGGAGGAAGCGCGTCTGGCGGCAATCAACGACCGCCGCGCGCAGATTCTGCGCGACCACGTCAAATTCATTGCCTACCAGCGCCCGCGCGAGGCTGAACTGATCACCCCGGCGCCGATGCGCCAGCTCGACCCCGGTCTGCTCGAAGCACCGGTGCCGGCTTGTCTCAAGGCCCACCAGGACGCACCCGACGAACTCTCCGACCTGCTGGCGGTGGTGCGCGAAGCACCGTCGCGCTGGTTTGCTCTGGTGCCGGCCCTGCTGGACAAGCTCGACCGCGTCGATCTGCTGGTGAAGACCATGCAGTCGGCGCAGTTGCGCAGCCAGATCCTGAATCTCAGGGTGGCGGCGCAGCCGGCCGCGATGGTGGTCAGGGGCGTGGCCGGCGCAATCGCCGCGCTGCAGGGCAAGCAGCTTGCCGCCGTGCAGCAGCTGCGGGTGGCCACCACCCGCATCGATCCGGTGTTGATCGGCAAGCTCGGCTGGCAGGGCGCGCGTGTTGAAGCGGAAAAGGTCGTGTCGCTGGGTGATCTCATCGACGGTGAACATGGCAGCGGATTCGTTGCCAGCCGGGCGGCCGCGGTGTTCGAGAATATCTCGCGCATTGCTGCCTGCCTGCACGAGGCTTTCTCCGAGGTGTTGCCGGCCATCCGGCTCGACTGGGCGGAGCGCCTGTCGCAGTTCGATGCCACGCCGCGGCTCAGAAACCTCGCCGGCCTGCCGCGCTGGGGCGAGCTGGACTACGAGACACGACGCCAGCTGCAGGCCTTTGCTGATTGGTTGTTCGGGCAGATGAAGACGGGCGATGGCGAGGCCGAGGCGCTGATGAACGACGTGGTGCACATGTGCCTGCTGCTGGCCAGCCATGCGCCGGTCAATCGCATCATCTCCGGCCGCCTGCCGGCACCGATCACCGCAGTGCCAGGCATTCGTCTGCCGATCAGGGTTGCCGACGGACTCAAGCTGCGGATCGGCATGCAGGCGCTGGTGTACCAGGCGGACCGGGTGGTGGCGCGAGCGCGGGTCGATGACCTGGGCAGCACCGAAGTGTCCACCACGGTGCTGCATGTCGAGGGCAGCCGGCTCGAGCTGGCTGCAGAGACGCGGGTGCAGTTCGTCGCCGCCGACAGCCCGGTGGCGATGAGCAGTGCGCGGCTTGCCAGCGTGAAGATGAGGTAAGTCCATGCTCGCCGAGCGCAGCGTCCGTCGCCTGTCGATCCGTGCGCCCGACGATGCGCTCGTACGGCGCGCTGCTTTCCTCATCGAGGACGCGCTGCGCACCGCCAGCCTGCCGGGCGATGGCGGCGGACTGTTGCTGCTGCGGCGACTGCAGCTGCCGCCGTTTTCGGCGACTGCGTCGGCGCAGCAGGTGGCGCTGCGGCTCGAAGCGCAGTGTCGGGAAACCATGGTGGTGGAGGGGATGACGGCCGACGATTCGGCGCTGGCTGGCGCACCGGCGGTTCGCTTTGCCGATGCGCTGAGCGCGCACCTGGCGCTCACCCGGCTGATTCTTGGCGGGCACCAGGGCCGGGCCTGGTGCTGGCCGCTGGTGGTGAAGGGCTACCGGCCCGCGCTCGGCACCGGCTCCGCCCTGCGTGCGCTGGCCTTGTCACTGGCGGCCTTGCCCGAGGCGCCGACCGCCTTGCCATGCTGGCTCGCGCAGCTGGTCGCGAAAGCGGCGGGTGTGGTGACCGCCTTGCTCGCCGCACTCGACGCAGCGGACTTGAAGCGCTTGCAGCAGGCCTGCAGCGGCGCCCGCTTACGGCAGGCGGGCGCCGGCCCGGCGCAGTGGCAGGCGGCGCTCGATCTATCGGCGAGACTGTTCGGGCGCGAGGATGGCCGCCACCGCTGGCTGGCGGGCGTGGCGAAGTTGTGCGGGGTCGAGACAGGTGCTTATGGCGACCCGCTGCAGTTTGATGAAGCGCGTGAGCGCCCGGCGCCAACTGTCGACAAGCCGGCGCCTTGGCGCAAGCGCGCCGACCCCGCGGATTTAGCGCGCGCTCCGGACGGGGAGCATGTCACACCTTCGCCGCTGCCCGCCCGCGAGCAGCCGCTTGAAGTCGGGCCGTATCGCACGCCAGGGCGCCCGTCGCCAACTGTCGACAAGCCGACGCCTTCGCGCGAGGGTGCCAGCCCCGCGGACTTCCTCCGCGCTCTGGACGGGGAGCATGCAGCGCCTTCGGCGCCGGCGTCCGTCGGCAATCAGCCGCTTGAAGTCGGGCCGCATCGTGCGCCGAGAGGCAGCCAGCCAAACGAATCCAGCGGCAACACGGCGTCTGCTCCGACCGTCCCGATCGCCGAACTGGCTGAACGAGCGCGCGAACTTGCTGCACGACCGCGCGCAGTAGCCACCGCTCTATCGACCGCTACGCTAGCC
>Ga0073899_10003765_pt1 | contig 13384 bp, 10 predicted proteins | sample KloWWTmetaKNB5Ph_FD_88975 | JGI IMG/M metagenome (GOLD analysis project Ga0073899, IMG submission 88975) | Active sludge microbial communities from Klosterneuburg, Austria, studying microevolution and ecology of nitrifiers - Klosterneuburg... | ecosystem: Engineered > WWTP > Aerobic digester >... | reverse complement strand
CTTGCCGGGTGGCCACTGCGGGAACACGGTGACCACCAATTGCGGAGCGGCGATTCCCGACAACCAGTTCTTCAACAACTGGCTGGACTCGAACCGGACTGTGCTGGGCTGTGGCTACGTGCGCGGTCTGCGTGTGGGTGTCGACATCGCCCACACCTGGGTCGGCGATCTGACCGTGACGCTGCATGCGCCCGATGGCAGCACGCGCGTCCTGCTCGATCGTCCGGGTGTGCCGGGCAGTGCCGCCGGTTGCGGCGACGAGCACGTGCGCGCGGTGTTCGACGACCGCGCCGACGCCGAGGCCGAGAACGTGTGCGCCGCCAGTCCGCCGGCCAGCCACGCGATCCTCGGGACGTTTCTGCCGGCACAGGCACTCGCCGGCTTGATCGGCAAGGCCGCCGATGGCGCCTGGCGACTGCGCGTCGTGGACAGCGCCAGTGGCGACGCCGGCACGCTGCAGGACTGGAGCCTGGAACTCGACTGCAGCCCGACGCCGATTGCCAACGCCGACCTCGAAGCCAGTTTCGTATCGCTGACTGCACCCGGCGTCGGCAATGCCATCGTGCCCGGCATGCCCTTCAGTTGGACCGCGCGCGTGCGCAACCTCGGGCCGGCGGCGATCGACGGTGCGCGCCTCGAGTCGGATCTGCGTGGCGGCTTCAGCAATGTCAGCTTCACCTGCTTGCCGGTTTCGGGCGCGGCCTGCGTCACGCCGAGCGGCAGCGGGGGGCTGGTGCGGGCTGATCTCAATCTCGGCGTCAATGCAAGCGCCGAGGTCACCATCACGGCAACGCCGAACGCGACCATGGACAGTCCGCTGATCGGCGGCTACGCCGATGTCTATCGACCGGCTGCGCTTGGCGCCACCGGTATCGACGCGAATGCGGCGAACAATCGTGTGCAATGGATCGCCCCCGTCCTTCGCGTCGCAGACCTGCGGGTGGCGGCAATGGACCCGCCGCCAGCGGCAAGCCCGAATGGGACGACTGCCTTCCAATTCGTCGTGGTCGACGATGGCCCGAGCCGAGTAACCGAAGGCTTGGTTCGTATCGCACCTTTGGAGAAGCTCGCGGTCGAGTCAGTCGTGTGCGTATCGGCTGGAAGCGCCGTCGCCTCCGCAGCGGTACACAACGATCCCTACACCGACCTGGATGTCCTTGTGAGCCCGGAGAACGAAGGGTTCCTCGTCTGCGACGTCGTCGTCCGCATCTCCAGTCTGGCCCAGCCTGGCGACACTGCGCGCATCGCCTTCAGTGTCGGCGGCAGCGGCTACACCGAGACGCAGGTGGCGAACAAAACCCTCGAGCACGCGATCGCGGTGATCGCGCCGTCGCCGGAGATCTTCAAGGACCACTTCGAGTAATTCGGCAGTGCCGGGTGCGCAGCTTGTGGTCGGCCTGCGCCTCGCGCATGCTTGCGCGATGGACTACCGCGTCGTCGCCGAGGCCGAATCAAACGAACCGCTGCCGGTGGCTCGGCACTGGTTCACCGCCGGTGTTCACGTGCTCGGATCGGACGCGGGTTGCGATTGGTGTCTGCCGCTCGCTGGCGTCTCCCGGCGCCACCTCGAGTTGCACGTATTCGCCGACGGTGGCTACCTGTTGCGCGACCTGGACTCGCGCAACGGCACCCGCGCCCAGGGGCAGCGCATCCGCGAACTGGCCTCCGACGCGCCCTTGCGGGTGGAACTTGGGCCGCTCGTCATCGTGTTCGCGCCGGCGGCCGCGGGTGCGCAGATCCTGCTGGATCTCGCGGCCGCACCGGCGACGCGTTCTGCCGCCAAGCCACCGGCGGTGGCTACCACCATCGCGGCCGACCGCTGGCGACGCTTGATCCTCGCGCTGGACCAAGCGATGCAGCGCGGCAGCGGGCTCGGGCGCGGCTTGCGGCTGCAGTTGTTGGGCGACGCCCTTGTCGCGCAAAGCTTCTTCGCGGGTTTGCGCATCACCTCGGCCCCAGGGGATGACGCGGTCGTGCTGGCCGAATGCGGGGAGTTGGACGTTGCCGTGCACGGCCAGCGAGGCGGCCTCCATCTGGCCTGGACGGTCGGGCCGATGGCGCCGGACCCGCCCTTGGTCGAGGCCTTGCTGGGGCTGGTCGCGCGCCTGTCGGACCGCGTCGTCGACGTTGGCGGCGGTGGCGGCGCAGCGGCTTCCGCCGAGGTTGCGGCGATCACCAGCGATGCCGTGTTCGCGCAGTCGCTGCGCGCGCTCGGCAAGGTGGCGCCCTCGTCGCTCACGGTCTTGCTGACCGGCGAATCGGGCTCCGGCAAGGACGTGGTTGCGCGCTGGGTGCACGCCCAGTCGGACCGCCGCGACGCCGCCTTCGTCGCCTGGAACTGTGCTGCCATACCGAAGGATCTCATCGAGTCGGAGCTGTTCGGCATCGAGCGTGGTGTCGCCACCGGGGTCAGCGAACGCGCCGGCATCCTCGAGCGCGCCCGCGGCGGCACCGTGTTCCTCGACGAGATCGGCGAATTGCCGGTGGACCTGCAGGCCAAGCTGCTGCGCGCGCTCGAGGCGCGCGAGGTGTTTCGGGTCGGGGCGCGCACGGCGACGACGATCGACGTGCGCTTCATCGCCGCGACCAACCAGGCACTGGATGCCGCAATCCGCGAGGGTCGCTTCCGACTCGACCTGTTCCACCGCCTTGCCGGATTCGAGTTTGAACTGCCGCCGCTGCGTGCACGTCGCGCCGACATCGTCCGGCTGACGCGTGCGTTCCTAGAAGAAGCGACCGCCGCGCTCGGGCGCAGTTGCCCGGGCGTGACCGAAGCCGCGCTTTCGGCCCTGCTCGAATACCCCTGGCCGGGCAATGTGCGCGAACTGCGCAACGAAATGCAGCGCGCTGCCTTGCAGCTGGAGCCGGGCGAGCCCTTCGACCTGCGCCATCTGGGCGCGCGGCTGCGCGCGGTCGCCTCGGCGCAGCCGCTGACGCTCGACGCGGCATTGCTGCGCGCCGAGCGCGACGCGCTCGGCTGCGCGCTGGAACTGGCTCGCGGTGATCTCGATCGCGTCCAGGCCTTGCTCGGCATCGGCCGCAGTACCTTGTATCGCAAGCTCAAGGAACACGGGTTCGCGGCATGAGCGGAGTCGGCGACGAAGCACAGACGCAACCGCTGCCGACCGCAGCGACCGCGCCCTGGCAGCCGCAGTTGCTGGAGGCAACGCCGCTCGAAGTGGGCGCCCGTGTCGGCCGCTTCGTGGTGTTGCACCTGCTCGGGCAGGGCGGCATGGGCAGGGTGTATGCGGCGTACGACCCGACGCTCGATCGCAAGATCGCGATCAAGCTGCTTCGCCACCATGCCCAGACCGCCGAGCAGCATCAGCGCGTCTTGCGCGAGGCGCGCGCGCTGGCGCGGCTCAACCACCGCGGCATCGTCCAGATCCACGACGTCGGCGAAAGCGCGCATGGCTTGTACCTGGCCACCGAATGGATCGATGGGCGAACCTTGCGACAGTGGCAGCACGATATGCGGCCGGGGTGGCGCGCAGCGACCTTGCTGATGATTGGAATTGGCGAGGCGCTTGCTCATGCGCATGCGCAGGGAATCGTGCATCGCGACATCAAGCCCGACAACGTGCTGGTCGATGCCACGGGATCGGCACACCTGATCGACTTCGGCATTGCCGGCATCGATGCCGCGCCATTGCCGCAGATTTCGGTGGCGGAGGGAGTGCCGGGACCGGGCATGACCCAGACCGCCTACACGCCGCAGTACGCAGCGCCCGAGCAGATCGCCGGCGAGGACGCATCGGCGGCAGCCGACCAGTTTTCGTTCTGCGCGACCTGGTATGAGCTCGTCGTCGGACGCAGCCTGCGCGCGCCGCATCGGCGCGAAGCCGCGGTGATGCCCGATCGGTCCGCGCTTGCAGCGCTTCCGGTGCGCCTGCGCGAGGTGCTGCTGCGCGGTCTTTCGATGGATCCGGCGCAGCGCCACGCCGATCTCGCCGCGCTGGTGGCGGCGATGCGCGCCGCACTGGCGCCGCCACGGCGCGCGCTCGTGCTGGGACTGGCTGTTGCCGCCGTTGCCGCGCTGGCTGCCGCCTGGACGCTGCGCGCGCCGCCGGTTTGCGCCGATGGCGATGATCCATTCGGCGCTGCACTTGCGGCGGCCACGCCGCGCCTGCGGGCGTCGTTTGCGTCGAGCCGGCTGCCATTCGCCGGCGTCGCCGCCGACGATGTGCTCAGGCGCCTCGCGGGTTACGGTCAGGATCTGCACGCGCAGCGGTCCGCCGTGTGCCGGGCCACGCACGTGCAGCGCACGCAGTCGCCGGCGCTCGCGGATCTTCGCAATGCCTGTCTCGATCGTCGCCACGCCGAAGCCGCGCAGCTGCTGGCGATGTTTGCCGAAGCCGATGCTGGCTTGGTCGGGCGCTCGGCTCAAGTACTGGATGGACTGTCCAACAGCGCCAGCTGCACGACTTCGCAGTCGATGCTGGAGCGGCCACCATTGCCGGCGGATGCGGGTCTGCGCGCGTTGGTCGCTCGTCACGGCGACGAACTGGCGGCGGCGCGTGCCGAGATGCTGGCGGCACGCGTCGATGCCGCAGCAAACCGCGTTGCAGCGGTGCCGTCGGCGGCGCTCGAGTACCCGCCGCTCGCGGCCGAAGCGGCGCTGCTGGACGCTCGCATCCGCGAGGAGCGCGGCGAGTACGAGCCGGCGTCCGCGCGCTATCGCGAAGCCTACGTGCTTGCGCTGACGGCGCGCGATGCGCAGGCCAGCGTCGCGGCGGCCGCACGCGCCGCGGCGGTGATCGGCGAGCGACTGAAGCAAGCCGAATCTGCAGCCTGGTGGCGAGGGCTGGCACGCGCCGAGATGGTGCGCAGCGGCGAGTCGATGCCGCTGCGCGAACTGGAGGTCCTGTTCAGCGAGGGAAGGCTCGCGTTGCAGGCCGGCCGCTACGAGGAGTATCGCGGCATCGCCCAGGCGGCACGCGGGCGCATCGATGCCCTTGGCGAGGCGGCGCCGGTATTCGAGTCGTTCCAGGTCGAGAGCATGCTCGGCAACGCCGCGCTCGCGCTCGGGGACTACGCCGAGGCGCGACGCGTGTACGAGTCGTTGCTGCCGCGCGCCGAGGCGGCGCTCGGCGCCGAGCATCCGCGCTTGTCGCAGCTGCGCTCGAACTACGCACAGATCCTGCAATACCTCGGCGAGTTCGCGGCCGGAATCCACGAGTCCGAGCGCGCGCTCGCGATCGCGCTGGCCAACTACGGTGAGCAGCACGCCACCAGCCACGCCGCGTTGCTCACGCTCGCGATCGCACTCGACTCGGCGAACCGTGATGCCGAGGCCGTGCCGGCCTACGAACGCGCGCTGGCTTCTGGGCGCGCTGCGTTCGGCGAGAACCACCCGGATCTGGTGTACGTGCTGAACGGTCTCGCGCAGAGCTTGATCGAGCTGGATCGGCACGCGGATGCGGCGCTCTACACCCACCAGGCGCTCGCGCTGATCGATCGCGCCGAGTTGCCCGACGATCTGCGCGTGGAAACGCTGATCGGGCACGCGCGCGCACTGCGCCCCCTCGACGCCGCTGCCAGTCGTCGTGCCGCCGCCGACGCCAGTGCCCGCCTCGGGCGGGTCGAGAACGCCGAGGCGCGCACGCGCTATCGCGAGCAGATCGTCTCGATCGGGCGCGACTGAGGCGGTCACGATGGCGGTTGCCGGCACTGGCGGCGGCCCGATTGTGCGCCTCGGGCCCGCGGTGCAATCATCACGCTGCACCGGGGGGTGGCGTCTGCGTCTGGAATTGCAGACGGCGGGATTTTCGCTGTTCGTGGGGGTGTCGGCATGGCGCAGGTGGATCACGGTTCGTTCTCGCTTCCCGACAACTGTCCGGGGCTCACCGCTTGTCCGGCCACGCTGAGCCTGAGCGAGCGCATCACGGCGCTCGAAAAGCGCGTCGTCACCGACGCACTGACCGGCCTGTGGAACCGGATGCACTTCGACAGCTCGCTCGATCCCGAGATCCGTCGCAGCCTGCGCCACAAGCAGCCGCTGTCGCTGATTCTGTTCGATGTCGATCACTTCAAGGACGTCAACGACGGCTTTGGCCACCAGGTCGGCGACCAGGTCCTGACCGAGTTGGCACGCGTCGCCAGCCTGGCGGTGCGGACTTCGGACCGACTGTTCCGCTGGGGTGGCGAGGAGTTTGCGGTGCTGGCGACCGCATCGGGGCATCGCGGTACTGCGCGCGTCGCCGAGAACCTGCGCGAGGCCGTCGCCGCGCACGCATTCCCCGGCGTCGGCCGGTTGACGGTCAGCATCGGTGTCGCCGAACACCTGGCGCCCGAGACCGCCGATGAGTGGTTCCACCGCGCCGACGTCATGCTCTACGCCGCCAAGTGCGCCGGTCGCAACGCCATGCGCGTCGATGCGCGCGGCAACTCCGACCTGTGGGCGGCAGCGCATGGCACCTCGGCCCTGCACCTGGTCTGGCAGGAGGCCTACGAGTGCGGCAATGCAGTGATCGACCGCGAGCACCGCGAACTGTTCGACCTGGCCAATGAACTGATCGACGCCTTCCTCACCCACGGCAGCAGTCAGACCCTGGTCACGCCGATCTACGACCGCCTGCTGCGCCACGTCGCCACCCATTTCGCCGACGAGGAGGCGGAGCTGGCGGCGCGCGGCTACGCCCGCCTCGACGCACACCGACGCATCCACGCCACCCTGCTCGACCGCGCCCGCGAACTGCGATCCGCGCTCGACAGCGGCGACGCCAACCTCGGCGGCGTCGTCGAGTTCCTCGCCGACGAAGTCGTCTCCCGCCACCTGCTCAAGGCCGACCGCGACTTCTTCCCGTTGTTCGCCAGCGTGTAGTCCGCGCCGAGATTGCGTTCGATCGAGCTTCGCTCGGGCCACGGTCCGAGGGTGTTTCGATGCCGCTTGACGGATTCGTTTACGCGTGTAGACTGCGCATCAATCTACAGGTGTAAACGTATGCCGATCAGCACCGCCGAATCGACCATCATGCAAGCGCTGTGGGAGCGTTCCCCGCAAACCGCAGAAGATCTGATCCGCGACATCGCGCCAGCGCAGGGCTGGCATGAATCCACGGTCAAGACCCTGATCACGCGGCTGCTGCACAAGCAGGCCATCACCGCCCAGAAGGACGGTCGGCGCTCGTTCTACTCGCCACTGCTGACGCGAGACGCTTGGGTTGCGGCGCAGTCGGAGTCCCTGCTCGATCGTGTGTTCGGCGGCCGCATTGCGCCGTTGGTCGCGCATTTCGCCGAGCATCACAAGCTGACCGCCAAGGACGTGGCCGACCTGAAGAAACTCATCGCGGAGATCGACGATGCATCCTGAACTGTTGTGGTCGATTCTCGTCGCGGGCACGACCGCGGGCAGCGCAGCGATTCTGGCGGTGCTGGCCTTGCGCCAGCCGATTCGCGCCTTGTTCGGTGCGCGCGTCGCCTACGCGTTATGGGCGCTCGTGCCGATCGCGCTTATGGCGCTGACGATTCCGGCATCGACAGTACCGCGTGTGCTGGTCACGACGATGGCTGCAAGCGCGCCATCAATCGGCGCAGTTGCGGCGCTGTTGCCGTCGCCACCAGCACTCGATGTGCGCGCGCTGCTGGTTGGCCTCTGGGCCGTCGGTGCCTTCGGTATGGTCACGCTGATCGTGCTGCACCAGTTTCGTTTCGCGCGCGGCCTGGGCGTCCGCTCCATCGCGGGTGTGGCGATATGGCGCGCCGGACGTGCCGACGTTTCGCCGATGGTGGTCGGACTCTGGAACACGCGCATCGTGCTGCCGGCCGATTTCGAGCAACGCTTCGACGCCGACGAGCAGCGACTGGTCCTTGCGCACGAACATGCACACTTGCGCGGCCAAGACGTGCGCATCAATGCGCTGGCGGCCCTGCTGCTCGCCCTGTCCTGGCCCAACCCGCTGGCCTGGCTGGCGTGGCGGACGTTTCGCTTCGACCAGGAACTCGCCTGTGACGCCCTCGTCATCGAGCGCCATCCGACCGCTCGCCGCACCTACGCGAACGCGATGCTCAAGGCCCAACTCGACCATGGCCTGCTGCCGCTTGGCTGTCATTGGTCGGCGACCCACCCGCTGCACCGGAGAATCCAGATGATCGCAAGGAAGTCCCCAACCACCCTCACGCGCATGCTTGGCCGCGCGGTTGTCGCTGCCCTCGCTCTCGGTTTCAGTTATTCAATCTGGGCGCAGAAGCCGGCGGTCGCGGGTGACGTGTCGCCATCGACGGTGCCCGCCCGCATGCTGAACACCATCGTGATCACCGAGGTCGGAGGTCACGGCGTGGTGCACCCGACGTTCACGAGTCCGGGCGACACCGGACATGTCCGGGTCTCCCATGACAGGGACGGCGATGCCTGGACCGTCGACCTGCGGGTTCGTCCGGATCCGCAAGACGATGCGGTGGCGATCGTCGACGCCGTCGTCGAGAAAAACGGCGCCTACTTCGCGAGTCCGTCGATGAAGGTTCACTACCACGAGAAGGCCACGGTCACGCTGACCCGTCCGGAAGCCGCTGGTGCCACCGCCGATGGCGACGAATTCCGCCTGACCACGATCCTCGATCGCTCCGACCAGCCGGCACAGACGATTGAAATCGTCTTCGCACCCGAGGACCGCACGGCCGAACGCCGTGCCGATGGCGTGCGCTACGTGACGGCGAAAATCATCCGCAATGCTGCAGGCGAGGCGACCGGCATGGCCGTTCCCGACAACGGACTGCAGGCCGCCGGCCAGCAAGTCATGGTGCAGCTCGTGACCGCATCGATGGCCTTCTGGCGACAGGAAAAGCAGGCGCCGGGGAAGGCCATGACCTTCGAGCTTGCGTTGCGCGAGCATGGCGCGGGCGCGGGCGAACCGGGGCGAGGCTTCAGCACTGGCGAGCGTGTCCGGATCGAGTCCGGCGTGGCGCAGTATGGTCGCGGTGCGACGACTGGCCGCATCAGTCTCGGCGCCAAGGAGCTTTCGATCCGCGACGCGTTTCTGAGTGCGGCCGCGCTGGCGAAGCTGCGGGTTGTCGACACGACTCTGCTCAGCACCACCCAGCGCGTGGACTTCGAGCTCAACGACGTGCCGCCCGAAGTCGCATTGTCCCTGATCGCCGACGCCAGCGACCCGCCGTTTCAGTACGCCGTGCAGGACGGCGCCATCACACTCAGTCGTTGATTGACGCAGGCGTGCGCGATGGCGCGCGCTTTGCCACACTGCGCGTCCCGCAGGACAGAGCCGCCCATGTTAGAGCCGCTAGAAGAATCGCTGTCGTTGTCGCCAACCGAAGCCCGCATCGTCGGCTGTCTGATCGAGAAGGCAGCGACGACGCCGGAATCGTATCCGCTGACGGTGAATTCGCTGGTGCTGGCGGCGAATCAGAAGACCAGCCGCGAGCCGCTGATGAATGTCGAAGAGGGCGCGGTCGGGCACGCGCTGCGTGAACTCGAGGACCGCGGCTGGGTGCGCGTGGTGCATGGCTCGCGCGCCCATCGCTACGAGCATCGCATCGAAGACAAGCTGAGCGTGACCAAGCCGCAGCGTGCGTTGCTGTGCCTGTTGCTGCTGCGCGGACCGCAGTCGGCGCCGGAGTTGCTGACGCGCAGCGATCGGCTCGCCGAGGTCGGTTCGCTCGACGACGTGAAGCAAGTGCTCGAACGCCTGCAGCAACGCGGTTTCGTCAGCAACATCGGGCGCGCCTCTGGTCAGCGCGAAGATCGCTTTGCGCACCTGTTCTGCGGCCCGGTCGAGGCGCACGCGCGGCGCGAGGACGACGAGCCTGTGACTGCGGCCGGTGCGTCGTCGCTGGCGCAGCGAGTGTCCGAGCTGGAGACCACCGTGCTGGCGTTGCAGGCGCGCATCGAGGCGCTGGAGGGCGGCCGTGACGGCTGCATCACGCAGGCGGGTGCTAGCCTCGACGCATGAGCGCGATCCTGACCAATCGAGCGTCGCTGCGACCGATCGCGCTGTGCGCGGCGATACTGGCGGCCGGCGCAGCGACTGCCGCCGAAACGCCGCTGCCGATCGTCGCTTCGAGCTGTCCCGCCATCCCCGCGAGCCGCAGTGTGAGCGTCACCACGACGCAGCCGCTGGTGCCGGGTCAGAGCATCGTGCTGGCCGTCGGCGTGGACTCGGCCGACGCGCCGGATCTGCAGGTGTCGGGGCCGAGCGGGGTCAGTTGGAGCACGCTCGGCGGACACAAGTCGGAGAGTGCCGATCGCAGCGTGCTGCTGTTGCGCGGCGCGGCGAATCAGAGCGTCGCGTCCGGGGCCAGCATCGCCCTTGGATTCAGCCAGGTCGAGGCGGCGCGCGCGGTGTGCGTACGCGGCATGCGTTACACGAGTTTCATCAGCGGTGGTGCGGCCATCAACACCGACGGTCAGGCGCAGGGCTTGGCGGCGGCGGCGCCGGTAGTGAGCGGTAAGCAGGCGGTGCCCGGCTCGATGGCGATCGCGGCGTTCCTGTTCGCAGCCAATCCGAACGCGCTGACCTTGAGCGGCGGTGCGGTCTCGGACGGAGGAGCCTGCAACGCCGCGCTCGATCTGTGCCTGCGCGTCGCGCACCAGGGTGATGTCGTCGGCGCCGCGTCGATCGGCATGACGCCGATATCGACCAGCGACTGGCAGGCGACTCTGGCCGTGCTCTCGACGCCGCGCCTGTTCGCCGACAGCTTCGAGTAATCGCCGCGTCTACTGTGCCGGGGTGAGCGGCATGGTGCCGTTGACGGCGTTGCCGATCAGGCGGTTGTTGCCGTAGGAAAGTACCGACGCGTTGTTCATCGTGGTGACACCGGTGGCATTGCCGCTGATTGTGCTGTTGCCGATGCGCACCACGGTGTTGCCGCCCGATGCGTTGATGCCGGCGGCGCTGAAGTCGGTGATGCGGCTGTTCTCGATCAGCACGCTGATCACCGGACCGGGCGAGGGTGCCGTCGGCAGCAGGGCGATGCCGTCGCCGGCGCCGCCGCTGATGGTGACGTCGCGGAGGAACAGCTCGGCCGCGCCGGTCACCAGGATGCCCTGTTGCAGCGCATCGACTTGGCTGTCGTTGGCGGTGAACACGACGCTGCTGGCGCTAGGGGCGATGCGGACTGCGGCCTCGCCGGCGGTACTGGCGACGTTGCGGAAGGCGGTTCGCAGCAGCGAGACCGTGGTCGCTGCCGCGGTGGCGATGTCGAGCCCGTGGCTCGACGTGGTCTCGATCACCACGTCCTCCAGCGTCACCTTGCTCGCGGCCAGCACGCGGATCGCCGATGTTCCGAGCGTCGTGCCCGCACCGTTCAAGCGGATATTTCGCAGCCCGACCGTGCAGGTGCCGCAGTTGATGATGATCCCGCTGATGCCGCCACTGTGCAGAATGCTGGCCAGTTGGCCATCGGTTTGCAGGGTGATCGACTTGGTGATGGTGACCGCGCCATAGCCACCCGGGTCGAGCACGCTGATTTCGCCGCCGGTGGCAGTCTTGCTGATCGCGCCGGCGAAAGTCTTGCATGGCGCGGTGCGCGAGCACGGATTGACGTCGTCGCCGACGCCGGAAATCCAGGTGCGCGTCGCCTGCGCGGCGGCGCCGCCAGCAAGGCAGAGCGACAGGATTGCGGACAGGAATTGCAGCGACCGGCTCATGGGGTGTCTCCCGACGATGTGTGTGTGCCGCATGGAGCGGGCGAGTTGCGAGTCTAGCGATCCGCGGCAAACGCGATCAGAGAAGAACCGACGCCCTAGCGCGGCGCCACGTGCGGATACCCAGTCATCGGCATGGCCCACCCCGCATCCGCGAAACCCGTGACGATGATGACGCTGCGGATGCCTGCGGCGGGTGAAAGCCTGACTTGCTTCCGGCGGAGGCTTACAATCGGTCTTGAGGTGACCCCTATGCGCTATCGAATCGCCCTGCATCCGTCCGACGAGGGATTCGCCGTCTCCGTGCCCGGGTTGCCCGGCTGCTGGTCGCAAGGCGCCACCGAGGCGGAGGCGATCACCAACATCAGCGACGCGATCCGCGAATATCTGGCCGTAATCGATGCTCAGCTCGAAGGCGAGACCGTCCGCGAGATTGAAGTCGCGCGCTAGCCATGCCGAAGATCCCCGGCATCCGGCACCTCGGCGCCGTGCGCGACGCCGGGCTGACGCCAGAACAGTTTCGGGCGATGCTCTGAACCTGTTCGCGCCATTGCAGCGGTTGGAGCCGTGGTGGCGGTAATCGCGTGCACGAGATCGACGCGGGGATCGCTGCCGGGGTAGATGACGAGGCCGATCGTCAGAGGAGCGCTTCATCTGTCTACCTGCGAGAAGTGACAGGTTGTAACAGCGTTGCGGGGGGGGGGTAGTCTGGTTGAGCAGGGGCGATATCTACCGCAAGGAGCTGAATTCAATGAAAAAATCAGGACTGCTCGGTTACTCCATCTTGGCGCTCGCCACGCTCGCAATTACAGCGTGTGCCAGTACCAGGTGGACCGTGAGTTGCAACGGACATGGTGGAAGCAGCGGTGGCGTGCATGAAGCTGAGTGCGCGGCGACGGTCGAAAAATCCAGTCTCGTTGGAACACTCGACTTCAGCAGCTTCGATGCAGCACGAGTTTGGATCGACTTGTCTGAGTCGAACATTCTTGCCAAGCCGATGCTGACTGTATCGGTAAACGTAGTCCTTCGGAGGCAGGGCAACATCGTTGCTGCGGCCAACTTCCCAGCGACGCAATCGGGGCCGGCTGTCCGCTTCAACGATCCGGGTGCCGTAACAAACTGGCTACGGGGCTATACCGGACTTGTCGACCAAGTCTCGGGCAGCCTCGATGGACTTGGCTTCACAGGAAAGACAGGCGCCAACGTCGTCACAATGCAGCTCATGTACGACGGCGCAGTCGATTCCGGGGCCTCTCGTAGTTGGTACCAGAACAACAGCGGAGGCGGCTGCGAAGGCTGCGCGCTCGAGTAAGAACCGGGTTCTGAACCCGATAATCAGGCGGGCGGGTCTCTCGCCCGCCACACAGAACCGATGAGGCTCAATTGACGATTCGAGGTGTTGTCCTGGTCTGTGCGCTCCTGACGGGAGGCGGTTATTCGGTTGCGAGTACGCCCTCGCATGAGACCTCCGTGTCGGTTCGTGGCTGGGGCGAGAGTCGCTATGTGCGCGTTGACACGGAGGTTGATCATGGCCCGGTCGAGTTGCCGCCGGCGCCGCTGTCGGCCTTGCGTGAGGCTACCGATGGCCGCATCACGCTGCGATTGATGCGATCGGATGCCGAGGCGGCGCGAGCCGCTTCCAGCGCCATGATCGTGCCCGATATCTCCCCGGAGGCGGCGCGCGCAAAAGGCTTGTTCTGGGGGCCAATGCAATGGGCGGTGAGAGAAATGGAGCGCGCATTTGGCCGCCCACTTCCGCCTCTGGTGATCGAACTGATTCTGGTG
>Ga0073899_10003758_pt1 | contig 13394 bp, 8 predicted proteins | sample KloWWTmetaKNB5Ph_FD_88975 | JGI IMG/M metagenome (GOLD analysis project Ga0073899, IMG submission 88975) | Active sludge microbial communities from Klosterneuburg, Austria, studying microevolution and ecology of nitrifiers - Klosterneuburg... | ecosystem: Engineered > WWTP > Aerobic digester >... | reverse complement strand
TTTGGCAAAGGTGTCAACCCGCAAGCCACGCCCGCATTGGATGCCAGCACCCTGAATGCTGCGCGGCAGTTGGTGGTGTATGAGGCCGAAGACTGCGCCTATTGCGAACGCTTTCAGGCCGATGTGCTGGCGCATTGGTCTGCGCCGGTCGCCTTTGTGAAGACGCGCTCGCAGCAAGCACCCAGCGGCTGGGCATTGGCAAAATCACTGGTGGCCACGCCGACGATTGTGCTGTTCGAACACGGGCACGAAGTCTCGCGCTTCACCGGCTATGCCGGTGATGCCAAAAAATTCTGGCAGTGGTTGGGCTTTCATCTGCTTACAAAAGAGCAACAACAAATCGCCTTCGACAGTGGCACCGAGCTACCCGGCACCGGCCCGTATCTGGACGAGCACCGCGCGGGCACCTATGTGGATCCGATCAGCGGCGTGGCGCTGTTTCGCAGCGATGCCAAATTTGATAGCGGCTGCGGCTGGCCCAGTTTCTTCGAACCGAAGGCCGGCGCATTGGAATTCATCGACGACAACAGCCACGGCATGCACCGCGTCGAAGTGCGCAGCACCAGTTCCGGGATTCATTTGGGGCATGTGTTCGATGACGGCCCGCCGCCCACCGGCAAGCGGTATTGCATCAATGGCAAAGTGTTGAAATTCATCCCGGATCCGCCCAAGGCCTGATTTCAGAGACCAAACCTCAGGACACCGCATGCAAAATCTCCGCGTCTCCATCGTGCAGGGTGATACCCGCTGGCATGACCCTGCCGGCAACCGCGATTACTACGGCCATTTGATTGCGCCGCTGCACGGCACCACGGATTTGGTGGTGTTGCCGGAAACCTTCACCAGCGGGTTTTCCAACGAGGCCATCGGCAACGCCGAAGACATGCACGGGCCCACCGTGGCGTGGCTGCGTGCGCAAGCAGTCAAGCTGCAAGCCGCCATCACCGGCAGCGTGCAGTTGCGTACCCCGGAAGGCGTGTTCAATCGCATGTTGTTTGCCACACCCGATGGCCAATTGATGCATTACGACAAGCGGCATTTGTTTTCCTTCGCCAAGGAGCACGAACGCTACGCCGCAGGCAGTACGCGGGTGGTGGTGGCGTGGAAAGGCTGGCGCATTTTGTTGCAGGTCTGCTATGACCTGCGCTTCCCGGTGTTTTCGCGCAACCGTTTCGATGAAGGTCAAGCCGGGCAGGCCGATTACGATGTGGCGCTGTATGTGGCCAATTGGCCAGCGGTGCGCAGCTACCCGTGGAAGACCTTGCTGCGCGCCCGCGCCATCGAAAACTTGAGTTATGTGGTGGGCGTGAACCGCGTGGGCACCGATGGCAACGGCCTGCATTACTCCGGTGATAGCGCGGTGATTGATTTTCTCGGCCACCCACTCAGCGAAGCCACCGATGCCGAAGTGGTCTCCACCATGCTGCTGCAAGCCGCACCGCTGCTGGAACACCGCGCCAGGTTCCCGGCGCTATGTGATGCCGATGGGTTTGGGTTGGGTGGGTAAGCAAGGTCGAGCAAAACGGCAACCGCTTATCGCGGCGGCATCAAGCCAAAAAAAGGGACGGCTTGCGCCGTCCCTGAAGATGGTACCAGGGGGTTCCAGATTTATTTGCTGGGGCTAGGTTTCAGCCATTTGCGTGCCACGAACAGGGCCAGCAGCAGGGCACCGGCGGAGAACACCAGGTCGCCGGGCATGCGCATCCACACCAGCATGTCGATGATCGGGCGGTTCATGAACTCGGCCGAGCGGGCAAACCAGTAGCCGTGTTCCAGTGCCGCGTTGAGTTGCAACACGCCCATCGGCAGCAGGGTCAGCACGCCCATCAGGCCCAGACCGATGTTGAGGCTCCAGAACGAACCACGCAGCAGCCCTTCCGGCCATTTCACCTCGGGCTTGAGGCCGCGCAGGCAGAACAGCATCAGGCCGATCCCCAGCATGCCGTACACACCAAACAGGGCGGTGTGGCCGTGCAGCGCGGTCAGGTTCATGCCCTGCATGTAGAACAGTGCCAGCGGGGTGTTGACCAGGAACCCAAACAGACCAGCACCGACGAGGTTCCAGAAGCTGGTGGCCAAGAAGAACATGATTGGCCACTTGTAGCGTTCCATCCACGGGGTGGCGCGGCTATGGCTCCAGGTTTCGTAGGCTTCCAGCCCAATCAGTGCCAGTGGCACCACTTCCAAGGCTGAGAAGCTGGCACCCAGCGCCACCGCAGCGGTGGTGGTGCCGGCAAAGTACAGGTGATGGAACATGCCCAGCACGCCGCCGCTCAAGTACACGATGGTGGCGAACAGCACGTTGATGGTGGCCGACTTGCCGCGCAACAGGCCCAGCTTGACGAACAGGAAGCTCATCACCGCCACCGCGAACACTTCGAAGAAGCCTTCCACCCACAGGTGCACCACCCACCAGCGCCAGTATTCAACCACCGAGATGTGGCTGTTTTCACCCCACATCAGGCCGGCACCGTAGAACAGGCCGATGGCGACGGTGGACAGGAATAACAAGCCCACGATCGAGGACATTTCGTCCTTGCGCTTCATCGCCGGCCACAACGCACGGCCGACCAGGGTCAGCCACACCAGCAGGCCGACGAACAAAAATGCCTGCCAGAAGCGGCCGATGTCCACGTATTCCCAGCCTTGATGGCCAAACCAGAAGTTGTACTTCAGGCCCAACTTCTGCATCACCGCAAACCACTGGCCGGTAAATGAGCCGACCACAATGATCAGCAAGCAGACGAACAGGAAGTTGACGCCGGCGCGTTGGTATTTCGGCTCATGGCCGGAGATCGCCGGGCCGATATACAGGCCGGTGGCCAGCCATGCGGTGGCAATCCACAACACCGCCAGCTGCGTATGCCAACTGCGGGTCAGTGCATACGGCAGGAACTCGGCAATTTTGAAGCCGTAAGCTTCCTGGCCTTCCACCTGGAAGTGCGCAGTGGTTGCACCCAACAGGATTTGGCACAGGAACAATGCCACCACCACCCAGAAATATTTGGCGGTGGCTTTCATCGATGGGGTGATGGTCAAGCCCTGCAGCGGATCCTGTGCGGGCGGTGTCGGCAGTGCTTCCTTGCCGTGATAGGCGGCGTAGTGCCACGCCAGCAAACCAACGCCACCAATCAGGAACAGGATCGAGAACATCGACCAGATAAACGTATCGGAGGTTGGCGTGTTGCCAATCAGCGGCTCGTAGGGCCAGTTGTTGGTATAGGTACGATGGGTTTCGCCGGGACGATCGGTGCTGGCTGCCCATGCCGTCCAGAAGAAAAACGCGGTCATTGCGCGCCGATTGTCGGCATCCGGCACCGTGTTTTCACGCATGGCATAGGCTTCGCGCAGTGCATGCGTGCTGGGATCATTGGAGAACACGCTCTCGTAATGCGCGGCCACATTACTGATCGCTTGTGCCCGCATATTGCTGACGACGATGTCTTGTTTGCTGGCATCAAACGTGTTGGAGCGTATCAAGGGTTTGACGCTGGCCTGGGTCTTGGCCTGATCACCAGCCTCCATGCTGGCGTAGGACTGCCCGGCATCACTACGCGCCTGCAATTCCAGCATGGCTTCGGTTTCGCGATGCAGCCAGTCGGCCGACCAGTCGGGGGCCAGCAGGGCACCGTGGCCCCAGATCGAGCCGAGTTGTTGGCCACCGATGCTTTGCCAGACTTGGCGGCCACGCTCGATATCGGCACGGGTATAAAGCACTTGGCCGTTGGCAGCGATAACGCGGTTAGGGATGGGTGGGGCAGTCTGGATCAAATCCACGCCCAGCCACGCCATAACCGCGAAACTTGCGATGAGCAGGGCGGCCAAGCCCAGCCAAAGCCGTTTCGTAATGGACATTGCAACTCTCCTATTGATCAAGCCTGATGGAACCAGCGTCGGCATCGTCTGCCGTTCTGCGGGGTGTCACCATGACTTGTGTCAACTCGGCGTGAAGAACGTTGCAATCACGCGTTGAATGCAGGTTGTGCGCGCGGATCAATCGCGCAGGATGGGTGCAGCAAGTGCGTCGATGCGGCCTTGATCGAGCAGCTCCACTTCGCGGCGATCCACGGCAAGGATGCCGTCATCCTGCATTCGGCGCAGCACGCGGCTCACCGTTTCCGGTGCCAGCCGCAGGTAGTTGGCGATATCGGTACGTGCCATCGTCAATTGAAAACGTGTTGCGGAAAACCCGCGTGCGGCCAAGCGTCGCGACATTCCCAGCAAGAACGCGGCAACGCGCTGGTCGGCGCTCCAATCACCGGCAAGTAAGGCTGCGCGGCCGATGTCGCGGCTGAGCAGGCGGAACAATTCACGCTGCACGCCGGGTACCTTCGCCGCCAATACTGAAATCTTGGGGAAGGAGAATTTGCACAGCATCACCGTATCCAGTGCGATGGCATCGCAGGGGTAGCGGTGGCCGTCGATGGCGTTCAGTCCGATAACTTCGCCGGGGAAATGGAAGCCCAGCACATGCTCGTGGCCGTCGCGATCGGTCACGCAGGTCTTGACCGTGCCGGCGCGCACCGCAGCGATGGCTTCAAACGGGTCACCTTCGCGGAACACATGTTCACCGGCATGGAACGGGCCAATATGTTCCACCAGCACATGCAGTTCTTTCAGCGCACTCTTGTCCATGCCCTGCGACAAACAGGCGTGCGAGAACGCGCAGGTGGAGCAAAACTGCAGTTCATTGCCGTCATCGGACAGCACTTGCGGGCTCAGCCGCGGAAACGGCAGGCCGCTCATCGCACACTCCGGCAACAAGTCAGATCGCGCGCGAGAAGCGCGGTTTGGTGTCGGCAGCGGTTGGGGTCAGGTATTGGTCGAAGCACATGGCAATGTTACGCAATAGCAGCCGACCTTGCGAGGTGGCTTCGATGTTGCCTTGGCCAAATCGCACCAATCCGTCCTCCTGCAGCGGTTGCAACTGCGCCAGCGCGCTGGCGAAGTAGTCTTCAAAGTGTATGCCGTAACGGCGTTCCAGTGCGGCCACCGGGATTTGGCCCTGACACATCAGCGATTGGATCAGGTCGGCACGCAGCGTGTCGTCCTCACTCATGCGCATCCCCCGGAACACCGGCAGCTTGCCGGTATCAATGGCGATCTCCCAACTGGGTAAATCACGCGGATTTTGGCTGAAGGTATTGCCGATATGGCTGATCGCAGAGACGCCAAGGCCAATCAAATCGCTATCGGCGTGGGTGGTGTAGCCCATGAAATTGCGATGCAGGCCACCGCGCTGCTGCGCCTGTGCCAGGTCATCATCGGGCAAGGCGAAATGATCCATGCCGATATAGACATAGCCAGCCGCAGTGAGTTTTTCCACCGCCAATTGCAGCAGCGCTAGTTTGGCGTCGCCGTCCAGCAGCAGGGCCTCGTCGATTTGCTTTTGTGCTTTGAACAGGTGTGGCATATGCGCATAGCTGTACACCGCCAGCCGGTCTGGCCGAATCTCGGTGACGATATCCAGCGTCTTGCCAAAGCCTTCCAGATTTTGTCCCGGCAAGCCATAGATCAAATCGATATTGACCGAGCGGAACCCGGCACTGCGTGCGGCATCTACCACCGCACGGGTTTCCTCCACGGTTTGGAGGCGGTTGACCGCTGCTTGCACCTTGGGGTCGAAGTCCTGCACGCCCAGCGATGCGCGGTTGAACCCGCTCGCGGCCAGTGCAGGCATCCATGCAGGGTCGCAGAAACGCGGGTCGATTTCGATCGAAATATCGCTGTCGCGGCGGTCGGCAAAATGAAATTGCCGGCGCAAGACATCCACAGTATCCGCCAATTGCGTGGGGTTAAGGAAGTTCGGCGTGCCGCCACCAAAGTGTAACTGGATCACTTCACGGTCACGGTCAAACGCGGGGGCAATCAGCGCGACTTCGCGATACAGGCGCGCCAGATAGCTATCCGATCGGCCCAAATCACGGGTGATGATGCGGTTGCAGCCGCAGTAAAAACACGGGCTAAAGCAAAACGGCACATGCACATACAGTGATAGCCGGCGCGGGATGGGTTCCTCATTGCTGGCCTGCACGGCTTCGCGCAGCTGCACCTCACCGAACTCCGCGCTGAATTGGGGCGCGGTCGGGTACGAGGTATAGCGCGGGCCGGGGCGATCGTAGCGACGCGCCAAATCGGCATCAAAGGCAATAGTCTGGGAGTGCATGGGCGCAGCTTAGGCAGATACGGGCAGATACGAATTGATCTTGATCAATCACTTGCGATGCGGTCAGCGGCGATGCAAGGCATACACGGCAGTATCCACCCGCGATGCCCCATTCACGAAGCCGGGGTGAGCCGCGGGAATGTTGCGCCGTTCGCACAGCGCGACATCCCAATGTTCGCTATAGCGTGCACGTACTTCGTCTTCGTGTACCGAGAACGGTGGGCCGTCGCGGTCTTGTTGCGGGTATTCCAGCGTGATCAGCAAGCCCTGGCAGTTGTCGGGCAGTGCTGCGTAGAGTTCTGCCACATAGCGTTGGCGCAGATCAGGGGGAAGTGCGATCAATGCGGCGCGGTCGAACACGGCGGCACAGCTTGATAGTGCGTCACGATCCAGCCCGAACGCATCGCCGTGGATGATTTCAATGCCCCCGGCGAGGTAGTGCGTGCCGTAGCGGCTTTGACGCAGCTCCGGCGTCAATGCGTGGTCAGCAAAAAATTGTTCGATGGCCAGTTGTGACAGCTCCACACCCAGCACGCGATGGCCTTGTGCGGCCAGCCATGCCAGGTCCAGCGATTTTCCGCATAGCGGCACGAACACGGTGCAATCGGCGGCAACGCCCAATCCGGCCCAGTGCTTTTGCAACAACGGGGTGGGGGTGGATTGGTGAAAACCGATGTGCTGGTTGGCCCAGCGTTGGTGCCAGAAGTCGGGTTGCATGCGGGTCTCCTTTGGATCGATGGCGCTTACCGCCGAGCATTTCGCTACGCCGCTCGAAAGGCGGCTACGCGAAATGCACGACGGTCTCACCATCGCTGGAATGGTTCAGGCTTCCACCGTCAAACCATCCACTTTTTGCCAGCCACGCGGCAGCAAACCGCCGCGTGAGCCGCGTGCGCCCAGATACGGCTCCAATTCCTTGTACGCGAGGGTCATCGTGCGTGCGCCCGATTGCACCAACAACTTGCCGGTGGCGGGCACGACTGCAATCGCCACCACATGCTCGGTGCCGCGCTTGGCTTTGGGGATTTCGATGATCTTGTTGCCCTTGCCTTTATCCAGCTCCGGCAATTCGCTGATGGAAAACGCCAGCACGTGACCGGCACTGGTGATGGCAACGATGCGATCGGCCTCGATGTTGCTCACTGGTGCGGGTGACAACACCGTGCCACCTTCCCCCAGCGACAGCAGCGCCTTGCCGGCTTTCTGGCGCCCGGTCAGGTTTTCAAAGCGGGTGACGAAGCCATAGCCGTGACTCGATGCGATCACGAATTTAGTGTCGTTATCGCCGCTGGCAAGTGCCTGGAAGGTGCTGCCGGGTGCGGGCGAGAAGCGCCCGGTGAGTGGCTCGCCATTGCCACGCGCACTGGGCAGGGTGTGCACGGCAGCAGAGTAGCTGCGGCCAGCGGAATCAATGAACGCCACTTGCTGGTTGCTGCGTGCGCGTACCGCCAGCAGCAGACTGTCGCCATCGCGATAACTGAGTGTTGCGGCGTCGATATCGTGGCCTTTCGCGGCGCGTACCCAGCCCTTTTCACTCAGCACCACGGTCATTGGTTCACTGGCCACCAGTTCGGTTTCATCCAGCGCTTGCGCGGCTTGGCGTGCCACCAGGGGGCTGCGGCGGGCATCGCCGAATTTCCTGGCGTCGGCCAGTAATTCGTCCTTCACCAGTTTTTTCAGCTTGGCTTTGCTGTCCAGTGTGGCGATAAGTTTGTTGCGCTCGGTGGCCAGCTCGTCCTGCTCGCCACGGATCTTCATTTCTTCCAGACGCGCCAATTGTTTCAGGCGGGTATCCAGGATGTAATCGGCCTGCTCCTCGCTGAGGCTGAAGCGCGCCATCAGCACCGCTTTGGGCTCGTCCTCGCTGCGGATGATGCGGATCACTTCATCCAGGTTGAGGAAGGCCACCAGCAAGCCTTCCAGCAGGTGCAAGCGGCGCTCCACCTTTTCCAGCCGATGCTTCAAGCGGCGGGTGACGGTGTCCTGGCGGAAATCAAGCCACTCGGCAAGCAGCATTTTCAGGTTCTTGACCTGCGGGCGGCCGTCCAGCCCGATCACATTCATATTGACCCGGAAGCTTTTTTCCAGATCGGTGGTGGCGAACAAATGCCCCATCAATTGCTCGGCATCCACGCGGTTGCTGCGCGGTACCAACACGATCCGGGTGGGGTTGGCGTGGTCGGATTCATCGCGAATATCTTCCAGCCACGGCAGTTTCTTGGCCCGCATTTGTGCGGCAATCTGCTCGATGATTTTGGACGGCGAGACTTGATGTGGCAGTTCGGTGATGACGATATTGTTGTGTTCTTTCACAAACACGCCACGCGCCCGCACGCTGCCGATGCCGGTTTCATACATCGCCAGCAAGTCGCCGGGCGAGGTGATGATTTCCGCCGCAGTGGGGTAGTCCGGGCCACGCACGTGTTCGCACAGGTCGCGCACACTGGCGTCGGGGTCATCCAGCAGGCGTACACACGCGCTGACGACTTCATTGAGGTTGTGCGGCGGCACATCGGTGGCCATGCCGACGGCAATGCCGGTGGTGCCGTTGAGCAGCAGGTGCGGCAAACGCGCCGGCATCCACGTGGGTTCTTCCAGCGTGCCATCAAAATTGGGTACCCAATCGGCGGTGCCGTGGCCCAATTCGCCCAGCAACACTTCGGCAATCGGCGACAGTTTGGATTCGGTATAGCGCATCGCCGCGAACGACTTGGGGTCATCGCTGCTGCCGAAATTGCCCTGCCCTTCGATCAACGGATAGCGGTACGAAAATGGCTGCGCCATCAGCACCAATGCTTCATAGCAGGCGCTGTCGCCGTGCGGATGGTATTTGCCGATCACGTCGCCCACGGTGCGCGCCGATTTTTTCGGTTTGGCCGATGCCGCCAGCCCCAGTTCGCTCATCGCATAGATGATGCGGCGCTGTACCGGTTTCAGGCCATCGCCGATGAAAGGCAGGGCGCGGTCGAGCACCACATACATCGAGTAGTCAAGATACGCGCGCTCGGCGTATTCGCGCAGCGGGATTTGTTCAAACCCGTGGAAGGTGGTGCGGAGAGGGTCGTCAGTCATCCGCATAGTCTAAGGCTAGCGCCGGTCAACGAACATCAGGGCAAAAATGCGGCTGTTTTCACTCAGGCCTGATGCTGCCGCAGCGCCCATTCCACATGCTCACGCACCACCGGCGAGGGGTGGTTGCGGCGGGATTGCAGCGCGGCCAGCACGGCTGGGCTGGTAGGTGCGTTGCCCAGCGCGATGGCGATATTGCGCAGCCAGCGTTCATGCCCGCTGCGGCGAATGGCGCTACCTTCGCTGCGGCGCAGGAACTCGTCTTCTTCCCACGCAAACAACTCCATCAGCGAAGCATTGTCGAGGTTGTTGCGCACGCGAAAATCCGGCTCGTCGCTGCGTTTGGCGAATTTGTTCCACGGGCACACCAGCTGGCAGTCATCGCAGCCGTAGATGCGGTTGCCCATCAGCGGGCGCAACGCTTCGTCGATGCTGCCTTCGTGCTCGATGGTGAGGTAGGAAATGCAGCGGCGCGCATCCAGCCGATAAGGCGCGGTGATCGCGCCGGTGGGGCAAACATCGATACAGCGCGTGCAACTGCCGCAATGTGCGGTGGCCGGCGGGTCCATCGGCAAGGGAATATCGACGAACAGTTCACCCAGGAAAAACCAGCTGCCCCCGTCCTTGTCGATCAAGCAGGTGTGTTTGCCGATCCAGCCCAGCCCGGCATTGCGGGCCAATGCGCGCTCCAATACGGGCGCAGAATCGGTGAAGGCGCGGTGGCCGAATGGGCCGATTTCCGCCTGCACGACCTCGGCCAATTTTTGCAGGCGGTTGCGCATCAGCTTGTGGTAGTCGCGGCCCAGCGCGTAGCGGGCAACAAAAGCGCGTTCGTGTTCGCGCAGGTTGGCCCATGCGGCGTCGGGGTCCTTGCCGTAATCCAGGCCCACCGAAATCACCCGCAAGGTGCCGGGCAACAATTCGGCAGGCCGCGCACGCAGCGTGCCGTGGCGGGCCATCCATTCCATCGAGCCGTATAAGCCTTGCTGCAACCAATCCAGCAGATGTGCTTCGTCTTCACCCAGTTCGATGCCGGAAATTCCCACGCGCTGGAAGCCAGCCGCATGGGCAAGTTTGCGGATGCGCTGCGCCAGTACGTTGTAGTCGGGTGCGGACATGGCGCAAATTATAGGTCTGCGCCGCGTTGCTACCCCGGAGTCCTTCGATGCATAGCCCGTATCCACTGTTTGATCCTGCGGCACTGCGCGAATTGGAAGCGCGTGGCACCCACTATTTCGAAGGCGATGCCTTCACGCTGATGGCGCGTGCCGGGCAGGCCGGTTGGCGCTGCTTGCTCAAGCATTGGCCGCAAGCCATGCGGATTGTGGTGGTGTGCGGTCCTGGCAATAACGGTGGTGATGGCTATGTGCTGGCGCGGCATGCGCACACTGCGGGGCGCACGGTGCGCGTGGTGCAGCTCGCCGCGCCTGCAACCGCATTGGCGCAGCGGGCATGCGCGGAGTATGCCGAAGCGGGCGGCGCGTTTGAGCCTGCATTGGGTGATTGCGATGTAATCGTGGATGCGCTGTTTGGGATTGGGCTGTCGCGTGCAGTGGATGCGGCAACTGCGGCACAGATCGACGCAATCAATGCGCATCGCGCCAAAGTGTTGTCACTGGATGTGCCCAGTGGCATTGATGCGCGCAATGGGCATGCGGCGGGTATGGCTATTTTGGCCGATGTGACGGTGCAATTTCTCGCCCGGCACCGTGGCTTGCGCACCGGCATGGCCTTGGATCATTGCGGGAAATTGGAGTTGGCGGCATTGGACTTGCCCGAGGCATTGTGGACGGGCATTGCGCCGTCGGCACTGGCGTTTCGTGCCGATGCCTTGCATGAGTGTTTGCCGCTGCGTCCGCGCAATGGCCACAAAGGGCGCAATGGCCATGTGCTGTGCATCGGCGGCGAACATGGCAGTGGGGGTGCGATTGTCTTGGCCGCGCAGGCCGCGTTGCGCACGGGGGCCGGTTTGGTCAGCGTGGCGACGCGTGCCCTGCATGTGCCAGCGCTATTGGCGCGCTGCCCGGAAGTGATGGCACATGCCGTGGAAAGCAGTGCCGAGTTGCTGCCGTTGTTGGCACGCGCCGATGTGATTGCCATTGGCCCCGGCTTGGGTCAGGGCGAGTGGGGCCGGGCGATGCTGGCGGCCGTGCTGCACGCGCCCACGCCGCGGGTGCTGGATGCCGATGCGCTCAATCTGCTGGCAGCGACCGCCACGACACTGGGCGAGGACGACATCATCACCCCGCACCCGGGCGAAGCGGCACGCTTGTTGGCCACTGCCACGACGGATATCCAGGCCGATCGCTTCGCGGCAGCCACCGCCTTGCAGGACAAGTTCGGCAGCACCGTGGTGCTGAAAGGTGCGGGCAGTCTGGTGCAAGCGGCGGGCAGCGTGCCGGCGGTGATTGGCGCCGGCAATCCCGGCATGGGCGTGGGCGGCATGGGCGATGTGTTGACCGGCGTGATTGCCGCCTTGCGCGCACAAGGCTTTGCAGCACCAGCGGCGGCCACCATCGGCGCACTGCTGCATGCCGCCGCCGGCGATGCGGCCGCATTGGACGATGGCGAGCGCGGCTTGTTGCCCAGTGATTTGCTGCCTTGGCTGCGCAGATTGGCCAATCCAGTACGGCGGTAATGTCGTTGATCCACGCAGCCTCCCTGTATGGATTCGGGAGATCGTCCTCAACTCATGTTGCGTCGCAGCCGGTGAGATGCCGCTGTGCTCAAATGCCGTTTCAGATCCGAGGGACGACGGTTGAATGCTACTGAACACGATGCAGGCCTGATCCTGCTGCGCGCCAGCCGATTGGAGGCGTTGCTCTCGCCGTTGCAGACGCTGCTGGCGCAGACGCGGCCAGCACATCCGTTGCTGCCGCAGACGGTCATCGCCGCGCATCCCGGCATGAAGCAATGGCTTGCCGGTGCGCTGGCACGACAGATGGGCGCAGGCCGCATCGTTGCCAATCTGGATGTGCAATTGCCCAGCACTTGGCTGGATGGGCTTTCGACGCAGCTGCTGGACGCGCGTGCAGTGGCGCTACCCAATTATCGGCGCGGGCATCTGCGCTGGACCCTGCACGCAATGCTGGGCGAGCCGGCACGATATGGCGTCATCGATTCGCGGGTACTTGCTTATCTCGATACAGCAAACAGTGCCGACGAACGCGCCTTGCGCCGCTTCCAGCTGGCCGACCGGCTGGCGCGGGTGTTCTCGCAGTACCTGGTGTACCGCAGTGACTGGCTGCAGGCATGGGAAGCCGGCAAGCTTGGCTACGCCACGGCGCGGCACAACGATGCAGCCATGAAGGCGTTGGAGCCCGGCTGTCTGGCGCCGCTCTGGCAGGCCGTGTCCGCGGCATTGGGTGAGCATCGCGGCCGCCTCGTCGATGCCCTGGTGGCGGCGCTGAAAACCGACAGCGCACCGCGTGCGCCGCTGCACGTGGTGGGTCTGTCGCACCTGCCGCCGGCGGAGCTGTCGGTGCTGCGGGCGTACGCGCGCAGCGCGCCGGTGTTCCTGTACGTGCCCGATCCCTGCCGCGAGTACTGGGCCGGGTTGCACAAGGCCACCGGGCAGGGCGACTGGCGCACGCCCGATGCATCCGGTTGGCAATCCTTCCGCCAGGAGGAGCAGGCCCGCTTCGACGACCCGGACGCGCTCGACTGGCGCGATCAGGGCCACCCGCTGCTGGCACGCTGGGGTCGCCTGGGCCAGCACTTCTTCGCCGCGCTGGTGGACGGCGAGCTGCGCGAAGACATCCGTCACTGGCAGGACGACGGCGCTGAAGCACCCACCAATCGACTGGCGCGGTTGCAGGACAGCATCCGCCGGCTGCAGCCAGACCTAATGCAGGAGAATGCCACCGCCACCGCCACCGATGCCGCAGCCGACCCCAGCCTGCGCATCCACGCCTGCCACACCCGCCAGCGTGAACTGGAAGTGCTGCGCGACGCGCTGCTGGATGTGATTGACAAGGACGGCGTGCGCCCCGGCGACGTGGTGGTGATGGCACCCGACATCCAGGCCTACCTGCCGTTGATTCCGGCGGTGTTCGGCGCGCCCGGCTCCGCGCGCGAGCGCCTGCTGCCCTACCACCTGGCCGATGTGCCGGTGGCGCGCAGCCATCCGCTGTTCGCCGTGTTCGACACCCTGCTGGGG
>Ga0073899_10003756_pt1 | contig 13395 bp, 10 predicted proteins | sample KloWWTmetaKNB5Ph_FD_88975 | JGI IMG/M metagenome (GOLD analysis project Ga0073899, IMG submission 88975) | Active sludge microbial communities from Klosterneuburg, Austria, studying microevolution and ecology of nitrifiers - Klosterneuburg... | ecosystem: Engineered > WWTP > Aerobic digester >... | reverse complement strand
GAGGCGACGGCGGTTATCGCGCTGGTCACAGAAAAACCCGGTCTTGTGGCGGCCGCCTGCAGCGACGCGGAACTTCAGCCCATGTTCGGTGATGGTGACCGGCGGTGGCGGGCTGGGCACGTTGCAGTCAAAACTCTCTTGCTTGGCGACGTGCTCCTCGGCGAACCAATACATGGTTGAGTTCGGGAACTGCTCGTCGAGGATACGGCGCACCAGATCGCGCTGTTTCCACATGCCGGCCGAGAAATACTCGATCACCAACAATGAGCCAAAGCGATCGACGACCAGACCCGAGAGTCCATCGCCTTCCGAATGCACGACGCGATACGAATCGGTCACCGCGTCGAGCTTCAAGACATCGCGGCGCAAGTGAATCGCCTGCGCAATCTTGCGACGGAAAAAGTCGTCGTCGATCTCCTCGTCCGGGTCTTCGCTAAGCACGCGCAAGGTGATGCGCGAATGACCGTTGTAGAAACCTCGGCCGCAGAACGTGCCTTCGCGGTCGTAGATCTCGACGATCGTTCCGGGACGCGGCTTCGGCTCCGGCTTCTCGACCATTTTCTGGAAGATCCACGGATGATTGGATTTGCGTTCGATCTTCAGGCGCACCACCGGGAGTGCGTCCTTGGCTTGAATGTTCTTCATTGCGGGTTCTCGCAGAATTGTGCGCGGATCTGGTTCGCTTCATCCATCCAGCCCTGCAAGCGCTGGATGCGTTTGTTCGACGATGGATGGGTCGACATGAACTCTGGCGGCGCGTTGCCAGCGGCCTCTGCGCCCATGCGCTGCCACAGGCCGATCGATGCCGACGGATCGAAACACGCAGCAGCAGCCAGCATCAGTCCGACATGATCGGCCTCGGTTTCGTGGCTGCGCGAAAATGGCAGCGTCAATCCGTACTGCGTGCCAACACCGATCGCCGCCATCAACAACTGGCGCTGGCGTGCATCCATGTCGCTGGTCGACATGCCTGCCGCGACCGAACCCAATTGCACCAGTTTCTGCTGTGCCATGCGTTCGGCGCCATGGCGCAGGACAGCATGCGCGATCTCGTGACCCATGACGATCGCCAAGGCGTCGTCGTTCTGCGCGATCGGCAGGATGCCGGTGTAGACCGCCATCTTGCCGCCAGGCAGACAGAATGCATTGGCTTGGTCCGAGTCGATCACCGCCACTTCCCACTCGAACTTGTCCCACGGCGTCGTCGCCACGATGCCGCGCGTCGACACGAGATACTTTTCCAGTTTCGGGCCGGCATCGATCAGGCGGCGCGCAATCTCTCGCACATCGTTGACAGTTTCGCCGCTGCGTAGAACCTGCGACTGTTCAAGAATCTGTTCGAAGCTCTGCAGGCCGAGTGCGACTTCTTGATCCATGGTCGTGTCGACCATCTGCGCGCGCCCGGTGAACGAGGCCTCATGACGGTGACTCAACCAGTAGTAACCCAGATAACCAGCAAACAGCACCAGCACCCACCAGCGCATGCCGCCACGGCGGCGCTGGCCGCTCATTCCGAATCGTGCATCCATGTCATTTCCTGTCGCGCGATGGCGAATTTGGCGATTGTAGTGGCTACAAGTCGCGGGCGATGCGGAAGCCGACGCGCGCACTGCCAGTATCGGTGGTGACACCGAGTCGATACGCAGAACGCGCCTGGTCTGGTTCACTGCCCCAGGAACCGCCACGAACAACACGTTTCGTGCACCCTCGGTTTACCCACGCCGAGCCATCTTCCGGTGCGCGCAGGTAATTCTGGTGCCAGCAATCCTCGACCCATTCCGAGACATTGCTGCCAAGGTCGTATAAGCCAAAGCCATTGGCTTCAAAGCGCGCGACTGGCGCAGGACCCCAGAAGCCGTCGCGATAATGGTCGAACGCCTTGGCCCAACTGCGCTTGCTGCGCGAACGATCACCTGCGCCGGTGAGATTGCCGACCATGCGGGTCGGATGTTCGTCACCCCACCAATAACGACTGGTGGTGCCAGCGCGCAGTGCGAACTCGAACTCCGCCTCGCTAGGTAGGCGATAGCGCTGGCCGGTGGCCGTACTCAGCCAATTCGCGAAGGCCACTGCGTCATTCCAGGACACATGCACGACCGGTTCCGTGGTCTTCGCACGACCACCCTGGAAGTCGTTCTGCCATGACACATCCGCACGCTTCACAATGCGGCCGGTGCGCTCATCGTAGGCGTTCGAATCACCGCGCTGCTCGGCATCGCTGCGATAACCGGATTCGCGCACAAACCGGCGGAACTCGGCAACGGTGATTTCGGCGCGCGCCAGCGCGAACGGACGGGTGATCTGCACCGGATGCTGTGGGCCTTCTGCGGCATTGTGGCCCGACTCGCTCTCCGGCGAACCCATCAGGAATTCACCCACCGGCACGACGACCAATTCCGGCCCTTCGCCGCTGCGATCCTTGAACGCATCGCTGAAGCGATCGCCGGGTTGGTAATTCGCATACAGGGCGGCATTCGCGCGCCGCTGCTCGAAGACGGCAATGCGCTCCGGTGCAGCACCAAGTGAACGCGCCTGTTCAAGCAGAATTGCGACATTGGTCAAATCTCGCGTTGCCAGCGCCGCGTCAGCACGCAGCAGGAAATCTTCGCTGGCGCGGCTCTTGAGTTCGCTGATTTTCTGTTCATAGGTCGTGCGGTTGGATGACGTGGCCCCAATCGACACCGCCTTCACGAACAGCACGTCGGCATCGGCGAATCGCTGCTCAGACGCTGCGCGCAAGGCGTCGTCGAGCACCTGGTTCTCGATCGCCGCCAACCCTTTCGCCGCCGCACGATTGCGCGGATCAAGCGCAAGCGCCTGACGGAACGCAGCGACCGCACTGCCATCGCTGGGCTCAAAGATTGTGCCAGCGGCAATGCGCCGTGCAGCTTCGGCCAACTGGGCGCGCAACTCTGCCAGGCGAGTAATGCGCAACGCCAAGGCCGGCGCGCGCCGATCGACGATGGCGTAGCGATCGAGCACTGCCAGTAGGTCTTCGGAAAATTTCGCGTCACTATCGTCGAGCAGATGATCGGCTTGCGCGAACAGCGCATCAAGCACCGCGCTGCGACCGATGCGTGCACGAGAATTGCTGCTATCGAGATCAAGCACCTTGCCGAACCAGTGCAACGCATTGTCGTCATCCGGCGACAGCCAGCGTCGTTCTTCGACCGCCATGTCCGCGACAGCCAACCACTCTTCGACCTGCTTACGCTGGGCATCGTCGAGCTTTTCCGGCGACGGCAGCGGTTCTTCGTCGACGGCTGCACTCACCGGCGTGTCCACCGCCTGCGCCGCCAGTTCTCGTACACGCTCCGGAACAACCTCCACGACCGGCACCGCCGGCCGTGACCAGTCGATGTGTTCCAACCACGGAAACAGCCAGCGCCAAGCCATCGCGAACACGAGCAAGGCGACGCCGGCCACAGCGCCATAGAACTCGCGTTTCTGCATCCGTTCCGACATGCCTCGGGTATCTCCGCGGGCGCTGGTCTGCGATCATCGCGCGCCCTGATGCACTGGATTCTGACATGGCCCGATGGGTTGCCGATCGATCGGCGCTGAACGATGCCCTTGCTGCGTTGCGTACGTCGACGCGGCTGGCGCTGGATACCGAGTTCGAACGCATCCGAACCTATTGGCCAAAACTCGCCTTGGTGCAAGCGATGCTACCCAACGAGGCGGTACTCATTGACCCGCTCGCATTCGACGCCTTGCACGATCTCGGCGACGCCATCTCGCAGCCCGGACAAACTTGGCTGATGCACAGTCCGAGCGAGGACTTGGTCGCACTCACACCATTGTTGCCGCGCCCGCCCGAGGCGTTGGTCGACACTCAGCTCGCGGCCGCGCTGGCGGGGCTTGGCACCGGTCTTGGATACCAAAAGCTGGTCGCACTCGTGCTCGGCGTCGAACTGGAGAAGACCGAGACGCGCTCAGACTGGATGCAGCGTCCACTCAGCGACCGTCAATTCGCATATGCCGCCGACGACGTCGTGCATCTCGATGCCCTCGGCGACGCACTGCTCGAACGCCTCGACACGCTCGGACGCCGCAACTGGGTTACGCAAGAAGGCGATCGCACCTTGCGTGCCGCATTTACGCAAAACGCACCGGTCAACCTGCATCACGATTACCGCAGCGCGTGGAAGCTTGATGGCGACGCACAACGTCGGCTTGATGCCGTGTTGCGCTGGCGCGAGCAGACCGCGCGCGACTGCGATCGCCCGAAGCCGTGGCTGATCGACAACCAAGTCGCGCATGATCTCGCGGCAAAACCACCCACGCAGGCGGCCGACCTACAGCGCATGTTGCAGGCGCAACGTGCATTCCCGCGCGCGAAGATGGGTGACCTGCTCGATCTGCTGCGCGATCCACCACGGCATGACGATTTCATCCCGGCGCCGAAGCCGTTCTCGCGCGACGAGGAAACTGCACTTGATCGGCTCAAGGCCGGCATCGAAGCCGAAGCCGCCGCATTGGGGCTGGAGCCGTCGCTGCTGGCACCGCGCAAGGCGCAAGAAGCACGTCTGCGCGCCGGCAGTTGGCCCAGTGACCTGCCGGCATGGCGGCGCGAACGCCTCGACACAATCGCTCGAAACACGCTGGATGCCACGCCGGGTTGAATCAAAACCTCGCAGACCGCTAAGATGCGCGCCCCGCCCGGCCTGTCCGGGTGGCGTGTGGGGGGGTAGCTCAGTTGGTAGAGCGCGTCGTTCGCAATGACGAGGTCGTGGGTTCGATTCCCATCCTCTCCACCATTTCAGGGTTCACCGAAGCCCACCGAAGCACCTAACCCCGCGTAGCTGCGGGGTTTTTTGTGCCTTGAAGTAGTGTATTGGGGTTTAGTGAAAGCGGTCGACATGGTCCGGGTCAGGGGCATTCCTAGGGGCATGCTGGGATAGCCCGCCGATGCAGCGTTTTGCCGGCGCACCGGGCGTGCGCGACGCTGGCGCACTCGAAGCCGCGTTGTTCCGCCCGCAGACGGGCTATTACGAAGACATCGTGGGCGAAGCGGCTGCGCTAATGAAAAGCTTGGCGATCAGCGATCCGTTCGTGGATGGCAACAAACGAATCGCCTTTGAAGCTAGCGACATTTTCCTGCGTATCAACGGCTGACGCTTGCAGCGACGAGCGATGCAAATCCACGCCGAGATGATCCATATGTTCGAAACTGGGACGTTTGACATTGCCCACCTCGATCCATGGCTGGGCGGGTTCGCGGTTTAGAATACGAAACCGACACCCATTGCCCAGCCGTCGGCATCGCCATTGATCAGCGGACGACCGCTGGCGTCGGACCATTCGCGATTGACCTTGAGTATCCAGCTGTGATCGGGTTCGTAGCGCCAGCCGAGCACATGCTTGCGTTCACGCCCGACCAACAGGGTGGGACTGGTCAGGTCCTCGATGCTCACGTAGTTGAACTCGTAGATGAGGCTAAGCCGCGCATCGGGAAAATACTCACCGCTCCAGTTGCGAGAGAACCAGCGGTTGACGTCATAGCCGGCGCGCGCATAGCCGCCACGCATATTGGCGGCATCGGCCTCTGCATCAGCGCGCTCAGCGCGCATGTCTAGATACTCGCCGGCGAATTTCCAGCCTTCATGGCGCCAGTTGAAGTCCACGCCCCAGCCGCTCAGTTGGTGGTCACCGGCATTGTCGTAGGCGCCGGTATAGATGCCCAGCCCAACGCTGAGATCATCGCTGTTGCGCAAGGTCAAATGCCCGGCGAACGCCTTGTCATTGTTGTTGTCCTCGCCGAAACCTTGGCGTGCGCCACGCAAGCCGTTGAAACCGATCTGGTCGTCGAGTCCTGCAATCAGGTATGCCTCCCAGTCGAGTTGCCAATTTTGCTCGAACTCGCGGTGACCGACCAAGCCGAAGCCATTGTCGGTCCAGTCCGTTGGCGCGATCAGGCGCGACGACAATGGCCGATAGATCACATCGCGCAACGGCGCGTAGTGGTCGGCCTCGTTGTTGCCGAATGGCACCAAAATCACACCACCGCGCAAGGACAGGCTGTCGGTCAGCGCCATGTCGACATACGACTGTTCAACCAGCACCTCACCGCCACGCTCGGCACCAACCGACGCTGCGCGCTCGAACTCGATTTCGCTGAAGAAACTGATCTGCTCGTGCGGTTGGCCACTCAGCACCATTTCGAAAGACTCGGCGTCGATGAGCGAGTCCCGACCACTGCGTTTGCTGGCATTGACCGCGCCGTAGGCACTGATGGCAATGTCGCGCTGACGCGCGGCACCGGCGGCCAGCAGCGCCTGCCCTTGGGTCGTCACGTCGCCACGGATGGCTTCAAGGTCGTCGCCCAGCGCGTTGACCGTTTCGCTGACCGCCGCGAGCGACTCCGCAGCGGGCGCCGGCACCGCTCCCTGATTTCGTTCGATCAGGCCGCGGATCGCCGCTAGTTCAGCTTCCATACGATCCCAGCGCGCTTCCAGTAATTTGAGGCGCGTGTCGACGTCGGCTGGCTCGGCGGCGTGCAGCGGCGATGCCACGGAAACAGCCACCAGGGGCAGCAATGCGGCTGCTAGCGTGCTTCGCAACAGCAACTTGGGTTTCACAGGCTGACCTCCAAGAGAATCGGTTCGGTGCGAATATTTTCGCCGAGCAGGACCAGAGCATAGGATCCAAGCGGCACACCGCGCGCCACGTTCAATCTGAACTCAAGTGCGCCGTCGCCAGCGCGCTCAATGGCACCGACACGAAAGCGCGCATCGACCGCTCCACCCGAATAGATCGCGACTGCACTTACCCTAGTCAGACCCGCGCCTTCCAGTCGCATCGTCACCATGCGACCGGCGCGCAAGACCTTTGGATTGATGTGAACGACCCGCAACTGCAGCGGCTCCGCTGCCGCAGTTGCGGTGCGCTCGTCTAGCGGCACAGGCTGCTGTTCTGCGACTGTAGGCGGTGAGACGTTTGCCGTCATCGACGTTGAGGCCAGTTGCGGTTCGGGCCTTGTGGCGACCACCGGCAGCGCTACCGCGGCCGGCTCGGCACGGTCGCCGACAGGGTTCGACGAAGTCGTTGGGGCGGTGCGCAGTAATCGGTCAGATTCGTCCAGAGGCGGTGCCGTAGTCGCCGTAGTCGCCGTAGTTGGCGTTGTCGGCGCCGGCTGGCCCGCGCCCGGATTCGCATCCGTGCGGGCGGGCGCCGGTTCGTGCGGCAACTCTGTGGCAATCTCCATTGTTTCGACGGGCTGCACTGGAACTGGCGCTTGGCTTTCAACCGGCACAGCGGCGGCGGTTTCGGGCCTAGATATCGCCGCTTGAACCGCTGCTGCAGGCGGCGTTGGCGTGGGTGGCAGCGGCGCAGTCTGCGACAGCCACCAAGCACCAGCCGCGCTGACCATCAGCAATACAACCGCCCATACCCACAGGTTTCGCGACACTGGCACGGCGGTTACGATTGGCTTGCCGACTGGCGATGCCTGCGTCTGTGAGCGTATCGGCGTGATCGGATACGGCGCGGTGTCACGCAGTATCGGCACATCGCCGACATGCGCATCAGCAGGAATACGGGCGAGTTCGGCACTCAGGGCTAGAGCCAAGCCCTCCGCGCTGGTTGGTCGCGCTTCCGGCTGCTTGGACAGACACGCGTGGATCAGCGTCTCGAGTTCTACCGATACCCCAGTCACCCGCCGCGACAACGGCATCGGATCGAGTTGTACCACCCGCGCAACGGTGGCCTGCACAGTGTCGCCACGGAACGGATTGGCGCCGCATAACATCGTGTAATACAACAGACCGAGCGCGTAAATATCCGCGGCGGCGGTGTGTGTCGCACCCGACATCACCTCCGGGGCAACGAACTCAGGTGTGCCGACAAAATAGCCTGATGCGGTCAGCTGACCCGCACCGGATTGGGCAATGCCAAAGTCGAGCAACTTGCAGCGACCATCGTCGAGCACGCGTACGTTTTCAGGCTTGAGGTCACGATGCAACACGCCGACCTTGTGCGCAGCTGCGATCGCCAGCGCGATATCTTGCATCACCATCACTTGTTCGCGCAGGGTGTGTAGTCGCAACATCCACTGACTGAGATCCTCTCCGGACAGAAACTCCAGTACCAGGAACGGCGACTGCTGATCGACCCCGAACTCGAGCAGGGTGACGATGTTCGGATGGTTCAATCGGCCCATAGTCTGCGCTTCGCGCAGGAAGCGCTCGCTCGCCTGCGGGTCGCTGCCAAGCGTGACCAGCTTGATCGCCACCTCACGACCAATATCCGGATCCACTGCAAGATACACACGGCCCATGCCACCCGAGCCGAGCAGGCGCTTGACCGTGTACTTGCCGATCTGCGCTGGAACATCGCCCGAGCTCACGTCCTCTTTCTCATCATCATGAGTCCTGAAAGTAGCCACGCTAGCTTAGCGCTTGTATCCGCAGCGAAGGGCGAGGATTCCGGCACAGCAATCGTTTTAGGAGACTATTCGAGTAACAAAAACTGGTCGTGAAGGAAGCGAGAGCTGACGCCAAAATTAGCCGTCTGGCAGAAGGTTCCGTCCCTCGCGCAAATACTGAAAATTTGACCAACCGCAACACGCAGCTCGACAGTTCGATGCAAGAAGCGCGCGAAAAACATGATTCGACGATGAACGCGGCGGTCACCGGCCTGATCACGAGTGTGGTGTCAGCGACTTCGCAAATGTTGGCAGGACACTTGGACAATGGCTTTGCGCAATTCAAGACGAACGCTGATGCCCTGCAGCGGGATCTCCTCAATCTGAACTCTGCGGTCGCCAGCGACAAGACAACCAAGAACAGAAACGTCCAGAACATGATGCGGCTCCGAGCAAGGTGAGGTCGGCATCGTTACTGGTCATGGTCGCAGCCAATGGGACGACGACCGAATGATGGATTCACACCTTTTTAAGAAATTCGGCCTTGAGCAGCATCGGGCCGAGTTCGGTCTTGCAGTCGATCTCGTGGTCGCCGTCGACGATGCGGATGTTACGGATCTTCGTGCCCATTTTCAGCGGCGATGACGCGCCCTTCACCTTCAGATCCTTGATCAGCACGACGCTGTCGCCGTCGACCAGTGCGCTGCCATTGGCATCCCGTACGACGCGAACGCTGTCGGTTTCAGTGGCTGCGGCGGCCGCAGCAGGTGGCCACTCATGGCCGCAATCGGCGCAGATCAGCAGTTCACCATCGGGGTAAGTGTTGTCCATGGCGCACTTTGGGCAAGCGATGGGCTGGGTCATGGCATGAAACTCCGGAACGAAGGGAAGCAGGCTATCTTCGCGGCCGACGACGGCTCCTGCAATGCGTCATCACGGCAGTCGCATTCACCCGAACGCGCCAGTGCTTTCATCTTGCCACGTGATCACTCGGCGCCACGACGTAAGATCGGGGCTAGTTCGGCCCGCATGCAACGCAGGAAGCACGGATGCCACACGAGATGAGCCTGATTACCACGATCGCCGCCAGCCTCGCGCTGGCGACACTGTTTGGATTCAGTGCCGCCAAGCTACGCCTGCCGCCGATGCTGGGCTATTTGTTCGCGGGCTTTGTGCTCGGCCCAGCGACGCCAGGATTTGATGCTGATTTGGTGTTGGCGTCGCAGCTTGCCGAAATCGGCATCATGCTGATGATGTTTGGTGTCGGCCTGCACTTCTCGATTGAGGATCTGCTCGACGTCAAACGCGTCGCGATTCCCGGCGCATTGGTGCAAATCACGCTGTCGACCACACTCGGCGCGATCATCGGCCACCACTTCGGCTGGCCTTGGCTCACTGCCATCGTGTTCGGGCTTTCGTTGTCGGTGGCGAGCACCGTAGTGCTACTGCGGGCACTGGAATCTCGGCACCTGCTCGACACTCACACCGGACGCATCGCCATCGGCTGGCTGGTCGTCGAGGATGTCGTGATGGTGTTGGCATTAGTGCTACTGCCTCATCTCGGCGATCTGTTCGGCGACGGCGGCACGGCGATGCCGCGCGCGGCATTAGGGCCAGCACTGGCATTGACCTTGCTAAAACTGGTTGCCTTTGTTGCCTTGATGCTGGTGGTCGGAAAACGTCTGTTGCCGCGACTGTTGTGGATGGTCGGCGGTACCGGTTCGCGCGAACTGTTCACCCTGACCGTGATCGCGATTGCGCTGGGTGTTGCTTTCGGCGCGGCCAAGCTGTTCGATGTCAGCTTCGCACTTGGCGCATTTTTCGCCGGCATGATGATGCGCGAATCGGAACTCAGCCATCGCGCTGCCGAAGAATCGCTACCGCTACGCGATGCATTCGCGGTGCTGTTCTTCGTATCGGTCGGCATGCTGCTTGATCCGGCAACACTGGTGAACCAACCGCTACAAATCGCTGCGGTGGTCGCAATTATCTTGTTCGGCAAGATGCTGATCGCCACGATCACCGTGCGACTGCTCGGCTATCCGCTGAATACCGCGCTGACCATGGGCGCTGGTGACGCGCAGATCGGCGAATTCTCGTTCATCCTGTGCGCGCTGGCGATCAGCGAAGGCTTGATGCCCGAGTCGGCACGACAACTCGTGGTCGCTGGTGCCCTGCTCTCGATCGCGCTGAATCCACTGCTATTCAAAGCAATCGCACCGATTCAAGCATGGGTGCGATCGAATTCGCGCATCGCGCGATACATGGAACAAAGCGCCGATCCACTTGCGGAATTGCCGATGAGTACTGACCAACGCCTGCTGACGGATCAGGTCGTGATCGTCGGTTTCGGTCGCGTCGGTCGTCGGCTTGCGGAGCGACTGCGCGTCGAAGGTATTCCCTTCGTCGTCGCCGACCAGAATCGAGAACGCATCGAAGCGCTACGCGCTGCTGGCGTGCCAGCGGTAACAGGTGATGCGACCGATCCCGCGACGCTCATCCAGGCGCACGTCGCACGCGCAGCGATGATGGTCATCGCCCTCCCCGATAGTCTCGATGCCCGCAAGATGATCGACGTCGCAAAATTGCTCAACCCGAAGATCCAGTGTGTCGTGCGTACGCACAATGATGACGAAGCCGAACTCCTGCGCGCCGAGCGCGTCGGCGAAGTATTCATGGGTGAACAGGAACTGGCCCGTGCGATCGGGGAACACGTCGTGACGAAAATGCAGGCGCGCGCCGCAGCCACCATCGATGTCATTTGATGCACACGCAGATCGGCAAGCGTTTCCGGCGCGAACTTTCTGGTGCTCCGAGTCAAACCACCAACCACATCCGCGCCACGCAGCCGGTCGCGTCGTGGCGATTTTCCAATGTCAACCCGCCGCCATGTCCCTCAGCAATCTGCCGGGCAAGCACCAAACCGATACCACTGCCGTCCGGTTTGGTCGTGAAAAACGGCACGAATAAATTGTCGGTTGCCGCCAGCCCGGGTCCTTGATCGATGACCTCGATCACGAGCAAGTCACGCCCACCGTTAGCACCGCCCTGATCGATGCGCGCGACCAGTCGGATATCGCCAACGTGATGCATTGCCTCGGCCGCATTCTTGAGCAAATTGATCAACGCCTGCTCGATCTGGTCCGGGTCGATATCGACGATCGCAGCGTGCACATCAACAGCGTCACCGATGACACGAACAGCTTGCTGCAACGACACCACCCGCGTGAGCAGCGTGGCGATATCGGTGGCGCGTTTCGCCGGTGGCGGCAATCGCGCCAGCGTCGTGTAACCGAGCATAAACCGCGTCAGCGCCTCGGCCCGATCACCGATCAGATTTAGGCCAGTGGCCAAGTCATCACGCCAATCTTCGGGCAGCGGATCGCGCGCGGTCACCGCGCGCAAGGTGCCCGCCATCGACTTGATCGGCGCCAGAGAATTATTCAACTCGTGCCCGAGCACGCGGATCAGGCGCTGCCAGGCCTGGCGCTCTTCTTCGCGCAAGGCGCGACTGAGATCGCTGACAACGACGAGTTCGTGCGGCAAACCGCCTTCGCGAAAGGTCGAACGGCGGATATCAAAACGCCCTTCTCCTCCTGGAAAGCTGCGCCGCAAGGTACGCGCGCCTTCGACGGCGAGACAGTCGAGCAGTCCCAACGCCTCGGCCGTGCGGCCCTCAGCGTCACGCGGATGCAGACCAAGCAGGCGCGCGCCATTCGGATTGATCAACCGGAGCTGCTGATTGGCATCGAACGCGAACACCGCGATATCGATTTCAGAGACGACCTTGGACAGCAGTGCCATCGCCTCCTCGACACGAAGTCGTTGTTCGCGCAGCGTCTGCGACAGTGCGTTGACCTCCCAGATCACCTCGCCGACCGCGTCACCACGCCGCGCGCGCGAACCGCGCAGCGAATAGTCACCCTCGCGCAAGGCTTCGAGCAAGTTCGACAGTGTGTACAGCGGAAACACCACGCGTGCACGCAAGCGCGTCGCCAGTAGCAGCGACACCATCAATGCCGCCCCCATGAGCATCACCCAGTGTGTGCGCGCGCTGGCTACGAACACCATCGCCAGCGCTGCCAGCAGCATCGGCAACATCACCGCGAGCGCGGCGAGCAGAATCGTCACTTCATAGCTGAGCTGCGGCCGGCGCCGATGTTCACTGCGGATGCCGGGCATAAGGCGCATGCTCAGTCGCCACGCAATCCGTATTTTTCGAGACGCCGGTACAAGGCGCCACGACTCAGGCCAAGCAAGCCGGCGGCCTTGAGCACATTGCCACTGGTGCGATCCAGTGCGTTCCGAATCATCGCCTCCTCGGCCTGTTCGATGGTCTGGGCATCGGCTGATGCCGTCGCCGACGCACTGCTAGACAGTATTCCGATGGGTGGCAGGGCCGGATCAAGCGCGAAATCCTCGATCACCGTGCCCGTGGTCATCAACACTGCGCGCTCGACCAGATGCCCCAGTTCGCGGACATTGCCCGGCCAGTGGTAGCCCTCGAGCTGGCGCAGGGCCGAGGGCGCGACGCGCAACTCGGGCCGACCGTAGCGTTCGCCGAAACGTGCGAGGTAGTGCGCGGTCAGCGCAGCGATGTCCTCGCGGCGTTCACGCAACAGCGGCAGGCGGATCTCGACGGTGTTCAGGCGAAACAGCAAGTCCTTGCGGAAGCCACCCGAGTTCACCAGCGCGGCGAGATCGGCATTGGTCGCCGACACCACGCGCACGTCAACCTGCAGTGTGCGCGATGACCCGACACGTTCCAGCTCGCGGTCTTCCAATACGCGTAGTAATTTTGGCTGCTGCAACAGCGGAATATTACCGATCTCGTCGAGGAACAACGTGCCGCCATCGGCGACCTCAAAGCGGCCGACGCGATCGTTCTTGGCATCGGTGAAAGCACCTTTGACATGACCGAACATCTCCGCCTCGAACAAGTGCTCCGGTACGCCACCCATGTTGACCTTGATGAAGGGTCGATGGCAGCGTCGCGACGCTTCGTGCAGATGCTTCGCGACCACGCCCTT
>Ga0073899_10003754_pt1 | contig 13396 bp, 14 predicted proteins | sample KloWWTmetaKNB5Ph_FD_88975 | JGI IMG/M metagenome (GOLD analysis project Ga0073899, IMG submission 88975) | Active sludge microbial communities from Klosterneuburg, Austria, studying microevolution and ecology of nitrifiers - Klosterneuburg... | ecosystem: Engineered > WWTP > Aerobic digester >... | reverse complement strand
GTTGGCGGGCCGCGGCGCTGAGCCGGGGCGAGGGGGCGTACCAGAAGAGCGGCAGCGTTTCGCCGGAGACGCGCTCCATAAGGAAAAACGGCGCCCCGATCACCGAAGGATCCGGTTCGTACCAGAACACCGCGGGAACGGGTACCGGGGTGCATCCCAGGGCCCGCATCACGCGGTACTGCCGCTCGACATCGTACGGCGCGAGGATGCCGTCGGGGCGTTCGGGGCGAAGCACGAGGGGGACATCGAAAGTGAAACTGTCACAGGACACGCGCAGGTCGAGGCCTACTGTGTCGTTGCTGGCGCCTGCCGGCATGCCGCGGACGTTGGCAATTTCGATCCGATCGGCGCCGTGCAGCTGGCCAAGGAGGTAAGCAGCGAGCCGCTCGCGCCAGTCCATCAGGCCAACTCGGCGAGCGACCGCTCCAGCAGGTCCGCCAGGTGGTCCCACTCGTACCATGGCTGGCTGTCATTGAAGCGGAGCCAGCCGTGATAGATGACCCCAAGTTCGAACAGCCAGCGGGCGCGGAAATAGGCCATGCCGGTGACCGACCTGCCCGCCGCGACCCCATACGCCTGGACGAACGGTTGGGCTTCGGCCGGACCGAATGGCGCGCCCTTGAGATGTGAAAGCGAGACGAGCTGGCCGATATCGCTCCGTGGGTCCGAGATGCGAGCCTGTTCCCAATCCACAACGGCTACAACTTCTTCGCCCAGGAAGAGGTAGTTGAAGATGTTGATATCGCCCTGGCAGAGTGCCAGGCGTCCGCTATCCGGTGCGGTCGCACGCAGGCGTTCGAGCGCGGCGACGAGGAGCGGATGCTTTTCACAGCCGAAGGCGGGCATGCGCTTGGCGATGATGTCGAGTTCTCTCAAGATCCCGGCTCGCGGCGACTCCGGGACTCCGAGGAACCCCATTCCGTTCGATTGCCAATCGACGCGGTGTATCTCTACGACCGCCCTGGTGAAAGCTGAGAAGCTCGGAGACGCAGCAATCCCCATGTGGGGAGCATCGACCCACTCCAGGACGATGAACGGCGCGCCGAGGGCGGTTCCGCCGGGCTCGGAGGCGATCAAGCGAGGTACCGGCACTCCGGTGGCGGCAAGGGCCCTGATGACCCGGCCCTCACGCACGACATCGTAGGGTTCGAAGATCCCTCGTTCCCGCTGCATGCGGAGGCAAACCGCCGGGGCACTCCCCCCGAGGAGGTCCACCTTGCAGGTGATGTTCGAGGCGCCGCCATCGACGGGAGTAATCGAAAGCACCCGCGCATTGAGAACCCTTCGAGTCGGTTCAGCCAGGGTTCGAACTGCTCCGGCAACGGCGCCATCGGCGCATTCTCCGGGCGCGCCCGCGGAATGTCGAACGCACGCCACGACAGCAGGTGGCCGTACAATCCCCGTGTGGAGTACCCCGAAGCGCTCGACTTTCTGCTTTCCCTGAATGACATGGAACGCGGCTTCCAGGCCTCGGCCAACCCGACGATGAACCTCGAGTCGATGCGTTCGCTGCTCTCGCGGCTGAACGACCCGCACCGCGGCCGCCCGACGGTCCACGTCACGGGTTCGAAGGGCAAGGGCACAACGGCGTCGATGATTGCGGGAATCCTCGAACGCGCGGGCAACAAGACCGCCCTGTTCACCAGCCCGCACCTTCACTCGTTCACCGAGCGAATCGCGATAAACGGCGAGGCAATTTCGCCAGCGGAGTTTGCGGCCGGCATCGGCGCGATCAAGCCCGCGGTCGATGCCGAGCGTGAGAGCGTCCACGGCGATGTGAGCACGTTCGGTGTGCTCACCGCCCTCTTCTTCTGGCTCGTCCGGTCCCAGGTACCGCGGGTCGACTGGCAGGTGGTGGAAGTTGGCCTCGGCGGGAGCTTCGATGTCACGAACGTCATCGACCCTCCGGAAGTCGCTGTGATCACACCGATCTCGCTTGAACACACGGCGATCCTCGGAAATACCCCCCGGGAGATCGCCAGGGATAAGTCCGGGATCATCAAACCTGGTACGACGGTGGTGGTTGCGCCACAGCAGGACCCGGCCGTGCTCGAGGTCGTCGGCGAGCGGTGCGCGGAAGTCGGCGCCCAACTCCTGGATGTGGCGACGCTCTACCAGTACGAAGTCCTGGAGAAGTTCCCGTACGGACAGAGCTTCCGGCTGATTGGGCCGAATGGCGAGCGGAAGATGCGGACGCCGATGCTGGGCGGGCACATGCTCCAAAACGCGGCGACGGCGGTGGCCGCCGCGGAAGCGCTGCGCAGCCGTGGCTTCGCTTTATCCGAACAGGCGATCGTGGATGGGGTTGCGTTCACCCGGGTGCCAGGGCGCCTGGAAGTGATGGGACAGAAGCCGCTCATCGTGGCGGACGGGGCGCACAACGGAGAGAGCGCGGCCGCCCTGGCGGTGGCGCTGCGCGAGTACTTCGAGTGGAAACGTTGCTTCCTGGTGCTGGGATGCAACCGCGACAAAGACATCCGAGAGATCGGCATGAAGCTATCGAAGCTTGCGGAATTGATCATTTGCACCGGATTCGACAATCCGCGGGCGATGGACCCCTATCAGATGGTCCAGGAGGTTGGCTTCCTTGGGCCTGCGGCAGTTGCAGAAGACACCGTCGCAGCTGCGATCGATGCAGCGCTGTCGCACGCCAGGGCGGAAGATCTGATCTGCGTCACGGGATCGTTATATGTGGTAGCTGAGGCACGGGAGTACCTGCTCGGCGAAAGCGTCATCCGGCGGTAAGTTGACCTTCTCCGCAAGTACTCTCAGGATCCGGGGCTAACGGCGATCGAGCCACGACCGCCAGGAGGGAACTTTTTTTGAGCCAGTATTGGGATTCCTATCGGAAAAGGACGCTTAGCCGCAGGCGTGTACTCGCCGGCAGCTCCATTGCCGCCGCCGGCGTGGCCGGAATGGCCCTCGCGGGATGCGGCGACGACGATGACGACGACGGAGGATCGGGCAACAACGGCGGCCAGAACCTGACGCCGGTCATCCCGACTCAGACCACGGAACAGCCGGTCAAGGGCGGCACCGCACGAACACCCCGCACGAATCGGTCACCATCTGGGGTGCTGTCGGAAACACGCTCGTGCGTTTCAGCACGAAAAACCTGGGCAGCGTTGAGGGAGACCTCGCGACCGGACTCCCGGAAATCCCCGTAGACGGTCTGACGCTGACCTTCAAGATTCGCCCGGAAGCGAAGTGGCAGAACAAGGCCCCCGTGAACGGACGCGCTGTCACCGCCGAAGACGTGAAGATGAGCTTCGACCGCATCAAAGACCCGGCGACAGTTTCACCTCGCGCCGGGAACTTCGGCGCGATCGACTCGGTCACCGTGATCGATGCACAGACCGTGCAGTTCAAGCTGAAGACGCCACAGGCGGACCTGATGGCCGCCATGAGCGACCAGTACAACTTCATCATCCCGAAGGAAATCGCCTCGCGCGGGCCGGACGCCATCAAGACGGCGGCCGACGTGATCGGTTCGGGGCCGTACGAGCTCGTCGAGTTCGTCGCAGCCCAGAAGTCGGCGCTGAAGCGGCGGGCCGATGGTTACTGGCGCCAGAACACATCGTGGCTGGACGGAGCCGAGTACATCCACCAGACCGACCCGCAGCAGGCGCTCAACGCGCTGCGCGCCAACCAGACCGACGTCATCGGAACGACAGCGGACCTCGCCAAGACGATTGAAAACGACAAGAACTTCGTGATCACCAAGGCGCCGACGACGACGCGCGAGTGCCTCCTCATCAACCACGGCAAGGATCGCTATAAGGACCCGAGGGTGCGCCTGGCCTTGCAGCGGGCGATCAACCGGAAGCAGGTCTATGACACGGTGTTCGGCGGCGTTGGCTGGGTCGGTGGGCCGATGACACCGGCGGCGCCGGTCTGGGTGCTCCCGGATGCCGAACTGGCCAAGCTTCCCGGATTCGGGAAGCGTGAGGACGAGATCAAGGGAGCGAAGGCGCTCCTCGCAGCCGCAGGACTCGCCAACGGTTTCGAAGAGACGGTCATCACGGTGACGGCGTTCGACACGGAAAAGATCCACGACGTCGTGGTCTCGAACCTGAAGGACATCGGCGTCACGGTGAAGACCGAGAACGTCGGCACGGACTTCGCGGCCAACTTCCTTCCTCGGGAAGTGGGGCGCCAGTACGACCTCGCGACGACACTCTTCCTTTCCGGCGGGTATCCGGACGCGCAGTTGCTCCTGTACCACCACTCGGACACGAAGACGAAGGGCACCCGGAACTACGGCGACTACTCGCTCGCAGGGCTGGATGCCAAGCTCGAAAAGCAGTCCACGATCTACGACGAGAAGACCCGTCTCGCACTCGTCCAGGAGATCCAGCGCGACATCATCAACGCGCCAGGACCTATCTGGTTCGGTTCCCGGGGCGTCCTCACGGTGTGGGCCAGCAGGGTGAAGAACCCGGCTTCGTTCCCGTTTGCCGCGGGCTACTACGGGTCGGAGAACATCTGGCTCAAGGCCTAGCGTTCCACCGGAACAACCTGCGGGGAGTGTGAAGTTCACACTCCCCGCTGCCTTCCAACCCCTGGCGGGAGCAACGGCCATGTATCAATTCGTGCTGCGCCGCGCAGTCCTATCGATCCCGACGCTCATCATCGTCTCGTTCCTCATCTTTGGGATGATCCGCCTGAACCCGGATTCAGTCGTGGCTGCACGGCTGGGCGAGGGCTACACACCGGAGCAGGCGGAGCTGATCAAGGACGAATACGGCTTGAACAACCCGATCGCGACGGAATACGTCGCCTGGCTCGGGCGCGTCGTTCGGGGGGACTGGGGCGAGTCCGCGTACACGTCGAAGTCAGTGCTTTCCGAGATGGGCCCGAAGATCGGGGTCACGCTCGAACTCGCGTTCCTCGCCATCGTCTTCGCGGTGATCGTCGGTGTGCCGGTCGGCGTGTACTCCGCCATGCGGCAGGATCGGTGGCCCGACTATGTGCTTCGTTCGTTCGCCATCTTCGGTCTTTCGGTGCCGGGGTTCCTGATCGCGACGGTCGTCCTCGCCCTGCTCGCCAAGCAGTTCCAGTGGATCCCGCCGATCCGCTACCACGGACTGATCGACGATCCCCTCAAGAACCTGCAGCAGATGTGGATGCCGGCCGTCATCGTGTCGCTCGCCACCTCTGCCCAGGTGATGCGGTTCGCCAGGACGATGATGCTCGATGTCCTCCGCCAGGATTACATCCGGACGGCATGGTCCAAGGGCCTCCGCGAGCGCGCGATCATCACGCAGCACGCACTCAAGAACGCGATGCTCCCGGTGATTACGGTTATCGGGCTGACGCTGGCGACGCTCATCGGGGGCACCGTCACATTCGAGCAGATCTTCGGCATCCCCGGGCTCGGGCGGCATCTCATCCTGGCGGTGGCGCAGAAGGACTTCGCAGTCGTGCAGGGCGTGGCACTGTTCTTCTCGATCGCCGTCGTCACCGTCAACCTCATCGTGGACGTGAGCTACACCGTCCTCGACCCCCGCGCGAGGACTTAACCAATGGCAGAAGCAGCAGCAGGCCAGGTTTCCCTCGGCAGACCAGCAAGCAACTCCGCGCTCGTCCGCCTCGTTGGATTCTTCCGGACCCTCGCGAAGCGAAAGCCACTCGGGTTCGTCAGCTTCCTGATCCTCGTGTTCCTGTTCGTCGTCGCCCTCTTCCCGCAGCTGTTCGCGACACACGGACCGGCCGACACGGGCGTGGGCGAGCGGCTCCAGAACTACTGCCTCGGGCCGAAGGACACCTTCCTCTGCCCGACGAAGGTCGAGACGAGCCAGATCACCGGGAACCGGACGGTCGAAGGGTCGCTGTCCTCCCCGTTTGGGACGGACCAGCTGCAGCGGGACGTCTACAGCCGTCTTGTCTACGGGGCTCGCTGGGCGATCTACATCGGCCTTATCGCTGTCGCGATCAGCTCATCCATCTCGCTTCTAATCGGCGTCACCTGCGGCTACTTTGGTGGCAAATATGACGCCGTGGTCCAGCGATTCGTGGACGCGATCATGGCCCTGCCGGCCCTCGTCGTCCTCCTCGCGCTCCCGCAGATGATCGGGAGGTGGGACCTGGACGGCCCGCTCCCCCTGGATGACTCCCAAATCACGTTCTTCAAGCTCGCTTTGGTCCTCGGGTTCCTCGGGGGCGCAGGCGGTTCCCGGGTCATTCGCTCGTCTGTTCTCGGCGTCCGGGCGGCCCAGTACCTGGAAGCCGCGCGTGTCATCGGCTGCACCGACCGGCGGATCATGCTGCGGCATGTGATCCCCAACATATTCGGCCCACTGATCGTCCAGGCGACGATCGGGCTCGGCGGCATCATCCTCGCCGAGGCGGCGCTCAGCTTCCTCGGCTTCGGCGTCGTCGACCCGAACAAGCCGACCTGGGGCCAGATGCTGAACCTGGGCAACCTGATCTCCTCGGTGCACGTCCAGTCGGTCGTCTGGCCGGGTGTCTGCATCGCCCTCGCGGTGTTCAGCTTCAACATGCTGGGCGACGCACTGCGCGACCTGCTGGACCCACGGCTGCGGGGAGCGGGGGGCGGCTTCGGGTAGACGCCAACTCCGGCGCATTCCACGCTTATCCGATGCGCTTCCTCCGAACGCTTGACGATGGCCGTTTCGCCGTGGCGCTGGAGATCCTGCCTCCCCAGAAGGCCCTCCCCAGGGTGTTGCTGCGCCGCGCGCGGCTGCTTGGCGGCGCTCCGCAGGCGATCAATGTCATCCAGCGCCCCGGAAGGCAATCGAGCCTGGATGCCTCGATCGCGCTCCATCAGGCAGGCATCGAACCCGCGTGGCACCTGGTGACGCGGGGACGCTCCCGCGCCGAGATAGAGAGTGACCTCGAAGCGGCAGCCACGGCGGGGATCGACCAGGTCCTCTGCATCCTCGGAGACCATGCCGGGACGGCGGGGCCTGACGGCCCCACGATCCGGGAGGCCATCGCGATGACGAGGGCCTGCATTCCGGGCGCGTTCATCGGCGCCACCCTGAACCAGTACGGGAGGGACCCGGAGGCGGTCATCCGGAACCTGGTGCCCAAGCTGCAGGCCGGGGCGAGCTACATCCAGACGCAGCCTGTTTTCGAACTTTCGGCGCTGGAGGGGTACGCGGCCGCCATCGCCCGGGAAGCGCCGGAAACCCGCATCATCGCCATGGCTATGCCGCTCCTTTCCGAAGAAGCTGCGGAGCGAATCGAGGAACGGCTGGGGGTGCGCCTCCCGGACGCACTGCGCGAGCTGCTTGCGACAGGTGGTGACGCCCTGGCCTGGGACGCTTTCCGTGCGACACTCGAACAGCTTGTCGCCGCGCCGTTCGTCGCTGGAGTGGCGATCATGACCTTCGAGGGGGACGCACCGCCCGAAGCGGGGGAGCGCATCCTCGCCGCACTACGCTCCGCAGGCGCTATCGACTAGAGTTCGCCGAAATGCAGATCCGCGTCGCTACGTTCAACATCCGCAACACCACCGACCGCTACGGCGAGCGCCAGCCGCTCCTTGGCGCGGCCTTCGCAGAACTGGAAGCGGATGTCATCGGGCTCCAGGAGGTCATCTTCAGCGAACCTCGCCAGGATGACTTCCTTGCCGGCCAGCTACCGGAGCGGCACTACCGGAGCCTCATCGCCAGGCACGAACGTCACCCGGACTTCGGCAACGCGATCCTCGTGGCGCGGGGGGACATCCAGGTGCACGAAGAGCTGCGCCTCAGTACTGGCCGATCCGTCCAAAGAGTCCTCCTCGTGAGCGAGGGACGGACGGTCTGGTTCGCCAACACACACCTGCATCACAAACCAGGAGAACCGGAGGTCCGCGTCGAGCAGGCGACGGCGATCGTGAACTGGATGGCGGAAGCGCCGGCGGCGGATGCGGTGTTCATCGTCGGAGACTTCAACACGCCGCCAACCGAACCTGCCTACACCGTGATGAGGGCCGCCGGCTATCGTTCGGCCTCGTTCGAGGCGAACGGGAGCGAGCCGCCGGTGACATGGCCCAGCGGGATCCAGGCGCCGACGATGGATACCGATGGCGACCCGAACTGCCTGGACTACATCTGGTATTCGGGGCGCGTCCGAATCTCCTCTGCGCGGATCGGGGCAAACGTACACCCACCGGGCGACCCGACCATTTACCCCAGCGACCACTTCGCCATCGTTGCCGAGGCTGAGGTGTACTAGCCGCGCACTCAAGGCTTTACGGTGTTCTCCCGATGATCGTCGCACATGCAACAGACAGGCTGCCCTTGCTGCGGCCGCGCACTGCCCGCCGATTGGGAACTGGACATCCGGCCCGTGCGCCTCTACCGGGAATGGCGCCCCGACCCGCACCGCACGGGATCAGTTGTGCCGCTCTGCGAAAGTTGTGCCGAGTGGCTCGGCGGGCTCGCGGCGGCCGCGCGGGCGCCGGATGGGACGCATCGCGTGCTGGGTGGGCCGAGCGCCGGCAACCGCAAGCTTGTCTTCGAAGACCAGTGCCAGGTCTGCTGTGAGATGCCCGCGGGCAAGGCGGCCCGTATGGCCTGGGTCTCGCCCACCGGGCGCCGGCTGGAACTGTTTGCCTGTACCGGCTGTGAAGCCTGGCTGACGGCCCTCGCGAGCGATGGGCGGACGGTTCGCGGCAGCGGCGACCGGGAGGTGGACGGACCGTACGGCAACTGGCCACATCCCAACCTGCGCGGACTCAAGGTCCACCTGGATGTGGAAGACCACGCTTCGCGCTCGCTGATGGCGGAGACCTGCCGCGCCATGGGGATGGAGCTTACGTCCGAGCCGGCCGACATCCTGATCACGCAGGCGACAGCCGCCGGCCACGCCGCCCGAAAGGTTCGAGAGCGGCGCGGACTCGACATCGCCGCGATCGTCGTGGCCGGTCTTCGAGCGAAACGCGACCTGGCGCAGGCCCTCGAAGCGGGCGCTCGCTGCTGGGCCACCATCCCAGTCACCCCCCAACAGCTGACGGCCGTGCTCGCGCGCGCATCCCGGGGCGAAGTGGGCTCGTGGGACGCGGAGACGTGCCTTCCCGTCCTGCATACGAGCAAGCTGGACCGGCCCGTCGTCCAGTGCGACCCGCTCCCTGGCACGGACCTTTTCGAACTCGGCTGGTTGCTGAAACGCTTCTCCCGCGGCTACGACGAAGTCGGCTGGCATGACGGCGTCATCCTCATCGTGCCGAGAGCCCCATCGGACCAGCTAACCGGTGTAGCGTCCCGCCTCAGCGTCCTGGTTGACGGGCGCTGCACCTTCGCGGTGGTCAACCCGCGAGACGTCCGGCCCCCTGCCCGATTCGAGGCGGCGGGCTAGTGATCAGGGCGTAAATGGGGGAGATTCCCTAGTGCCTCTGGCCCTCGCCAAGTGGATGCTTGGAGGCGAGGTACGGTCATGTACGCTATCCGCGTAGGCGCAGGTGGTGAGGTGTTGGAGGCGGTTTTCTCCGCGGATGTGCCCGCCGCAGAGGCCCTTCGTGCCCTCTCCCAGGCGTCCGTGCTCGCTGAAGCGGGCGGGATCGCGCACGCGTTCTGCGATGTGCGTGAAGTCGACGGCGGACTCACCCACGGCAGCCTCCAGGTGATCGCCGCGAGCTTCCATGGGCGATCAGCCCCAGACCAGCGCGTCGCGGTGGTTTGCAACCAACGCCAGTTGCCGCTCGCTCGGCACTTCGCCCGCCTGGCACAGGCCGGCGAGGAGTTCGGTGTGTTTACACGCGACGCCGATGCCCGCGCCTGGCTCGAGTCCGTCCGCGCGACGTCCCTCGCCGAGACCGCCCTCCGCCACATGAAAGCCATCATGAGTGCCGCCGACCCCGTACCAGCAGTGTCTGTGGGTCACCGAAACTCAGCCTGAGAATCAGGCCGAAGGCGGGATCACCGTGGCGGTGCCGTCGATCACGAGCTTGCCGTCCTGGTTCGTCACGGTTGTCCGGAACTTCAGCCACTTTCGCGGTTCGAGCTTCTCGGTGCACTCGACTTTCGCCGTCACCGTGTCGCCGAAGAAGACCGGGGCGCGGAACGAGAGCTCCTGGGCCGCGTAGATAGAACCCGGACCCGGGAGTTGCATGCCAACCACGGTAGAGATGAACGAGCCGGTGAGCATGCCGTGGGCGACCCGCTGCCTGAACATGCCATTCGCGGCCGAAACGGCGTCGATATGGGCAGGATTCAGGTCCCCGGTGATGCCGGCGAACAGGTACACATCGCTCTCGCTGATGGTCTTCGTAAACGTGGCGGAATCGCCAATCTGGATTTCGTCGTAGGTAGCCATGCCCGAAGCATGGCGCAGCGCTCGGGTTGAGGAAAGCCGTCCTCAGGGAGTCGGCAGGAAGAGCTGGTATTTGCCCGGCACCTGGTTCCCTCCGAGCAGCGGGCCTTCGACGACCAGCGTTATCGGCCCCGTCGTCTCGCCGATGCTGTTCTTGATGGCGACGACGAGGCTGAGCGTGCGCCCCTGTCCGGATGACACGACGACTTCCGCACGGCCGCCCAGCGTGGCGAGGGGAACGAACGACTGACCCGCCATGGCCACGGTCGCGTGACGGAGATTGACCTGGCCGAACTGCTTCGAAGCATTCGCCAGCCAGAGGTCAATGAGCACGATGTGCGTTTGGCCCTGGTCTTCCGCTTTCAGGATCGACGATGCGAGGCCGTAGGCTTCCTGGCCGCCGGTCGCCATCAGAATGCAACGGAAGTAATCGATCGGATAGACCGCCACTTTCGTCGCCTTAATCGATAAGCCCGAAATCGCCTGTTCGACGGCCAGGGCCGAAGTCGACTCCTTCAACGCTCCGCACTGCGTGGGCTGGCGCTGAAGCGCGGGATCGACAGTCGACGAAGGAGCGACCTGAGGCGTCGACCGAGCACCGGCAACGTCCGAGGTCGCGGTGGTGGATGCTGACTGTCCGGCGGTCCCTGCGGGCGTTGCTGCAGCTTTGGTCGCCGCCGCAGTGGGGGTCGCCGAAGGCAGCGCCGGCACGGTGGCGCTGGACCGTTCGATGGGGATGGCCGAGACGTCTCTCGCCTGGCCGCTCGTCCGCGGCTGAACGCCGAATGCGAGGGCGAGCATGCCGACGACGATGGCGGCAGGGAGGGCATACTGCGGCTTCTTCAGCCGTTGGAGCAGCTGGTTCGATTCCGACACGGGAGGCTGCCGGCGGGGCTCACCTTGCACGCCTCAACCCTATCGCCCAGTCCCCTGATCTCACGATCCGGAGATCCCTTATTCACGCCCGTTCGTATTCTGATTCGAGGGGAACTTCGAGGGGGGTGGGCGGATTGCGCCACGGCCGGCGCACCTCGATGCCGGCCGGGCCCCGTCCACGCGGAAGGCGCCGGGTGAGCGACCCGGCCCTTTCTGTTATCGGAACTATTCACTACGCACCAAAAGTTAGCGACACGTACACTGTACTCCGTGGCCAACTTCAACCCGTTCCGCCCGGCCTACCTGGCAGACCCCTACCCCATCCTCGAAGCGCTCCGGGCCAAAGAGCCGGTTCATTGGAACGCCCCTATCGACGCATGGATCGTGACGAGCTATGCCGACTGCCTGCGCATCCTCCAGGACGACGACAACTTCTCCTCGGACCCAACAGCGGTCCCCAGCGCGTTCGGCGGTGAGGTGGCGCGGAAGCGGGACGAAGCGCCGCTCGGTCACACCACCATCATGGGCAACTCCGACCCACCGGAGCACACGCGGTTGCGGGCCGTGGTGAACCGCGGCTTCACGCCGCGCGCGATCGAGGCTGCCCGTGCCCACATCGAAGCCTCGGTCGATGCGATCCTCGAAGAAGTCCCGATGGACCGGCCCTTCGAAGTGATGTCGGAGATGGCGCAGCCCCTCGCGGTGAGCACCATCCTCCAACACATCGGCGTCCCTCGCGCGGACTTCGGACAGTTCCGGGCCTGGTCGCTCGCCCTCATGCGGGCGCGGGCCGAAGGCGCCTCCACTCCAGGTGTCGTGGAAGCGGCGGGACAGGCCCAGGCCGAGATGTTCGACTACCTCGCCTCCCTGGCCGAGAGCCGCGAGGCATCTCCGGATGAGTCGCCTGCTGACGTCCTCTCAGTCCTCCTCGGCGCCTGCGATGACGAGACGATCCGGCCAGAAGAGATGCTCACGATGCTCATCCACATCTCGCTGGCCGGAAACGGACCGACGGCGATGGCACTGGGGAACGCGATAGTCGCCCTGGCCCGCCACCCTGTGGCGCGGCTCGAGTTGGCCGGCAACCCTGGACTCCGGCCCCAGGCGGTGGAAGAGTTGCTCCGCTTCGACAGTCCCACCCACCTGGTCGCCCGGTTCGCACGGCAGGATGTGAAAGTAGGCTCCCGCACCATCCGGGCCGGCCAACAGGTCCAGGTGATGACCGGGGCAGCGAACCGGGATCCCGCGCGCTTCGCCGAACCGCATACCCTGGACTTCGACCGGGTCGACAATCGCCACCTCTCATTCGGGTACGGCATCCACTTCTGTCTTGGCGCTCCGCTTGCCCGTCTCGAACTGCAGATCGCCCTCGGCCGATTCCTTGAGCGGTTCGGCGAGTACGAAGTCGTCGCCGCCGAACACGTCCCGAACTTCCAACTCCGCGGTCTCGCAGCACTGGTGGTCAAGCCGGGCCTGGCACTCTAGCCTCGTCTTGGAGTTCGGTCTCCTCGCCTGGCACCGGGTTGGCGGAAACGGGCGGGCCCCGGGCCGCCTGGGCCAAAAGCAGTGTGGTACGATCGGGATATGCAAGTGCGGATCCCCGATGACCTGGCTTCAGACATCCAGGAGTGCGTGGAGCGTGGCTCATTCGCCAGTGCCCAGGAGTTTGTCGACGTGGCAGTACGGCGGCTTGCTGAAGATGAGCGCGAGTACTGGAACGGCATCCAGAAGAAGATTGAAGCCGGAATCGCGTCGCTCGATGCCCGAGGAGGGACCCCGTGGACTCCCGACCTCGCGGCGCGCGTCATCAGCGATGCACGCCAGGAGTGGTCAGCGCGGGAAGTCACATCCGGTTAGATGCATGTCCTCTTTAGCGACGAGTCGCTGCAGGACCTGAGAGACATCTGGAACTTCGTCCGGGAATCGTCGGAGGTCTCCGCCGACAACCTCGTCGTGGAACTGATTGAGCGAGCCCACACTCTTCGCGAGATGCCGTTGCGTCACCCGGAGATCGCGGAACTGAAAGGCTCAGGAGTCCGCCGACTCAACGTTCGGACGTGGTCAATCCTCTACCGCGTTCGGGCCGACTACATCGACATCGTCCGCGTCGTTCATGGTGGACGGGACCAGCCAACGCTTAGTCCTGGCGAAGACTAAGCGCCGCGTTTCCAGCGCCGCACGACGCCGCCGGTCTCGAGCGCCGCGATTTCGTCGCCCGTGAATCCTAACTCTCCAAGGAACTCCTCCGTGTGCTGGC
>Ga0073899_10003753_pt1 | contig 13400 bp, 16 predicted proteins | sample KloWWTmetaKNB5Ph_FD_88975 | JGI IMG/M metagenome (GOLD analysis project Ga0073899, IMG submission 88975) | Active sludge microbial communities from Klosterneuburg, Austria, studying microevolution and ecology of nitrifiers - Klosterneuburg... | ecosystem: Engineered > WWTP > Aerobic digester >... | reverse complement strand
CTTCTTGTTCGGGATGCCGAGCATCTCCAGCTCGATCGGCGTGGTGATGCGCGCCTCGACCTCCTCCGGCGTCATGCCGGGGGCCTTCATGATGATCTTGACCTGGGTCGACGAGACGTCGGGGTAGGCGTCGATCGGCAGGCGGTTGAAGGCAATCGCGCCGGCGCCGATCAGCGCCAGGGCGGCGATGATGACGAGCAGCCTCTGCGTCAGGCAGAACTCGACCAGCCGCTCCAGCATCACTCGCCCCCGATGCCCATCAGCGCCGCCTTCAGCGCCGACACGCCGCGCACGGCGATGCGCTCATCGCCCTTCAGCTCGCCGCGGACGGTGCTCGACTGCGCGCCCTCGGCGACCAGCGTGACCGGCACGGCGCGAAAGCCCTGCGCCGTCTGCACGAAAATCAGCACGCGGCCCTGCAGCCGCGCCAGGGCATGGCTGGACACGCTCCACAACCCGTTACTGCCGCCGTTGCGAGCGGCGCTGACGACGGTGGCCTCGACGTACTGGCCCGGATGCAGGCGCTGCGCACCGCGGACGATTTCGGCGCGCACCAGCACCGTCTGGCTGCCGCCGACGCCGTGACCGACCGTCAGCACCTTCCCCTCCGCCTGCTGGATGGGCAGCGTCACCCGGTCGCCTTCCGTCACCGTGTCCCGGCGGGCGATCGGCAACTGGATATCCAGCCAGAGCGGATCGAGTTTCGCCACCTTGAAGATCGGCGCGGCCGCTTCCAGGCGCTGGCCGGGATTGGCCATCTGCTCCAGCACCACACCCTCCACCGGCGAAGCGATGTCTATGGCGCTGCCCAGCCCGCTGCCCGACTGCAGGCGGGCGACGGCCGCCTCGCTCATGCCGGCCAGGCGCAACACCTGGCGACGCTCGGTGTAGGCGGCGGCCAGCTCGGCATGCTGGCTGCGGGTGGCGCGATAGCGGCTCTCGGCGATGATGCCTTCCTCGAACAGCTTCCCGTCGCGCGCCAGACTGTCCTTCGACAACCGCAACTGGCTGGCGGCCTGCAGGTAGGCGCGCTGCATCTCGACGACGGCCGGCCCCTGCAGGCGCGCCAGCACCTGTCCTTTCTTGACGTGTTCGCCGGCGGTGGCCAGCATCCGTTCCACCAGCACGGGGATCGGCGCGCTCAGCACGTGCAACTGGTTGTTCGGCACGACCACCTGCGCCGGCAGACCGGGCAGCTCGCCGGCGCGCTGCGACGCGAGCGGCGCCGTCTCGATGCCGAGGGATTTCAATTGCGCGGCCGACACCGGCACTTCCTCGGCCGCGCGCAGGGGCGCTGAGACAAGGGTAGCCAGCAATGCGAACAGAACGAGTCTTGTGCGATGAGGTTCCATGGAGTGCAAGCGTAAAACAAACGGGAGAGTACCGCCACGAATATCGTGGGGCATTCTCCCGCCGGCGACTTAACGGAAGCTTAAGGGACGCGCCAGGCTATCTCTTTGCCGGTCCGCCGCGCCCGACCTTGATCTGGTAAATGCCGTGGCAGGCGTTGCACTTCTGCAGCAGGTCATTCATCTGCGTCAGCGTGTGCCTGGGGTCGGCGAGGGATTCCGCGTCGAGGGCCATCAGGTCGAAGATGGTATGCACGTTGCCGGCGAGCACCTTGAATTCCTCCGGCAGCTTGGCCACCGTCTTCGGCGGGATCTCGTTGGCGGCGCCGCTGCCCATGGTGCGGGCGGCGCGGGCGATCTCCTTCATGTCCTCGCGCGTGAGGGCGTCCGTGATGGTCTGCAAGACGGCGAGGAAATTGCGCATCTCCTCGAGGACGATGTGGCGCTCCTCGTCGAGCAGGACCAGCGGCGCGCGCTGGTCGGCCGGCCTGGCCGGCCCGGCGGCCGGCGCGGTGCCGGCGATGAGCAGCGCGCCAAGCGCGACGGCGGTAAATTGCTTGAATTTTGGTTTCATGGCTGAAGTGGTCGAATGTTGGAAATCAGGCGATCGTCGCCTCGGCACGGGCCTTCTCGCCCTTGTTGTCCTCCCAGGTCACCACCAGCTTGTCGCCGGCCTTGGCATCCTTGACGCGGAAGCCGAACACCGGGTTCTTGGAAATCGCCGGGCCGCACTGCATGTCCAGCACCGGCTTGTCGTTCAGCGTGGCCAGGACGTGCTGGATGAAATGGGCCGGAAAGACCTGGCCGCTGCGCGGGTCCTTGCGCTGGCCGGTCTCCATCGGATGGATCATCAGCACGAATATCTGAGCGGCTCCGTCCACCATCTTGGTACGGATTTTCATGGGTTCTGCCATTTTCGGTTCCCTGGTTTGTCTCAGCCGCCGCAGCCGCCGATCGTCACTTTGATTTCCCGGCTGGCGATGTAGTGTTTGCCGCCGGCCTTGACCACCACCTTGACGACGGAGGTCTGGCCCATTTTGAAGCGGGTGTTGAGGTAACCCTCCGTGCCGTTGGCGAGCACGGCATGCGCCATCAGCGGGAAGGGGTTCTTCTCCGCCAGCAGGGCGATGGATTCCGCGCCGGCGATGCGGCAGCTCACCTCGATCGGGATCACCGCGCCGTTCTCGGCGATTTCCGGCGCCTTGATGAGGATGTCGGCATTCTCCGCCGCGCCGTCCGCACCGATGAGCTTCAGGGCGTCGGCGAGACTCTTCGATTCGAATGCGGCCTTGTTCCAGTCCGCCGCGTGGGCCAGGGTCGGCCGCAGCATGCCCGCTGCGAGGGCGCAGGCAAGCACGCCGCCGGCGCCGCCGCCTTTCAATATCAACCTGCGTAAGTGATTCACTCTTGCTTGCTCCATAAAAATCCCCGGCTAACGTGCCGAGGGAACCGAAACGGGATAGCCGTTGGACAGCACGGTCACGAAGACTTCGAGGTCGGCGTAGGCCGGATCGCCCGGCTTTGCTCCCTGCGTGCGCATCTGGCCGTGGCAGCGGGCGAAGCGCTCCTGAATCGATTCCAGGGCGCCGACCGGAGTGCGGTAGGTCGGGTAGTGCGCAGCGTCGCCGAACGGCGTCGTCGGCGTCTCGCCGCGCAGCTTGTGGCCCATGATGCTGCCCGGCACGTGGCAGGAAGCGCAGGCGAAGTTGAGCTGGCCGGTCTTGCGGTAGAAGAGTTCTTCGCCGCGCCGATAGGCCTCCATCACTTTCGCTTCCGCGAGGTCGACCTTGATCGGCTTGCCGGCGCTCTGCGACTTGAAATACACCGAGATCCTGTTGCTGGCGGGCGAGCCCTGGCGGATTTCCTCGTTCAGCACGCTTTTCGCGCACTGCTCGATGCGGCCCTCGACCGTGACGATGCGGCCGAGCGCGGCATCGAACTTCGGATAGGCCGCCGCCTTGCCCTTGAGCTCGGGCGAGCCTTCGCCGAGGCAGGCGAGAAAGGCCGGATCGCGCGCGGCGAGCTTCTTCACCAGGGCCTGGCCTTCGTCCACGGCGAGGTGGCCCGGATGCAGCTCGATGCGATCGAGGTCCATGTGCTTCCAGTTCAACTTCCACTGCTCGGCCGGCTTGTCGGCCAGCCCGGCGTTGCGCTCGAGCGCCGCCTCGTCGCGCCAGTATCGGATGGTGTCGCTGAAGCCGACATCGCCCTCGACGCCCCTGGCCGGATCGATTTTCGCGTCGGCATGGCGTTCGCGGTAGACCTCGTCAGCGAGGACGCTGCTGACCACGACCAGGCAAAGCATGAGCGCCGAAAGCAGCGTGATGTACTTTCGATCGGACATCGCCAATCTCCTATTTCGACGACAGCAGGAAGGCGACGACATCGCGCAGCTCCTGGTCGGTGAGGATGTCGTTGGTGCCAATGGGCGGCATCAGCGTCTCCGGGTTGATCGTGCGCATGTCGTAGACCATCGCGTAGGCCTCGGCCTCGCTGCGGCCGCTGCTGCCGAAATGGCTGAGGTCCGGGCCGCGCGAGCCGGGCTGGCTGCCGCCCGGCATGACGTGGCAGGCCAGGCAGTTGCCGCGGTTGCGCGCAAAGGCGATCTGTTTGCCCTTCTCGGCGTTGCCGTTGAGCGGACCCTCCAGCGTCTTCTTCAGCGGCTTGCGTGTCGCCGCCTTGCCGCAGGGCAGGCTGTAGCTCAGGCAGGGGAAGGCCGAGTAGTCGGCCGGCGCCTGGGCGCCGGCCGACCCGGCAAAAGTCAGTCCCTGCAGGACGGCGGCAATCGGAACAAGTCGCTTCATGCCTGGTCCGCTCAGAACTGGTGGGTAACCTGCAGGCCGAAGCGCGCGTCGACGGCATCGGTGACGATGTTGGCGTTGTTGGTCGCGCGCGCCCGGAAGGCGGCGTTCGGTCCGACCGTCACCGGATTCGGCGCCTGGGCGTCGCGCGGCTCGACGTTGAAGGTAATGCGCGTCGCCGGCGAGTAGTTGTAGTTCACCGCGAAGGTGAGCTGCTTGATGATGCGCTCGTCGGCGTCGTTCCAGAGGGCGGTGCCGATGGTCTTGTGCAGCACGTCATGGCGGGCGTAGCGGATGCCGAAGTCCCACTTGTCGTTCATGTACCAGCCGTAGTCGAAGACCATGCCGCGCGCCTTGTTGCCCTTCTCCGCGCCGATCTGGATCTGGCCGCCGAACCTTTCGTCCACCACGTTGCCGGTCGGCGTGTAGAAGATCATGCCATTGGCGTACATCAAATCGACGCCGAGGCGGTGCTTGCCGCGCCCTTCGCCGAAGAGCTCGCCGAGCGCCTTGACGCCGAAGCCGTGGCGGGTGAAGTCGAAGTCGCGGCTGTGGTCGCCGGCGGCGTTGATCTCGAAGTTGCGCGTGCCGCGCTGGTGATAGACGTAGCCCTTGACGCCGTGCTTGGCCGGCCCCTTGCCGCCGGGCAGGTCGTACTCGGTGGAGAGGTAGAGGTTGAGGTCCTTCTCGCTGTTGTAGTCGCGGACGCTGTGGATGTCGCTGCCGTTGCCGATCATGGCGGCATAGGTGTGGGTCCACTTGCCGACCTTGAAGGCGTCGAAGAACTGGATGCCCCAGTCGCGGCCGGCGTCGGCGCCCCAGCCGCTGTAGGAGGCCGAAGCGTTGCTGTAGCCCTGGCCAGGGATGAAATTGGTGCCCTTGGTGTTGGTGCGCACGAACTTCTCGGTCTGCACGCGGGCGATGAAGTCGCTCGGCCAGATGTAGGGCGTGGCGCCGACCCCCTGATAGAGCTCCTCCGGGCCGGGTTTCCGCATCAGGCCGGCGCGCACGCGCACGCCGGGAATGTAGCTGAAGGTCAGGGTGGCGTCGGTCAGGCTGACGAGATGGTCGCGCGAGGTGTCGAGCGGCTCGTAGTTGGCGGCGTTCTGGCCGAAGTTCGCCATCAGGAAGTAGTTGATCTTGCCCGGAATGAGATTGCCGCGCAGGCCGACGGCCAGATTGTCGAGGTTGAAGTCGGCCTTCTGGTCGCGCAGTTCCGGACCGGTGCGGCACATGGCGTTGTAGGAGCCGTTGAGCAGGCCATGGGCGGTGGTTGCGCTGCCGGTGCCCGGGTTCACCAGCCCCTGCAGCTTGTCGCAACCGTAGTAGTTGGTGTACGAGATCTGGCCGATGCCGAAGAACTTGTGCGTGGTGGTCGGCGGCTCCATCGCTTGCAGCATCACCCAGTCGGCGCCCAGCGCCGGACCCGAAAACGCCAGCGCGGCCAGCGCGCCCGCCAGCGTCTGTTTCTGTCTGTTTTCCATTCTTCTCCTCCTCCCCGATTCGTTATTTATGAGCAGCAGCTTTCGTCCTTGACGCCAGCCTTCTTCAGGAAGAAGGCGAGCGGACAGAACTGCGTGATGCCGCTTTGCGCCAGATTGATCCCGACGAAGGCCGACAGGGCGACCCAGTAGGGATGGACGTAATGCGCCAATGCCAGACCCAGCAGCACCATCAGGCCGGCGACAAGATGCACGATGCGATTGACAGTCATGTTTTCTCTCCGAATGTTTGCGTTGATGGGCGTCACTTCAACCGCGGCGAGGTGCCGGGTTGGCCGCGGAAATGCGCGTGGCAGGCGACGCAGCCGGTGCTCATGGCGCCGAACTGCTGGGCCGCCGTGCCCATGTCGCCTTTCTCGGCCGCCGCCGCCAGGCGATGGGCGCTGCCCTCGACGGTGTCTTCCATCGCCGGCAGCACGCCGAGGTCCTTGCCGTTGATCATCTCCAGCGGCAGATAGGGCAGCAGGCCGCCGCGCGGCAGGCGGTGGTTGGCGATGCGGCGCGCCGCGTCGGCGGCCAGCTCGCCGTTGTCGGTGGCGATGGCGATGGCGATGGCCTGGTAGTCGGCGAGCATCTCCTCCATCACCTGGCGCAGGGTCAGCGTCTCGCTGTGGCGCGTGTGCTTGACGGCAATGTGCAGGAGGAATTGCTGAATCTCGGGCGGCAGCGCCTTCGCCTTCTCCTGCAGTTCCGGCTTCATCATGCCCATGCTCTTCTGCAGGAAGGCCTTGGCGCGCTGCATGTCCGCCGGCGCGGGCGCCTGCGACCAGGCCGCGCCGGCAAGGCCCAGCGCAAGCGCCGCTGCGACGACATTCCGTTTTGCTCTCATTTGCATGCTCCCCTTTGGTTAACCCGGTTGATCAGTCGCTCACGGCAATCGTCACGCTCATCAGGCCGATGACATCGCCGGGCTCCAGCCCGTCTTTTTCGAAATTCACCATGTCCAGTTCGCCTTTCGGCTTGCCGTGGCAACCCATGCAGGGCGGCATCAGGCGGATCGGCTCCATGTGGCGGTACACTTCCTGCTTGCCCCATTTCTCGGACTTCACGATCGGCGCGTTCTCGTTGAGTCCGGCCTTGACGTAGTGCACCAGGGCGGCGCGCTCGGCCTCGTCGGGGACGTTCACCGGGCTGCGGTAGGCGCGGCCGGGCTGCTTGATGACGATGCCGGTCCTGGCGGTGAATACGCCGCCCATCTCACGCTCCCACTTCGCCGGCAGGAAGTTCTTCCAGCCGACGCCCTTGGTGTTGATGCGGTCCTGGTTGTTTTCCATGACCTGGCGACCGGCCCAGATCAGCTTTTCGTAGAGGCGCTTCTGGGTCGGCGTGGCGTCGATCATGTCGGGCTCGAGCGCGGCGCGCCATTGCGTTTCGAACACCCCGCCGGAAAAACCCTTGTCTCCCAGATTCGGATCGACGAACTTGCCGGCGTAGGCGAAGATGATCATGCGCGCCGCAATGACCGCCCTGGCCAGCCGCTCCGCCGTCGCCTTGGCCTCGGCGCGAGGCACCTTTTCCAGAAAGAACGATTCGGCGAACCCGCCCTTGGCGCGTGCGCCGATCTCTTCGGCGGCGGCCGGCAGCGACACCAGCAGGAACATCGCGGCAAGCACTGCGGAACGTTTGAACTTGAGCATTCCCTCTCCTTCTTCTGTGTTATGTTTTTCGGCACATGCAGATTAGGCAGGAGCGGTTTCCGCGCTGTTGCAGGGAGGCCGCATTTGTTACAAGTTGTTTCAAGGGGGAGGCATGGCCGAGTACCGGGGCCGCATACTGGTGGTAGACGACGACGAAGGACTGCGCGAGCTGCTGGTGCGCTACCTGTCGGACAACGGTTACGAGGCCGCCGGGGTGGGCGACGGCCAGGCCATGAAGCGGCACCTCTCCGCGCGTCCGGTCGACCTGCTGCTGCTCGACGTCATGCTGCCGGGCGAGGACGGCCTGACGCTGGCGCGCGAGCTCGGCAGCCGCGGCGGTCCGCCGATCATCATGCTGTCGGCGCGCGGCGAGGAGGTCGACCGCATCGTCGGCCTCGAGGTCGGCGCCGACGACTACCTGCCGAAGCCCTTCAGCCACCGCGAGCTGCTGGCGCGCGTGGCGGCGGTGTTGCGCCGCCGCCAGCCGGCCGCGGCGAGCGGGCGAATCCGCCGCTTCGGCCCCTTCGAAGTCGACCTCGAAGCGCACCGCCTGGCGTGCAACGGCGAGGAGGTCGACGTCTCCGGCGCCGAGTTCGCCCTGCTCAAGGTGCTGATCGAGAATCCCGACCGCGTGCTCAGCCGCGACGCCCTGGTCGAACTGCTCAAAGGCTACGAGCGCGCGCCCTTCGACCGCATGGTCGACGTGCGTGTCACCCGGCTGCGGCGCAAGATCGAGCCCGATCCGGCGCACCCGGTCTACCTGCGCACCGTCTGGGGCGAGGGCTACCTCTTCTCGCCGAGCGGCGCCAGAAAGTCATGATTCTTCCGCGCACCCTGTTCGGGCGCACCGCGCTGGTGATCGCGCTGGTCTCCTTCGCCTTCCAGATTTTCACCATCGCCGTCATCACCGCCTTCGCCCTGGTGCCGCTGGGCCGCCACGCCACCAGCGACTTCGCTGCCCTGCTGGTGGACACGGCGCAGGAATGGCATGAAGAGCCGGCCGGCGAACGCCCCTGGCTGCAGGAGCGCATCGGCCGCCTGCACCGCATCCAGGTGCAGGAACAGCCGGGTGAGACGCACAGCTTCACCCGGCTGCTGCCCTACTTCCACCTGCTCGAGACCTCGCTCTCCGCCCGCGTCGGCCAGCGCGTCAGCCTGGCCGCCGGCCTTGGGGAAGACGGCGAGCAGTGGTATTGGGCGGACATCCCGGTAAGCAGTACATCGGTGCGCGTCGGTTTTCCGGCCAGCCGCGTGGACGTGCAGCCCTGGTTCGCCATGCTGCTGATCCTCTCGGTCGGCACCGTCGTCACGCTGATCACTTCGGCGTGGCTGGCGCGCTGGCTGATCGGTCCCCTCTCGCGGCTGGCGCAGGCGACGCAGCGCATCGGCCAGGGCCGGCGGCCCGAGCCGCTGGCGGAGACCGGTCCGGCCGAGCTCGCCACTTTGTCGCACGCGTTCAACCGCATGGGCGAGCAGGTCGAAGCACTCCTCGCCAACCGCACCACGCTGCTCGCCGGCATCTCGCACGACCTGCGCACGCCGCTGGCGCGCATCCAGCTCGCGCTGGGCATGCTCTCGGAGAAGCCCGACCGCGACCTCATCGACCGCATGCTGCGCGACGTCGAAGGCATGAACGAGCTGATCGCCCGCTGCCTGGAGGTGAGCCGCGACTTCGCCGAGCAGGAATCGGCGGAGCTCGACCTGTGTGACCTGCTCGCCGAGGTGGTCGCCGAATTCGCCCACACCGGCGTCGACATCCGCGGCCGCAAGGGCCCCGACTGCCATATCCACGTGCGGCCGCTGTCGCTGAAGCGCATTCTCGCCAACCTGATCGACAACGCCGTACGCTACGGCGGCGGCACGCCGGTGGACATCGAGTACGAGCTCGGCAACGACGCCATCGAGATTCGCGTCCTCGACCGCGGCCCCGGCATTCCCGCCGCGGAAACGGAAGCGGTCTTCCGTCCCTTCTATCGGCTGGAGCCCTCGCGCAGCAGCCGCACCGGCGGCAGCGGTCTCGGCCTGGCCATCGTGCGCCAGCTCGCCAATGCCAACGCCTGGAGCGTCACGCTCGCCGAGCGCCCCGGCGGCGGCACCATCGCCGGCATCCGCATCCCATCCTCCCGCCAAGGGTGAACCTGTCGTCGGTCGACGACAGCCGCGCGAAAATAATCGGGAACAAGCGCCGCTCCGGCTCGTCTACCCGAGTGCGTGGAAATGAACGACAAAGGAGGACAACATGCGCACGCCGAAACTTGCCCTTGCCGCCCTCATGGTGGTTGCCACCACCCTGGGCGGCTGCGCGAACATGTCAACGCAGCAGAAGAACACCGCCATCGGCGCCGCGGTCGGCGCGGTCGGCGGCGCGGTGCTGACCGGCGGCAGCGCCCTCGGCACGGTCGGCGGCGCCGCCGTCGGCGGCGTCATCGGCCACCAGGTCAAGTAGCGGCGGGTGGCGGCGCCTACACGGCGCGCAGCTTCTCGCCGGCGCGCGCCAGCGTCTCCTCGCCCTTGGCGAAGCAGAAGCGGATCACCTTGTCGTCGCGGCCGTCGCGGTAGAAGGCCGAGAAGGGAATCGCCGCTACGCCGTGCTGCTTCGTGAGACGCTCGACGAAGGCGCGGTCCGGCTCGTCGGAGATGGCGTCGTAGCGCACCGACTGGAAGTAGGTGCCCGGGCAGGGCAGCGGCACGAAGCGCGATCCCTCCAGCTGCTGCCTGAAGAAATCGCGCTTTTCCTGATAGAACGCCGCCAGCCCGAGGTAGCGTTCCTTTTCCTGCATGAATTCCGCCAGTGCCAGTTGCATCGGATGGTTCACACAGAAGACGACGAACTGGTGCGCCTTGCGGAACTCCGCCATCAGCTCGCGCGGCGCCAGGCAGTAGGCGAGCTTCCAGCCGGTGACGTGATAGGTCTTGCCGAACGACGAGACGACGAAGCTGCGCTCGGCCAGCCCCGGATGGCGCACCACGCTCTCGTGACGCCGATTTTTCGTTTCCGCGTCGAAAACGATATGTTCGTACACTTCATCCGAGACGATCACGATGCCCGTGCCGCGCACAAGCCGCTCCAGCGCCCGCATGTCCGCCACCGTCCACACCGCGCCGCTCGGGTTGTGCGGCGAGTTGATGACGATCATGCGCGTGCGCGGCGTGATGCGCGCACGCACCTCGTCCCAGTCGGGACGGTAGTCGGGGAAAGTCAGTCTGCACGGCACGGCGCGTCCGCCGTTCAGTTCGATCGACGGCACGTAGGAGTCGTACACCGGCTCGAAGACGATCACCTCGTCGCCCGGCCGCACCAGCGCCGCCACCGCCGTGAAGATCGCCTGCGTCGCGCCGGCCGTGACGGTGATCTCCTGCTCGACGTCGAAAGTCAGTCCGTACAGCACGGCGACCTTTTCGGCGATGGCCTCGCGCAGCGGCAGCGCACCGGCCATCGGCGCGTACTGGTTGGCGCCGGCGTTCATGTGCTTGGCGACGAGATCGAACAGCGCCTGCGGCGCCGAGAAATCGGGGAAGCCCTGCGACAGGTTGATGGCGCCATGCTGCGCCGCCAGGCGCGACATGACGGTGAAGATGGTCGTGCCCACCCAGGGCAGGCGCGACTCGATGCGGGCGGGGAAGGTCGGCATGGGCGAATTGTGCCACGGCGATCCAAAGTCAAGCTCCCCCTGTGCCCCTGCCTGCAGGAGCGGGCTTGCCCGCGATATCGGCCCTGGCGATCACGGGCATGCCCGCTCCTGCGGGAGCGTACCGGGAGGTTCCGGGGCAGGGGGCAATCCCGGCCCGTAAGCTACAATCGGCCATCATGATTTCCGACCGCCTGTTCACGATCCGCGAGGAAGGCGACTCCATCCTCATCCTCGACCAGACGCTGCTGCCGCACCAGTACGCGACGCGGCATCTGAACTCGCTCGCCGACGCCGCCCACGCCATCCGCGCCATGCTGGTGCGCGGTGCGCCGCTGATCGGCGTCACTGCCGCCTACGGCGTGGCGCTGGCGCTGAAGGAAGGCGCCGGCAACAAAGCGCTGCTGCATGCCGTCGACACGCTCGCCGCGACGCGCCCGACGGCGGTGAACCTGCATTGGGCGCTGGCGCGCATGTACAGGCATCTCCTGCCGCTGCCAGTGGCGCAGCGCCGCGCCGCCGCCCGGGCCGAGGCACGCGCCATAGCCGAAGAGGACGCCGCCACCAACCGCAGAATCGGCGAACACGGCCTCGCCCTGATCGGGAAAATCGCGCATCGCCCGGTGAACCTGATGACCCACTGCAACGCCGGCTGGCTTGCCACCGCCGCCTGGGGCACGGCGCTCGCGCCCGTGTATGCGGCGCGCGAGGCCGGCCTGCCGGTGCATGTCCATGTCTCGGAAACGCGGCCGCGCAACCAGGGCCTGCTCACCGCCTGGGAGCTGCACGAAGCCGGCATCCCGCACACCCTCATCGCCGACAACGCGGCGGGCCACCTGATGCGCAACGGCAAGGTCGACCTCGTCATCGTCGGCGCCGACCGCATCGCCGCCAACGGCGACACCGCCAACAAGGTCGGCACCTACCTGAAGGCGCTGGCGGCGGCCGACAGCGGCGTGCCGTTCTTCGTCGCCGCACCCTTGTCGACCATCGATCGCGACTGCCCCGACGGCGCGCACATTCCCATCGAGGAACGCGACGGCAGCGAGGTGCGCCACGTCGGCGGCCTCGACCGCCAGGGCGTGCACGCCACGGTGGCCATCGCGCCGGACGCGACCGCCGCCGCCAATCCCGCCTTCGACGTCACCCCGGCGCGCTTCATCACCGGCATCGTCACCGAGCGCGGCGTGCGCGCGCCGGACGAGTTGCACAGGCTTTTCGAGGACAGGTCATGACCCAGATCGATCTGCGCGAAGGAATCGTCGAAACGGTGCGCGCGCTGACGACGCACAACCTCAATCGCGGCACGGCCGGCAACGTCAGCGCGCGCTGGAACGAGGGCTTCCTGGTCACCCCGACCGGTCTCGCTCACGACGAGATGCAGCCGGGCGACATCGTGCCGATGGCCATGGACGGCAACTGGCAGGGCGCACGCAAGCCCTCCTCCGAGTGGCGCTTCCACCGCGACATCTACGCGGCGCGGCCGGAAGCCGGCGCCGTCGTGCACACCCACGCGCCCTTCGCCACCGCGCTGGCCTGCCTGCGCGCCGACATCCCGCCCTTCCACTACATGATCGCGCGCTTCGGCGGAGCCACGGTGCGCTGCGCCTCCTACGCCACCTTCGGCACGCAGGCGCTGTCCGACGCCGCGCTGGCGGCGCTCGACGGTCGCTGCGCCTGCCTGCTCGCCAACCACGGCATGCTGGCGTTCGGCCGCGACCTGCGCCAGGCCCTCGACCTCGCCGTCGAATTCGAATCGCTCTGCGAACAGTACTGGCGCGCCCTGCAGATCGGCCGCCCGGTGCTGCTGTCGGACGCCGAGATGGACACCGTGCTGGAGAAGTTCAGGACCTACGGGCAGCAGTAGTCGACTCGCCTTCCAGCACCTTGAGCAGTGCCGAGGTGTCCTCGCGGCCCATGCCCTGCGCCATGAGGGCATTCAACTGCTGCCACACCTGCGCCGCGATGGGCAGCGGCGCGCCGAGCGTCACCGCCTCGTCGAGCAGGATGCCGAAGTCCTTGTGGTGCAGGCGCGCTTCCACGCCGGCCTTGAAGTCGCGCGCCGTCATCCTCGCGCCGAACACCTCCAGCACACGGCTGCCGGCCGAGCCGCCGGCGAGCGCCTGGCGCACCTTCTCCGGGTCGGCGCCGGATTTTTCCGCCAGCAGCATCGCCTCCGCCATCGCCTCGATGCACGACACCATGATCATCTGGTTGCAGGCCTTCGCCACCTGGCCGGCGCCCGAGGGGCCGATGTGCACGATGGTCTTGCCGAGCTTCTCCAGCAGCGGGCGCACGCGTTCCAGCACCTCCGCCTTGCCGCCGGCCATGATGGCCAGCGTGGCGTTCTGCGCGCCGACCTCGCCGCCGGACACCGGCGCGTCGACCGTCTCGATGCCGCGTTCGGCCAGCTTCGCCGCGATGCGCCGCGCCGTGCCGGGCGGGATGGTGCCCATGTCGACCACCACCGTGCCCGGTCGGG
>Ga0073899_10003751_pt1 | contig 13404 bp, 6 predicted proteins | sample KloWWTmetaKNB5Ph_FD_88975 | JGI IMG/M metagenome (GOLD analysis project Ga0073899, IMG submission 88975) | Active sludge microbial communities from Klosterneuburg, Austria, studying microevolution and ecology of nitrifiers - Klosterneuburg... | ecosystem: Engineered > WWTP > Aerobic digester >... | reverse complement strand
GTTGATCGAGGTGGCCCTGCCACTGGAGGCGATCAACCGGGAGTCGGCGCGGGAGAAGTCGATCCGCCACGGGCACCCGTCGACGCTGCACCTCTGGTGGGCGCGACGCCCCTTGGCTGCCGCCCGCGCAGTCCTTTTCGCGCAACTGGTCGACGACCCATCGAGCCACCCCGACCGCTTCCCCACCGAGGAGGCCCAGCGCGCCGAACGCGAGCGCCTCCACGGCATCATCGAGCGGCTCGTCCCCTGGGAGGCCACCCGCGACGAAGCCATCCTCGCGGAGGCGCGCGCCGAGATCTTGGCCTCGACTGACAACAATCCGCCGCCGATCCTCGACCCCTTCGCCGGCGGCGGCACCATCCCACTCGAGGCCCAGCGCCTCGGCCTTGAGGCCCACGCCTCTGACCTCAACCCGGTCGCAGTGCTCATCAACAAGGCGCTCATCGAGATCCCGCCGAAGTTCCGTGACCGCCCGCCGGTGCACCCGTCCCTGCAGACGAAGCTCGTCGAGGCCCGCGGCGCCGAGGGCCTGGCCGCCGACGTCCGCGCCTATGGCCAGTGGATGCGCGACGAGGCCGAGAAGCGCATCGGCCACCTCTATCCCAAGGCCACCCTCCCGGACGGCTCGCAGGCCACGGTCATCGCCTGGATCTGGGCCCGCACCGTCACCTGCCCGAACCCCGCGTGCGGCATCGAGATGCCCCTCGTCCGGTCCTGGTGGCTGGGCAAGAAGAAGGGCAAGGAGGCGTATGCCGTGCCTCGGGTCATCGCTGACCCCTCCCACCCCAGCGGGCTGAAGGTCGCCTTCGACATCGGCCACGACGCGTCAGGCCCCTCGATGGAGGGAACGATGTCGGGACGTCAGGGCGGAGTGTGTGTTGCCTGCGACACCGCCGTTTCGAAGGACCACATCAAACACGAGGGCACTTCGGGTCGCATGAGTGCAGCGCTCATGGCGGTTGTCGCAGAAGGCAACCGGCAGCGCATCTACTGCGCGCCGACCCCCGAGCACGATGCCGCGGCCAAAGTGGACCGTCCCATCGACGTGCCCAACCAAGAGCTCGGTTTCGACCCGCGCAATCTGTGGACACCCCAGTACGGGCTGACGCGCTGGTCGGACCTGTTCACGAGTCGGCAGTTGGTGGCGCTGACGACCTTCAGCGACCTTGTGCTGGAAGCCCGCGAACTTGTTCTCGCCGATGCCCTCGCCGGTGGCCAGCCCGGGGGCCACCGGCTCGAGGCCGGTGGCGACGGAGCGTCGGCGTACGCCGACGCCGTCGCCACCTACCTGGGTTTGGGAGTCGGACGCCTCGCTGACTATGGATCAACCATCTCGACTTGGATGCCTGACCCCAAGAATGAGGGCATCCGGAATACCTTTGCGCGACAGGCGATCCCGATGACGTGGGACTTCGCTGAGACCAACCCTTTGGGTGACTCCTCCGGGAACTTCGGCTTCATGATCCGTGGGATCGGTCGAGTTCTTGACGTTCCGACCGGCTCCAGGGAGGCCGTGGTCACCCAAGCAGATGCGAGCACTCGACTGTCACGGAATGCGCTCGTGAGCACGGACCCGCCGTACTACGACAACATCGGCTACTCGGACCTCTCCGACTTCTTCTACGTCTGGCAGCGTCGGTCGCTGCGGCCCGTCTATCCGTCGCTGCTCTCGACGCTGCTCGTGCCCAAGGCCGAGGAACTCGTGGCCAACCCCTACCGGCACGACGGCAAGGACGGTGCCAAGCAGTTCTTCGAGGACGGTTTCCGGCAGGTCTTCGCAAGGGCTCGTGCGACCGCGCTTCCTGACTTCCCAATCACGGTCTACTACGCCTTCAAGCAATCAGATGCCGACGAAGAAGGGACAGCCTCTTCTGGTTGGGAGACCCTGCTCGACGGGATGATCCGCTCGGGCTGGTCGATCACCGCCACCTGGCCGATGCGTAGCGAGCGCGGTGGGCGAATGATCAGCATCGGCACGAACGCGCTTGCCTCATCGATAGTGCTCTCGCTGCGTCCCCGCCCCGATGGCGCGCCGACGACCGATCGCCGCGGCTTCATCCAGTCACTTCAGGCCGAGGTGCCCGACGCCCTGCGCAAGCTCCAGCAGGGTGCCATCGCACCGGTGGACCTGCCCCAAGCTGCGATCGGCCCGGGCATGGCGGTCTTCTCGCGCTACGCCTCGGTCGTCGAACCCGACGGTTCAGCGATGACCGTCCGCTCGGCACTCGCCCGGATCAACGAGATCCTCGACGAGGTGCTCTCCGAGCAGGAGGGCGACTACGACGACACGACGCGGTTTGCCTTGGCCTGGTATCGCCAACATGGTTACGCCACAGGCGTATACGGCGATGCAGACAACCTCGCCCGCGCCCGCAATACTGCAGTGGATCGCCTCGATCGCGACGGAGTCCTGTCCTCTCGCGCCGGGAAGGTGACGCTCCTGCGCCCGACTGACCTGCCCACGGCATACGACGTCTCTCTTGATGACCACACGAGTGCGTGGGAGGCGCTCCACCACCTCAGCCGCATCCTGACCAGCGATGGGGTGTCGGCGGCGGGGCAGTTCCTCGCGGCCGCGCTCGACCGGCCCGACGGCGCGGTCGAGGCGGACCTGGTCAAGGAGTTGGCGTTCCTGCTCTTCTCGATCGCGGAGAAGAACGGCTGGACCAAGGATGCGCTCGCCTTCAATACCCTCGCCACCTCGTGGCCGGACCTCCTCGACGCCTCCCGCGCCGCCGCGACGGCTGGCCCCACCCAATCGCAATCCACCTTCGACTTCGACGACGAGGACTGACCATGGCGCTCAGCAATCGCGACCGGATCGACCGGATGTTCCAGATCCTCGCCCCAGCCCTCGACGACTTCATCTCCTCCGTCATCGGGCAGGCCAGCCCGGCACTCGGGGCCAACTGGACCCAGCTCGTCCAGGGCAAGGACGTCAAGAACGGCGCCCCCGCGAGCAAGGTCTATGACCCGCTCGACCCGCAGGTGCAGTTCCGGATGCTCACCGAGGTCAACATCACGACCGGCTACAAGCCCGGCTGGTATCCCTTCAGCTCGTCCATCGGCAAGGCCGGTGACGCCTACGCCACCGAGCTGCGCGAGGTCCGCAACAAGTGGGCCCACAACGGCACCTTCACCGACGACGACGCCTATCGCGCCCTCGACACCGCCGAGCGACTCCTCGGCCTGATCGGTTCGACGACCGAGGCCGAAGAGGTCCGTGGCGTCCGACTCAACCTGCGCCGGGTGACCGCGGACAAGGACGACAAGAAGGTCCTCAAGGCGGTCGCCAGCGCCAACCCCGAGTCCAGCGGGCTACGCCCTTGGCGCGAGGTCCTCCAGCCCCACCAGGACGTCGCCACTGGCAACTTCCACGCGAGTGAGTTCGCTGCCGACCTCTACAAGGTCGCCGTCGGCGGCGAGGTCGACGCCGACTATGCCGACCCGGTTGAGTTCTTCAAGCGCACCTATTTCACCGAGGGCCTGCGCGACCTCGTCGGCCGCGCGGTCCGCCGCCTCGCCGGCGACGAGAACGCCGCCCCCGTCATCAACCTCCAGACCAACTTCGGCGGCGGCAAGACCCACTCGATGCTCGCCCTCTGGCACATCGCCGCCGGGCTCCCCATCGGCTCCTTCCCCCAGGAGACCCAGGAACTTCTTCAAGCGAGCGGGTATGCCGGGGTGCCGGTCAGTCGTGTTGCGATCGTTGGCAATCACGTGAGTCCGTCCGGCATGACCAAGCCGGATGGGACGAAGGTCAACACGCTCTGGGGTGAGCTGGCCTGGCAACTCGGCGGCGCCACGGCATACGCGATGGTGGCCGACGCCGACCGGGACCGGACGCATCCCGGTGATGCCCTGCACAGTCTCCTCGCGGCATACGCCCCTGCTGTCATCCTCATCGATGAGTGGGTCGCCTATGCGCGATCGCTCGTCGGTCGTGACGACCTCGCGGGCGGGACCTTCGACGACCAGTTCACCTTCGCCCAGTCCCTGACTGAGGCCTGCAAGGGCACGCCCGGGGTGCTGCTCGCCATCTCGATCCCGGCCTCCGAGAGCGGCACGGACGGCAACATCGTGGTCGGCAGCGCCGAGGAAGTGGGCGGCGCGCACGGGCTGGAAGCGTTGCGGCGCTTGCAGAATGTCGTCCGTCGGGTCGCAGACCAGTGGCGTCCGGCCTCCTCGGACGAGGCCTATCACATCGTCCGGCGACGCCTCTTCACCGAGCCAGACGCGGCGGCCCTCGCGGCCATCGGCTCGACAGCGCGGGCTTATGTCGAGATGTATCGCAAATACACCGACGACTTCCCGCGCGAGGCGCGCGACCCGGCCTATGAGGACCGGATCAAGGCGACCTATCCGATCCACCCCGAGCTCTTCGACACCCTCTATGAGGACTGGTCCTCGCTCGAGCGCTTCCAGCGCACCCGTGGCGTGCTGCGCTTGATGTCCACCGTCATCCACGCGCTGTGGCTGGGGGAGGACTCCTCGCCGCTGATCATGCCCGGGTCGATCCCGCTCGCCGTCTCCAACGTCAACTCCGAGATCACTCAATATCTCCAGGACTCGTGGAAGGCGATCATCGACGCCGATGTCGACGGCCCGAACTCCGAACCCGTCCGCCTCGACACCGAGAAGCCGCTCTATGGGCAGCGGGCCCTCACCAAGCGCCTGGCCCGGACGGTCTTCTTTGGTGCCGCTCCGACGATCGCGCCGGGGTCCACCCACAAGGGCATCGCGACCCAGCGTGTCTTCCTCGGGACCGCGGTGCCGGGCGACGTGCCCGGGAACTTCCACGCCGCGCTGACCGGGCTCGCGGATCGGGCGACCTACTTCTATTCGGGGTCCGGGAAGTATTGGTACGACCTGCAGGCCAACATCACGCGCGCGGCGAAGGACCAGGCCGAGCGTCTGCATCGCGAGGACGTCTGGGCGGAGATCCGTCGGCGTCTGGAGGACCAGAGCCGCACCCGTGGGTCCTTCGCCGGCGTGCATGTGTGCCCGGAGGAGAACGCCGACATCCCCGACACCGAGGAGGCGCGGCTGGTCATCCTGCACCCCAAGGTGACCCACCGCTTCCGTCGCGGCCAGAAGCCGGAGTCGGCGGCGGTGGACTTCGTGACGGGCGCGCTCGAGCACCGCGGCACGAGCAACCGCACCCACCGCAACATGCTCGTCTTCCTCGCCGCCGACGACTCCCGGATGGAGGAGCTCGAGTCGGCGGTGCGCGACTACCTCGGCTGGTCACACGTCCTCGACAGCCCGGACCTCGACCTCACCGACAACCAGAAGACCCAGGCCGCCGACAAGCGCGCCACGGCCGACGCCACGGTCGGGGCGCGACTTCTGCAGGCCTACCAGTGGGCACTGGCTCCGAGCCAGCCCGACCCCAAGGGGTTGGCCGAGGTCGTCGAGTCCAAGGTGGAGGGTCAGTCCCCTGCCTTGGCCGAGCGCGTGTCCCGTCGGTTTGGAAGCGACGGCACCCTAGCGACGCAGCAGGCCGTGGCTGCGGTCCGGGCCGCGCTCAACAACCTGCCCGCCATCTGGTCGGCCGGTCATGTCAGCCTCGGAGACCTCTGGAAGCTCTATGCCTCCTATCCCTACATGCCTCGACTCCGCGACCGATCCGTGCTGGACGACGGTCTCACGCAAGGGTTCCCGCTGATCTGGCAGACCGACGGCTTCGCCCTCGCCACCGGGTTCGACGAGGCCACGGGCAGGTATGCCGGGCTCTGGATCCCAGGTGAGCGCGGCTCCGCGCCAGCGCCGACCGACAGCCTTCTGCTCGTGCAGCCCTCGCGCGCCGAGGCCCAGCGAGCCGAGGAACTGTCGGCGGCTGCCGCTGCGGCGGCCACCGCTGCGGCGGCACCGGCGATCCCAGCCGAGGGTGAACGGGAGGACACCAGGGGAGCCGGCTCCACGGCATACGCGGGTGTGGGTGTGGTTGGCGCTCCGAACGGTGACTCGGGCGCGGAGCCAGGCCCGTCGCAGCCGCAAGGCCCGGTGCGCTTCTTCGGGAGCAAGGAGCTCAGCGCGGCGCGCTACACGCTGGACTTCAAGCAGGTCGCCGACGAGGTGCTCGCTCATCTCAGCCGGACCGGGGTCGAGCTGTCGGTGCGGATCGAGATCGAGGCGGTCAACGCTGGCGGCTTCGATGAGGCCACCGTGCGCACCGTCCGGGAGAACGCGACCGTCCTCAAGTTCGACCAGTCCGGCTTCGAGGACTCGTAGCGTCCGGTCGAAGCGGCAAACGACGGACTCCTCGATCGATTCAGTGAGCTTTCGTGCTCACCAGCGCAGTGACATGACGTGGTCGGTGGGCGTTCGCCGCTTCGACGGGTCAGGCGCTCAGGCCGCGACCCAAGAGATAGGCGAGGTATGCCGGGAGCCGGCTCCCGGCATACGCCCGTCTTGGTCTGTGGCTGAGTCAGACTCAGCCGTTGAGCAGACCGCCGAGCATGCCGCTGGAGCTCTCCGAACCACCTTGGTGACCACCTTGGTGCACCGACTCGCTCGGCTGCACCACCACGTAGCCCTGCCCGCCGAAGGCCATCTGCAGCAGCTCGCCCGTCCCGCCGCGGATCATCGACCCGATCCCGCCGGTGTCGACGCGCACGTCCATCGACACCCCGGAGGTCCACAGCACGACCGCCTGCGCATCAGCGAAGGTCGGAGCCGAGGCGACGTCGAGCGCGATCGGTTCACCCTTGGTCGTGACGGCGACATAGCCGGTGCCGCGCAGGGACACGTTGTAGAGGCCACCGGTCATGGCCGCGCCGCGCGCCTGGATGCGGTGGATGTCCCATTGGATCGAGGAGCTGAAAGCGAGCACGTTGGCGCCGTTGACGGAGAGGGAGTCGTTCTCGAGATACATGACCTGCACCTCGCTGGCCTCGTCGGCGACGAAGAGCTCGCCCGAGCCCGAGCAGGTCATCATCGAGACGCCCTCGCCGGTCACGGCCGACTTGAACATCCGGCTGAGCCCCGAACTCTGCTTCGTGAAGCGCACATCCCCCTGGTAGGCCACCATCGAGCCCGCCTTGACCATCACCTCGCCATAGCGCATGTCGATCCGCAGCAGCTTCTTGTTCTGGAGCGCGAACGGATCCTGGGTGTCCTTCTCCTTGAATTCCGTGAAGAGCGATCCGTGGATGGTCATCAGAGTGTCCCTTCTGCGTGCGGCTGGACGTGCCGGTCTGTTCTGGTCTTGTCAAAGGTATGCCGTGAGCCTCCTTCTCGTCCTACGCTCAGAAGGGATTGGGTGGGCTTTCAGGGTCGACCCGAACCGAAGGTCCTGGAGGGCGAGATGAGCTTCTTCGAACGCGCAAGGCAGCCGCGAACGACCTGGCCGCGAAGGCGGACACGGCGATGGCCAATGCGGGCATCTCGGGACCGGGGTTCGGTACCGGCGGAGTCACGGGAGACGCCAGTGGCACTGGTGCAGCTTCACGGGAAGCCGACGCAACGCTGCGTGACTACGGCCTGCTGGTCTGGCGCGAGAAACACGGCTACCCGATCGCAGCCAGCGAGAAGGAAGAAGTCGTCGACGCCATGCGTCGCCTGGATGGGGCGGGCGCCTTTGCCGCCCTACGCGTGGGTGGTGTCGTGCCGGGTGCTGCGGGCGGGTTGTTCGGGGGACCGGCGTCGGCCCCACCGCCACCTCCTCCACCGGGCGCGTCTGCCGCGGCGACTGCAGCCCAGCCGCCACACGCCCCGGGGCCAGCCGAGCCTGCGGAGTCGAGCGTTCCACGAGGTGGGCACGTCCCGCCCCCACCTCCACCGAGTTGGGCCTAAAGGTCAGGACCAGGCGAGGGCGAGTAGTCCCAGCGGCAGAGCGATCAGGCCCGCGGCGTAGGCGTAGATGACACCGCTGAGCAGGGGCCGCGGCGCGGCCCGGTCGACGAGATCGAGCCGAACTGCAGTCGACCCGGTGCCTGCTGCCATGGCACCGACCGGCGCCTTGCTCCCGGAGAGCGTGAGCAGCGCCACCCGTGTTGGCAGCGCACCCACTCGCCGCACCGATGCCCGATCCGCGAGCGCTTCGACGAGCAATCGCACCTCGCTCATGGCCACACCACAACGCACCGGCTCAGGGACCGTTTCGTGGATCACCGAGAAGAACTCGATGAGCAGGTCGTGCCGCGCCCGCAAGTGCGCACCCTCGTGAGCCAGCACTGCCGCAAAAGCCTTGGGGGGCATGGCATCAAGCACGCCTTGCGAGATCACAACGCGTGACTCGCGTCCCGGCAGGCAGTATGCCGTGGGCGCCGGGTGGTCAAGGACCCGCAGCTTGCTGCCGGGCTGGGGCTGGAGCGAGATGATGTCGACGAGCTCCCGGTGACGAGCCCGCAGGACTCGCATTCGCCGACCGATCGAGTGGCCGGCGACGAGCAGGCGTGCCAACATCAGGCCACTCGCGCACCCGGCGAGCATGAGGATCGCGAAGTGCTTCCAGACTTCCTGGCCGTCGAACAACACCAAGGGTGCAAGAGCCGGGGCGGCGGCGAGCGCGGCCAGGATCGCGCCCAAGGTGACGCTCTGCCACGCAAAGAGAGCCGCCCGGGGTGAGTGCCGGAACATCTGCGTGCGCGCCATCAGCCGCGGCACTGGCCAGGCCAGCAAGACGGCGAGGATGATGAGCGCGAGGGCGATCACGGCATTGATGGTGCCAGTAGAGCCCACTCAGGGGACTGGTGCGTCACCGCTCACCGGCGCCGACCGGGGAGGCGGATGCCGCGGCGGGGGCGGGCGTCGATCTCGGCCAAGGCTGAGCGGACGTCCTCGATCTCGCTCTCGGTGGCCCCGTCGAGGAAGTGCATGAGGGCGGCCCGCCGGTCGGTGACGTCCATGTCGTCCAGGGTGCGGCGCATCGTCTGGGCAGTCAGTGCCTCGCGGGTGTCGGCTGGCAGATATCGCCAAGCGCGCCCGTCGAGGACCCTCGTGACGAGCTCCTTCTTGGAGAGTCGATCCAGGACTGTCATGACGGTCGTGTATGCGATGTCACGCTCACCTTCGAAGGACTCGAGTACTTCGCGCACGGTCACTCCCTCGGGGTGTGTCTCCGCCGACGTCCAAAGGTGCTCCATGACGGCGCGTTCGAGGTCGCCGAGACGAGGAGTGGCGCTGGAGGTCGGCATGACAGGGCTCCTATCGATCGGACGGGCGGGACTGCGTGGACGGAATGAGGGTGGCCGCTGACGGGCCTGAGGATGTGGCTGCCACCGTGGGCGTGAGGTCGATGACCTCGTCGAAGCCGTCGAGACCCTCGGCGCGGTGGCTGACCATGACCACCGTGCGATCGCGAGTGACGTCGGTCAGGTCGGCGAGGATGCTCATGGCGGTGGCGTGATCGAGGTGGGCGACCGGCTCGTCGAGCAGGATGACCGGTCGACCGGACAGCAGCGCGCGGGCCAGTCCGAGACGGGCTCGCTCACCCCCGGAGACTCCCCGCCCGCCCGAGCCGAGGATGGTGGCCAGACCATCAGCCAGCCCGGCATACCAAGGACCAAGCCCAGCCCCCTCGAGAGCCGCCACCACGTTCGCGTCTGAGGCATCGGGGGCGGCGACGAGAAGGTTCGCGCGCAGCGAGGAGGCAAAGACGTGTGGTTCGTCGTCGACGATCGCGAGCAGGGAGCGGACCTCCCCGACGTCGAGTGCGCGGACGTCCTGGCCGTCGACGGTGTAGCTTCCGCCGGTTGGGTCGAGGTGACGTGCCAGGACAGCCAGCAGAGTGGACTTGCCCGAGCCGTTGGCGCCGACGATGGCTACCCGGCGTCCGAACGGCAGGTCGAGCGAGGTGGGCAGCAGGTCGCGGCGCTCTCCGGTCCAGGAAGCGGTGACCTCGCGCACCGCCAAGTGCGGCCCCACAAGCTCGCGGGTGACTGCCTCCGGACCCGCTGAGAGACGCCCGGAGGCAGTCACCCGCGGGGAGGGGGAGGAGGCGGAAGGGGAGGGCGCCACCGCTGGGGTCTGGTCGAGGAGGGTGTTGAGGCGGGCGGAGGAGGCGTCGGCGCGGGCCAGGGCGCGCATCGCCTCGGCAAGCGGCGCCAGTGCGTCACCCACGGCCACCGGGATGACCACGAGCAGCGCTTTGACCGGCCCGCTTGCGTCCGCGTCCTGCGCCAGGATGGCGGACCAGATCGCGGCAGCACCGGTGCCAGCGAGGATGAGCGCCGCCACCAGGGCGCGACCGTGAGCCTGCCGACGGACCGCGTTGCGCCACGTGGCGTGTGCGGCGTCCAGCCACTCCAGCGCCCGGGCCTCACCGCCGACAGCGCGCAACTCGTTGGTCTGCCGGGCGACGAGATCGGACACCCGCTGGACCTCGGCACGGGCTTCCAACAGCTCCGCCTGCGAACGGGATTCGAGCCACCAGGCCAACCAGCACCCGAGCGCCAGCACGACAAGGAGCCCCGCCAGCACCAGGCCCACAGCCGGCCACATCGCGGCGGCCAGCACGACCGCCACCAACCCGGCAAAGACGCTGGAGATCAGCGGCACGTGCACGCGCACCTGGGCCTCGACCGAATCGGTCAGGTCGTCGACGACTCCGGCCAGGACTTCGGACCGGGCGCGGCGCCCGAGGCGAGCCGGCGTGAGTGGGATCAGCCCGGCATACACCGTCGTCCGGCGCTCGGCGAGATCCGCGAGCGCCACGTCGTGGGAGCGCAGCCGCTCGATGTAGCGGAAGAAGGGGCGCGCGATGCCGAAGGTCCGCACGGCCACGATCGCGGTCAGCAAGGTGAGGATGACTGGGCCCTCGGAGGCCCGAACGATCAGCCACCCAGAGGTGGCCGTCAGGGCGATCCCCGACGCCGTCGCAGCGCCTCCGAGGAGCCCCGCGACGACGATGGCCGGCGTCGGGCGGCGAGGCGTGACAACGGAACTCACCGCGTCACCTCCGCACTCTCGCGCGCCATGTGCACGTGTTGGTCGGCGAACGCCACCAAGTCCGAACGGTGCGTGACCGCGATGACCGTATGCCGTGTGCTCAGCTCGCGGATGACGTCATGGACGACTGTGGTTGCCATGCCATCGAGGTGCGCCGTGGGCTCATCGAGCAGGATCACGGGAGCATCGGAGAGCAGGGCGCGGGCGATGGCGAGCCGAGCTCGCTGCCCGGCAGAGAGACCGAAGCCGTCGTCACCGAGCGAAGTGCCCAGCGAGTCGGGCAGACCGGCGACGAAGCCGTCGAGCGAGACGTGACGGAGGGCCGTCCACAGCTCGGCGTCCGTGGCCGGGCGGCCGAGGGTGAGCGCATCCCGGATGGTGCCAGCCGAGAGGAAGGGGCGCTGGGTGACCAAGTGGGCAGGCCCAGCCTGGATTTCACCCGAGGTGGGCTCGCGCAGGCCCGCGATGAGCTCGAGCAGCGTCGTCTTGCCCACCCCCGAGGGACCGGTGATGACGGTGAGCCCGGGCCCGGCCGACAGCGAAAGGTGGGAGATGACCGGGACCTGCTCCCCGGCATACGTGTGCGTGAGGTCGCGCACCTCGACGCCGAGCTCGCGTCCGGAGCAGCTCACTCCCGCCGAGACCGTTGCGGCGGAAGGGCTTTCGAGTTCGGCGAGGATCGCGTTGATGGCCTCGGCGCCATCTGCCGCCGAGTGAAACTCCTGGCCGACTCGGCGGATCGGCCAATAGGCCTCGGGGGAGAGCAGGATCGCGACCAGCCCGGCGAAGAGCGGCATCGAGCCCCACGTCAGGCGAAGGCCGACGGTCACGGCGACGATGGCGACCGAGAGCGAGGCGAGCAGCTCGAGTGCCGCGGAGGACATGAAGGCCAGGCGCAGGGTGCGCATCGTGGCCTGACGGTGCCGCTGGCTGACCTCGCCGATGACCTCGGTTTGGCGCTCGGCGCGACCGTAGTTGACGAGGGTGGGCAGGCCGCGCATGACGTCGAGGAAGTGTCCGGCAAGCGATGACAGCGCGGCCCAACGCTTTTCGGTGTCGGCTTGCGTGGTCTTGCCGATGAGAGCGGCAAAGAAGGGAAGAAGGGGGATGGTCGCGATGACGATCAGCGCGCTCATCCAATCGACCCAGAGCAGGGCCGCGATGGCCAACGTGGGCACAACGGCAGCCGAGACGAGCGCGGGGAGGAAGCGGGCGGCATACGGCTCGATCGCTGACGTGCCCTGCGCAGCGAGGGTGGTCGCGGTCTCGGGGGTGGGGCGACGTTCGGCTGGTTGGGTGAGCCAATGCTCTAGCAGAGTGCGCCGGAGGGCGGTCGTGATCTCGACTCCAGCCCAAGCGGCCACGCGCTCGGCCACCCAGGAGAGGAGGGCGCGGGCGGCGAAGAGGATCGCCGTCCAGGTGAGAGAACGAGCAAGAGGAGCGCCCTCGACGACCGCGACCACCACCGCCGACACGGCGAAGGCGAGAGCGATCGTGGCGAGTCCCTGGAGGACACCCACAACCGCCAGGACGGCGACCGGCGGGCGAGCCGCCGGTGCCGTCCTGAGCAGTCGTGGATCGAAAGGCTTCATGTGATCAGTCTGCGCTGGCCTTGCGGCAGAGCAGAATCAGCTCACTGCCACCGGCTTCGGGATGTGGTGGGTCCCGATGCGCTTGCGGAAGACCCAGTAGGTCCAGGCGGTGTAGATCAGGGCGATCGGGGTGAAGACGAGCGCGGCCCCGGTCATGATCTTGAGGGTGAGCGGCGAACTGGACGCGTTCTCGATCGTCAGGCTCTTGCCGCCGGTGAGGGTGGTGGGCATGACGTTCGGGAAGAGGACCAGGAAGTAGGTCATCACGGCCATGCCCATGGTGAGAGCCGTCCCGATGAAGGCCAGGCCCTCACGACCCTTGGTGTTCATGTAGATCGAGAACAACAGGGCGACGGCCGCCAGGACGGTCGTGATCCACGAGCCGACGGTGCCCTTGCTGAAGCCGATCCACAGGAGCAGGACGACAGCGAGGACTGCCGTGCCGAGGCCGAGCTTGGTGGCGAGGGCCTGCGCGTCGCGCCGGATGTCGCCCTGGGTCTTCAGGGCGATGAAGTAGGCGCCGTGGGTCAGCGAGAGGCCGAGGATCACGAGCCCGCCAAGGAGCGACATCGGGTTGAGCAGGGTGAAGAAGTTGCCCGCGAACTCCATGTCCGCATCGATCGGCAGGCCGCGGACGATGTTCGTCAGGGCGACACCGATGAGGAGCGGGGAGAGGATCGAGCCGGCGATGATGCAGTAGTCCCAATTGCGGCGCCAGGCGTCGTTGTCCCGCTTGCCGCGGTATTCGAAGCCCATGTTGCGCACGATGAGCGCGACGAGGACGAGGAGCAGGGGCAGGTAGAAGGCGGAGAACATCGTGGCGTACCAGTGCGGGAAGGCCGCGAAGGTGGCGCCACCGGCGGTGAGCAGCCAGACCTCGTTGCCGTCCCAGTGCGGGCCAATGGTCGTGAGCATCACG
>Ga0073899_10003745_pt1 | contig 13412 bp, 14 predicted proteins | sample KloWWTmetaKNB5Ph_FD_88975 | JGI IMG/M metagenome (GOLD analysis project Ga0073899, IMG submission 88975) | Active sludge microbial communities from Klosterneuburg, Austria, studying microevolution and ecology of nitrifiers - Klosterneuburg... | ecosystem: Engineered > WWTP > Aerobic digester >... | reverse complement strand
CGACAAGTCCGCCGACGACCTGCACGAGTTGCAGAAGGCCGGCATGCAGGTCAGCGAGTTCTCGCCCGCAGAGCAGGCCAAGCTGCGCGAGAAGCTCAAGCCGGTGGTCGAGAAGCATGGTGCCGCAATCGCCTCCACCGTCGCGGAGCTGCAGGCCGAGCTGGCCAAGCTGCGCAAGTAAGACCCGGTCCCATCCTCCGTTCCCTGCCCTGCACCGGACCGCCCCGAGCGGCCCGGCGGGCGATGTCGCCCCTCCACCATGACTTCCATGCCTGATGCCGCCTTCGAGCCGGCCCGTCCCCAGGTGCTGCTCGGCCTGATCGGTGCCGGCATCCAGCAGTCGCTCACCCCGGCGATGCACCAGGAGGAAGGCCGCCACCACGGCCTGCGCCTGCACTACCAGCTGATCGACCTGGAGAAGTTCGGGGGGTCGCCCGCCGACCTGCCGGGCCTGCTGAACGCGGCCCGCAAGATGGGCTTCGCGGGCCTGAACATCACCTACCCCTGCAAGCAGGCGGTGATTGCGCTGCTGGACGAGCTGTCGGACGAGGCGCGGGCGATGGGCGCGGTCAACACCGTGGTGAACCGCAACGGCCGGCTGATCGGCCACAACACCGACGGCTCCGGCTGGGCGCGGGGATTTCGCCGTGCCCTGCCCGATGCCGACCTGCGCTGCGCCGTGCTGCTGGGTGCCGGGGGCGCCGGGGCGGCCATCGCCCATGCGGCGCTGCGCCTGGGAGTGGGTGAGCTGCGCATCGTCGATGCCGACGCCGAGCGCGCCGCCGCACTGGCGCTGGAACTCAACGCCCGCTGCGAGGGCCACCGTGCCAACGCTTGCGTCACCGCCGAGCAGGCCCTGCCGGGCGCCACCGGCCTGATCCACGCCACCCCCACCGGCATGGCCAAGCTGCCCGGGCTGCCGCTGGACGCCGCCCTGCTGCGCGCCGATCTGTGGGTGTCCGAAGTGGTCTATTTCCCACTGGAGACCGCCCTGCTGCAGGCCGCCCGCGCCTTGGGCTGCCCCATCAGCGATGGCGGCGGCATGGCGGTGGGCCAGGCGCTGGGTGCCTTCGAGCTGTTCACCGGCTGCGAGGCCGACCCCGCCCGCGTGGAGCGCCACTTTCACCACCTGCTGAACCTGCGGGAAAGCCGATGACATTGACGCCCGCTCCCCAGGCTGGCAACGTGCCGGCCCAAAGCTCGAACGAGCGAGACCGCGACCGCCTTCGACCCGCACCAGGAGCCGTGCCCATGAACCGCCCGACCACCGCCTTGCAGGACTCCCGCGAAGCTCTTGGCGAGCTGCCCAACCCGCTCGGCCTGCTGGGCGTGGAATTCATCGAATACGCCACCGCCCGGCCGCAGACGCTGGGCCAGAGCCTGGAGCGCCTGGGCTTCCGACCGGTGGCGCGGCACCGCTCGCGCGAGGTGCTGCTGTACCGCCAGGGCGACATGAACATCATCATCAACGCCCACCGCGCCCCGGAGGATCCGCCGCTGCCGGAGAAGGCCACCCTTGCCGCGGTGGCCTTTCGCGTGCGCGACGCCGCCAGCGCCTACCGCCGCGTGCTGGAGCTGGGCGCCTGGGCCGTGCCCACCCGGGTGGAGGTGATGGAGCTGAACATCCCCGCCATCCACGGCGTGGGCGCGAGCCGCATCTACTTCGTCGACCGTGTCGGCGAGTTCTCCATCTACGACGTGGACTTCGTGCCCATCCCCACGGTGGACCCGCACCCGCCCACCATCGCCCAGCTGCACCTCTTCGGCATCGTGCAATACATCGGCTTCGATCGGCTGGCCGACTGGTGCGCCTTCTATGGCGAGCTGTTCGGCTTTGCGGAGCTGCCGGCCGAGCAGAGCTTCGGGGTGCTGACACAGGGCCGCATCCTGGCCAGCCCCTGCGGCACGCTGCACTGGCAGCTGATCGAGCCCGCACCGGACGCCATCGACATCGACCCGGAGGAGCTGCTGCAGCGCGTGGCCTTCGGCACGCCGGACGTGCTGGCCTCGGTCGCGGTGCTGAAGTCTCGCGGCGTGGACTTTGTCGAATCGCCCTCCGGGGTGCACAGCGGCAGCCGCGGTGCGCTGACCCGGCCGTCGGACACCGGGCCGACCTTCGAGTTCGTCCACGATCCGCGCTGAACTTCGGGAGAAGGATTCGCCATGAACCTGCTGCGCAGCGTCTCGTCCGGCCACTTCGCCGACTTCGGCATGGACACCATCACCCTGGCCGGCCCGCTGGAGGCCAAACTCGCCGCCATGAAGGCGGCAGGATTCGGTCAGGTGATGCTGGCCGCCCGCGACATCGTCGGCCACCCGCAGGGCATCGACGCCGCGGTGGCGGCGGTCAAGGCCTCCGGCCTGCGTGTCACCGGTTTCCAGGTGCTGCGGGACTTCGAGGGCCTGTCAGGACATCTCCATGGCTACAAGGCCGACATCGCCAAGCAGATGATCGGCATGGCCCGGGCGCTCGGTGCCAAGGTGCTGCTGGCCTGCAGCTCCACCTCCCAGCACGCCAGCGGCGACCTGGACGTCATCGCCCGGGACCTGCGCAAACTCGCCATGCTCGCGCTGCCACACGGCATCCAGGTGGCCTTCGAGGCGCTGTCCTGGGGCCGCCACATCAACGAGATGCCGCAGGCCTGGGAGGCGGTGCAGCGTGCCGACATGCCCAACCTGGGCATCGGCGTCGACTCGTACCACGTCTTCGCCACCAACACCGCCCTTGACCACCTGGACGACATCGACCCGGCCAGGATCTACCTGGTGCAGTTGGCCGACTTCATGTGGCAGGAAACCCGCACCGCGCAGGAGCGCATGGAGACGGCGCGGCACTTCCGTGTCTTCCCCGGCGAAGGCGTGCACAGCCAGGCGCTGGCCGAGCTGGTGCGCAAGCTCGATGCCATGGGCTACCGCGGCGACTACAGCTTCGAGGTCTTCAACGACGACTACCAGCAGCTGCCGCTGCCCTACGTCGCGGAGCGCGGCCGGAATTCGGCCCTGTGGCTGGCCGAGAGCGTGCTCAAGCGCTCCGTGCCGCTGCCCGGCCAGATGCGCTTGCGCAGCGCGGCCTGAGCAGCGGTGTTCGCAGCGGCAACGCGAACAAACCCCTGGGAGCATCGGCCGCCGGACGGCGCAGAATTTCGGGCCTTCCCCCACCACCGATGCCCGCCATGAGTTCTGCTCCGATCAGCCGCTACCCCGTTCCCGAACTGGCCGACCTGCCGGAGGACCTGCGCCTGCGCATCCTGGCGGTGCAGGAGAAGGCCGGCTTCGTGCCCAACGTCTTCCTGGCACTCGCGCACCGCCCCGATGAGTGCCGCGCCTTCTTCGACTACCACGACGCGCTGATGCTGCGCCCCTCCGGCCTGAGCAAGGGCGAGAAGGAGATGATCGTGGTGGCCACCTCCGGCGCCAACCGCTGCCTGTACTGCGTGGTGGCCCACGGCGCCATCCTGCGCATCTACGAGAAGAATCCGCTGCTGGCCGACCAGGTGGCGGTGAACCACCACAAGGCCGACCTCTCTGCGCGGCAGAAGGCCATGCTGGACTTTGCCCTGAAGGTCTGCCGCGACTCGGCCGAACTGGGCGAGGCCGACTTCGAAGCGATGCGCGCACAGGGCTTCGGCGACGAGGACATCTGGGACATCGGCGCCATCACCGCCTTCTTCGGCCTGTCCAACCGCATGGCCAACCTGATCAGCATGCGGCCCAACGACGAGTTCTTCCTGATGGGCCGCCAGCCCCGGAGCAAGGCGGGCTGAACCGCCCCAGCTGGCCCAGGTCGCACCGGACGGGACTTCCGGGGTTCAATCCTGCAATCGGCAGGCCTGCGCGCTCAACCAGCAGTCCGTCTCCAGCCACTCCCGCAGGTCGGGGGCCGCCTGCGCATCGGCCCACAAGCGCTCGCCATCCCAACACAGCCCGCTGTCCACCTGGAGGGGTTCGCCGCTGTCGGGGTGCTCGAATCCCAGGGACTGCGCGTGCAGCCACAGCCGCTGCAGCCCCCATTGCGCCGCCCACCAGCGGTTCACCGGCCCTTTGCCATGGGTGGCATCGCCCAGGATGGGGTGCGCCAGGTGCTTCAGGTGCCGGCGCAGCTGGTGGCGGCGGCCGGTGAGGGGCTCAGCCCAGACGAGTGAACAGCGCGAGCCGGGGAACCGGGGGTCCACCCCGCCCGGCAGCTCCCAACGCGCGAGCCGGCCGAACCGGCTGATCGCCGGCTGCGGCGGCGCCTCGGGGCCGGCATCGTCGGGTCGCAGCGGGTGGTCCACCTCGACCACGGCCTGCGGCCCGACGCCATCGCGCAGCCACCCGCGCACCCGTGCCAGGTAGCGCTTGTGCACGCGACCCTCAGCAAACGCCAAGCCCATCTGCCGCGCCATGGCCGCGTCCAGCGCCAGCAGCAGCACGCCGCAGGTGCCCTTGTCCAGCCGGTGCAGCGGCCACACATGCTGCCCGCCCAGCTGCGAGCGCAGTGCCTGCAGCACGATGCGCGTCTCCCCCGCATCCAGCCCGGTGCGGTGCACCAGCCAGCCGGCGGGTTTGTGCAGGGCGATCAGGCGTTCGTCGCGCCAGAGGATGCGCAGCATCCCCGGTCAGGCCGACCGCATGTCAGGCCGCCAGCACCTCACGCCATCAGTGCGCCAGCGTCAGGGCCAGCTCGCCCCAGCTGCTGCTGCGCGGCGGCGTTTCGAGCTCCGGCACCGGCTCCACAAAACCCTGCTCCAACAAGCTGTCGACCCAGGCCAGCTGCTGCTCTGCAGGCGCCTGCGGATCCAGCAGATCGGCCAGTGCGGTGAATCCCGTCAGGCGCATCAGCAACCGCTGGGCCGGTTCAGACAGGGCACCTCGGGACAGCGCCTGCCATTGGCCCTCCGTGCTGCGCCGGTACACCTGGACAAGTCGAGCATCGTACATAGGGTTTCTCCTGATCCATACGGCCTGCGCATTCTGTCACGGCCGCGCGAGCTCCACCGATGACTTTCCTCGCCACTGTCGCAGCCGCGCACCTGCCGCGAGAGGTCACAACCCTGTCACAAAGTCTTCAACGCCCGGTCACCGCCCACCCGCAGCATGCCGGCATGGACGCCCGACTCCCCCTGCTGCATGAGCTGCCTCTGGCCCCCCTGCTGCCCGACGATCCCGCCCCTGCCACGGACGCGGAGCTGCCCACCCTGCACTGGCGCAGCGTCTTCATTTCCGACCTGCATCTGGGCACGCCGGGCTGCCAGGCGCAGGCGCTGCTGGAGTTCCTGCGCAGCGTCCACTGCGAGCAGCTCTACCTGGTGGGCGACATCATCGACGGCTGGCAGCTCAAGCGGCGCTGGTTCTGGCCCCAGCTGCACAACGATGTGGTGCAAAAGCTGCTGCGCAAGGCCCGCAAGGGCACGCGGGTGGTGTTTGTGCCCGGCAACCACGACGAGTTTGCGCGGCGCTACGCCGGCCACAGCTTCGGCGGGGTCGAGGTCCAGCGCGAAGCCCTGCACCACAGCGCCGACGGGCGCCGCTTCTGGGTCATGCACGGCGACCATTTCGATGCCGTGGTCCAGTGCGCCCCGTGGCTGGCCCACCTGGGCGACCACCTCTACGAATGGGCGCTGGAAGTCAACCGGCACGTCAACTCCGCACGGGCCCGGCTGGGGCTGCCGTACTGGTCGCTGTCGCGCTACCTCAAGCTCAAGGTCAAGAGGGCGGTGAGCTTCATCGGCGACTACGAGGCGGCCGTGATCCGCGAGGCACGCCGCCGAGGCGTGGATGGTGTGGTCTGCGGCCACATCCACCATGCCGAACTGCGCGAGGACGGCGAGGTGGTGTATGCCAACTGCGGCGACTGGGTGGAAAGCCTCACGGCGCTGGTGGAACACCCCGACGGACGTTTCGAGGTGTTCGACTGGGCGGCCCATTGCGCCAGCCTCCCGCGCCCGCAGCCGGCGCCGCCGGCCCCCACCCGGCAGACCCTGCCCGTATGAGCACCGCGCGGCCGGCGCTGCGATGCGCCCTCAGCACCCACTTCATCCGCCCGTCACGGCACAGGCTGAACATCCCCGACATGGATCTGGACACCTGGAACGCCCCGCAGCCATGCCCGCGCAGCCGCAGCGCCGGGCAACGCTGCATCGAACAGATTGCCGCCCTGCTCGAAGGGCCGGGCCGGCGGCGCAGCGATCCCCGCGGGGGCACCGTGGCCGCCCTGCCCCATGCCCTGCAGTGCGCCCAGCTGGCCGAGTGGGCTCACGCTGAGGTGGAGCTGATCGGCGCGGCCCTGCTGCACGATCTGGGACACCTGCTCGGCAGCCTGGGTGGCCCCGCGCCGGCCGGGCTGGACCACGCCGGACAGGCGGCGCGCTGGCTGTCGCAGCACTGGGACGATGGCCTCACCGAACCGGTGCGTCTGCACTCGCTGGCCAAACGCTACCTGGTGGGCTTCGACCCCCGCTATGGCGAAGCGCTGTCGACCCCCTCCCTGCACAGCCTGGCAGTGCAGGGCGGGCCGATGACGCCGCTGGAAATGCGCCGCTTCGAGGCCCTGCCGCATGCCGGTGCGGCCATCAAACTGCGCATCTGGGACGACATGGCCCACCACCCCGGCAAGTCCACACCGCCCCTGCAGCACTACCTGGATCTGCTGGAGCGCCTGCTGCCGACCGAACCGCCCCGGCGCAGCCACCTGCCGATCGCCCTGCAGACCAGCGCCTGAAGGCGGGCGACCGCGCCCTTGCGACCGAGCTGTCGTGAAACTGCCTTCCTCCCGTCAAGAGGATTTCACCGGCGTCGGCCACCATGCGTCGCATGAACGCCCCCCTTCCTCCCACTGCGCAGCCGGTCGTCGCCCGACAGCCCGACCTGGCGTCGGCGGCGCACAGTTGCGGGATGCCCGTGCTGGCGCTGCTCGGTCTGGCGCTTCTGCTGTGGCTGCGCGGGTCCGGCAGCGACGCTGCGCCCCTGCTCTCGGCGGGCACCCCATTTGAAGCCCAGCTGCTGCTGGCCTTGAACCGCTGGGGCGCCCAGGCCCCCATCCTCTGGTCCAGCCTGAGCGTGCTCGGGCTGGGGCTGAGCGCCTGGCTTGTGCTGCTGATGCTGCTGCGCCCGGAGCGCCCGCACCATGCGCGGGTGCAGGCGGCCCTGATCTGGTGCCTGCCGATCGGCGGGCTGCTCACCCACCTGCCCAAGCAGTGGCTCGGCTGGCCCCGCCCGGCGGCCGTGCTGGGGGAGTCGCTGCAGGTCATCGGGCAGCCCCTGTTCCAGCATGCGATGCCCTCCGGACATGCTCTCACGGCCTTCACCGTCGCCGCCTTGTGCAGTCTGGGGAGGGTGGGGGCGCGCCCGTTGCGCCTGGGCCTGTGGCTGCTGGCGATGGCCGTGGCGCTGTCGCGGGTGGTCGTGGGGGCCCATTGGCCGGGCGATGTCCTGGCCGGTGCCGCGCTGGGCCTGCTGTGCGCCTGGCTGGGGTACCTCGCCGCCGGGCAGGGCCGCCTGTCTCAATGGTTGGCCCTCCGCAGCGCCCGGGTGGCGGCAGCCCTGCTGCTGGCCGCAGGCGGTGTGACGCTGCTGGGGCTGAAAACCGGCTACCCGCTGGCAGCCACCTTCCAGCTGCTCCTGGGGCTGGCGGCAGTGGGCGTGGCCACCGTGCGGGTGGTGTACTGGGTCGGTCTGTACCGGGGTGAGTCCAGCCTGCCGCGCCAGCCTGCGGCCACCCTGTGGAGACAGATCCGCCGCGGCAGCCGCAGCCTCCCCCCGGGCAGGGAGCAGTCTCGGCAGGCAGACACCCTGGGCCTGCACCTTGGGCGCCGGAACGCGGCGTGAGTGCAGCGCAGGCACCGGCCGACCTGCCCTTCTGGGCCGCCTGGGGCCGGCTGCTGCTGGCCCCGCTGGAGTCTGCCGCCCAGCTGCCGGCGGCGGTGTGGGCCATGGCGGCACTGGCTGTGATGCTCAGCCACGCCCTGCGAGCGAGCCGGCTCGCCGCGGAATGGGGGCCGCGCATCGGTCTGCGCTGGGGCACGGCCCTGCGGCTGGGCCTGCTGCACAATGCCGCCGTCTGCCTGCTGCCCTTTCGCAGTGGTGAACTGGGCTACGCCTGGTGGCTGCACCAGGGCTGGGGCGTGCCACTGCGCCAGTCGGCACCCAGCCTGCTGTGGCTGCGCCTGCAGGACCTGATCGTACTGGCGCTGCTGACCACCGCCTGCCTCCTGCCCGACGCGCTGCCGGACCCGCTGCCCGCCCCACTTCGGGTGCCGCTGGCCGGCCTGGCGGTTGCGGGCCTGGCCGCCCTCCTTGTCTGGCGACTGCAGCGGCCGATCCCTCAACGGCACCCCGATTCAGGCGACCCGGCCCCCTTGCGCTGGGCTCGGGCGCCGACCTTTGTCCACCCCCTGCAACGGGCCCTGCAGGCCGGCCTGCGCTCCACCGGCGGCTGGCGCGCCTGGTCCTTTGCGGCCCTGAACTGGGCCATCCGCCTGGCAGTGCAAGGGGGCCTGCTGGCCCTGCTGCTGGGGCTGCCGCTGTCGGCCGCGCTGCGCGGTGCTGCGGGTGGGGAATGGGGCGGCCTGCTGCCCCTGCAGCTGCCTGCCGGCATCGGGCCGCAGCAGGGCGGCGTCTGGCTGGCCCTGCAGTCGGCCCCGGTGGAGCTGCCCGCCGCCCTCACCGTGCTGGGAGCGGCTCTGTGTGTGCACCTGTTCTGGGTCGGTGTCGGACTCGCCGGCGCCGCAGCCGCAGCGCTGTGGCCGGGAGAACGGCCCTGGCACCGCCCGCCATCGACCGCCTGTCCGGCCTCCCTGCCTCAGGCCGAAGGACTCTCATGACCGCCCTGCCCTTGCGCCCTGTCGACGCCCTCGCCGCCCTGCCCGGATCCGGCCCGGCCCCTGCCGCCGAGCGGGAGGCCGGCCAGGCCGCCGGTACCCGGGCGCCCGTGCGCTGCGATGCCCTGCCGTCCCACCACCTGTCCGTGGTGGTGCCGATGTACAACGAGGTCGACAACGCCGCGGCGATGGTCCACGCGGTGGCGGCGGCACTGGCCGACCACCCGCAGCCCTGGGAGCTGATCGTGGTGGACGACGGCAGCCTGGACGGAACCGGCCATCTGCTGGAGCGGCTGGCCCGGCAGGCGACCTGCCCGCTGCGGGTGCTGCGTCTGGCGCGCAACTTCCGCCAGACCGCTGCGATGCAGGCGGGCATCGATGCGGCGCGCGGCGACGTCATCGTCACCCTGGACGGCGACCTGCAGAACGACCCGCGCGACATCCCCCGCCTGGTCGAGCTGCTGCTGCGCGACGACCTGGACATCGTGGCCGGCTGGCGCGAGCAGCGGCGCGACGGCTTCTGGCTGCGCCGCCTGCCGTCCCTGCTGGCCAACCGGCTGATCCGCCGCGTCACCGGGCTGCCCTTCCGTGACCTGGGCTGCAGCCTGAAGGCCTTCCGCGCCGAGGTGCTGCGCGAAGTGCGGCTGTATGGCGAGATGCACCGCTTCATCCCCGCCTGGCTGTCCACCGTCACCTCCCCTGCGCGCATGGGCGAGCTGCCGGTGCGCCACCACCCCCGCCGGCATGGCCGCTCCAAATACGGCCTGTCGCGCACGCTGCGGGTGCTGGTGGACCTGCTGGCGGTGACCTTCTTCCAACGCTACGCGGCGCGGCCAGGGCACTTCTTCGGCGTCATCGGCCTGGCCTTCACCGGCGTGGGGCTGCTGCTGCTGGGCCACCTGGGCCTGCTCAAGCTGATGGGCGAATCGGTGGGCGGCCGGCCCCTGCTGTCGCTGGGCTTCTTCTCCCTGATCGGAGGGCTGCAGTTCCTCACCACCGGGGTGCTGGCCGAGCTGCTCATCCGGGTGTACTACGGTGCCCGCCACGCCGCACCCTACGTGCTGCGGCCCGGCAGCGAAGCGGTTGACCGCCAACCCGGCAGCGAGGTCCCGGGGCATGGCTGATTCCAACCTGTCGCCCCTGCCCTCCCTCACGCCGTCGGTCAACGTCGGCGCCGCCGCCCCGATTCCACCGGCAGCGCGGTTGTCGCAGCGCAGCGGCGTGCCCCTGGAGCAGTCCGTGCTGGAGCGGCGCATCTTCCTCGCCTGGGCCCTGCTGCTGGCCCTGCTGCTGGGGCTGGGCCTGGGCCAGGTGCCCCTGTTTGACGTGGACGAAGGGGCCTTTGCCGAAGCCACCCGCGAGATGCTGGCCAGCGGTGACTGGGGCCACACCACCCTGAACGGCGAGGCGCGCTGGGACAAACCGATCCTCATCTACTGGCTGCAGGCTGCCAGCGTCAGTCTGTTCGGCCTGAACGAGGCGGCATTGCGCCTGCCCTCGGCGTTGGCGACCTGGGGCTGGACCCTGGCGCTGGCCGCCTTCGCCTGGCCGCGCTGGGGATTGACGGCGGCCCTGGCCGGAGCCAGCGTGTTGTTTGCCCAGCCCGGTGTGCTGCTGATCGGCCGTGCCGCCACGGCAGATGCGCTGCTGAACCTCTGGATCACGCTGGCTGCCCTGGACCTGTGGCGCCACGTCGAGGCGCGCACCACGGGCAACCCGGCCGACTCGACCGTCCCCCCTGCTGCCCGCCGAGCCCTGCGCCGGGCCGCACTGTTCATCGGCTTGGGGGTGCTGACCAAAGGGCCTGTGGCACTGCTGGTGACCGCGGCGCCCCTGCTGCTGTGGCTGGCCTGCACCGGTCCGCAGCGCTGGCGCCTGCTGCGCGGCCTGCTGGGCGATCCGCTGGCCTGGGGCCTGTTTCTGCTGGCCTGGCTGCCCTGGTACGGGTATGCGCTGCAACGCCACGGCTGGGACTTTGTCGAGGGCTTCCTGCTGCGCCACAACCTGCAGCGCTTCGATGCACCGTTGGAGGGTCACGGCGGCGGCATCGCCTACTACCTGCTGGTGCTGCCGGTGCTGCTGCTGCCCTGGACTGCACTGCTGCCCACCCTGCTGCGGCGCCTGCCGCAGCTCTGGGCCGACAGCCTGTCGCGCTGGCTGCTGCTGTGGGCCGGTTTCGTGCTGGTGTTCTTCAGCCTGTCGGGCACCAAGCTGCCGCACTACCTGCTCTACGGCATGCCGCCGCTGGCCCTGTTGCTGGGCCGGTTGTGGAAGCAGGAGCTGGTCACCGCGGCGGGTCCGCCGAGCCAGCCCGCAAACCGGTCGCAAGACCGGCCACGAGACCGACCCACGTGGGGGCTGGCGCTGGTCGCGGTCAGCCTGTTCACGCTGCCCTGGCTGCTGCTGGGACTCAGCGCCGTGACGCAGGAGCTGGCACGTTCACGCTCCGGCGCCCTCAGCGATGTGCGGCTGCGTCTGCTGCTGAGCAACGGCCCCGACTGGCGGGGGCTGCTCGGCCCGGCCACCGCGGTCACCCTGGCGCAGGTCGCCGGCTGGTGGGCGCGCCTGCGGCTGGCGCGCTGCCGCAGCCTGGGCCCCAGCGCCGACACGCCGTCCCGCGGCTTGGCCATCGATGCGCTGCCTTGGGCGGTCGGCGCCGCCTGCTTCACGCTGTTTTGCACCTTGGCCCTGCTGCCCTGGTGGGGGGCGCACCTGCAGGGTCCCGTCCAGCGGCTGGCGTTGCAGACCAGACAACTGCAGCAGAACGCGCCCGGCGGTCCGGCCACCCCCACGGTGGTGCAGTGGGGCCTGCATCAGCCCAGCTTTGCGCTGTACCTGCAGCAGGAAGTGCCGCGCCGCACGCCGCGCCCCGGTGAATGGGCCCTGGTGCGGCGCGACCGCTTTGACCCGGCACGTTCGTTGGCGGATCCCCAGCAGGCCTGGGTGTCCCTGGCCGAGGACGGCGCCTTCCTGTTGCTGCGCCGCTGCGCGACACCCACCGACGCGGCTTCGTCGGCCCTGCCCGCCTCGCCCGACGCCAACGCAAACCCCCGCACCACTTGCCCTTGATCTTCTCTGATCAACCTGGATGCATCCTCAGGGCCACCGACACCCCCGCATCGATGACCGCCACCTCATGCCCTCCCTTGCCTGCGCAGCCTGAGTCTGAGTGTCGGTCGCCGGCACCGCTGCGACGCGGATGGCGCCCCCGCCGGGTCTGGCCGCTGGTCTGGCTGCTCTGTGCACTGCTGGCCACCGCCGTCTTTGTGCAGTGGCCGCAGCTGGACCTGTGGGTCAGCGAGGCCGTGCACCATCCGCAGTCCGGCTTCCTGTGGCGCGACAGCCCCTGGGTCACGGCCCTGTATGTGGCCATTCCCTGGGTGGGCCGCATCGCGCTGCTGCTGTGCCTGGCGGCGGCGCTGTGGCCCCGCCAGCGGCTGCGCCCCGGGCGGCCCAGCCGCTGGCACCGGCGCAGCCTGGCGCTGCTGGCGGTGCTGCTGGTCGGTCTGTGGGGCGCCGTCAATGCAGGGCTGAAGGAGTGGGTCGGCCGCCCCCGGCCGGTGGCGGTGCAGGCCTTCGGCGGCCCGCATCCCTTCCACACGCTGGGGCAGTCCAGCCCGGCCTGCCAGCGCAACTGCTCCTTCGTGAGCGGCCATGCGGCCACGGGCTTTGTGGTGATGGCCCTGGGCATGGCGGGAACACCGCGGGTGCGGCGCCGCTGGGCCCTGGCCGGACTCGCCGCCGGGGCAGTGGCCGGCCTGGGGCGCATCCTGCAGGGTGGCCACTTTTTCAGCGACATTGTTTTTGCAGGACTGGTCATCGCCGCCGTCTGCCTGCTGCTGCGTCGGCTGTGGGTGATGTGGCGCTGGCTGCGTCGGCGCCATGCCCGCCGGGCCCGCCTGCAGGTGGCGCCGCAGGCAGGGCAGCCAGTGCAGCCTCAGCCTGGCTGAACGGGCACCATAGAAAGACCGACCCCAGCCTGAACAGACTCCTCCTGCGGTCAGCTCTTCAGCCGGCCATGCTCCACGGCCTCGCGCAGCAGGGCATGGATGCGGGTCTGCCAGCCAGGTCCGGTGGCCTTGAAAGCGGCCAACACGTCCGCGTCCACGCGCATGTTCAATGTCGGGCGCTTGACGGCCACAGGCGGCCGCCCGGGCGCACGCTTGACGGTCGCAGCGGACCAGTAGGCGGCCACGGCAGCAGAATCGTTCGGGTCGTAGGGCTCGCGCTCGGCGTCGGTCGCGGGGTCGTAGGCGATGGGCACATCCGCAGCGGATTCACGCTTGACACGGTCCCAGTCGGTGCCGGTCGGCTTGGCATCATTGGGCTTCCTGGTGGTTCGCATACAGCTTCCTTTCCTGCTTCGACGCGCGACGCAGCGAAATCGCGCGCACTTCGTCCGGCTCGCGCAGGACGTAGACCAGCACCAGCACCACGCCAGCCACTTCCACCATTGCCACATCCATCAAACGACGCTCTTCGCTGCGGGGCGATTCCAGGGTGAGCTTGTGCGGCGCGTCGAACACCATTGGCGCGTCCGCCAGGGACAGCCCGTGCTTGGCAATGTTGATGGCATCTTTGTTTGGATCGAAGGTGAATCGCATGGTGCCAATT
>Ga0073899_10003744_pt1 | contig 13414 bp, 8 predicted proteins | sample KloWWTmetaKNB5Ph_FD_88975 | JGI IMG/M metagenome (GOLD analysis project Ga0073899, IMG submission 88975) | Active sludge microbial communities from Klosterneuburg, Austria, studying microevolution and ecology of nitrifiers - Klosterneuburg... | ecosystem: Engineered > WWTP > Aerobic digester >... | reverse complement strand
GGGCGGCTTCAACAATCTCAACGACGCTTTCATGCCGCTGTGCGTGCAGGCCGCGCAGGCGGCGATCGAGCGCATCTGCCCGGACGCCAGCAAGCTGCTGCTGATTCCCGAGAACCACACCCGCAACCAGTTCTATCTGCAGAATGTGGCCAAGCTGGTGTCCATCCTGCGTCTGACCGGGCTGGACGTGCGCCTTGGCAGCCTGCTGCCCGACATCACCGAGCCCACCGTGATCGAGCTGGCCAACGGCAGCACGCTGACGCTCGAGCCCTTGCGCCGTAGTGGTGGTCGCGTCGGGCTGGACAACTTCGACCCCTGCGCGGTGCTGCTCAACAACGACCTCTCAGCCGGTATTCCGTCGGTGCTCAAGGGCGTGGACGAGCAGTGGGTCATCCCGCCGCTGCACGCCGGCTGGCATGCGCGGCGCAAGTCGATTCATGCCGAGTGCTACGACCGCGTGGCGCGCGACTTCGCCACTGCGATCGGTATCGATCCGTGGCGCATCAACCCCGAGTTCGGCGTGTGCGGCCAGATCAATTTCCAGGAGCGCACCGGTGAGGAATGCCTGGCGGCCCAGGTCGATTCGCTGCTCACCCGTATTCGCGCCAAGTACAAGGAATACGGCGTTACCGACCAGCCTTTCGTGGTGGTGAAGGCCGATGCCGGCACCTACGGCATGGGCGTGATGACGGTGAAGGACGCTTCCGAGGTTGTCGGTCTCAATCGCCGTCAGCGCAACAAGATGGCGGTGGTCAAGGAAGGACTGGAGGTGCACGAGGTCATCATCCAGGAAGGCGTGCACACCTTCGAGACGGTGGAAGACGGTGTTGCGGAGCCGGTTGTCTACATGATGGATCACTATGTCGTGGGCGGCTTCTACCGCGTACATACCGAGCGTGGCCGCGACGAGAACCTCAATGCGCCGGGCATGCACTTCAAGCCGCTGGCCTTCGACACCTCGTGCACGCTGCCGGACGTGGCCCAGGGGCCGGATGCGCCGCCCAACCGCTTCTACGCCTATGGTGTGGTGGCCCGCCTGGCGCTGCTGGCAGCCTCGGTCGAAATCGAGGAGACCGCGCCCGCCGACGAGTTCGGAGAGGCGGCATGAGCCGTACGCTGAAGCTCGCTTTCATCCTCGATCCGCTCGATGGGCTGAAGGCCTACAAGGACTCGAGCATCGCCATGATGCGGGCGGCAGCGGCGCGCGGCCATCAGGTGTGGGCGCTGCAGCGCGGTGCGCTGACCTGGCGCGACGGTGCGGTGGTGGCGCGCGCACTGCCGATCAGCCTGCTTGACGGCGATCTGCCCTGGTACGCACCCGCCGGGCCGCAGCAGGTCCTGGCGCTGACGGCGTTCGATGCCGTGATGATGCGCCAGGACCCGCCCTTCGACTTTGAATACGTCACCGCGACCTGGCTGCTCGAAGATGCGATGCAAGCCGGCGCACGCGTGTTCAACAACCCGTGCGCGATTCGCGACCACTCCGAAAAGCTTGCCATCACCGAGTTTCCGCAGTTCATGGCCAGCTCGCTGGTGGCGCGCGACGCGGTGGATATCAATGCCTTCATCGACGAACTCGGCGATGTCATTCTCAAGCCGCTCGACGGCATGGGTGGCAGCCAGATCTTCCGCGTCAGGAAGGACGACCCCAACCGCAATGTGATCCTCGAGACGCTGACGCAGGACGGCACCCGCAGCATCATGGCGCAGCGCTACCTGCCGCAGATTGCCGAGGGTGACAAGCGCGTGCTGATCATCGGCGGCGAAGTGGTGCCTTTCTCGCTGGCGCGCATTCCGCAGGCGGGCGAGACCCGCGGCAACCTCGCCGTCGGCGGCCGTGGCGTGGCGATGGCGCTGACCGAGCGTGAGCGTGAGATCGCCGATTACCTTGCGCCCATCCTGTGGCAGCGCGGCCTGCTGATCGTCGGCCTCGACGTCATCGGCGGCCACCTCACCGAGATCAACGTCACCAGCCCCACCTGCATGGTCGAGATCGCTGCGCAGCAAGGCTTTGATGTTGCCGGACTGGTCATCGACAAACTGGAGCAGGCTTGCACCTGACGGACTCGTCGTCCGAGATAGGGGGGCAGTCCACGATTCCGCGCGGAATCGTGGACTGCCCCCTGTTTCACTGGCTGGGCCTGGTCGCCTGCATGCTGCTGTTGGCGGCCTGCTCGCGCGCAGAAGTCTTCCGCCACGAAGCGTTTGTGTTCGGCACGCGGGTCGATGTCGCCGTGTATGCGGAACAGCAGCGTGCCGCCGATGCCGCGGCAGCGGCGGTGCTGCGCGAATTCGACCGCCTGCATCGTGCCTACCATGCGTGGGAGCCGTCCGAGCTGACTGCGCTCAATGCTGCGCTGGCGCGCGGCGAGGTGGCCACGGTGTCGGACGAACTGGCGGCGATGTTGAAGGACGCGCAGCGCATCGCCGCCACCGGCGACGAACTCTTCGATCCCGCGCTGGGTGGGCTGGTGGCGCTGTGGGGTTTTCACACCGACACTTTCGTGCCCGTTCGCCCCGATCCTGACAGGCTCCAGGCGCTGCTCGACGCCAGGCCGCGCATGTCCGACCTGGTCATCGACGGCAATCGCGTGAGCACGCGAAACCGCGCCGTGCAGCTCGATCTGGGCGGCTACGCCAAGGGCTACGCGCTCGACCGTGCGGCGGCGATCCTGAAACAGCAGGGCGTGAACAATGCGCTGATCAACATCGGTGGCAACGTGCTGGCCCTGGGCAGAAAGGGCGAGCAGCCGTGGCGCATCGGCATCCAGCATCCGCGCGAGCCGGCGCCGCTGGCCACGATGCCGCTGTATGACGGCGAGGCGGTCGGCACTTCGGGTGATTATCAGCGCTATTTCATGCTCGACGGCGAGCGCTACGCCCATCTGCTTGACCCGCGCACCGGTCATCCCGCACACGGCACGCAGTCACTCACCATTTTGGTGAGACCGGATACGCAGGACCGCGACGAGGGTCAGGGGGGCCATGGCGGACATGCGGTCGGCACGCTGTCCGATGCCGCCAGCAAGCCCGCCTATCTCGCCGGTGACCGCTGGCGTGAGCAGACAAGGCGCTTCGGCATCGACCATGCCCTGCGTGTGGCCGAGGATGGTCGTGTCGAGGTCACCCAGGCACTGCGCGCGCGCCTGCAGTTCATCGGCGACATCAAGCCGGTCGTCGTCGACTGAGGCTGCAGGCCTGATCGTGCTGTATCAGCCGCGCAGGGTGACGAGCTCTTCGGCGCTGGTGGGGTGGATAGCGATCGTCCGGTCGAAATCCGCCTTGCGCGCGCCCATGCGGATCGCCACGGCGAATCCTTGCAACATTTCGTCGGCGCCGTCGCCGATGATGTGCAGGCCGACGATACGCTCGTCCCTGCCTGCGCACACCAGCTTCATCGCGGTTTTCGGGCGGTGTTCGGTGAGCGCGTGGTACATGGCCGTAAAGCGCGTCGAGTACACCTTGATGTCGGCGTACTGCTGACGGGCCTCGTCTTCGGTGAGGCCGACGGTGCCGATCGGCGGGTGGCTGAAGACCACGGTCGGGGTGCACTCATCATCGAGCCGGCTGTCGGGCTGGTTCAGGAACAGCCGTGCGGCCAGCTTGCGCCCGGCGGCAATGGCCACCGGCGTGAGTTCGGCGCGACCGGTGATGTCGCCGATCGCATGGATGCCGGGCACGGCAGTGTTCTGCAAGGCGTCGGTGTCGATCATGCCTTTTCGTCCGGCGCTGAGCCCGGCGGCGGCGAGATTGAGGTGCTCGGTGTTGGCGTGACGCCCCGTGGCCCACACCAGGGCGTCGACCTGAAAGCTGTTGCCTTTGCTGCATTCGAGCTGCAGCGTGCCGTCTGCCTGGCGGGCGATGGATTTGAGCTCGGTGCCGAAATGCAGGCGGACGCCATCGTCCTGCATCTGCGTTGCCAGTTCGTCGCGCAGCATGGCATCGAAGGGGCGCAGCAGGTGGGGACCGCGCACCAGCATGTCGACCTCCGAGCCGAGGCCGTTGAACACGCCGGCCAGTTCCACCGCGATGTAGCCGCCACCCACGACTGCGACGCGGCGCGGTTGCTGTTCGAGGGCAAAGAAACCGTCCGAATCCATGCCGAGTTCGGCGCCTTCGATGTCGGGCAGAGTGGGGCGGCCGCCGGTGGCGATGACGATATGCGGTGCGCTGAAGCGCTGACCGTCGACTTCGATGGTGTGGGCATCAACGAAACGGGCAAAGCCCTTGATCACATCGACCCCCGACTTGTCGAGCAGATCGGCATAGACGCCGTTGAGGCGGGCGATATACGCGTCGCGCCTGGTCTTCAGCGTGCTCCAGTCGAAGCGATGGTCGCCCGCGCTGAAGCCGTAGCCGGGTGCGTCGCGCATCGTCTGTGCGATGTGCGACGCGTACCACATCACCTTCTTGGGGACGCAGCCCACATTCACGCAGGTGCCGCCGAGACGTGCTGCTTCCACCAGCAGCACGCGGACGCCGTATTCAGCCGCGCGCCGTGCGCTGGCCACGCCGCCGCTGCCGCCGCCGATTGCGATGTAGTCGTATTGCTTCATGCCTTTCTCCGTTCGAGCTTGATTGCGGTGTGATTCCTGTCTTCATGGGGGCCGCGGTCCGGTCCGCAGGCAGCCCGTCCTGGTCAGCAGTGTGCCGTCGCTGTACCTGATGATGAAATGGAGCAGGCCGGTCGTGGTCGCACAGCGGAGCCGGAAAGCGCGTGCCGCCACATCCCGGCTCAATGCCCCGAGTCCGGCATATCCTTTGCTGCGGCCGCCAGTTCGTCACGCGTATTGATGTTGCGAAAAGCCGCTTCATCGTTGAAGGGTACCGTCACTGTCTTCAGCGTGGCGTGCCATTGCTGCATCCTGCGACCACCACGGGCAATGAAGTCGCCGAGTGGGCAGGCGAGACTGCGCTGACACAGGCAGAACACCGGATGCAGCTGATCGGCGGTTCTGACCACGGCAAGCTCGGCGCCCGTCGTGTGCAGTGCAGCGGCGAGGCGTTCGACGAGATCTGCCGGCAGGAAAGGCGAGTCGCACGGCGCAGTCACCACCAGCGGGTGGCGCGCGCGCAGCAGCGCAGCGTGCAGGCCGGCGAGGGGGCCGGCAAAGCCGTCGATGTCGTCACCGAATACCGGGTAGCCGAAAACCTGCCAGGCGTCCAGATTCCGGTTGGCGCTGATGATCAGTTCATCGACCTGCGGCGCCAGTCGCGCCAGTGCGTGCGCCGCCAGCGGTCGGCCGGCGAGGTCCACCAGCCCCTTGTCGACACCGCCCATGCGGCTGCCCTGGCCACCGGCGAGCAGCACGCCGGTGATGCGCTGATCAGCGGCCCGGCCGGGTGCTGCTGTTGCGTTGGAATGACTCATGCTTGGGCGTTTTGCGGTGTGGGTCGGGAGTGTGACGTCAGGCCGAATGCAGCAGATGCCCTGCGAGCTGGGCGATTGCACGCACGGCATGCGGGGGCGGGCCTGCAAGCCAGTGACGTATTTCGTCTGCCGGAAGGGGCTTTGCGAACAGATAGCCCTGAGCGATGTTGCACCCGTGCTGGGCAAGGAAGCGCAACTGCGCCTGGGTCTCGACGCCCTCGGCGACGACGTTCATGCCCAGGCCGTGTGCCAGCGCAATGGTGCCCCGCACGATGGCGTCGTCGTCGCTGTTTCGGCCGAGGTCGCCCACGAAGCTCTTGTCGATTTTCAGTTCCGAGATGGGACAGCGCTTGAGCAGTGAAAGCGATGAATAGCCGGTGCCGAAGTCGTCCACGGCGACAGCGACGCCCAGTTGGTGGATGCTCTGCAGCAAGGCTGCGGCGCGTTCCGCATCGCGCATCGCGGTCGATTCGGTGAGTTCCACCTTCAGCATCGACGGCGCCAGCCCACTGTTGGCAAGCGCGCCGCGAATCGTGTCGACGATGGCCATGTCCGAGCACTGCCGTGCAGAGACGTTCACCGCCAGCGGCACGGTCGGCAGGCCCTCACGGCCCCAGCGGGCGATCTGGCTCACCGCCTCGACAATCGCCCAGTCGCCGATGCTGCAGATGATGCCGGACTCCTCGGCTGCGGGAATGAACACATCGGGCTGCACCAGCCCGACACCCGGGCGGCGCCAGCGGATCAGGGATTCGAGCCCTGCCAGGCGGCCGCTCGCAATGTCGATCTGCGGTTGGTAGAAGAGTTCGAACTCGTGGTTGGTGAGGCCGTGGCGCAGCGCGGTTTCCATGCCCAGGCGCTCGCGTGACCAGGTGTTCATGTCGGGCGAGTAGAACGTGTAGCGGCTGCCGCCTTCGAGCTTGCCGCGGTACATGGCGGTATTGGCCATCGACAGCAGCGTTGCGGCGTCCAGGCTGTCGGTGGGGCCGACGCTGATGCCGATGCTGCATGACAGCAGCAGATCGGCGTTGCCGCCGGCCTCGAATTCGCGATCGAGCAGGTCGAGCAGTTTGCGCGCCACGGCGATCACTGCCGAGCGATCCTGCAGATTGTCCATCAGGATGATGAACTCGTCGCCCCCCCATCGCGCAATGGTGTCGCCGCCGCGCACCGACGCCTGCAGGCGGCTGGTCACCTCCTGCAATATGTGGTCTCCCGCGTAATGGCCCAGGCTGTCGTTGATGCGCTTGAAGCGATCGAGGTCGATGAACAGCAAGGCCAGCATGCTTCCGCTGCGCTGCGTATTGGCCAGCGCCTGGCGCAGGCGGTCGAGCAGAAGACCGCGGTTGGGCAGCCCGGTCAGCAGGTCGTGGGTGGCCTCGTGCTGCAGGCGCGCGGTAACGGCGAGAGTTTCGGTGAGGTCGTGGAAAGCCAGCACCGCGCCGTCTCCGGCATTGCCCACCGGGGTTGCGGTGAGCCGGAGGGCATACCTGCGGCCGTCTGAGCCGTGCCACTCGATCGGTTCGGGCAGGCGAATGGTTTGCCGACCCTTCAGGCAGGCGAGCACGGCTTCGCTGACCTCTTCCGCCTGATCGGTAAAGTTGCGCATCAGGGCAGCGATCAGCGTGCCCCGCAACTCCTGGCGAGCCAGTCCGGTCAGTCGCTCGGCGACCGGGTTGACCAGGCTTATGCGGGTGTTTTCATCGAAGGTGAATACGGCGTCGGCGATCGAGCGCAGTGTGGCATCGGCATCGTGCCGGGCATGCTGAAGCGAACCGCGAGTACGCTTCAGGGATAGTCCGAACCACAGCAGGCTGCCGAGCAACAGGCTGCTGACTGCCGTGACCGGGGGAATCCACCATTGCCACAGGTTCAGCGCCAGGCCGCTGACGAGGAGGGGCAGAAGTGCGAGGCCGGTCACTGCAGGCAGTGCGCCGGGACTGGCCTGGATGCGTGCGTGGACCACGGCGGCTAGCGCCAGCACGAACAGGCTCAGCAAGAGGGCGGCGCTGCCGCTGGCGGTGTGATAGACGAGGCCATTGCGCAGGGCGTCGTAGGCGCGAGCGTGAAACTCCACTGCGGCCATCGGCTGGCCGTGGCGCGAGTTGGGCGTTGCCAGCGCGGCGTCGATGCCGCTGGCCGTGGGGCCGATGAATACGGCCTTGCCACTCAATTGCTGGCCCAGCTCAGGGTGGTCGAGCAAGGTGGCATAGGAGATGCGCTGCGGTGTGCTGCCGGCATCGGGGTAGGGCAACAGAATCTCGCCGTCACGCGCCCAGAACGGACTGGGCGTGGCGTCAGGAAACCCTGCCGCGCTCGGCGTTCGCGCGGTGAGCTGGGTGGCATTGGATCGGAGTCCGGCCTGGCGCAAGCTCGCCAGCGCCAGCGCTTCCCAGCGCGCCTGGCCGCTGCCGGCATAACGGTAGGTGCGTCTTGCGAGTGCGTCGGCATCGAGCTCGACGTCCACATGTCCGAGCGCGACAGCGGCGTCGCCGAGCTGGGGGGTGGGCAGTAGTTCGACCATGCCCTTGCGTGGGGTGCTCATGCCTTGCGGTGCGACCGCCAGCACGACGCGCCCGGAAGCCGCAATCGATGCGGCCAGCCGGTCGTCGCTGGGCGATGGTTCGGTTAGCAGCAGGGCCATGCCGATTGCGGCAACGTCGGTGGCGCTGAGCTGATCGATCAGTTGCGCGTGGATGGCGCGGTCCCACGGCCAGCGCCCAAGCGCAGCGAGCGAGGGTTCGTCGATAGCGACGATCACGGCCTGGGACGTCTCGGTCTGTGTGCGGAACAGCGGCTCGAGTGTGTCGTAGGCGAGCAGGTCCAGGCGTTGCACCAGTGCCGACGAATACAGGACGAGCGCGCAGGCGAACAGCGCTGCGGCTGCCCAGGCGCCGTGACGATCCAGGAAAGTGATCAGCCGCCTACGGTTCATAGGGCGAGGAGCAGGGGCAGCAGAACGTAGAGCGCTCGCCAGTGATTATGTGGCACTTCGATCCGCTGAGGCGTGCCCCACGGCCCTGGCGGGCTGCCCGGTTCCTGCGTGCGGATACGAACGTGCCAGGTTCCAGGCTCGGGCTGGTCGATGCTTGCTTCAGGGATGGCGGTATCGAAGGCGTGTTCGGGTGCAACGAAATCTGCTGTTCGGCTGAGTTCTACCTGATAGCGATCGTCCGCGTTGCCGGCCCGCCACCGCAGGCGCAGGGTGTCGCCGTCGACTTCGGGTGCTTCGGCCGCCGGGCCAGCGGGCGGGCGCCGGAAGCGCTGTGTATCCGACCATGGGCCACGGCCCTCGGCTGCAGTGCTGACTGCGACGCGCCAGAAGTAGTTGCCGCTGGGTACTTCGTCGCCAAGCGTCACGCTCGCTTCGTCGCCAGCGTCGAGCGTGACGATCGGTGAGCTGAAGCGGTCGTCGCCGGCAAGCTGGAAGTGATAGGCCAGTGCGCCCGGGACATGGGCCCAACGAAAGACAATTTTTTCGTCAACAGCAAAGCCATCGGGTGCCGGCGTGCTGGGAAAAGGCGGCTCAGGGCGCGCATCGACGACGATCTCGCGTTCTGCACTCAGCCCTTCCAGTCCCTCGCTGTCGATCCCGCGCACGCGCATGCGGTAGCGACCGTCTGCCAGGCTGGCGCTGCCAAGCGCCGATGCGTCCTCTGCGACACGGTCGGATTCGAGTACGGTGAACCCCTGCTGCGGGGCGATCTGAGTGCGGTAGCGCAGTGCCCCCTCGATCGGGGCGATCGGCAGGCGAAAAGGCACGCGGTCGATGGTTTCGGGTAGCGCATCGACATTGGGCGCAGGCAGCAGGCTGACCGCTTTCCCCGGCGCCTCGCCGGCACTCGCTTCGGCGCCGGTGGCAGCAGGTAGACGCGTCTCGCCGCGTCCGTTGCGCAGGGCGACTTCGCCGCTCAGCGTTTCCGTGCGCATGCGCCCGTCCACGGTCGTGACGCGAAACTCGGTGCCACGCACGGCGGCGATCGCTGCGGGTGTCTCGATGGTGTAGCGGCTGCCGCCACTCCGGGCCGGCTGCACGCTGTTTTCGATCTGACCGCGCTTGAGTTCGATGCGCAGTTGCTGGGCGCCCGAGGCGGTCAGGCGCTGCAAGTGGCTGACCCGCAGTTCGGTATTGGCGCTGATCAGGCTGCGGCTGCCGTCGGGAAACTGCAAGGCCAGGCTGCTGCGGTCGTGGGTTCGGATCAGCGTGCCAGCGTCGAGCATCATGCCCGCGGCGAGTGCCTCCGCGCGGCCATTGATTTCGTGCTCGACGCTGCCGCGCACGTCGATCACGTGCACCGAACCTGCCTCTCCCCGCATCCATGCCGTAGGCATGCGCAGCCTTGTCCCGGGCACGATCGCGGTCGGCTCGAGGATGTTGTTGTAACGCTGGATGCGCGGCCAGTAGTTGATGCTCTTCAGGTAGCGCGCGGTGATGTTCCAGGGGTTGTCGCCGGGGCGGACGATGTACTCGAAGTCATTTTGCGCCAGTGCAGGCAGCACCGTGCCCAGCAGGGCGAGCCCGACTACGAAATGCTGGCGCAGACGGTTTTGGGCGCTCTGCGCCGGGGGGAAAGGGAAGGTGTCCATCCTGCGTCCTGGTTGAGGCCTAAACGGCGGACTGATTGATGTTCTTGATGCGGATCATGGCCGAACGATGATAGCGCGGCAGGTGCTGTCTATCCGTTTTGAATGCGAGTGTGGATAGTGTTTTCCGGTCCTGTTCGTGGTGTATTGCACGTCCTGACGCAGTTTCTGGTGGGCGCCCCCGGCGAGCAGGGCGCCGGCGGTACAATGCGGACCGTTCCCTGTCCGGAGCCTGCAATGGCCGAAGCGTTTTTTTCTCCCTGTCCGCGTGGTCTCGAATCCTTGCTGTGCGACGAACTGCAGTCGTTCGGCGCCAGGGGCGCGCAGGCCGTGCATGGTGGGGTGGCCTGGCAGGGTGACTGGGCGGCCTGCCATCGCGCGAACCTCGAAAGCCGACTCGCGACCCGAGTCATGTGGCGTGTGGCGCAGGGGCGCTATCGGGCCGAGGTCGACATCTACAAGCTGGCCTACAGCGTGACGTGGGCAAAGTGGTTTACCGCCGACGACACGATCCGCATCTACGTGACTGCGCAGAAGTCGCCGCTGAAGAGCCTGGAGTTCATCACCCTGCGGGTGAAGGATGCGGTGTGCGATCACTTCCGCACCGTTGCCGGCCGGCGCCCGAACGTGGACACGGCGAACCCGGTGGTGCGCATTCACGTCTTCCTGACTGCCGATACCGTGACGCTGTACATCGACACTTCAGGCGAGCCGCTGTTCAAGCGCGGCTTCAAGCCGGCGGCGGTCGAGGCACCGCTGAAGGAAAACCTGGCCGCTGGCATCCTCCGCCTGTCGGGCTGGAAGCCGGGCGAGGTGCTGCTCGACCCGATGTGCGGCAGTGGCACTTTCCTCATCGAGGCGGCGATGATGGCGCTCGATATCGCGCCCGGACTGGGGCGCAACTTTGGTTTCGAGAGGTTCAGACATCATGACCGCAGCGGCTGGACTGCGGTGCGGCGAGCCGCCGAGGCGCGTCGCCAGGCGCCGCGTGCGCTGGCCATTCATGGCTCGGACATCGTCGGTGAGTGGGTGCGGCGCACGCGCGTGAACCTGGACGCGGGCGGGTTGGCGAAATGCGTGACGCTGGATCGCGCCGATCTGCTGGAACGAACGCCCCCCGCGGCCGAAGGCGTGATGGTGGCGAATCCCCCCTACGGCGTGCGCCTGGGCGAGGCCGAGGAACTGGCCGCCTTCTACCCGCGTCTGGGTGATGCACTCAAGCAGCGTTGGGGCGGCTGGCGCTGCTATTTCTTCAGTGCCGACACCGCGCTGGCCAAGTTGATCGGCCTGAAGGCGAGCAAGCGCACGCCGCTGTTCAATGGCGCCCTGGATTGCCGTCTTTATGAATACCGCATGGTTGCCGGCAGCAACCGCCCCGCGGAACGTGACAAGGCCGCGGGCGCGTCGGATTGAGCTTCAGATGATGCCGAGGTGTTGCAGGCCGCTGATGTTGGTATGTTCGCTGTGCTTGCTGTTGAGCTTGATCTGCAGGCGCAGGTCGTTGATCGAGTCGGCGTTGCGCAGTGCGTCCTCATAGGTGATCTGCCCGCTCTCGTAAAGATCGAACAGCGACTGGTCGAAGGTCTGCATGCCCAGTTCACGCGAGCGCTTCATGATCTCCTTGATCTCGGGCACATTGCCCTTGAAGATCAGGTCGGCGATCAGCGGCGAGTTCAGCATTACCTCTACCGCCGGCACCCGGCCCTTGCGATCCTTTAGCGGCAGCAGGCGCTGCGAGATCATCGACCGCAGGTTCAGGGACAGGTCCATCAGCAATTGCTGGCGACGGTCTTCGGGGAAGAAGTTGATGATGCGGTCGATGGCCTGATTGGCGCTGTTGGCGTGCAGCGTGGCCAGGCACAGGTGGCCGGTTTCGGCGAAGGCGATGGCGTAGTCCATGGTTTCACGGTCGCGGATCTCGCCCATCAGGATTACGTCCGGGGCCTGACGCAGCGTGTTCTTCAGCGCAGACTCCCAGGAGTCGGTGTCGATGCCGATCTCGCGCTGGGTGACGATGCAGTGCTTGTGGGTGTGCACGAACTCGATCGGATCTTCGACCGTGATGATATGACCGTAGCTGTTGTCGTTGCGGTAGTCGACCATCGACGCGAGCGAGGTGGTCTTGCCGGTGCCTGTGCCGCCGACGAAAATGACCAAACCACGCTTGGCCATCGCGATCTCGGTCAACACCGGCGGCAAGCCGAGTTCGCCGAAGTCGGGGATGCGCTGCGGAATGGTCCGCAACACCAACCCCACCTTGCCCTGCTGGACGAAGGCATTGGCGCGGAAGCGGCCGATGCCGGCGGGCGAGATGCCGAAGTTGCATTCCTTGCGCGCTTCGAACTCGGCAGCCTGTCGGTCGTTCATGATAGAGCGCGCAAGTTCGGCTGTGTGCTGGGCCTGCAATGCCTGGTTGGACTGCGGCAGAATGCGGCCGTCGATCTTGATCGCCGGCGGGAAGCCCACTGTGACGAAAAGGTCAGAGCCGTTCTTCTGCAGCATCAGCCGCAGCAGATCGTTCATGAACTTGAGTGCCTGATCGCGTTCCATCTGGGTGTGCTCCTGCAGGCTTGTGGGCCTGGCGTCCGCGTTGCAAGGTGGGTCTGAAAGACAGGGTACAGGGCTGGAACTGCGTCTGACGCACTCAGGCGGGGATACTGTCCTTGTTTTGTGCGCGCAGGCGCGCTTCCGCTGCCGACACCACGTTGCGCCGTACCAGATCGGCCAGGCACTGATCCAGGGTCTGCATGCCGACGTTCTGGCCAGTCTGGATCGACGAGTACATCTGCGCAATCTTGTTTTCGCGGATCAGGTTCCGGATGGCCGGGGTGCCGATCATGATTTCGTGCGCCGCGACGCGCCCCTGGCCGTCCTTGGTCTTCAACAGGGTCTGCGAGATCACCGCGCGCAATGACTCCGACAGCATCGAACGCACCATATCCTTCTCGGCGGCGGGGAAGACGTCGACGATGCGGTCGATGGTCTTCGCTGCAGATGAGGTGTGAAGGGTGCCAAACACGAGGTGGCCGGTTTCGGCTGCGGTCAGTGCCAGGCGGATGGTTTCCAGGTCGCGCATTTCGCCGACCAGCACCACATCCGGATCCTCGCGCAGCGCAGCGCGCAGCGCGTTATTGAAGGACATGGTGTCGCGGTGAACCTCGCGCTGGTTGATCAGACAGCGCTTTGATTCGTGCACGAACTCGATCGGGTCCTCGACGGTGAGGATGTGGCCGTACTCGTTTTCGTTGACGTAGTCGATCATCGCCGCCAGCGTGGTCGACTTGCCCGAGCCGGTCGGGCCGGTCACCAGCACGATGCCGCGCGGGGTGTCGGCGATCTCCTTGAAGATCTTCGGACAGTTCAGCTCTTCGAGGGTCAGTACCTTGGATGGAATGGTCCGGAACACGGCGGCCGCGCCGCGGTTCTGGTTGAACGCATTGACCCGGAAGCGCGCGAGGT
>Ga0073899_10003743_pt1 | contig 13415 bp, 15 predicted proteins | sample KloWWTmetaKNB5Ph_FD_88975 | JGI IMG/M metagenome (GOLD analysis project Ga0073899, IMG submission 88975) | Active sludge microbial communities from Klosterneuburg, Austria, studying microevolution and ecology of nitrifiers - Klosterneuburg... | ecosystem: Engineered > WWTP > Aerobic digester >... | reverse complement strand
CCTGACCCAGTAACATCGATCATTGGTGGCACGATCGGAAGCGGCGTCGCCAACATCTTCGGAGCCAACAAGGGCAAGGAAGACATGGCGGCGGCTGTCGCGGCGGCCAACGCACAGGCTGAGAAGATGCTCGGCAAGGGTCTTGACACTCAGAAGTCGTACTTCGACAGCTCCACGGGCACCATCAAGAGCATCGCCGACAAGGGCGCGGGTGTCTACAGCGACCTCGTGAGCAAGCTGCCAGACCTCACCGCGCCGGTAACGATGAGCCAGGCCGACCTTGAGGCGACCCCCGGCTACCAGTTCACCCAGAAGCAGGGTATTCGTGGCGTCGACCTCAGCGCAGCCTCCAAGGGGCTCAGCGGCGCACAGGCCAAGGCTGCTGCGATGTTCGCCACTGACCTGGCGAACACGACCTACAAGGATCAGTGGAACATCGCCAATACCAACAAGGAGAACGCCTTCAACCGGCTCCTACAGACTGCCGCGCTCGGCTCAGACGCAGGCAAGACCCTCGCGACGGCGGGCACCTCGGCGGGCAACGCAGCTCTGGGTGCAGCCACTGGCACCGGCACGACCCAGAGCAACAACCTGATCACGAAGGGCAAGTTCGACGCGGCAGCCGATGCATCGATCTTTGGCAACATCGGCAACATGCTCCAGAGCGGGGCCGGGCTCTACGCCAACGGTGGCAACATCAACAAGGCATTCAGCATGTACGGGAAGTAAGCCATGGCAGACGACGTCGCAGACATCTACAAGGCAGTCGCACCGCCGTCAGACCCCTACAAGGCGGTCAACGACGTCTCCAGCATGCAGAACAAGCTGCTGGGCGTGCAGCAGCAGCAGACCCAGGTCGACAGCGGCAAGGTGGACCTCGCGTTCAAGCAGATGAACCACATGCGGAACATCCTGAGCGACATCGCCACCGACCCCGAGCTCGGCCGCAGCGACCTCTCGAAGAAGATTACGGAGCGCGCATCGTATGGTGCAAAGATGGGGTTGTTCACACCCCAGCAGGTTGTTGAGGGCCTGAAGACGATGCCCTCAACGCCGCGCGAGCAGTACGCCTGGATCCGCGACCACCTCGCGCAGGTCATGTCCGCGACCGAGAAGATGGGAGCCTACTTCGGCACCCCAGAGACCCGGAGCGTCGGCGGCGGCGAGGTCACCACCCAGACCCCCGGTCTCCCCGGCCTGCCGGTTCAGGAGCGCAGCTCTCGTCCATTCACCGTCGGTCCGGGGCAGCCCGGCGTCGTCACCGAGGGCATCGACCGGGGGGCGACCCGGACTGTGGGCGGCTCAGGCATCGCTCCGCTTGAGCAGGGCACGGGCTCAATGCCCGGCGGCCCGGCGGCAGCTCAGTCAGCCCCCGTCGCACCAGTGGCTTCGCAGGCTGCGCCAGGGGGTCGTCAGCCCCCGGCGGTGCGCCCGGCTCCGCAGCCTGTTCAAACTTCCCTCGCCCCCGGCGAGACGGAGCGCATGGGCAGCGCAGTCAACGCCTACAACGCAGCCTCGGCCGCAACCGGCCAGTACAGCGTGCGGGTGAACCCGCTGCGCAAGGCCATCCCGATCCTGGAGAAGATGAAGGCGACCGACATCGGCCCGACCTCGGAGCGCTGGAACGACATCAAGTCGATTGCTCAGACCCTTGGCGCCGGGCCGCTCGCTGGCATCGACCCGGAGAAGATCAAGGACTACAACGAGCTCAAGAAGTACTTCAATCAGTACACATCGCAGGCTGCGGCAACCCTTGGTCCGAAGACCAACGAGGGCCTGGCCACCGCCGTGACGTCGAACCCGAACGTCAACATGGACAAGCTGTCGGCGACGGACCTCGCCAAGATGGCACTCGGTATCGAGCGCATGCAGGCTGCCGCCGTCAAGGAGTTCAAGGAGCTCGTCGACGCGCGCAAGGTTCCGGCAAACAGCTTCCACGACTTCATGATCGACTGGGGCACGAAGCAGGATCCGCGCGCCTTCGTCTACGACTTGCTTGACGAGAAGGCACAGGAGAAGGTTCGCAACCTGCCGCCCGCCGAGCGTGAGAAGGTAAAGGAGGGCATGCGGATCGCGAAGAAGCATGGCCTCCTGGGAGACGTGCACCGTGAGTAAGGACTGGACCCCGAGCGATCGCGACTACGCGATCCGCACGATCGTCGGAGAGGCTGCAAACGAGCCCGACGACGGCGTGGCGGCGGTTGCGCACGTCATCGCGAACCGTGCGCGCAGTGGAAAGTTTGGGGGCAACCGGCCGACGGATGTTGTTCTGGCACGTGGACAGTTTGAGCCCTGGAGCACGCGTCGCGAGGAGCTTCTTGCGCTGGACGAGAAGGACCCGGCCTATGTCCGCGCAGCACAGCTGTGGGACGACGCGGTTGTCAACCCCGGCAAGGATCCGACTGGCGGTGCGACGCACTTCCTGAACGAGGACGTCGTGATGAAGCGCTCCGGCAAGCTCCCGAAGTGGGCGACCGGTGACGGCCAGAAGCTGGGTGCACATACGTTCTACGGCGGCAAGCGGGGCAGTGACGACGGCATCTTCGACGAGTTCAGTCGCAGTGCAAAGCCTGCTGCAGCTGCAGCAGAGACGCCAGATGACGTGTTCGACGAGTTCAGCCGGGGCAAGCCGAAGACAGAGACGCCTGGAACAGGTCGTCCGCGCGTTGTGATCCCGACTGATGTGCCCCCGGCCACGTTCACTGAGCGCATGGTCGACAGCATGCCGATTGTCGGCCCGCTGATGAACAATCTGACGGCAGCAGCGGGGGCAGGCCTCCAGGCCACGGTCAACCCGCTGCGTCGAGCCATGGGCAAGGAGCCCCGTCCTGAGCTCGAGGGTACCGCCTTTGGGGAACGCTATGAGGCCAACAAGAAGTCTCAGGACGAGCGCGTCAAGAGGTACGGTGAGGAACATCCTGTGGCGGCTGTTGCTGCTGATGTTGCTGGTCCGGGTATGCTGTTCGGTCCTCTGGGGCAGACGGCGGTAGGCGCTCGCATGCTTGGCATGACCGGCACCAGTCTGGGCACGAAGGTGCTGCAGGCTGCCCCTGGCATGGCGGCGATTGAGACGGGTAATCAGCTGCTCCGTGGTAATGACCCGCGTGAGCAGGGCCTGCTCGGCCCGGTTCCGCTGGCCGCAGCAGGCGGTGCAGTCGCTCCAGTGATCGGAGAGGCTGTCGGCGCGGGGCTCTCCAAGATTGCGGACATGCTGCCGCGCCGCACGGGTCCTCTGGCAGGCACCAACTCCGTGGCCCGCAACAAGCTGACCGGCGCGATGGACGGCGAGACCCCGGCGAGCATCGCGGCCTCACGTGAGGCCCACGAGCCAGCAGGCGGCATGCTCATGGACACCAACAGGGCAACCCGTGACATCGCGGGAGGGCTGGCGGACATCCCAGGTCCGCACAAGGGTGAGATCCGTGAGGCGCTTCGCCAGCGGCTTGTCGACACGGCTCCGCGCATGGCTGCGAGCCTGGACAAGAATACTGTTCCGCACGTCAACATTCGTCAACTCGAGAAGACGATCGACACGATGCAGGACGCGGCGTCCAAGCCGCTCTACGACGCCTTCCGTGCCACAAAGATCCACCCGACGCAGGAGATCAAGGATCTGATCCCGCGCCTGGAGAAGGCGGGCGCGTTCAAGCTGGCTGACGAGCTCGCTGGTATCGCCGGGCGGCCGACGACAGAGAACTTCTTCACCACGGGGTCCCAGAAGGCATTCCCGACTGCAGAGACCTGGGACTATGTCAAGCGCGGCCTCGACCGGCGCATCAGTGCTGCACTAGACAGCGGCGACAAGGAGCTGGGGCGCGAGCTGGTGAAGCTCAAGAAGGAGATGCTCACCGAGGTCGAGAAGACCGAGGGCGGCAAGACCTGGAAGAAGGCTCGCGAGACCTTCGCCGAGTACGCGGAGATGAAGCATCAGATCGAGGAAGGTCAGAAGACCTGGCTCCGCAAGACCCGTGTCGACGACCTCGCCGAGGAGCTCAGTCTGCTCAGCAACAACGAGCGTGCTGCCCGTGTGCAGGGTGCCCGTGACGCGGTCCAGGAGATCATGGACGCGACGACACGCGGGGATGCCCGCGCTCGCGACGCGCTGCTCAGCCGCGCTGGGCGCGAGAAGCTGGAGCTGTTGTTCGGCGAGAAGAAGGCAGGCCGCCTCATCAAGGACCTGGAGGCCGAGGTCAACGTCCGCCAGAGCAACTACGAGATGGTTGGCAACAGTGAGACCTCCTCGAAGCAGGCTCGGCGCAATGCTCTCCTGCCCCAGCAGGAGGAACCAGGCTACCTGCGCAACATCAAGCTGAACCAGCCTGCAACGCTCATCCCGGACTGGATGACGCCATCTGCGATGATGGAGGGTGCATCCGCAGCCCGCCACAGCAAGGCATACGAGCAGCTCTCCAACCTGCTGCGCACGCGGATGAGCGACCCCGGCTACGAGGCTCTCGTTGCAGAGATCATGGCTGAGGGTGCTCGACGCAGCGCCCAGCAGGCACGCCTGGGCCGGGTAGGAGAGGGGGCGGGGACGGCGGTGCAAGCCACCGCGCCCGCTCTGCGCAATAGGCTTCTTCGCCCGCCTGAAGGGCAGAGCGAAAACGGAGGACAGCGGTGAGGATGCTCGACAAGATCAGGTACGTAACCAGTGGGGCGCTCCTTGCAGCGCTCCTGACCCTCGGGGTATACTACCCCCCGGTCCATGCGGCAACCCTTCTTCCGAACGGGGAGCAGACCTTTGTCGACGAGAACGGCAAGCCTCTTGCCTCAGGCTGCGTCTACTTCTACACTCCGGGAACCAGTTCTCCCAAGGACACGTGGGTCAACCCCGAGGGCACAGCTACGAACACCAACCCCGTCATTCTTGATGGGGCAGGTCGTGCGATCATCTACGGCGTTGGAACCTATCGTCAGGTTGTCAAGAAGTACCCGTGTGGCTCTCTTGGAGAGCAGGTCTGGGACCAGCTGACGGCCGATACCGCTTCAAGCATCACGATCTTTGCTGGAGCGAGTGGCGGCACCCCTAACGCGATCACGGTCAATACACCTGCCTTCACAGGTGCAGATGGACAGATCATCAACTACATCTCAACGTACACCAATACCGGCGGTGCTACGATCAACCCCTCGGGCTTCGGCAATGTTCAGATCGTGCGTGATGGAGCAGCGGGACCGGGTGCCCTGGTTGGTGGAGAGCTGGTTGCTACGAATGCTGTGAGCCTGATCTACGACGCGACGGCAGGTGTATTCCACATCCTGAGCCCGGTTACGTGGCCTAACACATCCGGAGTGCCCGTAGGCACTCTTATTGCTCACGCTGGATTTACGGCTCCGACCAACTATGCTTTTGCGTACGGGCAGGCAGTTAGCCGAACAACATACGCAGCACTCTTCTCTGCGCTCACGCTGCAGCAGACCGGATCCATCTCCTCCGGCTCAACAACCATCTCAGGACTGACAGATACATCTCAGTTTGGGTACGGGATGCCTGTTGAGTCAATCGGCATCAACTCGGGCACCACGATCCTGAGCTGCACCCCGACGACGTGTACCATGAGCTCTCAGGCAACGGTCACGCGCTCAGGCACGATGACGTTCTTTGCCTACGGAGCCGGAGACGGCTCGCTCACGTTCAACCTGCCCGACATGCGCGGGCGCACTGTGCGGGGGCGGGACAATCTCGGCGGGACAGCGGCTAACATCTCGCAGGTCTCAACAACGATCAGCACGACCAACCTCAGCACTGCCGCTACTGTAGCATCGGCATCTGGTCTTGCGATCGGCATGACTGTTGTCAGCGCGAATGTTCCTGCCGGAACAACCATTACGGCGATCAGCGGCACAGGGATCACCCTCAGTGCGCAGGCAACAAGCACAGCTGTCGGAACCGCTGCCCGCTTCTCACTGATTACGGATGCGCAGGCTCTTGGCAGTACTGGTGGTTCCATGACGCACATTCCGCTTGCTGCGGAGACTGCGGCTCACACGCACCCCAACGTGGTTACGGACCCCGGTCACACTCACGGCATGACAGCCCAGGGCGTCTCCGGCCTCACGGGCGGTGCAACCATTCTTCCGATCTCTGGCGGCGGGAGCACGTTTACATCCAACTCTGCTGTGACAGGAATAACTGTCAGCGTCAATGCTAACACAGGAGGCGGAAACCCATTCGCCATTCTTGACCCAACACGAAACATCAACTATGCAGTGAGGCTTGTGCCATGAGGAAGATACTGCTCGCTCTGCTCGCGGCTGCGCTTCTCAGTTCTCCTGCGCTTGCGCAGAAGAGCAAGCTGCAGATCAACAACGAGATCGATACATTCTTCCCTGACAACACAGTTGGGGCCATCACTCCTGGAAAGCTGCGTGCTGTCACAAAGGACATCGTTGCCTCCTATGTCGACTGGCTCAGCTGCACAGGCACAGGAGGTCTTGTCTACTGGAGCTCTGGAACACCAACCTGTCTGCCGGCAGGTTCGTCAGGCCAGATCCTGACTATCTCCGGAGGCATGCCAGCGTGGGCCGCGTCACCCTTTACCATCGTGGGTGGCTCCGGGATCAGCGTGGGTCTCGTCGGGACGACCTACACCATCAGCTGCACGACATTCACCAGCATCGCACTAGGCTGCGTTCCGGCCTCGGGCGGCGGCACCGTCAACTTCCTCCGAGCTGACGGCAGCTTCTCGACAGTCTCTCTGACGACCAGCGTTACGGGCACCCTCCAGGCTGCACAGATGCCCGCGCTCACTGGGGACGTCTCAACCCCCGGTGCATCCCTGACCACGACGCTCGCTACAGTCAACAGCAACGTCGGCAGCTTCGGGACCTCGACCTCAATCCCCACGTTCACGGTCAACGCGAAGGGGTTGATCACGGCAGCAAGTGGAAATGCTGTAGTGGCTCCTGCAGGAACGCTGACCGGGGGGACGCTCGCGGCGAATGTTCTTGCGTCGTCTCTGACCAGTGTTGGGACGCTGACTGGCGGTGCCACAGGGGCTGGGTTTACCGTTGCTCTCGGCTCCTCCACGATTACGGGAACACTGCCGTGCTCTAACCTCTCTGTTCTGACGGGGGACGTGACCAGCTCCTCCTGCGCCACGACGATTGCTAACAACACTGTTACCAACGCGAAGTCAGCGCAGATGGCAGCTGTAACGCTGAAGGGCAATCCGACGAGCTCGACTGCTAACGCCAGTGACTTCACGATCAACGGTCTGACACAGAGCGTCGCCCCGAACACCACGAACGACATGCTGGTCATCTGGGACAGCGTGGCCAATACCCTCAAGAAGATCAACCCCAACACGATCGCCTCGGCAGCGATTGCGGGTGTCTCGTCCATCGCGGGCAATACCGGAGCCTTCACACTCTCGGGTGGTATTACGAACTCCACGAATGACATCCGTCTGGCCAACATGGCGGCGAACACTGTCAAGGCAAACGTCACAGGAAGCACGGCGGCCCCGACTGATGCGGCACTGCCGTCATGCTCTGGGGCTGCTAACGCTCTCAACTACACGTCGGGGACCGGGTTTGGCTGCAGGAGCTATGTTGCGTCCATTGCGGGCAACACCGGGGCCTTTACTCTTGGCGCGGGCCTTACGAACTCGGTCAACTCGCTCACCGTCGACAAGGCCACGGCAGCGAACTACTACGCGGGAACTTCTAACAAGGTGCCGACGACCGACGTCATCTACCCGGCAAACGTCACGATCACCTATGGGACCACCACGTCGATCGACTTCTCGACGTTCAACAATGCTACGATCACGCTCACCGGCAACATCACGACGATGAACGTGTCGAACGTCATCGCTGGAAAGAGCGGTCGCATCCGCTTCATTCAGGATGCAACGGGATCACGTACCACGGTCTGGAATTCGACATTCAAGTTTGCTGGCGGCACGACGCCTTCGCTCTCGACCGCAGCAAGTGCGGTTGATGTTCTCTACTACGACTGCGAGACCTCGCCCGCTACGGTCTGCTATGCCTCACTCAACAAGGACATGAAGTAATGCGCCTGATCCGCGCCCTTCTCCCGACCCTTGGCCTGCTTGTCGCCCTTCTTGGGGGCGGTGCCCTTGCGAACATGCCATCCACGGGCGGCGGCCTTCTGATTGCCGGTCAGTTGCCATTCATACAGGCGTCCTGCAGCGGGTGCACGATCACGACCAACGGCAACCAGCGCATCTACACCTTCAACTCGTCGGGATCGTTGACGGTTACGAGCGTTCCGGCTGGACAAACTGGCGCTGTGCTGGTTGTCGGCGGTGCCGGTGGATCGGGATGCGTAGCGACTGCCACAAGCGCTGGTGGGGGCGGCAGCGGCGGCGGTGGCGGAGTATCCTATAACGCAGCCTTCGGCCTTACTGTCACGACGTACACAGTCACAGTCGGCGCGGCAGGAACCCGGTGCTCGTCCGGTGTCCCACCGACTACAGGCACGTCATCAATCTTTGGCTCGATCACATGCACGGGCGGGGGCCGCGGCGGTTATTATAACGGTTCGTATGTTGCTGGCGGAAACGGCGCGCATGGCGGCGGTGGTGGCGGCGGTGGTGCTACAGCAGGAGGCACGGGCTCGGGGTCATGCTCTACCAGCAACGGCGGTGCAGGATCGACGGGCGGCGGTGGATCAGGCGGCGGCGCAGGCGCGGCTGGCAATACCGCATCCGTCAACAACGGCGCCAATGGCGCGACGGGGATCGCAAATTCGATCTCGGGCGCTTCGGTTACGTACGGCTGCTCGGGCGGCGGCGGCGCATATGCGGCGGGCACTGTCGGTACAAAGGGCTGCGCAACCGCTGGCGACGGTGGAGCAAACCTTGGGACGGGTGGCAACGCAGCGGCCAACAGTGGGTCTTCTGGTGGCGCGGGCGGTGGCGCGTATGGAAGTGCGACGCCGACAACGGCAGGCACGTCAGCTGCAGGGGTCGTGATCGTGAGTGTCCAGTTCCAGTGATGACCTTCCGTACCATACTCGCAGCTGTCCTGCTGCTTCTTGGAGGCGCTCAGTCAGAGGCCGGGCGTATATTCACCCTGCCGGGCGGCGCGCTCGTAGACGGTAACACTCAGTTCCAGATCGGAGATCAGAAGTACCCGCCGGGATGGCTTCTGCTGGCCACCGATGCGCAGATCGCAGCCGCAGGGATCACCTTCCAGACCGTAGCTGACCCCTCGCCCACCGCCCCGCTCTCGGGCGTCCTGATGCTCGGGGACAGCATTACAGCGTATGCGGACAACGCGCCAAACTCGTGGGCCAGCATCATCGGGTTCACGCCGGTCTACAACGGGGGCGTCTCAAGTGACACGACGACTGGCATGCTGTCGAGGCTCCCTACGCTGCTCTCGACCTACCGTCCAAAGACGGTCTTCCTGCTGGGCGGGGTCAACGACCTCTCGCTCAGCATCCCGCAGGCTACGACAGTCTCAAACATACAGCAGATCGTTGCCAAGGCTGCAGCCACTGGAGCCACGGTGTTCGTCCAGGCCATCCTCCCGGTATCAGCAGCCTATGCGGGCTCCCCAAATGTGACAAACTCAGCAATCGCGGCAAGAAATACTGCGATCCACGATGCCGTCGTAACAACAAACAGCGCACAGTGGCTCAACTGGGGTTCGACGCTCACCTCCGGAGACTATGCTGACGGAATACATCTTGTTACGTCGGGATTTACCAAGTGGGGAACGGCACTCTCCCCATATGTCAACCTCTACAGGTAAGGGAGCAGGAACAGTGGCGTGGCGTGTAGCAGCATCTCTCGAGCACCTCCTGGCGCAGGTCAACGCCCAGTGGCCGATGCGGAACAAGGACAGCGACGGCGGCATCGGCAACGCTGAGCACGCCAGTCGCTCGAGTGACCACAACCCCTGGGTCAAGGACGGCAAGATGGGCATCGTCACTGCGCGCGACTTCACGCACGACCCAAGCAGCGGATGCGACAGCTACGTCCTGGCCCAGGCGCTCCTGGACAGCCGCGACCCCCGGATCAAGTATGTCATCTCCAACCGGCGGATTGCAGCAGGGAACGGGGGGCCGAGCCCGTGGAAGTGGCGGAGGTACAGTGGTGCGAACCCGCACGACCACCACTGCCACGTCTCCGTTCGCGAGGAGAAGGTCTACTACGACGACGCCTCGGACTGGGCAGCCGTCGCGGCGGCTCCGGGAATGAAGCCGACCTCCGTTGTGAGGCAGCCTGCCACGCTGCCTCCGTTGCTCCGGCGCGGCAGCCGGGGCGAGGACGTTCGACACGCTCAGCAGCTGCTCAAGGTTGTGCCTGATGGGCGCTTTGGAACCGGCACGGAGAACGCAGTCAAGCGTCGTCAGAAGGCAGCAGGCCTGCCCGAGGACGGCGTCATCGGGCCGCAGACCTGGAAGCTGCTGCTCGGCATCAAGTAGATCCGCGCCCGGCGGTCACCGGGCACAACACAAAGAGGAGTACTGAGCTTGAATACCAACCTCATCCACAATATCCTGAATGTGGCCATCGGGATTGTTGGCGGTCTGGCGGCTGTCGACTGGTCCATCATCACCCCTACCCGTGCGGGCCTCATCGTGGCCATTCTCGCAGGGGCCAAGACGCTCATCAATGTCTTCCGCGACGGCATCTCAGGCCTCGCGAAGCCGCAGCCTCCGGTACAGTAGGAAGCTGCGATGCTGAGCTGGACAGCGATCGCACTCGCGCTCCTCCGGTCGCTGCCGGAACTGATCGCGCTTCTCAAGTCAGTAGACGAGAGGGCGCGATCAGCCTCCGACCAGCAGGTTGGCTACGACAGGGCGGTCGCGGACGCTCTGTCACGAATGAGGGCAGCTGTCGAGAGCGACGCGGCGGCTGACGAGGAGGGGCGGGCGGCTCAGGCCGCTCACCCGAGCGACGACGACGCATTTGACCGTGAGTTCGAGAGGAAGTAACCGTGAAAGCAGTCAAGCAGCCAACAGATCTCCACAGCGAGTGGAGCGCCTCACCGGCGCAGTGCGGCAGCTGCCAGTACTTCGAGCGTCGGGCCAGCAGTATCAACGATCCTGATACGTACGGCATCTGCCTGTTTGAGCTGCCACCGTTCGTGCGCGAGATCATCCGCAAGAACTGGAACAAGAATGACGGTGAGGTGGATGGGCGCACCGTCAGTGACAGAGATGCCTGTGATCTTTACAAGAGCACAGGACAGCAGTATAGTCGCAAGCAGTACTGGACAGTCTGATGAGCTTCACCTGCACAGGAATGATCATACTGGTCTGGGGTCAGCTGACCTGCACGCTGCCGCAGCAGCCGGTCTCGGACACGTTCTGCACGAGCTACGTGCCCGTACGCTGGCACGCGGATGACACGCGCGACACCAAGGCTGCAGTTGACCAGAACAACCGACGCTGGAAGCGGAGGTGCCGCAAGTGATCGACCTCGCATTCGCCAAGGAGTACAACATCCGGGAGCGCCTCGTCGAGTGGGGGATGGCTGCCGCGATGCTGGGCGCGGGCCTGCTCATCCTCTCGTGGCCTCAGTCGATCAGCGCCTCTGAGTACCGCTACATCCAGCTTTTGATGTCCGCACCATTCGTGGGGGTGTTCCTGATGCTCACGGGCACGTTCCGCATCATCGCCCTTATCATCAACGGGCGATCCGTGGTCTACGGCCCCCGCATCCGAGCTTGGTGCTCTCTTCTTGGGGCTGTCATATGGGCCCAGATGCTCATTGCGCTCCTCATCATACTGCCGGAGAAGGGGTGGGTGCCGAGCCCTGGCATCCCCTTCTGGCTCGTGCTCGTTCTTCTCGAGCTCCTCTCAGCTTACCTGGCGGCAACCGATGTACGAAGAAGCACTTAAGCTGCTCAGTCAGTGGCCAGTAGTGCAGGGTGCAGTAGCGATACTGCTCGTGCTGTACGGCTTCAAGACGATGCGTCGGGGAGAGGCACAGTCCCCCACAGTCGTGCACCACGAGCCAGACGTTCCGAGCTGGGTCTACCGGCTCGGGGTTGACGACACGGTCACCGCGCTGAAGCAGGGCCAGACGACCGCCGAGCACAACAACCGCCTGCTGCAGGACATCCTGGCAGTGAGCGTTGAGATCCGGGACGGGCTCCGTAGAAGGCCCCACCACAACTGAGAGGATACCACCATGACCCGCAGCCGCACCCCGCTGCTCGCCATCCTGGCAGCCCTTGCCCTGAGCGCCCCGGCGGAGGCTCGCCCGCGTGTGCCAGAGGCCCAGATCCTGCCCCACCCCGCCGGGTGCCCCCGCCGGGCCTTCTGCGGCTGCGGGGCAGCCCTGGAGCGCTTCGGACACCACGTCCGGGACCTGTGGCTGGCCCGCAACTGGCTGCGCTTCCCTCGGGCTCCGAGGGGCTCCGAGGCCCCCGGCCACGCGGCGGCCCGGCGCGGTCACGTCTTCATCATCAAGGCGGTCCTGGGCAACGGGCTGGTGATGGCATACGATGCCAACTCCGGAGGCCGACGGACCCGGCTGCACGTGCGCAGCCTCGCTGGGTTCACGGTCGTGGATCCGAGCGGTGGCTAGAGCCGCTCGAACCTACCGTCCATGAACTCGCCCGGCGGGCGGACATAGTGCCGCCCCGTCTTCTCGTCACGGTAGATCACGACCGTCTCACAGTCGGAAAGCAGCGTGCTCGTCTGCACGACGCCCTGCGCGTCGACGATCGTGTAGGTCGAGCCGCGCGCCCTGTGCCGCCAGCGCTCAGGTGCGCTGAACCAGGACCCAATCCTGCGGTACCAGAACACAACGAAGAATAGATTAAGAAATGCACATACTGCGTTCGCCGCAGCCCACCCTGGGTTCCCAGCTGCGGCGCATACCACAGCAGCAATCGAACAAAGAACCATCGCAATGGTGTTGAGCACAATCATACCAGCCAGCTCCTGTGGTCGTCTCCGCTGATGATGGACGCGACGTCCAGCTTCTTGCGGAGCGCGGTGATCTTCCTCGCCTCGATCGGAACCTCGGGCGCGGTGATGTCCACGCTGGTCACCGGCTTCTTCTGCCCGCCGCGATAGTTGCGCTTCTCGGACTGCAGCCGGTGCTCGAGGTCGTCGCTGTTGTTGAGGTAGACGCGGAGCGTGGCGACGTTCCAGGTGTTGCCGACCCCGCCCGCCGCTGGCGTGCTCACCATGAAGCGACAGTCCGGGTCACCGAGGAAGCGCGCCTCCTCGAGGTGCCGCGTCGACTTGTTGGGGCCGTAGAACAGCGCGCAGCTGCCCTTCCCGTACTCCCTCTCGATCTCCGCCTTGGCGCGCTCGCAGCTCTCCTGCATCGAGCTCCAGATGATCGCCTTACCCGCGTGGTCGCCGAGCACGTCCATGAGCGTCGCATAGCGCCGGGTCGGTATCTCGTGGTGACAGCCCTCCTCGTCGACGACCCAGCCGAGCATGATCTGGTCGATGCGGCGCAGGGTCGCCAGCT
>Ga0073899_10003741_pt1 | contig 13418 bp, 11 predicted proteins | sample KloWWTmetaKNB5Ph_FD_88975 | JGI IMG/M metagenome (GOLD analysis project Ga0073899, IMG submission 88975) | Active sludge microbial communities from Klosterneuburg, Austria, studying microevolution and ecology of nitrifiers - Klosterneuburg... | ecosystem: Engineered > WWTP > Aerobic digester >... | reverse complement strand
CAGCTACCTCGGCGACCTACCCCCGACAGAGTACGAACAGGCCTACTACGCTGCCCAACAGACCGACCCCGACAGGATCGGAATCAAAACCGCCGAGCCTCTATGAAACCCAGAGCGATTCATCACCGTCCGGGTGAGCAGGACCCCACCGGCCTGCCCGACCGCAGCAGTGGCGGACGTGTCAACGCGGACACGGGGATACAAGCCGGTACTCTTCACCCTGAAAGTGCTCCTTGATTTGGTGTCTGTGGACCTCGATGACCCACATTCTCCCAAGCCAGGAGCACTTTCCACGTCCCCCACGCCAGCCAGTCAGCCACCACCATGAAAGCCCGAGGCTAATGCTGGTTCGCCCGCCGACTTGCCGCGCGCTCCTTCTGCACGATCGGATCGGGAACCGGCGCGGCGGCCACCAGGCGCTGCGTGTAGGACTGTGTGGGGTGACGCAACACCCGCGCCGTCTTGCCCTTCTCGACGATCTGACCCTGCTGGAGGACCACGACACTGTCGGCCAAGTGGTCCACCACGGCAAGGTCGTGGGTGATGAATAGACACGAGAAGTGCATCCGCTGTTGGAGCTCCCGAAGAAGTTCAAGCACTGCGGCCTGCACAGACACGTCCAACGCGCTGGTGGGCTCGTCGGCAATGAGAACCTCGGGCTCCAGAGCGATGGCGCGAGCGATGCCGATCCGTTGACGCTGTCCTCCGGACAACTCGTGTGGATATCGATCTATCCACGCGGCGGGAAGAGATACCTGCTCGAGAAGGGCGCCGGCGCGGCGGCGGATCTCTTGGCGCCCACGGAGCGAACCGCGTCTCACGAGGGGCTCGACGACGGTCTTCCCGATGGGAGAGCGGGGGTTGAGAGAGGAGGCAGGGTCCTGGAAGACGATGCTCACGTTCCTTCGTGCATGTCTTCGCTCGCGGGCAGAGATTCTCGTGACATCAGTCCCATTGATGATCAGCTCACCCGACGTGGGTTCTACCAAGCCGACGATCGCACGTCCGATGGTGCTCTTGCCAGAGCCGGATTCGCCCACGAGGCCGACGATGGTGCCTCGGGACAATTGCAGGTCCACACCATTCACCGCCACCACGGGAGGCCGACGGAAACCGCATGGGAAGCGGACAGAGAGGTTGCGCAGGTCCAGCACGATTTCCTCTGCCGACTGCGACTCAGGCTCGGGCTGTGTTTCGAGGACCGAGTCCACGACGCGAAGTTCGGGCACGGCCGCCAGGAGTTCCTTCGTGTATGGCTGTTCCGGATGCCCGAAGAGGTCGAACACGTCCGACTGCTCGACTACCCGGCCGTCCTTCATGACACACACCCGGTCGGCCACCTCCGCGACCACCCCCATGTCGTGGGTGATGAAGAGCATCGCCATTCCGAATCGATCCTGAAGGGAGCGCAGCAGCGCCAAAATGTCGGCCTGGACCGTCACGTCCAGCGCCGTGGTCGGCTCGTCGGCGATGAGCACGTCCGGATCCCCGGAGATCGCCAGGGCGATCATGCACCGCTGACGCTGGCCACCCGACAACTGGTGCGGATAGAAGTCCAGCCGCTTCTCCGGATCGGGCATCCCGACAAGCTGAAGTAGTTCGATGGACCGTCTCCTGATCTCGGCCTCGTTGCGCATGCCGTGCGCCTTCAACGCCTCGCGAAGGAGTGAGCGGACGGTGTATACGGGGTTGAGTGCGGTCATCGGTTCCTGGAAGATGACTCCGATCCCCCCTCCGCGAACGGCCCGGAGCCGGCTTTCCGAAGCCCCGACGAGTTCCTCCCCCTTGAAGCGGGCGCTCCCGGCGACCGTGGCCGTACCCGGCAGCAAGCCGACGAGCGACATCGCCGTGACGCTCTTCCCCGATCCGGACTCGCCGACAAGGGCCAGCGTCATCCCTCGATGGACCTCGAAGGAGACATCATGCGTCACTTCGAGGACCTCGCCCTCGGTGGCGAACGAGACACTTAGCCCGTCACAGCTCAGCACGGGCACATCCAGCGCGCCACTTGTCATCGATCCTCCTTGTGGTTACGGCCGGGTTGTAGGGCGAGCGCACCCTGCGGGGCCGTGGTGGCGTCATCAGGAGCGGCCGTACTGGCACGCAGGAGCAGATCACCAGGGAGAATGGCGTCCGCGATCGGGGCATCGGGATCCTCGATCCGACGCATCAGGGCGTCCGCCGCGGCGACTCCGAGCTCCAGGGGCGGCTGCGCTACCACGCTCACGGGTGGGGTAACCATTGTCGTCCACTCCTGGTCGTCGAATCCGATGAACGAGAGCTGCTTGGGGATGCTGACTCCGAGTGACGCGAGGGCTCGGAAGGCACCCGAGGTCACGACCGAGTTGGTGGCGAACAGGGCCGTTGCCCTTGAGCCGCTGAGCGACGCGCGGACGGCCGCTTCGGCAGCAGACTGGTGATACGCGGTGCCTATGACTAGGCGTGGGTCGAGCTCGATGCCCGCCTCTGCAAGGGCCGACAGGTATCCCCACAGCCGCTGGGTCGCGGGGCGGTCGATTCGACCTTGGGATCCCGGCTGAAGTAGCGCCAACTCTGGGACTTCAGTGAGGATGGCGATCCTGGTGTGTCCGAGGGCGATCAGGTGATTGGTGGCGAGGCGGGCTGTTGCGGCGTGGTCGAGCGACACTAGAGGAGCGGCTTCCAAACCTTCAGTTCGTCGGTCCAGCAGCACCAGGGGCAGACCCCGAGAGGACAGGTCTGCGGCCACGAGACCGGGGCCCGGGATCACGGGGGCGAGCACGATACCGTCGACTTGCTTGGCCGCGAGGAGCCGGAGCGCTCGCGACTCGATCTGTTGATCATTGTCGGTGTTGCTGATGATGATCTCGATCCCCCTGGATCGAATTCGATCGCTGATGCCTCGCACCACGGCAGCGAAGAAGGGGTTCGCGATGTCGGGGCTCACAACCCCGATCGTGTTGGTGATTCCGACTGACATCGCCTTTGCGAGTTCATTGGGGACGTATCCCAATGCGGCGGCGGCCTCGCGCACTCGTCTGCGAGAAGCCTCGCTCGTTGAGCCACGGCCGGACAACACGCGGGCGGCGGTGGCCTTGGAAACGTCAGCCGCTCGAGCAACGTCGGCTGTGGTCACCGATTCACGTCTTGGCATGTCGCCTCTTCCCTTCCTCACAGGTTGCTTGCCATGCCACGTCGGGGATCTAGCCAGTCCCGCAGGATGTCACCGAGTAATCCGAAGGCGAGGATGGTAGCAACGATGACCGCTGACGGGAGCGCCACGAGCGACGGATTGGCGATCATGTCGCGCTGGCCGTCCGCGACCATGAGACCCCAGGACGGCGTCGGCGGCACGACGCCCAAGCCGAGGTAACTGAGTCCGGATTCGAGCAGGATGGAGGTCGCCAGCGTCAGTGGTAGTTGAACGATGATGGGCGCCGACACGTTAGGCAGTACGACCGCCAGCATGGTTCGAAGCGGCGAGTTGCCGAAGACTCTGGCAGCTTCGACGTACTCCAAGTGCTTCACTGTGACTACTTGGCCGTAGGTCAGGCGAGCGAACCTGGGCGAGAACAGGATTCCCATCGTGATGATGAGTGTGGAGACTCCCGGGCCATAGATGGTCACAATGAGCAGGGCGAGCACGATGGGCGGGAACGCCAGAATGACGTCCACGGTCCTCATCGTGAGGGTCTCGGCGAGCGCGCCGAGGAATCCACCCAACATCCCGAGTGTCACGCCGAGAACAAGGGCGACAGCCGTTGCGCCGAGGGCGACCACCAGTTCGATTCGCGCTCCGAACAAGAGCCTCGACAGCATGTCGCGTCCGAATCGATCGGTGCCCAGCACATGGCCTGGGGACCCGATCGGTTGAAGACTGTTCGCAATATCCTGTGCCAAAGGGTCGGGGATCGCCAAAAGGGGCACAGCAAGGGTGAGCACCACGATGAGCAGGATGAAGATCGCACCTCCCATTCGGATGGGGTTGAGCGATCGGCGCAGCCGACGAACAGAACGACTCGTGGTCTTCATTGGCGTGCCCTCGGATCCAAGACTCCATAGAGTAGGTCAACGATGAGGTTGATCAGGATGAAGAGCGCGGCGATCACAATGACGATTCCCTGCACAACCGGGTAGTCGCGGGCATTAACCGCGTCGATTAGCAGTGAACCCATGCCCGGCCAGGTGAAGACCCGCTCTATCAGGACGGTGGAACCCAGCAGGGTGCCGATCTCCAGGCCCAGCGTGGTCACAACCGGGGTCAACGAGTTCCTGATCACGTGCCGACGGAACACCTGCGCCCGGGGTAAGCCCTGCGATCGCGCCGTTCGCACCCAGTCCTGGGCCACAGTCTCGAGGACGGACGACCTGGTCATGCGAGCCACCACCGACCCGATCCCGAAGGATAGGGCGATCGCTGGGAGAACGAGGCGTTGGAAGTGACCGACTGGATTGGCCTCCAACGTGGCATACCCACCGGCGGGGAACATCCCCCACTGGAGGGAGAACACCAGGACGAAGATCGTCCCGATCACGTACACCGGCATCGAGATGCCGAGCGTGGTGAGGCTGGAGATGAGCGTGTCGACGAGGCCGCCGATACGAGCAGCCAGCGCTCCCAGCGGGATGCCGACCATGACCGCAAGGAGAGCCGCGGCGAAGACCAGTTCCAGGGTCTTGGGAAGGCGATCACTTATGTAGGACAGGACAGGGACGTCGGTGCTTCTGAAAGACGTCCCGAGGTCGAACCGCACCAGTCGCAACAGGTAATCGGTGTACTGGACGAGGATCGGCTTGTCGAGGCCAAGTTGTGACCTCACCCGGGCCAAAGCCTCGGGAGTGACTGAACCTGCACCCTCCGACCCCAGGAGGATCGCGGCCGGGTCTCCTGGCACTGCATGCAGTGCCAGGAAAACCACGGTCACGACCAACCACAGCAAGACGATCCCGAGTCCGAGCCGCTTGAGGACGAAGCGCGCCATTGCTCTGGTTCCCGATCGCAACTCAGGCTCACGCCTGAAGTTGCGCTCCCACGAGGGTGTAGCCGGACTCGAAGGTGAGGAAGCCCGGGATGTTGGCGAAGCCGGTCAGCTTCTTGGAGTAGGCGAAGGCCTGCGCGCGGCCGACCAGGCTCGCAAACGGAACGGTTGTGAGGATGCGTTCCTGAACCTGGTTGTACACGGCCTTGCGGTCGGCGTCGGTGGATGCCTCCAAACCCTTCTGTAGCAGGGCGTCGAGCTGCGGGTCGTCGAACCCGAAGGAACGGTTGTTGGCCGCCGGGCCTGTGACGAAGTTCACCAGGAACGATGGGTCGTTCACCACACCAGCCGAGCCGGCGACCGCGATGTCATAACGGCCCTCGGCGGCCTTCGTTTGCCGGGTCGCCCAGTCGCCCGAATCGAGCGTCGTACGGATCCCGATTGCTGCCAAGTCGGGCTGCACAGAGAGAGCAGTGTCCTGGTGGAATGCGTACTGCGATGAGGTGAGAAGGACCGCGTCGAAACCACTCGCGTAGCCTGCCTCCGCCATCAGCTGCTTGGCCTTTGCTACGTCCTGCTTCCAGCCCGAGGCTAGCTTGCTGTCGTAGAACTGGCTCGACTCGGCGATCGGTGACCCGGCGACGACGTTTGCCTGGCCAGAGAACGCGGCCTTCGCGACATTCTCGCGATTCACAGCGAGCGCGATTGCCTGGCGCACCTTCTCATTGGCCAGTGGACCCCCCTTGGCGACGTTGAAGTGCAGGTACATCCACGGGCCGCTCTGGGGATCCAGCTTGAGGCTGGCGTCCTGCTTGACGCGGTCGAATGACTCCCACGGAACGAAATCGATGAGCTGGACATCAGTTGCCAACAGTGCGTTCAGCCGCGCCTGGCCATCCGCATAGACCGTCACGATCACCTTCTCGAAGTTCACCTTGGCAGCATCGTAGAACTCGGGGTTCTTCGTGAAGGTGAAGGAGACACCCTTCTGGGTGGTGTCGAGCTTGAACGGCCCGGCCCCCTCCCAAGAGGTTCCCTGAGCGCTGAACGCCTTGTCGGGGAGAATCGCTGCGGTCGTGTCGGCCAGATAGCTCGGGAACGCGACATTCGCTCCCTTGAGCTTCACGATGGCGGTCAGGTCGTCCGGTGTCTCGACCGACTCCAACTTCGACATGGTCGCGTAGATCTTGGCACCGGATGCCGATGTCGCGAGGAACTCCAAGGTCTTCTTTACGTTCGCACTGGTCAAGGCAGACCCGTCGGAGAACTTCAGACCCTTCCTCAGTTTGACGGTGAAGGACTTGTTGTCCGCACTCGGAGTGAAGGACTCGGCCAGGGCGGGCACCACCTTGCCCTGCGCGTCGTACCCCAGCAGACCGCGATGGATCAACGTGTCGAGCATCATTGCCGCCGCGCCCTGATCTCGGGACGGCTTCAGGTCAGGTACGTCCGCCGAGAGCCCGATCTTCAATTCGGACGCGAGCTTCGCGGCACTTTGGCCGGGGGTCGCGGTCCCTTGGCACCCGGTTAGCAGAAGCCCTAGTGAAACGCTTCCTGCTCCCAAAACGCTGCGCCTCGATAGTGTGGCCATGTCTTCCTCCTTTGTGAATGTTTCTAGTCCGAGATGCTCGCGCGCCCGGCGTCGTATGAGGCGGCTGTCGCCGCACTGATTTTTCCTGCACCCAAGTCCTGCCGGACGAGCTCCGGATCCCGCTTTGACGGTTCGCCGTATCCTCCTGCGCCAGCAGTCTCAATGGACGCGCTGTCGCCTGGTTGCAGCACGGTGTAGCCGTGGACCACGGGCTGCGCGCCCGGGCTCAGGGCGCAGCGGGCGGACTCTCCCGGTCCCCCGCCGAACAGCCCCCAGGGCTGGGACAACTGCCGACTGGTGTCTAGCCAGAAGTGGACGTCGTTGGCCTCAGCCCGGACCGTGCGCCGGATGCCGAGTCCTCCTCGGAACTGACCGACGCCGCCTGAATCGTCGATCAGCTCATAGGACTCCACTGTCAGCGGGTACTCGCTCTCCAAACTCTCGACGGGAAGGTTGGACGTGTTTGTCATGTGGACTTGCACCCCATCCAGCCCATCCTTGTTGAACCGCGCACCACTTCCCCCGCCGATGGTCTCCAGATAGACGAAGTTGCGTTTCCGGATGGGATCCCACCCAGAGAAGTGAACGCCGGTGTTGGCGCCGTTGGCGGCAGCGGTGACGCGCTCGGGAAGTGCCGAGGCCAAAGCCCCCTGGATCAGGTCGACAACGCGCTGACAGGTCTCGCTCCTGCCATTGACAGCCGCAGGCTCCTCGCAGTTCAGGATGCTCCCACGTGGGGCAACGATTGTCACCGGCCTGTACAGCCCGGCGTTCGGGGGGATGTCCGGATCGATGAGAGTCTTCAGGGTGTAGTAACAGGCTGCGAACAGCCCCGTCCACACGACGTTGACGCTCGCGCGCACCTGGGGCGGCGCCCCCGTGAAGTCGAACGTGATCTCGTCTCCCGCGACCGTAACGGTGATGGGAAGTTCGAGCTCACCCTCCAACTCGGGGCAGTCGAAATGGTCCACGAACTTGTAGTGGCCATCAGGGAATTCCGAGATTGCCGCCCTCGTCCTTCGTTCTGTGTAGTCGAGAAGCTCCCGTCCCACGGCCTTCATGGTCGCGGGACCATAGCGACCACAGATTTCGAGGTAGCGGTCAACCGCTGTGCGGATTGCTGCCCGCTGCGCGTTCAGGTCGGCGAGACGCTCGGATGGGATCTGGCAGTTGAGCAGGATTAGCTGGAGCAGCTCTTCCTGCAGAACTCCCTTGTTCACCAGGTGAACGGGCGGGATCCGGATGGCCTCCTGGTAGATGTGTGCGTGCCCGCGATCGCCGAAGTCCGCGTGATGGGCGAGGGTTGCGGCCCACGCGGTCAGCTCCCCGTCGACGAAGATGGGTGAGGCGAGGACAATGTCCGGCAGATGGGACCCGCCTCCGGTGTAGGGGTCGTTCCCGATGAACACGTCACCATCGCAGATGGCGTGTTCGGCGTGCCGTTCCCGGATCGCCGCCACGATGCCCATGAGGGAGCCCAGATGGAGCGGAGAGCCACCTTCGTCTTGGGCGATCGCTTGACCCTCAGCGTCGAAGAGACTGGCCGTGCAGTCGCGGCGCTCCTTGATGTTGGGCGAGAAGGCCGCCTTCACCAGGGTCTCGCTCATCTCCTCCACCACACTGGCTAAGGCCGAGGAGATCACCTCGATGAGAATGGTGTCCCGACTCTCACTCATCCGTTCCTCCAACGTCGACGATCAGGTTGCGGTGGGTGTCCACTCGGCAACGGTCGCCGGGTAGCAATACGGTGGTTGTATCCATCTGCTCAATCACTGCGGGTCCGGCCAGCTCCGCTCCGTGGCGTAGCAGCGCACGGTCGTACACGGGGCACCGAACGAAGCCAAGGCGTTCGCTCAGGTAGATCTCGCGCTGCCCTCGGAGAGCCTCGTCGGTCCTGCCGGTCTCTGGATCCATCCGGTTCACGTCGACACGGTCCGCACGGCCGACGGCCTGCACCCGGTAGGTGACGATCTCGACCGGCTCACCTGGTGACGAGTAGCCGTACACCCGTTCGTGGGCTCTGTGGAAGCCCTCAAGCACTCGGGAGAGGTCGGACGAATCCAGCTCGCGCGAATCCTCGAGGTCGATCGGCAGCTCGAAGTTCTGGCCGCGATAGCGCATGTCCAGGCGGCGCACCTGCTGGCGGTCCTCGGGGGCGCTACCCTCGGCCTCGAACCATGCGTCGGCCTCCCCCGAAAGGGATCTGAGGACCGCGTTGATCGGCTCTTCGTTGCCGGCATCGAACGAGGTGATCTGGGTGCGCATAAAGTCGGTACGGACGTCGGTCATCAGCAACCCCAGCGCCGACTGTGCGCCAGGCGTTTCGGGCACAAGGATGCGGGTCATGCCCAACTCGCGCGCAAGCCTTGAAGCGTGCAGCGGTCCTGCCCCCCCGAAGGGAACCAGTGTGTAGTCCCGGGGGTCGTAGCCCCGCTGGACGGAGACGACCCTGATCGCCCTCGCCATATTGGCGGTGACGACACGTAGGATGCCGAGTGCTGTCTCGTGCACATCCAGACCGAGCCGTCTGCCAACCGTGTTCAGCGAGCGAATGGCGGCGTCCTCCGAGATGGGCATCTCGCCGTTGAGCAGGTAGTCGGGGTTGAGTAGGTGGAGAGCAACGTTGGCGTCGGTTACGGTCGGCTGGAGGCCCATGCCGTAGCAGGCCGGGCCCGGATTCGCGCCCGCGCTCTGGGGGCCCACGCGAAGATGCTCGCCACTGTCGATCCAAGCGATGGAGCCCCCGCCAGCGCCCACCGTGTGGATGTCCAGCATTGGCGCCCGGATGGGCCTGCCATCCAGCTCCATGCCCGCAGTGACTTGCGGCTCGCCGTGCCGCACGAGGGAGACGTCACTCGACGTGCCGCCCATGTCGAAGGTGATGATCTCCGGGTGCCCGGCCAGGACGCAGATCTGGGCTGCACCGACGACACCCGTGCTTGGGCCAGAGAGAACGAGGCGGACAGGAATCCTCTCGGCCATCGAGAAGGGAATGACCCCGCCGTTCGACTGGGTCACGCGCGGAACCACTCGCAGCCCGCGGTTCGCGAGTTGATCCCGCAGCCGGGACAGATACGTGTCGACCACGGGCCCCACGAAGGCGTTGGTTACGACCGTTGACAGTCGCTCGTACTCCCTGAACTCAGGAAGGACCACCGACGACAGGGAGACGTACGCCTCTGGGAATTCTTCGGAGATGATCCGGGCCACTTCCTGCTCGTGCTCGGGCCGAAGGTAGCTGTACAGAAAGCAGACGGCGATAGCCCGGACGCCGGCATCCTTCAGCTCCCGCACGGTACGCCGGACCTCGTCGGCGTCTAGCTCGACGACGACGGTGCCGTCGAACCGCACCCGCTCGTGCACCTCACGTCGCAGGGCACGGGGGACGAGCGGGGTCGCCTTGTCGACCTGCGGGTCATACATGTCGGGGCGCCGCCCGCGGCCCAGCTCCAGAAGGTCACGGAAACCATGCGTGGTGATCAGGCCGGTAGGCACTCCTGCACCCGTCAACAGAGTGTTGGTGCCGACGGTCGTCCCGTGGGCGAAGTACGTGATGTCGGAAATGCTGCGCCGACCGGCCCTGTCCAGGATCTGGTCGACCCCGTCGAGGATCGCGCGGCTCGGATCGTCTGGGGTGCTGGAGACCTTGTGGACGTGCAGGCGCCCTTCTTCCTCGTCCCAGGCACAGAGGTCGGTGAATGTTCCTCCCGTGTCCACGCCAACTCTGAGTCCCATCAGACCTCTCCTTCCATCAACGCTGGCACGCGTGAGAACGGCGCCCCGTATCCGAAGGCACCTGAGCGGGTAATGACTCCTTGCGAGACCTCGCCGGCATCGTCCAGCGCCGAAGCGGGGTCGTCGCCTGTACCGAGCCCCACGATGAGCGCTGCGATGAAGGCATCCCCGGCGCCCAGAGTGTCAACCACCCGGACGCGCCCTGCGGGTTGGTCCCAGCGTCGATCGCGCGTGGCCAGGGCCGCACCCTGTGACCCTCGGGTCACCACGGTGAAGGCGGCGCCGGCCTCGCAGGACGCTCGCAGAAGATGGGACACCTCCCTCTCGGAGAGATGCGAGCCTGAGAAGGAAGCCAGCCAAAGGCCTGGCGTGAGTCTCCCCACCTGCTCGGGGGTGAAGTTCCGCCCGAAGTCGTAGGAAACCCGGGCCGCGTGCGTGCACAGGTCGAAGAGCTGATCCTCGAGAAGGGCTGTGTAGGCAGTGTGTACCGCGTCGAAGGCGGCTACCTCGGCGTAGTGGGTGGCGGTCAGCCGGAAGTTTGACACACCCTTGTCGGATCCGAGGAACAGCCGGTCGCCCTCGACCAGCTCGACGTCGGCCCACGCGTTAGGGCCTTGGGCTACCGTCACCCTAGACGTGTCAACCCCCTCGCCGACGAGCGACGCAAGCACCAGGCGACCCGCCTCGTCGCTGCCCAGTACCCCCTGGTAGGCGGCGTCGGCGCCGAGACGTTTGGCGAACACCGCCACGTTGACCGCGTTCCCACCGGGGTACATGACCCCTTGCGCGACGTACCGGTCAACGACGTTGTCGCCGAGGCAGAGGAGCCGCATCAGTACGCCACCTTGTACATGTACCGGCGCTGGGAGGTGTCGTGCCCGACGCGTGCGGCGATGTGGTCCAGAACCCTTCGCGTCGCGCTGAACAAGGCGAGGGTGCTCAGCTCGCCCCGGGCATCGGCCGGAACGCCGGGAAGGGTCAGTGCTGCCGTGTCGATCACGGCGAGTGACGAGGTGTAGCCGGACGCGAACGACACGACCCGTTCACCCAGCGCACGGGTGGGGTCTTCCGCCAAGAGGGCCAGCAATGGGGTGTCCTGCAGGATCATTTCGAGCGGGCCGTGGAAGAAGTCGGCCCCGTTGATCGCTGCGGCTCTCATCCACAGCATCTCCATCATGTAGCACCAGGCCGCCATCTTGGCCATGCCGAAGGCGGGTCCGGCCCCTGCCACGAAGGTCATCGGGGCACCGTCGACGACTGCGCACACCCTCTCAGCGACCTCGGCGATCTCCTCCTTCGTGGTGCGCAGCGCCACGGGTAGCGCGTGCATCGCCTCACGAATCGGACGCGCCACCTGCTCGGCACCGCTCTGCTCCAGCAACGAAAGCGCGATCTGGTGGTTGTGCACGAGCTTGGGCTCGGTGATCGTGATGGTGTCGGGGTAGTCGAGGTGGATGTCTCCCACACGCGAGAGTCCGTTGTCACCCGATCGGGAGATTCCGACGACTGTCGCTCCCAGCGCTTTGGCGTACTCTGCCGCAGCCAGTGTCTCCGGCGTGTTGCCGGAGTGGCTTGCCGCGATCACGAGCGAGCGGTCGGTCAGTCCGATAGGACGCCTCGACGTTAGCTCCGCGCTGGAGATGTGGGTGACGCTCGTCCCGGGGAGGTGGCGGTCAAGGAGGTCGAACGAGGGATACATCCCGAAGTGAGAGCCTCCACACCCAACCAACACCACCTTGTCGAGCCCCCTGGAGAGCACGGACGAGACAAACTCGTCGGTGCGATCGCGAGCTGCGAGCGCGTAGGCGACGGCGTCCTCGAAGTCGTTCGGAATGGCAATGAGCTGCATGACACACCTTTGGTTGAGACCGGTCTCACTGGAAGATGTACGCAAGTCTGCGCCTCGTTGAGACCGGTGTCAAGGGTCTGCCGTGCGAATCTTCTTTGGGCCTCGCAAGCGCTCAATGGATGCTCGCTGTGACAGCGGGAGCGGGGCGCTCAGCGGCTCTGGCGGGGGGTCTGAGGCGCCGGGGCACTGTGCGGTTCTGCTTGAGAGGCCACTCCCAGCAACTCGCCAAACGTGGTCCTCAACTCCGGCGACAAGGCCGCAGCCGCCCGAATCGCTGCGGATCACTACTTCATGACGAGAAGCGCCATTGTTCGGCGACGCGTGGCGTGGATAGGGGTCGTGCTGCCCGTTCGAGACTCGCGCTCACCCCAAGCATGGTTGTGCTTCCTGAGGATGCGTGTGGCCATCGGGTGCATCAGGATGAGCCTTCCGCGAGCACTGATCCGTAGAACGGATTTCCTGGGTGTCGTGTCCAGGTCAAACTCGCCCTGGCGCATCAGACTCGCCTCAATATGAAGTCATATGCGCTCCCCCAGGGGCCGCGGCCGCCGGCGATCCGTTGCGGTGCCCTCTCGGATAACCAGCTTAAGCGTGCAGTCCACCAAGCAATTGGGCACCGCGATCGATACGAGCGAATCCGGACTAGCCTGTCCGTTTGATGCGAGTGACTACCGTCGCTAGCTGCAGACAAGAGGCGAAAGGCTCGCGTATCATGGGTAAAGGCCCCGGTTTCGGTGAGCTTCCGCCACTCGTTCCACCGATAGGCTGACCGCGGCCTGACGAAGTGTCCGACCACTCTTTTCCGTGACCGCCCGCAACTCGGCCCAGGTACTCAGTAACCGCGTGGAGAGTCGGTTGTTGATGTCCTCCTCTGTCCACCAATACGATTGGTTGCCCTGGACCCATTCGAAGTAGCTGACAAGCACTCCGCCTGAGTTCGCGAGTATGTCAGGGACCACGAGGATCCCTCGCTCGTTCAGAATCCGATCCGCAGCAGGCGATGTGGGCCCATTCGCCCCCTCGACAATGACGCGAGTCCTGACCCGCTGGACATTATCCAGAGGGAGTTCGGTCGGCATCCGGTGATGGGTTCGCCACCCGACGATCCGCCGGCTGTACACGTCCTTGACGAACGCGGTGAACCCCATCCCCGCCCACGTGGGCCCTCGAGATGGCCCTGTGGGTCCGCGAGCGGGCCTGCCAAGACGTCACCGGGGTCGTCCACCACAGCGATGCGGGCAGTCAGTACACGGCCATCAAGTACGCCGAACGGCTCGCCGACGCT
>Ga0073899_10003740_pt1 | contig 13421 bp, 11 predicted proteins | sample KloWWTmetaKNB5Ph_FD_88975 | JGI IMG/M metagenome (GOLD analysis project Ga0073899, IMG submission 88975) | Active sludge microbial communities from Klosterneuburg, Austria, studying microevolution and ecology of nitrifiers - Klosterneuburg... | ecosystem: Engineered > WWTP > Aerobic digester >... | reverse complement strand
ATACAAGGCGGAAGGCACGCCGCTGGTCGTGATCGCCGGCAAGGAGTACGGCACGGGTTCGTCGCGCGACTGGGCCGCCAAGGGCACGATGCTGCTCGGCGTGAAGGCGGTAATCGCCGAAAGTTTCGAGCGCATTCATCGCTCGAACCTGATCGGCATGGGCGTGCTGCCCCTGCAGTTCAAGGACGGTGAGAACGCGCAGTCGCTCGGGCTCACGGGCAGGGAGAGCTTCGAGATCATCGGCCTGAACGGCGGAGCCGCCAAGGTCGTGACCGTCGTGGCGACTCCGGCCACCGGCGCGCCGACCAAGTTCGAAGCGCGCGTGCGCATCGACACGCCGAAGGAGCGCGACTACTTCCAGCACGGCGGCATCCTGCAGTACGTGATCCGGCAGCTGGCGGCGCAGGGCAAAGCCGCGTAGCGGCTTTGCGCGGGGTTAGGGGACAGGGGTCGGGGGTCAGTCGGAAGCGGACGCGCAAACATTCCCTGTCCCCTTCTCTCCGCGGCGAAGGCACTCAGGTCAGCACGGCACGTCTGCGTGCTGACGGGCGCGGGCATTTCCGCCGAGAGCGGCGTGCCCACCTTTCGCGATGCCCAGACCGGGCTGTGGGCCAGGTTCCGACCCGAAGACCTGGCAACACCCGCGGCCTTCGCGCGCGATCCGCAGCGCATCTGGCAATGGTACGAGTGGCGCCGCGAACTCGTGCGCCGGGTCGAACCGAACGCCGGCCACCGGGCGCTGGTCGCTCTGGCGCGTACTGTGCCGCGCCTGACGCTGGTCACGCAAAACGTCGACGGCCTGCACCAACTTGCGGGCAGCACGGGGGTTATCGAATACCACGGCAACATCCTGCGCGACCGCTGCTGCGCCGAAGGAACGATCGCCGGACGTTCGTCGCTCTCGATCACCGGCCTGCCGGAATGCGCGCGTTGTGGCGAGTTGCTGCGGCCTGACGTCGTCTGGTTCGGCGAATCGATTCCCAGGCACGCAGCTCTCGAAGCCGGCATGGCTGCGGCCGACTGCGACGTATTCCTGTCGATCGGCACCGCATCGGTCGTGTACCCGGCGGCGGGCCTTGCCGAAAGCGCCCAGCGGTCGGGCGCGATGATCATCGAGGTCAATACCGAGCCCACCGCGCTCACTCCGCTCGCCGACGTCTCGTTGCGCGGTCCGTCAGGCCAGGTATTGCCGCAGCTGTTGCAGGCCCTGCGGAGCTGACTGCCTCGCCGCCCGCGTGAGGCGGTGTTCCGTTCCTGTTCCGGCGAGCGTGTCTGCCTTTCCGCTCGCCGTGGTGACGGTGTTCCGTTCCTGTTCCGGCGAGCGTGTCTGCCTTTCCGCTCGCCGTGGTGACGGTGTTCCGTTCCTGTTCCGGCGAGCGTGTCTGCCTTTCCGCTCGCCGGAACAGGAACGGAACACCGTCACCACCGCGGCGCTTGCATCACAAAAGGAACACAATCCCCGCCAGCACGAACAGGCCAACAAACAGCGTCTCACCGACGATGATTGCGATGGGCCGCCAACCGACGCGCGCCAGATCGCCGAGCGACGTCTTGGTGCCCAGGGCAGCGATGGCGAACACGAGACACCAGCGCGATGCGTCCTGCAGTCCTTTCGCGGCGGGAACCGGCAGCCAGCCGAGCGAATTCACGAGCACGAGTCCCGCAAAGCCGACGAGGAACAGCGGCAGCAGCGGAGGCCGGTCCTCGCCCGGCGTGACAGCCGCGCCAGAACGCTGCAGCACGAACGAAATGACGAGCACTACCGGCAGCAGCAGCGCGACCCGGAACAGCTTGACGATGGTGGCCGTGTCGCCCGCTGCGGTCGAGACGCTGTAGCCGGCACCAACCACCTGCGCCACGTCGTGGATGGTTGCACCGAGGAATATTCCGGTGGTGTGCGGATCGAAGCCGAGGGCGCCGGCCAGCACGGGGTACAGGACCATCGCGATGGTCGACAGCGCCGTGACGGCGACGACCGTCATGATCGTGTCGCGCTCGTGATCGGGATCGCGCGGCAACACCGAGGCGATGGCAAGCGCGGCAGACGCGCCGCAGATGGCAACTGAGCCCCCCGTCAAAAGGCCGAAATTGCGCGCCAGGCCGGTGCTGCGCGCCAGCACGATGCCGCAGAGAATCGTGAGCAACACCGCTCCCACCGTGAGCACGAGCGCGCCGCCGCCGAGCGACTGAATCTGGTCAAGGGTGATGCGGGCGCCGAGCAGTGCGACGCCCAGGCGCAAAATCGAGCGCGACGCGAACTCGATGCCGGGTTTGCAGCGCTCGTCGCGCGAGAGGAAGTTGACGGCGATGCCGAGCAGCAGCGCGAACAGCATGACCGGTGTGGAGTAGTGCTCGGCCAGCCAGGAGGCGGCGAGCGCCACCATCCCGGTGATGACGAGACCGGGACCTAGGCTGCGAAAATCGGGCATGAGCCACCTGGACGCTGGGTTGGGTCCTCCCCCCAGAGGACGGTTCCCATGTTAGAACCTCGTCGACCGAACCGCGCAAACTTTGCGAGGTCTCATCCGGATGCGACGCACCCAAGCCAGCCTGCAACCCCTGCCGTCCGAGATCACGCCGCCCGAGCGGTATTTCAATCGGCGCGACGTGATCACGGCGCTTGCGGCCGCTGGCGCAGTGGGCACAGGCATCCCTCGTAACGTCTTGGCGGCCCCGCTGAAGGCCACTCGAAATCCTCGATTCAGCCTGAATGAGGACATAAATTCTTTCGAAGATATAACGAGTTACAACAACTTCTACGAATTCGGCACAGATAAAGCGGACCCTGCGCAGCGCGCAGGCAGATTCAAGCCACAGCCCTGGTCCATGGTAGTTGCCGGTGAGTGCGCGAAGCCGGGCACCTACACGCTGGAAGACATCTTGAAACCCCACGCGCTCGAGGAGCGCATCTATCGGCTGCGCTGCGTCGAGGCCTGGTCGATGGTGATTCCGTGGGTCGGCTTCCCGCTGGGTGCCCTGCTGCAGCGCTTCGAGCCCAACTCAAAGGCCAGGTACGTCGCGTTCAAGACGGTCCTGCGGCCAGACGAGATGCCCGGCCAGCGCTTCCCGGTGCTCGACTGGCCTTACGTCGAAGGCCTGCGCATCGACGAAGCCATGCACCCGCTGGCGTTGCTTGCGGTAGGACTGTACGGCCAGACCCTGCCCAACCAGAACGGCGCCCCGCTGCGGCTGGTCGTGCCCTGGAAGTATGGCTTCAAGAGCATCAAGTCGATCGTCGAAATCCGCTTCACCGAACGCCAGCCAGCCACGTCGTGGAACATTTCCGCACCCCGGGAGTACGGCTTCTACGCCAACGTGAATCCCGCCGTGGACCACCCGCGCTGGAGCCAGGCGCAGGAGAGGCGCATCGGCGCAGGCCTGTTCGCCTCGAAGCAGGCGACGCTGCCGTTCAATGGTTACGCCGCGCAGGTTGCCGCGCTTTATTCGGGGCTGGACCTGCGCAGGTTCTATTGAGCCGCTGGCCATGAACCCTCCTGCGCGCACCGCCAAGCGTCGCTTCCGGGCTGACAAACCCGTCGTGTTCCTGCTCTGCTCGCTGCCGTTGCTGCGGCTCGTGCTACGCGCGTTCGGCGTGTCCAGCCTGTCGCTCGGTCCGAATCCGGTCGAGGCTCTGCTGCACGGGTTGGGACTCTGGGGACTGCGCCTGCTGCTGCTGACGCTCTGCGTTCGTCCGGCCACCGTCACGCTGCGCCAGCCCCGCCTGATGCGCTTGCGGCGCATGCTCGGATTGTGGGCCTTCACCTACCTGGCGCTGCACTTCCTCACGTGGCTCGTGCTCGACCGCGGCCTCGACCTGAGCGGCATCGCAGCGGACATCGTCAAGCGACCGTTCATCAGCGTGGGATTCGCAGCCCTGCTGTTGCTGATCCCGCTCGCCGTCACCTCCACGGACCGCTGGATGCGCCGCCTGGGGCGACGGTGGCATTCGCTGCACGGGCTCGTCTACGTCGCCGCCCTGCTCGGCTCCCTGCACTTCCTGTGGCTGGTGAAGGCGGACTGGCGCGAGCCGGCGCTGTACATCACCGCATACATGGCGCTGATGGCGTGGCGGTGGTGGAAACGGCGACCGGGAGTTGGCAAGAGCCCGATGCAGCCGTTGCGGCAGACCTGAACTGCGACGACCGGCTCGATCAGGCGCGTTTCAGCGCCGCATGCGCAGCCACGCTGCCGAGTATGAGCGCCAGCCCGGCATAGAACTGCAGGCCGAGTTCGCGTTGCTCGGACAGCAGCAGCATCGCGAGGACGACGGCATAGACGGGCTCCAGGCTGACCGCCAGCTGCGCGCTGAAAGCGCTCAAGCGGCGCAGCGCGACCAGTGATAGTGCAAACGGGAACAGTGTGCAGGCGATCGAGAGCACGAGCAGCAGCGACGCATCACGGGCATCGGGTAAAGGCAATCGCGTGCTGTCCCCGCCGAGCGACACGGCCAGCGCCGTCAGGAACACCGTGCCTGCGGCCAGTTCGAGGCCCGTCACGGCCAGTGGCTCGCCGGACTCGACGAAACGCTTGTTCAGCGAGCCGAAAAGCGCGGCGAGAAGAGCCGACAGCACGCCGGCGGCAATGCCGAGTCGCATGCCGCCCGGGGTGCCGCCGATGACGAGCATCACGCCCGGCACTGCTGCGATGCCGATCACCAGTTCGCGCGGGTCGAAACGCCTGTGGGTGATCCACGGCTCGACCACGGACATGATGATCGGCGCCACGCCCATGCACGTGGCCGCGACCGAGGCATTCGCGAGCTTGATCGCGCCGTAGAAGGTCACCCAGTGCAGCGCGACGACGACGCCGATGCCGGAGAAGATGGCGACGGTGCGCAGACTCATGCGCCGCACCCCGCGCCAGAACGCCGGAACGAACGGCAGCGCGAGCACGACGAGCAACATCCGCCACCACACCAGCGCGAACGCGGGCAGCGTGATCAGCTTGCCGAGGATGGCGGTGAAGCCCCAGATCACCACACAGAGGTGGATCTGCAGCAATGCCTTGCGGGCCGGAGGCATGATTGACAGCGGCCTCCGGCGATGCCGGTCGCCGGTGAACTCAGCCTGCCTTCTTCAGGTAGCCCCGCACGATCTCGAGCGCCGTGCGGTCGCTCGGCGGCAGGTCGACGTCCGTCGTGCCAATGGGCGTCGTGCGCTCACCCCAGCGCACGAGGTGCGCACACCAGGTGAGGCCCGCGCCAAACCCCGGCAGCAGCAGCAGGCTGTTCGGCTTGACCCAACCCTCTTCGATGGCCTCGACCAGCGCGACCGCGACGGTCGCCGCGGACATGTTGCCGTACTTGTGCACGTTGACGAACATGCGCTCCGCGGGCGCGCCGACGCGCTTCGCGACTGCATCCATGATGCGCAGGTTGGCCTGGTGCGGAATCACGACGTCGACGTCGTCGACCTTGTAACCCTGTGTGGCAAGCACCTCCGCGCAGGCACCTGACATGCCAAGCACCGCCCGCTTGAAGATTTCCGGACCCTCGAAAATCCAGGAAGTCTCGCCATAGGGCCGGCCCTGGTTGACGTAGCGGCCGCCCATGCCCTTGACGACGAGCGTATCGCGCGCGTCGCTGTCGCAGCCCAGTTTCTCGCCGAGCAACCCTTCGACCTTGTCCGTGGCCTCGAGCACGACGGCAGCGCAACCGTCGCCGAACAGCACGCAGACACCACGGTTGTGCCAGTCCATGAAAGCCGAGATCAGTTCGCCGCCGACCACCACCGCATTCTTGACCACGCCGGTGCGGATCAGTGCATTGGCGGTGCTGAGCGCGTACAGGAAACTGGTGCAGGCCGTGTTCACGTCATACGCAGCAGCGCGCTTCGCACCCAACCGGACCTGCAGGCCGGAAGCCTGGTTCGGCACCTGGTCGTCGAAGCTGCAGGTGCCGATGACGATGAGTTCAACGTCGGCCGGATCGAGGCCCGCCGCCGCCAGTGCCCGCATGGAACTGACGTACGCCATCTCCTCGAGTGACACGTGCGAGATGCGTCGTTCGCTGATACCCGTGCGCGAGGTGATCCACTCGTCGTTGGTATCGAGGAACGTCGCCAGGTCGGCGTTGGTCAGGACATTGGGCGGGAGGCACTTGCCCCAGCCAGTAATGGCAGCATGAGTCACTGACGTCCCCCACGGGCTGGTCCGGAATTTGGTGCGACACTTTACCAGTCCGCGAGCGCTGTGGAATGATCCCGCCAGCACGTGGGATTTCGCCGGGCCAGGGACATCCTGTGGGAGGAGGTGGCGCGCGTCATCGCCGGCAAGGAGCAGAAAGTGCGTTTCGCCCAGATCCTGTTCGACCGGCTTGCGGCCAACTGAAGCGCCCCGTGGCTCAACCAAGGCACTGGGTCGTCCTCGGCGCGCTGGCTCTCGGTATCAGCCTGGGCGCCTGGATCGATCATTCCGGCAGCGAACTCGCGCATGCGGTCGCGAGCGGCATCGAGGCGGTCGGTACGCTCTGGCTCAACGCATTGCGCATGACGGTCGGACCGCTCGTGTTCTCGATGCTGGTGGCCGCCGTTGCCAGCGTCTCGGACGCGATGGCGACCGGCCGGCTGGCATCCCGCGCCATCGGCTGGTTCACTTTTCTGCTGCTGGTCGCGGGCACGCTGGCCGTGCTGCTGACGCAGTCCCTGCTCGCAGTGTGGCCGGTGGATCGCGCAACGGCTGACGCCTTCATCGCCGGGGCCAGCCAGGGCAATGCAACAACGGTGACGAACATCAGCTGGTCCGACTGGCTGCAGCAACTCCTGCCGCCAAACATCGTTGCGGCGGCAGCCGACAACGCGATCCTGGCGCTGGTGGTGTTCGCGATCCTGTTCGGCTTCGCCGCCACGAAATTGCCGGCGCCGCAACGCAACGCCTTGACCGGGTTCTTCGGCGCCATGGCGGAGGCGATGGTCGTGATGGTGCACTGGGTGCTGCTGGTCGCCCCGATCGGTGTGTTTGCGCTGGCGCTCGGCGTGGGCCGGCAAGCGGGTCTCGGCGCCGCCGGACTGCTGCTGCAGTACGTGACGACGGTCGCCGCCGTGATCGCGATCGCAACGTTGTTCATTTACATTGTGGTCGCGCTGCGGGCACACGTGCGCGTCGGTGCGTTCGCCACCGCGGTTGCACCGGTTCAGGTGGTTGCAGCCAGCACGCAGAGTTCGCTGGCGACGCTGCCCGCCATGATCGAGTGCGCACGGGAAAGGCTGCACGTGTCGCCGCGAATCGCGAGTCTCGTGCTGCCGCTGGCGGTGGCCGTGTTCCGCTACACCAGCCCGCTCGGCAACCTCGCTGTGTGCTACTTCATTGCCGCAATGTATGGCATCGAACCGAACCTGCTGCAGATGATCGGTTCGGTCTTGGTCGCGTTCGCGGTCAGCATCGGGTCGGTGGGACTTCCTGGCCAGGTGTCATTCATCGCCAGTGTCGCGCCGATCTGCGCGGCGCTGGGCCTGCCGATCGAGGTGCTCGGCATTCTCGTCGCCGTGGAGATCCTGCCGGATATCTTCCGCACCGTCGGCAACGTCACTGCGGACGTCGCCGTCACGGTGCTGGTCGACGAATCCGAACCAACGCACGTCTGAACCTGTCCTTTCGCAATTTGGAAAGGCAGATACGCGCGCGCTACAGGCGGTTGATCCGGGACCTTCCCCCTGGCCTGGACAGGCAGACACGCGTTCGGGGGCAGGTCCCGGATCAACCGCTGCAGCCTAAGCAGCGCCTCAGCCTTTTGTGCACTCGGAAAAGATACCGAGGACGGTGATTTCAGGCGCTCGACCCGGCATTGTCCTGACGCGCGCGTGTCTGCCTTTCCAAGCGCGGCAGGACAATGCCGGGTCGAGCGCCTGACACTCGCGCAATCTGCAGCACCTGTCGATAGCCCTTGGTGGTCACGAGGCCGACGCGCGCCCCGGTACCGGTGAGCACCGTGTTGGTCGCGACGGTGGTGCCGTGCATGACGTGGTCGATTTCCTAGGGCCGAACTATCGGCAAGCCCGCAGACCCGCTCGATGCCGCGCAGCACCCCTCCGACTGGTCGCGTGGCGTGGAGGACACCTTGGCCTTCCACGTCTGTCCCGTCTTTTCGTTCACCGGCCGCGGAAATCCGCCCGCCTTCACCAGCATGCCGGGCACGCTGCGCCCGAGCTGCGCCTGCAGCCACTTGCCGGTTTCGATCGCAGCCTCGAGCGAAACGCCGGTCTGGTAACCGGCCCGATGCAGTTGATAGAGCAGGTCTTCGGTGGCGATGTTGCCCGTAGCCGCCGGTGCAAAGGGGCAGCCACCAATGCCGCCGAGGCTGGCATCGAGCGTGCGCACACCCGCCTGCAGCGCGGCGAACGCATTGGCAAAGCCGGTGTTGCGGGTGTTGTGAAAGTGGCAGCGCAGCGGAATGCCCGGCACGGCTTCGCGCACCCGCGAAACGATCTCCATCACCTGCGTGGGGACGCCCACGCCGATGGTGTCGGCCAGCGCGATCTCGAACGGCCGTGCTTCGGCGACGCGCCTGGCGACTGCGACCACTCGCTCCACCGCGATCTCGCCTTCGAACGGGCAACCGAATGCCGCCGAGACCGTCACCTGGGTCCGGACGCCCGCCTTAGCCGCGTCACGCGCGATGTCGAGCCAGGCCGCGATGGATTCCTCCGTCGACACTCCCTGGTTACGACGATTGAACGTGTCGCTGGCGACCACCGCCATGCCGATCTCGTTGCATCCCGCCGCCAGCGCCCGCTCGAATCCCTTGTGGTTGAGCACCAGGCCGATGAAGTGCACGCCCGGGGGCGGCGCGCCGAGCGCCTGCAGCAGTGCTTCGGCGTCGGCCATCTGCGGCACCATTTTCGGATTGACGAAACTCGCGACCTCGACCCGCCGCAATCCGGCCGCAAGCGCGCGACGCACGAACTCGACTTTGGCCGCTGTCGGGAACACGCCTGGCTCGCTCTGCAACCCATCGCGGGGACCGACTTCGACGATCTCGACGTGCGTGCTCATGGCGGCTTCCGGTCGCGGCTGAAACCTACCTAACGTATATTAATATAACATTTGGTCCGGGTGTGCACGGCCCAGCTCAGGAACCATGCTCAGCGAATACAAGGTGATGCCTGAAATGATCCCCACGGCGCTACAATGCGCGGCACCCTGATCCATTGCCCCGAGAGGCCGATGATGAAGAAAGCGAACCTCGTTCTGATGGCTGCCCTTGCTGCGGCCGGGCTCGTCGGCGCAGCCGGCGGCTCCCTGCTGCCCGTTTCGGTCGCGGTCGCGGCTGAAAAGGAAAAGCCAGCGGCCAAGCAGAAGCTCAGCCCGGCCGTGCAGAAGCCGCTCGTGGCGGCACAGAACGCCATGAACGAAAAGAACTGGGACGAAGCCCTGGTCCAGATCCAGGCAGCGCAGGCCGTCGAGCCGAAGACGCCGTATGACGCCTTCATGGTTGACGAGCTCGGTTGGTACGTCTACCTGCAGAAAAAGGACTATGTGAAGTCCGCCGAAGTCCTCGAGCGCACGCTGGCCTCGGGCATGGTGCCCGCCGCCGACAAGCCACAGCGGCTGCGCGCGCTCACGCAGATGAACCTGCAGAACAAGCAGTACGAAAAGGCGATCGCGCACGGCACCGAATACATGGCGCTCAATCCGAACGATGCGGAGATTGCCCTGTCGCTTGCACAGGCCCGCTACCTGTCGAACGACTACAAAGGTGCGAAGGCAGCCTCGGAACAGCTCGTCGCGTCGAGCCCGAAGCCGGCCGAAGCGGCCCTGCTGCTCGCCCTGCGCTCGAACTACGAGCTCAAGGACGAACCGGGCATCATGCGCTCGCTCGAAGGCCTCGTGCGCCATTACCCGGCGCCGAAATACTGGGAAGACCTGCTCAATGCGCAGCTCTACCGTACCAAGGACGAGCGCGGCCTGCGCTCGCTCTATCGCCTGATGAACGACACCGACACGCTCGACAAGGGCGAGGAATACGCCGAGATGGGCGGCACGCTGGTCAATGCCGGCTTCCCGAACGAGGCCAGGCAGATTCTCGAACGCGGCATGTCGGCGAATCTGTTTCAGGGCGATTCGAAGGCCCGCGCGCAGGCAGACCTCGAGCGTGCCCGCACCGGTGCGACCGCCGACGCCAAGGACGTTGGCACTGCGGCAGCCCAGCTTGCAGCGGCGAAGACCGGCGCGCAGATGGTCGCCATCGGCAAGCTGTACTTCAGCACGGGTGACTACGCCAACGCCGTCGATGCAATCCAGAAGGGCCTCGCAAAAGGCGGCGTGGCCGACGCCGACGACGCCAGCATGCTGGCAGGTATCGCTTACTCCCGCCTCGGCAAGCTGACCGAAGCCCGCGCCGCGTTCGACGCGGTCACGGCGCCGGCTCTGGCCGAAATCGCAAAACTGTGGAAGCTCAAGCTCGATACGGCGGCGCCCGCTCCTGCGGCCGCTCCAGCGGCTGGCTGATCCGGCCCCGCGCCGGTGAACCCGGGCCCCGTGGGTTGCTGACCCGCGGGGCCTTTTTCATGGGCGGACATGCGCCGCAGCAGGCAGTCGATTCGCGCGTTGCCCGGAGCCCGAGATGGTAGCAACGTAACTGTTGCAGGCAACCGACCCGGGACCTTTCCCCGAGCTTGGGAAGGCGGAGTTGCAACTGTTGCAGGCAACCGACCCGGGACCTTTCCCCCAGCTTGGAAAGGCAGACACGCGCTCGGGGAAAGGTGCCGGATCGGTTGCCTGCAGCCAGTACGCAGCGTGGCGCGCGTCGGAACGCTGTCTCGAGCCGCGGTGCCTTGATCACCAGCCATCAGTACGGCACAGGACGAACGGCAGCTCCGATCGACCCCTGGCAGGCTGCATGCGCTGACTCGCAAGCGGTCGATCCAGTGCCTTTCCCCGAGCGCGTGTCTGCCTTTCCAAGCTCGGGGAAAGGCACTGGATCGACCGCCCGTGACTGTCGGCTGTCTGCCATTCCAAGCTCGGGAAGCACGACTGGATCGACCACCAGAGACTGTCGCGTGTCTACCCTTCTTTGCTCCAGGAACATCCCGGATCGGTTGCTTGCGATGCGGTGTGCGCAGCGTGGCGCGCGTCGGAACGCAATCTCGAGCCGCGCTATCTTGATCACCGGCCACGAGCACGGCACGGGACGGCCGGCAGCTCCGATCGAACCCTGGCAGGTTGCAGGCACCGTGCGGATTCTCGGGCTTTGGCGAGAATCCGTTCAGGCGCCGTCTCGCAGGCGGTCGATCCGGTGCCTTTCCCCGAGCGCGTGTCTGCCTTTCCAAGCTCGGGGAAAGGCACCGGATCGACCGCCATGAAAAAGGGCAAGAACTTGCGCCCGTGCCCTCTCGTTCTCAACCGACTGCAGCGCCATGACGCGCCGGCCGGATCAGCGCGCAGCGATCTTCCAGAGTTTCGCGATCTCGGCGAACTGCGGATTCTTGACCAGGTCGAACGCCTTCGTGGCACTGGCCTTGTCACCCTTGCGCTTGAGCGCGATGCCGAGCAGCATCTGCGCGCTGTCCGCATCCGAAAGCCCGCCCTTGGCGATGGCTTTCTGCAGCGCAGCCGACGCATTGGCGTAGTCGCCCGCGCTGAAGTACAGCTCGCCGACCTTCTCCATCTCGTCGCCGGTCTTCGCCGCAGCCAGGGCGCCCGCCGCCTTCGGCAGGGCCGCGCGCTCCGCGTCACCCTTGCGCCTGGCGGCGTCGAGCGTGCGCTTCGCCCGCGTCATCTCGTCACCGGTAAACACGTTGGCCACGATACCCTTCTGCATCACACGCTCGGCCTCCTGGCCGAAACCCGCGATGATCAGGGCCTGCGTCATGTCGGTGTACTGGCGCGCCTCCGTGAGTGCGCCCACGTCCTCGGCAAGACGATAGAGCGCCATCAGCGCATGGTCTTGCTTGGTGGTCTTCAGGTAGCCGTCGAGCACGCGTACCCACGTGTCGGTCGACGGGTAGTACTTGAGCAGCTGGTCGAGCGCCTTCGCCGTGCCGGCCGAATCGCCGAGCTCGTAGTTCGAGCGCAGCACCAGCTGCAGCAGGTCCTGGCTCGGCGTGCCGCCGCCCTTCAGCACGCGATCCGCCGCGGCGATCGCGCCCTTGTAGTCCTTCTGCTGGTAATACGCGTTGGCGACCAGCAGCTGCATGTCCTTGTCCCCCGGCACGGACTTGAGGTACTGCTGCGCCGTCGCAGCAGCCTTGCCGTAGCTGCCGGCACGGGCGTAGAGCTGGGCGAGGGTCTTGGTGCGCGACACTTTCTCGCTCGCCGGCATCTGGCCGGAAGCGAGCTGGCCTTCGAGGACGCGCGCCGCGTCGGCATTGCGGCCCTGCTGCAGGTACACGTACCAGAGCATCTCGTTGATCTTGTACTGGTCGAACGCCGTCTTACCCGGCGCAGCGTCAGCTTCCTTGATCTTGCCCAGTGCGGCATCCCACTTCTTCTTCGAGATGTTGTCCTGCGCTGCCTTGAGCGGCACCCCGACCTTCTGGCTGACCTTCTGCTGCGCCTGCGCCGTTGCAGGCATCACCAGCATCGTGCCGGCGACACCGATCCAGCCCGCCAGCGCGAGCGCACCGGTGAGAACGAAACTCGCCTTGCTCATCGAATTCCTCACTGGGAGTTCTAGTCCCGCTGACAAGGAAAAAGCCGCCGGAGCTCTTCGCCCCGGCGGCCCTCTTTGATCCGATGCCGCCACCGCCGCCAGGCAGGTGACGACAACCCTTTACCTACATGAACTGCTCGTTACCGACGAAGCCGATCTTGAGCAACCCGTTGCGCTGCGCAGCTGCCAGGACGCGCGCGACGATGTCGTACGAAGCACGCTTGTTCGGGCGGATGTGCAGCTCGGGCTGCGGGTCGCTGGCCGCTTCGCGACGGAAATAGCCGTCGAGCGCATCCACGGTCACCGGCGAACCGTTCCAGAGCACCGTGCCATCGAAGTCGATCTCGAGGTTGATCACCACTGGATCGGACTGCTGCGGCGCGTTGGTCGGACGCGGCATGTCGAGCTTCACCGCGTGCGTCATCACCGGAATCGTGATGATGAACATGACCAGGAGAACGAGCAGGACGTCGATCAACGGCGTCATGTTCATTTCCATCATCGGCTCGTCTTCGCCGCCGCCACCAATACTCATACTCATCGTTCAGACTCCTGCAGCGGCTCAGCGCGCGAGGCCGCGATCGGGCTCGGTGATGAAACCGACCTTGTGGATGCCGGCCCGCTGGCACAGCACCATTACCCGGCCGATGTGCTCGTACGCCGTCGCACGGTCGCCGCGGACATGGATTTCCGGCTGGGGATCCATCACCGCAACCGACTTGAGCCGCTCGAGCAGCGCCTCCTGTGTCGGGATCATCGCCGTGTTCCAGAAGACGTTGCCGTCCTTATCAACGGCGATGTTGATGTTTTCCGGCTTGGTCTGCGTAGGAATATT
>Ga0073899_10003739_pt1 | contig 13423 bp, 7 predicted proteins | sample KloWWTmetaKNB5Ph_FD_88975 | JGI IMG/M metagenome (GOLD analysis project Ga0073899, IMG submission 88975) | Active sludge microbial communities from Klosterneuburg, Austria, studying microevolution and ecology of nitrifiers - Klosterneuburg... | ecosystem: Engineered > WWTP > Aerobic digester >... | reverse complement strand
TCGCTGGAGCAAACTTTCAACAACAGTGCCGATGTCGCTCAGCGCGCCCCGGATGCGGTGCTCGCCGCTTGGTCAGAACTCGGCCCGGGCAATGTCGGCGGCCGCACCCGCGCCATCGTGATTGATCCGGTGACGCCCGACATCATGTATGCCGGGGGCGTCGGTGGTGGCGTTTGGAAAAGCATCAATGGCGGAGCCAGTTGGGCGCCGGTCAGCGACACCATGGCGAATATCGCGGTGGTTTCCCTGGCAATGGACCCAGCGAATCCGGCTGTGCTTTATGCAGGAACCGGTGAGGGCAGCTTTAATATCGATGCGTTGCGTGGTGCGGGTATCTTCAAATCAATAGATGCCGGTGCGACCTGGACGCGGCTGGCCGCAACCACCGGCAGCAATTTCCACTACGTCAATGACCTGCACGTCGCGCCTTCGAACAGCTTGGTCGTCGTCGCAGCCACCAACAACGGCATTTTCACCAGCATCAATGGGGGCACCAGCTTCACGCAGACATCGAGCGAAGTGCGTTGCCTTGATTTGAGCGTGACCACCATCAGCGGCACCGATACCTGGTTGGCAGGCTGCGGAAATTTCTCGCAGGGCAAGGTATTGCGCAGCGTCAATGCCAGCACGTGGACGCAGACACTCGGCACCGATCCGTTGGATGTTGACGCGATGGGTCGCACAGCGGTGGCGATTCGCGGTAACCGTGCCTATGCGATTTCCACCAGCCTAGTTCCAGGTTTCGATCGCAGTGGTAGCGTCGGTGGCGACTACCAGAACCAGTTGCATGCGTTCTTCCGTTCCGATGACGGCGGCGCCACGTGGGTAGCCACCGTCCGCAACAGTGATCCACACTGGGGCAACACGATGTTGCTTTCGGGCTATTTCAACTGTTCGACTTTGGGCCTGGGGATTGGCCAGGGCTGGTATGACATCGCGGTGTCGATCGATCCCGCTGATTCCAATTACGTGTGGGTGGGTGGCGTGAACCTGTTCCGGTCGGCCGATGGTGGCTTCAACTGGGGGCGCGGCGACAGCATTCATCCCGATCATCATCTGATTACTTTTCACCCGCAATACGACGGTGTGACTAACCAGATTGTGTTCAATGGTCAGGATGGCGGCATCTATCGAACCACCAATGCGCGCGCTGCCGTCGCGATGTTGCCAGCATCTACCGGTAGCAATTGCAGCCCGGCAAACCCCGTGGTCAGTTGGAGTTCGCGCAACAGCAACTATGCCGTGACCCAGTTCTATCACGGCACCGCGTACCCGAATGGCACCAGCTATTTTGCCGGCGCGCAGGACAATGGCGTGGTGCGTGGCACCGATGGCGGTGGCGCTAATGCTTGGAGTTATCTGACTTGCGGTGATGGTGGCTACACCGCGGTCAATCCCGCCAATACCAATGAAGCCTATGCCAGTTGCCAGTATGTGGATATCCGCAAGACCACAACCGGCAATTCCCCTTTCAACAGCGCGATCTCCGGCATCAACGCCAGCGAGGGCAGTGTATTCATCCCGCCCTTTGCAATGGACCCGAACAACAATCAGCGGCTCTGGTTTGGCGGAACACGTGCCTGGCGCACCGACAATGGCGCGGGCAGTTGGGTGGGCGCTTCGACTCTACTGAACTCTGGCAATGACGAAGTCACCGCCATCGCCATCGCGCCGGGTAATAGCGATCTGGTGCTGATGGCGGGTAATTTCAGCACTAACCGCATTCATCGCACCACGACGGCGACCACCGACACCACGGCGACCGCATGGACATCCACGGCCGTCAATGGCTACGTCGCCGCGTTGGCGTTCGCCCCAAGCAACAACAGCATCGCCTACGCGTCCATTGCTACCTATGGTCAGCCGCACGTGCTCAAGAGCATCGACGGTGGCGCGAGTTGGACCAGTGCCAGCGGTAGCGGCGGGGGCGCCTTGCCCGATGTTCCGGCGCTCGGCATCGTGGTGCATCCCAATGATGCCAATCGGGTTTACGTCGGTACCGACATCGGCGTGTTCGTAACGCTGGATGGCGGCGCCAATTGGGCAGCCGAAATCACCAGCTTCCCGAATGTCTCGACCGAATGGTTGCAGATCATCGGCAGCGGCAATTCAGCGCAACTGTTCGCATTCACCCATGGTCGCGGTGCGTTCAGGCTGAGTCTGGCGTCCGGTCCCGGAAACTTGGGTTTTGCACAGGCCAGCCAATCGGTGGTCGAGGGTGCAATCGCGCAGGTTCAGGTCAACCGCAGCAGCGGCAGTGATGGCGCGGTATCGGTTTCGTATCAGACCAATAACGGCAGCGCGATTGCGCCCGGCGATTACATCGCCACCAGCGGCACTCTCAATTGGGCTGCAGGTGATGCAAGCCCGAAGAACATCATGGTCACCACCAACGCTGATGGCAGCGCCGAGTCGGATGAAACTTTTACCGTGACCCTTGCGACAGCGACCGGCGGTGCCACGCTCGGCACCAGCACGCACACGGTGACCTTGCAGGATCCCGGCATATTTCCGCCCGGCTGTACCTTCCCCGCGGGCTACTCCACCTCGGCTGGAAGTCAGCCTTGGATCGTCGCGACGGACAGCGTGCAGGAAGGTGCCTGCAGTCTGAAGTCGAACAATGCCGGGCTGAATAGCACCAATGCGCGCATCGAGACGACGAATACTTTCGTCGCTGGCAATGTCACGTTCTATGCCCGAGTGTCGTCGGAGGCCAGCTACGACTGCTTCAAGTTCCTGATCGACGGCACACTTCAGAGCATCGGCAATACATGTAGTCAGTCGGTGAATCCCGGCGTATCAGGCGATTCGGCTTGGACCTTGTACACGGTGCCCATCACGGCCGGCGCGCACACGATCACTTGGTCCTACGAAAAGGACGATATCGTCAGCTCCCTGTCGGACGCCGCCTGGATCGACTTGGTTACCCTGCCGGTCGCGCCGGTGGGAACACCGCCCGTCTTCACCAGCGCGGCACCGGCTGGCGGCACCTTCGGTTCGGCGTATTCGCATACCTACACCGCGAGCGGATCGCCTGCACCAACCTTTGCGTTGCAGACCGGCAGCTTTCCTTCGGGCTTAACGTTGTCGGGTGCCACGCTTTCGGGAACGCCCACGCTTGCAGGTACCTACACCGGTAGCGTGCGCGACAGCAATTCGGCCGGCAATGTCGATCAAAGCTTCAGTATCACGATTGCGGCGATCGTGCCCGGCGCACCGACGTTGACGACGTTGACGCCCGGCAACACCACGGCACAGGCAACGTTCGCCGCACCGGTGAGCAATGGTGGTTCGGCGATCATTGACTACACGGCGAGCTGCACCCCCGGTCCGATCACGGCGACGGCGGCGGGCAGTCCGATCACCATCACCGGTCTGAGCAACGGCAATACCTACATTTGTACTGTGACTGCACGCAACAGCGCTGGAAGCAGTGCGGTTTCGAACGCCTTGAGCGTCACCCCGGCGGCATTGGTGGTGGATATCTTCAAGAACGGTTTCGAGTAATCATCTAGTCGAACCTGCTGAAAGTCCGGATTGCCTCATGATTTCAGGAGGCAATCGCGGACCGTCAAACCCGCGAAAGCCCGCCGTCGCAGGAGCGAACTTTAGTGGTGAACGCTCGGCCAAGAGCTGCTTCAGCCGTGCCTTCTCACCTTGCCTTGTCGGCCAGCAGGTCAGCACCGCGCCTTGCGCGCAGCGCGCGGCAGATCAGATGCTCAGCCGCATTTTGAGTAGCCGCAATTCAAGCACGTGGCGCAACCATCCATGATGATGGTGGCCTTGGTATTGCACTTGTGGCACATGGTCGCGCTGGATGGAAATTTCTCGGCCATGTCGGCTGGCACTGAAGGCGCTTGCGCAACTACGTCAGTGTTTTTTTTTGAACGCGACTCGTACTGTGCGCGCTTATCGGCAATGAGCTTGCGTGCTTCCGCACTCATCTCCGGATCGTGGATCAGGCCGATGGACTTGAGATGTGCTTCAACCACTGTGCCGATCTCGGCGACGATCGAAGGCATGTAGACGCCGCCGGCCTTGAAGTAACCACCACGCGGATCGAATACCGCCTTCATTTCTTCGACCAGAAAGGTGACATCGCCACCCTTGCGGAACACCGCACTCATGATGCGCGTGAGTGCCACGATCCACTGGAAGTGGTCCATATTCTTCGAGTTGATGAACACCTCAAATGGACGCCGCAACTCGTGTTCGGTGCCTTGATTCAACACGATGTCGTTGAGCGTGACGTACAGCGCGTGCTCGAACAGCGGTGACTTGACCTTGTAGGTCGAACCGATCAGCACTTCCGGACGCTCGACCTGCTCAGTCATCTGGATGACTTCGGCGGACTTCGGCATGGCAACCGCTTCAGCAGACTTGCTCGTCGCGGGTTCGAGAAGGGCTCTGGCCTTGTCGTCTGCACGTAACACGGTATAGCCCTTGATCTTTTTGCCAATCTTGATCGCCATTGCTGTTCCCGTCCGATCTAGCGCGTTGTCACGCTGCATGGTTGTCGAAAAATACGCCGAAGCGCCAACGTCGCGCGGTGCTTCACCGTACGACGTTCGTGGAAAGAGGCTCCTGCGCATGGTCATGCGCAGGAGGATGTCCGGATCGGTATTGCGCAAGCGCAATCACCGGTGGACGCGCCTCAAACACCCGCTGACCCGGCGTGTGCGAGACCTCGGCCCTCAATCGCGGAGCGCCTAAAATTCAGCGCCCGCTGGACCGCCAAAACGCAGGGCGAATACATCGCCCGTGCGATTACTTCTTCTTTGCGGCCTTCTTGGCAGCTTTCTTCGGAGCAGCTTTCTTTGCTGCCGGCTTCGCTGCCTTCTTCGGAGCGGCCTTCTTCACCACTTTCTTCGCGGCCGGCTTTGCGGCCTTCTTGGCGGCTTTCTTCGGAGCGGCCTTCTTCGCAGCAGGCTTTGCAGCCTTCTTCGCGGCTTTCTTCGGAGCGGCCTTCTTCGCAGCAGGCTTTGCAGCCTTCTTGGCGGCCTTCTTCGGAGCGGCCTTCTTCGCAGCAGGCTTTGCAGCCTTCTTCGCGGCCTTCTTCGGAGCGGCGGCCTTCTTCGCTTTCGCGACGACCTTCTTCACTGCCTTCTTCGCAGCGTCGGCCTTCTTGGCGACGGCTTTCTTGGCCTTGGCTACGACCTTCTTCGCACCCGCCATCGCATCGCCGGCCTTCTCAACCACGGCGTCTTTGGCACCGGCCATTGCATCGGCCATATTGGACATCATCGAATCATTACTCATGGGACGAACCCTCCAGCTGCTTCAGTTGATTTTGTTGTGGTCAGTGGTCGGCATCCAGTCCCGCCACCGCAACCGCCGGTTACCCGGACGGCCGAAAGGCCGATCGTGTCGCCACGCTCGGCCAAACGCGCCATCCATGGCCCGCTGCATCGTCGGCGTTTGCACCGACACACACTTTGATCTAACGCAACATCCGCAAGGATTCGGACGCGTCGATCAGAATTTTCCGTAGTAACCCTCTTTCAGCGCATCGAAGAGATTGGCGGCAGTGTGGAGTTCGCCGTCGTATTCGATTTCTTCGTTGCCCTTGGCCTCGACCAGCGAACCATCTTCAAGTTCGAAGCGGTACGTCGTGTTCTCGAGATCTTGTTCTTTCACCAGCACGCCCTGGAACGCGGCGGGATTGAAGCGGAAAGTTGTGCATCCCTTCAAGCCTTTTTCGTAGGCGTAGCGATAGATGTCTTTGAAGTCTTCATAGTCGTAGTCAGTCGGCACGTTCGCCGTCTTCGAAATCGACGAGTCGACCCAGATCTGCGACGCCGCTTGGATGTCGACATGCGCCTTCGGCGTGATGTCGTCGGCAGAAACGAAGTATTCCGGCAACTTGGCGTCGGCATCGGTCGCGTAGGGCATCGCCTTGGCATTTACCAAGGTGCGATACGCGAGCAACTCAAAGGAATAGACCTCGATCTTTTCCTTTGACTTCTTACCTTCGCGGATCACGTTGCGGCTGTAGTGGTGGGCGAAGCTTGGCTCGATGCCATTGCTGGCATTGTTCGCAAGCGAGAGCGAAATCGTGCCGGTCGGGGCAATCGAACTGTGGTGGGTGAAACGCGCACCGGTATCGACCAGCTTCGCGACCAGTTCCGGCGCCACCGAGGCAACGCGTTGCATGTAGCGCGAATATTTCGCGTGCAGCACGCGACCCTTGAGCACATCGCCGATCTTGATGCCGTCGCGGATCATCTCCGGGCGCTTGCGCAACATCTCGCCAGTGACGGTGAAGTCTTGCTCCATGATCGGCGCCGGGCCTTTCTCTTCGGCCAGCGTCAACGCGACTTCCCAGCCAGCCACGGCCATATCGCGCGAAACATCCTCCGTGAACTTGCAGGATTCTTTCGATCCATAAGCCAAGCGCAGCATGGTCAGGGTGCTGCCAAGACCAAGGAAACCCATGCCATGCCGGCGCTTGCTGGTGATTTCGTGGCGCTGCTGTTCCAGCGGCAGGCCATTGATCTCGACAACGTTGTCGAGCATGCGCGTGAATACGCGTACGACTTCTTTGTATTCCTCAAAGTCGAAACGCGCCTTCGCGGTGAACGGATCACGCACAAACTTGGTCAGGTTGACCGACCCGAGCAGGCACGAACCGTACGGCGGCAGCGGCTGTTCGCCGCAGGGATTGGTTGCGCGGATCGTCTCGCACCACCAGTTGTTGTTCATCTCGTTGACCCGGTCGATGAGAATGAACCCGGGCTCGGCGAAATCGTAAGTCGAGACCATGATCATGTCCCACAGGTGCTGCGCACGGATGTGGCCATAAATCTTGCACGCGACCAAACCATCATCGCGCGAGACATAGTTCTGCTTGGTCGGCCAATCGCGCCAAACCACTTGGGTGGCATCGCCGAGATCGACTTCGTTCTGTTCCTTGACGTGCACCGGGAATACCAGCGGCCAGTCGCCATCGGCGGCGACAGCATCCATGAACTCGTCGGTGATCAGCAGGCTCAGGTTGAATTGGCGCAAGCGCCCGTCTTCGCGCTTGGCGCGGATGAAATCCTTCACGTCCGGGTGCGAGACGTCGAAGGTGCCCATCTGTGCGCCCCGACGACCTCCGGCCGAGGACACGGTGAAACACATCTTGTCGTAGATATCCATGAACGACATCGGACCCGAGGTGTATGCGCCAGCTCCGGCAACGAACGCACCTTTCGGGCGCAACGTCGAGAATTCGTAGCCGATGCCGCAACCGGCCTTCAACGTCAGGCCGGCCTCGTGAACCTTGCCGAGGATGTCATCCATCGAATCGGTGATGATGCCGGACACGGTGCAGTTGATCGTGCTGGTCGCCGGCTTGTGCTCCAAGGCGCCGGCATTCGAAGTGATGCGCCCAGCCGGAATTGCTCCGCGACGCAACGCCCACAGGAAACGCTCGTACCAGTATTTTTGCTTTTCAGCAGATTGCTCGGTTTCCGAGAGTGCCTTGGCAACTCGCTTGTAGGTATCGTCAATGGTTTCATCGACAGCGTCGCCGCGCTTGCTCGTCAGGCGGTATTTCTTATCCCAAATGTCGAACGAAGCCGGCTGCAGCGGAATTTCCACCGTTTCGCGGGCTACAGCTTCAAGGCGTACCGAACTCATTCCGTTGTTTCCTCCCTCAAGGTGTCGTCATCCCCACCAGCCACGACCCGGATACCGCCCGCGACAGTGCAGCAGCGCTGCCCATCGTTTCTCATCAAAGACGGATTCCGAGAGTTGCAGCGAGGCCTTGGCACCCTGCGGCACCAACTCGTCCAACCTCATGGCAAACCCAATTGGTTGGGTTCATGAAGGCTCCTCACCACTATATGTTGTGACTCAGCGGATGGGCACCTTACGCTTCGTGTCAGAGAGTGTCAACCGCTGCAGCAACCGGATATCGACGTGCAAACCATTGCTGCAGCGCGGAAAGTCCGTGCGGTTGCAATGGAACCCATGTCCCGCTTGCTGGTCGGAAGAATGCCCCTTCCATGCGCCCCGCGCCGCTTCCCGGAGTCCTGCCGATGTCGATCCGTTCACTGATGCCCGTGTTGTCGTTGTTACTCGCCTCGTCCGCTTGGGCGCAATTGCCGACCGCAGTCGATGGGCAAGCGCTGCCTTCCTTGGCACCGATGATCGAGCGCGCCCAGCCGGCCGTCGTCAACATCAATTCGCAGACGCATGTGAAGGTGCGCGATCCGTTCTTCGATGACCCGTTCTTCCGCCAATTCTTCAACAGCCCGGCGGTGCCGCGCGAACGCGTACAGCAGTCGCTTGGCTCGGGCGTGATCGTCGATGCCGTCAAAGGCTATGTGCTGACCAACAACCACGTCATCGATGGCGCCGACGACATCCAAGTCACGCTCTCCGACGGCCGCACGCTGAAAGGCAAGTTCATCGGCAGCGATCCAGACTCGGATGTCGCGTTGATCCAGATTCCGGCCGAACAGCTGTCGGCGCTGCCGTTGGCAAACTCGGATGAGTTGCGGGTCGGCGACTTCGTCGTCGCGATTGGTAACCCCTTCGGCATTGGCCAATCGGTGACCTCCGGCATCGTCTCTGCACTCGGACGTTCGGGTCTGCGCGGCGTCGGCGTTCAGGATTTCATCCAGACCGATGCATCGATCAATCCTGGCAACTCCGGCGGCGCACTCGTCAACCTGCGTGGCGAATTGGTTGGCGTCAATACCGCGATCTATTCGCCTTCCGGCGGCAATGTCGGTATTGGCTTCGCCATTCCGGCCAAACTCGCGCGCGACGTGATGCGGCAATTGCTTGCCTATGGCGAAGTGAAGCGCGGTTCGCTCGGCGTCGACACGCAAGACGTCACCGCCGAGCTTGCGCCGATGTTGGGTCTGAAAGCAGCAAAAGGTGCGGTCGTCACCCATGTGCTCGCAAACTCACCAGCAGCCGCCGCTGGGCTGCGCGAGGGCGATGTGATCACGGCGCTGAACGGCAAGGCGATCAATGCAGCGAATGAGCTATCGAATCTCGAAGGGCTGTTGCCGGTCGGTACCGAGGTCAAGATCTCGGTGCTACGTGAGAGCGCACCGGTCACGCTTACAGCAACACTGAAACCGACTGAACTACGCCAAGCAGGCGGCGACACCGTCAATGCTGGCCTGTCCGGCGCGACCCTCGGTGACCTGCCCGACAAGTTCCGTCGCCAGGGGCTGAACGGCGTGCTCGTCAATGCCGTCGCCAAGGACTCGCGCGCAGCAACGAATGGACTGCGTGCGAACGACCGAATCGTGGCCGTTAATCAAGTCGAAGTGCGTGATCTGACCGAACTCGAAAACCGCATCAAGACGCGACGCAGCGAACAGTTGCTGCTAACCGTCGTTCGCGGTCGCAGCGCCTTCTACATGCTGGTCGAATAGACCACCGACACTGCGTCATTCAGTCCGGCAGAACGGTGCGCATGCTAACGTGCGCGCCGTTTCTCCGTATCGTCGCCCATGCGTTTCTCGTTGTCGCCGCGCTTCTTCGGTCTTGCCTGCGTACTGCAGTTGGCGAGCATTTCGACTCACGCCCAGAACATCATCGACGGCCGCACCGACAGCATCAGCATGCGCGCGTTTGGCTACGAATCGGTACAACTGTTTCAGGCCAGCGAACAGCGTCGCGTGCGCCTGTCGACCCTATCGACGGTCAGTGCGATCGAAGCAGTGGCGCGCGGCGAGGTTGAAATCGCGCTGGTCGCACGCGGCCCGCATGCGTTGAAACAGGACGAGACCACGCTCGATTTTTACGCGGTCGCCTGGGAAGCGCTGACGCTGATCACTCATCCGGGCAATCCGACACCTTCGCTTAGTCTGCGCCAGATTCGCGATATCTATCTCGGCAAGATCACGCGTTGGGATCAGGTCGGCGGTCCGCCGCGCGCGATTAATCTATATGCCGTTGCTGGCCCGCTGGATGGCGCCGAATATGGATTGCGGCGTGCCTTGTTCGGGGCCGGGCACCGCCCCGTCGCGGCGAGCCGCTGGTATCTCAACACCGAACAACTCGAAGCCGCGATCGCGATCGACCCGAGCGCACTTGGCGTCAGTGCACTATCAAACGTGTTCGCCAACAGCAAACTGCGGGCAATCAAAGTCGAGGGCGTCACGCCTCTGCTTAAGACCATCCGCAGCGGTGAATACCTGCTGACCACACCCCTGTATTTCGTGCATCGCGGCGATCTGATCCCGAGCGACGTGGCGATGCGCTATGTGCGTTTCCTCGAAGCGCCGGCCACGGCAGCGTGGCTGAAGCGACGCAAGCTGCTCCCGATCCGCGAAGCGCGCCTGTTGAATCAGACGTTTGCGAAGCGCGAAGAGCGCCTGCTTGAACTGCTGAAGAACCCGCCCACGCCGATGCCCGGCGAAGTGATCACCACGCCACTGGCGGAACCCGCACCGGCAAGTACGCCATCGCCGACACCCGGAGACGGCGCATGATCCGCGCGCTGAGCTTCGACCTCGATGACACCCTGTGGCCGATCGAACCCACCATCCTGCACGCTGAGCGCAGCCTGCAACATTGGCTGCATGTGCGAGTGCCCGAGATCGCGCCACTCTGGCCGAGCGAGCGCCTGCGCGCACATCGCGACGACATTGCCACGCGCCGTCCCGATCTGGCCCACGACTACAGCGCCCAACGTCGGCACAGCCTGCATGAGGTGCTGGCCGATCAGCCCGAACGCGAGAATCTGGTGGAGTCCGCATTTGCGGCGTTCTACGCGGCGCGCAACGAGGTCACGCTGTATCCCGATGCCGCATCCGCGCTGGTCAGACTATCGGCGCGCTTTCGCATGGCCAGCCTGTCAAACGGCAATGCCGATCTGGAACGCATCGGTCTGGCAGCGCACTTCGAGCAACGGATCTCGGCGCGCGACGTCGGCATAATGAAACCGGATCGCGCAATTTTCGCGCATCTGTGCACACTGCTAGGCCTCGCACCGGCGCAGATCGCGCACATCGGTGACGACCCGGAGCTTGATGTACTCGGCGCGAAACAGGCTGGCCTGTTCGCGGTCTGGTTGAATCGCGATGGTCGCGACTGGCCGCATGCGCAGCGTCCCGACCTAGAAGTTGCCGATCTGCACCAACTGTGTGCTTGGCTGGACACGCACCAGCCCCACGTCCATGGAGTGACCTGATGTCCGACACCATCGCCTTGGTCGCACTGACCGGCACCGATCTCGACGCCTATCTGGCGACCCGCAGCGAGCGCACCCGACGCTGGGTCGCAAGCCAGCACTTCAGAGCGCAACCGCTGACGCACTGCATCGTGCCAAATGACGAGGGCGGTATCAGCGAAGTACTGGTCGGCGTCGTCAATAGCACCGATGTGAACACGCTCGCACATTTACCGCTGATGTTGCCGCCCGGTGACTACGTCTTGGCTGACCGCGGTCTGGCGCTGGACGCGGCGCGTGTTGCGCTCGGTTTCGCGCTTGGCAGCTACCAGTTCGCCCGCTACAAAAAGCCACGCCGTGATCCCGCCCGACTAATGGCGCCGCTTGGACACTATCTCGACGAAGTAGCGGCGCTGGCGGCCGCCACGGCGCGCACGCGCGACTTGGTGAACACGCCGACCGAACACATGGGCCCAGCCGATCTCGGCGAAGTGACGCGTGCGATCGCAACACGTTTCGGCGCGAACTACCGCGAATGGATCGGCAACGAACTACTCGACGCAAACTTTCCTGCGATCCACGCCGTCGGCCGCGCCAGCCATCGTGCACCGCGGCTGCTGGAATTGCTCGCCGGCGATCCCACGCATCCGGAAGTCGCCATCATCGGCAAGGGTGTCTGTTTTGACACCGGTGGTCTCGACATCAAGGCCGCCGATGGCATGCGTCACATGAAGAAAGACATGGGCGGCGCAGCACACGCCATCGCACTGGCCGAACTGGTGCTGGAACGGCGCCTGCCGATCCGTCTGCGTCTGCTGATACCTGCGATCGAAAATGCGATCAGCGCGAATGCCTACCGACCGGGAGAAGTGATCTGCACACGCTCCGGACTGACCGTCGAAATCGACAACACCGATGCTGAAGGTCGCGTCATCTTGTGTGATGCGCTTAGCTACGCCGCAGAATCAAAGCCGGCCCTGATGATTGATTTCGCCACCCTGACTGGCGCCGCGCGAATCGCGCTCGGACCTGACCTACCGGCGTTGTTCGGCAACGACGACGTGCTGCGCGACCAACTCGCGGCGATCAGTCGTGAGGTGCAGGATCCGCTATGGCCGATGCCGCTGTGGCAGCCGTACTTGACCATGCTCGAATCCGGCATTGCCGACCTCGCGAACAGCAGCGCCTCGCGTCACGCGGGTGCGATCACTGCTGCCTTGTATCTGCAGCGTTTCGTCGCGTCGACTATTCCCTGGCTGCACCTTGATACCTACGCCTGGAACGACAGCGAACGCCCCGGCCGGCCGCGTGGCGGCGAGGCGATGGGGCTGCGCGCGGTATACGAACTGCTGAAGCGACGCTACGCCGGCTGAAGAATCAATCGACGACGCGCGCTTCGGTGTGCAGATCGAAACTCTTGACCTGTGCCGCCAGGCGTTGGTCGGTACGGAGCAGATCAATCGCATCAGCCAGAATGTGGGCGCCTTCACGAAGTAAGAAGTCGGGCTTCTCGACCACCTCTTCGGTACTTGCTGCCTTGTCATCATGACGCTCGTCGGCGAGCAGCCCGTCGTCGCCACGGGCGGCGTCCTTACCCGGCGGATCGATACCCGCTGCGATACGCGCCGCCTTACGCTCGGTACGCTTGGCCTCGTTCAGATCACGCTCGCTGCGACGCGTGCTTTCGAGTAGAGACATTTCCTTGCGGTCGCGCTGTTTCTGATATTCCGCGAGGTCCTCGAACCACCATTTGAATTCCTGATCCTTGGCGACGCGTGTCTCATGCCGCGTTTCCAGCAACGGCTTCAGCGCCGACAGATCACCGCTGCGCACATAGTCGGCCGCCGCCACTTCGGTATACGGCAGCGCAAAGTCGAGCGAGCTCTCGCCAAAATCACCGCTGGCCCAAGCGGTCTGTGGATAGGCGATGTCTGGCAGCACACCGCGATGCTGGGTACTGCCGCCATTGATACGAAAGAACTGCGCGACGGTGAGCTTGAGCTGACCGAAATGCACGCTTGGATCGCGTGTGTACTGATCAAGGTCGATCAGATTCTGCACGGTGCCCTTGCCAAATGAGTTCTCGCCGATGATCAGGGCACGACCGAAATCCTGCATCGCAGCAGCGAAGATCTCAGAAGCCGACGCCGACTCGCGATCGATCATCACCGCCAGCGGGCCATCCCAAGCCGCGCCCTTCTCGGCATCGCCCTCGATCGTCAGCCGACCTTGCGCATCACGCACCTGCACTACTGGGCCTTCGTCGATGAACAGGCCGGAAAGATCCGACGCTTCGGTGAG
>Ga0073899_10003738_pt1 | contig 13425 bp, 12 predicted proteins | sample KloWWTmetaKNB5Ph_FD_88975 | JGI IMG/M metagenome (GOLD analysis project Ga0073899, IMG submission 88975) | Active sludge microbial communities from Klosterneuburg, Austria, studying microevolution and ecology of nitrifiers - Klosterneuburg... | ecosystem: Engineered > WWTP > Aerobic digester >... | reverse complement strand
TTGGCCGGGTCGAAAGCCAGCGCCCAGGTGCGGGTGCCTTGGGAATTCACCGCCAGCACACCGCTGATGTTCCGCAGTTCGTTGGGCGCCACATCGCCATCGAACTCCACCAGCACGGCCTCCTGCGCGAGGCCCGCGCCGCGCAAGCGGTCGGCCCGGTCGTCGGCCACGATACGGCCGCGATCGATGATGATCACGCGCGAGCAGATGGCCTCCACCTCCTGCATGATGTGCGTGCTCAGCATCACCGTCTTCTCGCGCCCGAGCTGCTTGATGAGCGCGCGGACGCCCTCGAGCTGGTTGGGGTCCAGCCCGCTCGTGGGTTCATCCAGGATGAGCACCTTGGGGTCGTGGATCAGCGCCTGCGCCAGGCCGGTGCGCTGGCGATAACCGCGGCTCAACTGGCCGATCTTCTTGTGCTGCTCGCGCTCCAGCCCCACCGCGCCGATCATCTCCTTCACGCGCGCGGCCTTGTTCTTCAGCTTGAAGATGTCGGCCGTGAATTCGAGGTACTCGCGCACGTACATGTCCAGGTAGAGCGGGTTGTGCTCGGGCAGGTAGCCCACGTTGCGCCGCACGTCCATGCTCCGCTCCCGCACATCGAACCCGCACACGCCGGCCTCGCCCGCCGATTGGGGAATGTAGCCGGTGAGCACCTTCATCATCGTGCTCTTGCCCGCGCCGTTCGGGCCCAGGAAGCCGACCACCTCGCCCCCGCCGATCTCGAACGACACGTCGTCCAGCGCCTTCTGCGCGCCGTAGAGCTTGCTGACGTTCTTGACGGAAATGGACATGCGGCGAAAGTATGTCCGCCGATGGCATGGGCACATGAGCACATGGCCGCATGGACCCGTCCGTCCTCGCCATCTTTGCCCCATGCCCACCGGCCTCGTCATGCGCTCCACCGGCAGCCGCTACCTCGTGCGCGGCGCGGACGGCACGCGGCACACCTGCGTGGCCAAGGGCAACCTGCGCATCAAGGGCTGGAAGAGCACCAACCCCGTGGCCGTTGGCGACCGCGTGGATTTCACGCCGGCGGCGGAGACCATCGGCAACGAGCTGGTGGGCGCCATCACCGAACTGCACGACCGCACCAACTACATCGTGCGGCGCAGCGTGAACCTGAGCCACCACAAGCACGTGATCGCCGCCAACCTGGACCAGGCGCTGCTGCTCGTAACCCTGGCGCGGCCGCGCACCTCGTACGGCTTCATCGACCGCTTCCTGGTAACGGCCGAAGCCTACCGCGTGCCGGTGATCATCGCCTTCAACAAGGTGGATTCGTACACGGAGGAGGAACTGGACCTGCTGGCGGAATACGAGGATGCCTACCACCTCGCGGGCTACCGCACCATCATCACCTCGGCGCTGAAGGGTACCGGCATCGAAGAAGTGAGGGCCGCCCTCGCGGGCAAGGTGACGCTGGTGGCCGGGCACAGCGGCGTGGGCAAGAGCACGTTGATCAATGCCATTGAACCGGCGCTGGAACTGCCCACCTTCGAGGTGAGCGAGGCCAGCGAGAAGGGGCAGCACACCACGACATACGCCGAGATGTTCGAGCTCGATGCCGCCTCGTTCATCATCGATACCCCGGGGATCAAAGGTTTCGGCCTCGTGGACATGGAGGCGAACGAGATCGTGGACCAGTTCCCCGAGATGTTCCTCCGAAAGAACGACTGCCGCTTCAACGACTGCAAACACCTGAATGAGCCCGGCTGCGCCGTGAAGGCCGCTGTTGAGGAAGGCACCATCGCCGAGAGCCGCTACGCCAGCTATGTGGATATGCTGAACGGCGCCGAGGAGGAAAGCCCCTACCGCATCGATTAGGCGATCACGAAACCAGAGGACCAGATGATGATGAGAAAAGCGTTGATGGTCGCGGGCACCCTGCTGCTCGCCGCGTGCCGCACCTCCGCGCCCGTGGCCACCGCACCCGCACCCACGCCGGCCATCGCGCCGCCCGCCTGGGAGCATGCACTGGCCCGGCAGAGCACGGACGCCACCCTGTACCAGTACAGCAGCGCCGAGGCGCACCGGCTCTTCCAGCAATGCTACGAGTTGGCGCGTATCCGCCTGGACGCGAACCTGGCCCTGCCGCGCGCGCTGCCGCCGGCCGTGGTGGTGGACATCGACGAGACGGTGCTGGACAACTCGCCCTACCAGGTGAAGGCCGCTGCACAGGACCGCGCGTTCAATGCCGCTACCTGGAACGAATGGGTGCTGATGGCCAGCGCCAAGCCGCTGCCCGGTGCGCTGGAGTTCCTTCGGTACGCCTCGAAAATGGGCTGTGCCGTTTTCTACATCAGCAACCGCGACGAAGCAGGCAAGAACGCCACCATCAAGAACCTGTTCGAGCTGGGCTTCCCTGATGCGAACGAGGCCCATGTGCTCTGCATGGACGCATCAGGCTCGGACAAGACCAAGCGCCGGAACGCGGTGATGGCCACGCACGACATCATCCTGCTGGCCGGGGACCAATTGCGCGATTTCGACGAGGCGTTCAAGGACCGCGGCACGGAGCTCGGCAAGCCGCTGGTGGACGCGCGCCGCGACACCCTGCGCGACCGCTTCATCCTGCTGCCCAACCCCATGTACGGCACCTGGCTCGACGCCGTGGCCGGAAAGGCCGACTCATTGAAGGCCGGTAACAAATCCACCTTCTTCCAACAGCACGCCTACTGACCATGCGGGCCGTGATCCAGCGCGTAGCGGAGGCCGCCGTGTCCATCAACGGCGAGGAGCACGCACGCATCGGCACCGGCCTGCTCGTGCTGCTGGGCGTGGCCATTGGCGACACGAACGAGGATCTCGAATGGCTCTGTGGCAAGATCGCCCGGTTGCGGATCTTCCCCGATGAGGCCGGCGTGATGAACCGCGACATCAACGAGGTGAACGGCGAGGTGCTGCTTGTGAGCCAGTTCACCCTGCACGCGCTCACCGCGAAGGGCAACCGCCCGAGCTATATCAAGGCCGCTCGACCAGAAGAGGCGATCCCGATGTACGAGAACGCGAAGCGCTTCCTCGGCGCACTGGTCGGCGGCCGCCTGCATACCGGCGTTTTCGGTGCCGACATGAAGGTATCGCTGGTGAACGACGGCCCCGTGACGATCATCATCGACAGCAGGGCCGGAGAGTGAACAGCGCGAGGGCCATCCCGCATACGTGGGATGGCCCTTGCTGCTCCAATACCACCCTTACCCGAAGTGGTCCGGAGTGGGATCACTGCTCACGGCAGCTGCTGTACCCGTGTGCTGTTGGGAGTGGTGCTTCCGACGTTCACGAGGATAGGATCACGATCGTTGCCACTGCCGGTGTACTTCACCTGCCCGTTCATATTCACATCCCTGCTGCTGTACGCGTTGGCCACCACGTTGTTCGGTGTGGAGCTTCCCACGGTCACCAGGATCGGGTCGCGGTCGTTGCCGCTCCCGGTATATTTCGTCGCGGCGTTGAATGTGGCGTCCCCCGCCCAGAGCACTTCAGCCGGGAACGTTCCGGGAATGCTCTTGCGTGCCTGCGTACCATACGTTGTCGTGGCACTGGTGGTAAGATCCACCGGAGTGGTCGTGGAGGACAACGCGATGGGTAGAGCCGTCATGGCCCCGAGGTGGTTACGGTGTCGCACCGCGACATGATAGTTGCCGGCGACGACCGCGAAGCCGACGGAGGATGAACCATCCAGGTCAACCACATGACCATCGCGCTGAAGCACGACGCTCCTGCTGGCGACAATGGAGCTCGGTGCGGCGCTGCTGCGAAGCTCCAGTATGACCCAATCCACGACCGCATCATTACCCGTGGTGGAAAGCACGACCGGTGCGATGCTCCCCGTTCCAGCCCCGACATGGGTGTAGCCCAGGCCCGGATACGGATCATTGAGCGGGAAAGCGGGCACGGTGCGCAGGGCATCGCTCATCAGGCCTGTTGCGTTGCTGTAGGGTCCTTCCAGGAAGACACGCGCTGAGACCCGGATCCTCGGTGTTCCCGTGCAGGTGCAGCCCGTGGAGATCGCATCAGCGAATGTGTCCACATTGCCGTCATCACAGGCCGCTCCAGGCTCCGGCCCGCCCGGGCAGAGGTCATTCGCATCACAGGTACCGTCGCCATCCGCGTCGGCGAATGTCCCTGCACAAGCGCAAGCCACATCGTAGATATCCCCTGTGGTGCATGCCTCGCCATCATCACAGGGGCCACCGATGGTGCAAGGGATGCTGGACAGGGCGCACACCGCATCGATGTCCGCACCCGGCGTAGCTCCAGAACATCCATCCGGAACATCAACGATCTGGATCGCGTCAAAGAAGAGTGTTCCGCTGGCAGCACCGGGAACACTGGCATCGATGTCAACGGATGCCGTGGCGCCCCCGATGCCACCGAACTCATAGTAGCCGTCCAGATCCGCATCGACCTTGCCCGCCGCAATGAGCGCATTGGTCGTGGACACGTCCAACGGCCGAAGTTCGATCGTACTCGCCTCGACCAGCTCACCGACCTCGAACACGAACAGGTCCGCATCGGACGTACCGGAATTGGTGAGCGTGTTGTTGGTGAAGAGGAGGTTCAAATGGCCGCCATTCCCCAGGGAGACGATCCCGAGATCACTGGCATCGATGAAGTCGGGCATCCCAAGCGCCATCGAGGAGTCGGTCCTGGTATTGCCCCCACAATTATTGAAATAGTCGAGCGCTGCGTCGGCGAAAGAGAGACCATCGGTGAAACAGGTCGAGCAGCCGATGTTGCCATTGAGTGCCCGGCATCCGGCATCATCGCAATCGATCACGCCATCGGCATCGTTGTCGACCCCGTCCGCGCAGGTTAAAGCCGTGTTCTCACCGATCAGATTGCCGCACGGGAAACCGCCGAGGCGATAGATGAACCCGCTGGTATTGCATACCCACGCCTGACCGGACGCGCAATCCAGGGCGAGGCCACTGATATTCGTTACTCCGGTCGGTAGTTGGAACTCTTCAGTCGGTGCTCCATCCGGAGTGTATTGGATGATGGTCTCCTCGTCGCCACTCACAACGAACAGCTGACCGGTCACCGGTGAGATCTCCAGGTCACCGTAGCCGACGTTGTAGCTGGTGATGAGATCGAACTGGTTGAGTACTGCCCCGGTGACGGGATCGATCTCCGCGATCAGATTGTCTGTGGCAGCGACCGGCTGATCGTCCTGCACCATGTATATGGTGTTGCGGATGGGGTGGTAGGCGCCGCCAACGACGTGACTCGCGCCAAAGGCGGAATTCAGCGTGGCGAGTACGGTCCCCGGCCCTTGGTTGACCCCATACACCTCACAGGGCCCGGTCTCCCCGTTGAAGACCATCAAACGCCCGGCCGGAACGGAGCCCGCCCCCAAGTTCAGGGCCTCAGGGCTCATTGTCAGGTCCACGTCGTTGGATGTGCCGCCCACCATGGGGATGGACCTGACAAAAACGCCCGCCGTGGTGTACTGGTAAATAACGGCCACATCGCAATCGTAAGCCCAGATGCGCGCGCTATCGGCGTCATAGGCCAGGCCACAGAAGCCGCCGGCGTTCGCGGGATCGAAGGAGTTGAGCAGGGTAAGCTGTGCGTGTGAAACGGTCCGCAGGCCGAGCACGCAGAGCAAGGCGAACAGGAGATGTGGGTAACGCATGGGTACGGGCTGGTTGGGTTCCGAAGAGCGACCATACATCGGGGGTCACCCGCCGGATGTGAACGATCACCGCGCAGAAGATCCCGCAGGTCAAAACTCCCGACCACGGGCAAGGGCATCAATCCCACATCCGGGGGAGGGTACTGTTGTGGAAACCGTGAGTGAAAGGCAGGATCGAAAAGGAGTTTCGTCAGCAAAGCAGAAGAGCGGCCCGCCGGCCGCTCCTGCTATGCGCTGCGCTCTGCTGCGAGCGCTTCAATCCGCTTGCGCCGCCACGTGCACGTTCACATGCACGTTACCGCTCGCGTCCGTGCCGGGTCCGATGCCCACCTTGCGGAAGTGCGGCGTATGTGGGATCGCACCTTCCTTGTAAGGGCTGTCGGTGCCATAGATACCCATGTCGGTGCCGTCGGTCCCAGCTCCTACCCCCGGGCAGGTACCCAGCAGGTGCAGGTCGTCGCTGAACTGATAATCCGTATCACCTTCGCTCACGAAGATGGTCTCCACCGGCACGCTAAGGATATTCCCGCTTTCGGTGAAGCCGCTCATATTGCTCACCAAGGCATCGCTCACGAGCAGGTTGTTGGTCATCGTCATGCCGCCGCTCTGCCAGAAGGGAGCGGAGGTGCGGGTGAATACGCAGTTGGAGACGTTGGCCCCCTGGCAGTTGCCCACACGTGTTCCGAGGCAAACACAGTTGTTCATCGTGAGGCCCCCTGTCTCGAACCCGGAGATCTCCGCACCCGTGCCTGCCTGGTAGTCGAAAATGCAACGCGTGAACTGCGCCGTAGCGTCCACGCCGTACAGGATGGCATTGAAGATGCACTCGGTAAAGGCCGAGGAAGAGGCGGCCGGTTCCACGGCACCCAGGGCTACCCGCTGCTGGAAGACACAACGGTGGAATTCCACGCCCTGCACGTCCTGGTCGCCGGCTCCGGTTCCCAGCCCGAAACACGTGTTGCTTCCTTCCGTGCTGAAACGGATGCCACTGAAGGAACTGCCGTTGGCGCCAGTAGTGAGGCGGAAGTAAGCGCTGCCGCTGGTACACAGGATGGTCGCACCGGTGGCGTTCGTACTGTCTCCATGGATGCCCGCGCCTGTGAAGTGCAGGGTCTTGTCCAAGGCGAACCCGTCGGGTACGAGGAAGGCCCCACCGCTCAGATAGATATCAGCATTGTTCTGCGCGGCGGTGATCGCCTCGGTGAGGTCAGTGAACACCTGCATCGTGCCCGCGTGTTGCACCACGATGCGTGGTTGTTGCGCGTGCGCCAATGCCGTTGCACCGATCGCTGCCGCACAAAGGATGTGTTTGAATGGGTTCATGTTCTTGGTGGCGATCATTGTTTCACGAATGGGATCCGGATCTGGCGGTCACCGTCCACAATGCGCACCAGGTAGGCTCCATGGGCAAGTGCGGAAATATCCCAGCTGCGTTGCGTGGTGCCCGATACGCTCCAGTTGCCCACGGCCTGCACCGTGCGACCGGTCGCGTCCAGGATGCTCACGTTCAAGCTCCTGGCCTGGGCCGCCTCCAAGCGTAGTCCAAGTTCTTCGGTAGCCGGGTTGGGGAACACCAGGTAGTTGCTCAGTCCCGGGATCTCATCCAGGCCGAGGAAATAGTTGAACGCGCTGCTCAAGGGGACGCTCCAGCCTCCGTCCGCATCGCGGAAACGGATGGTGAACTCGTGCGGGCCTTCGGTGGTCGGTACGGGCAGGTTGGCGAGCAGGTCCACAACACCGGCAGGTCCGATGGTGTTGCTCACGCGGTCCGCTATGGCTTCATCGATCCAGTACTCATAGCCAGTGATGACCCGCCATTGCGGATGAAGCCCACGGTATAAGGCACGCTCCGCTCACCGAGGACATCGATGGTGCGCGCCGTCACGGTCTGGTAGTTGATCGGCAGCGCGCTCGTGTTGAATGGAGCGGTGATCAACGGAGCGGTGCCAGGGGTAACGCTGGCGGTGACGGCACCATCCACGTCATCGTTGAACCAGTATTCGATCGCGTTCACCGTGGCGCCGCGTTGCACGAAATGCTCGGTCCATGGCGCGCCCCAATGTCCGTCGGCATCGCGGAACTGGATCGTAGCCAAGTGATGGCCGGTCGGCAATGTCGCGCTGTTCAGGACGAGGTCGGCCTCCACAACGGGAGCAGCGGTGAGATCTACTACGGTAACGGTCGACAGGTCATCATTGAACCAGTACCGGTATCCGTTGATGTTCTGGGCTTCCGCAACGCCAGCGATGAGCAGTGCGAGGCAAACGCCCAGGCCGTGGGTTGTTCGTTGGTTCCGCATGGCTCAATGGGGTTGGGCGGCGGCGCGTATCTGCACGGGCAGTTCACCGTTCCAGTTGGTGGCCGGATCGATGGCCGCCTGCTGGAAGTGCGGGTTGTAGGGCGCATTACCAGCCTTGTATGGCGCATGCGTCCCATACAGGCCGATGTCGGTACCATCGCTGCCTGCCCCGATGCCGGCGCTGCCCGCGGCCAGATGCAGGTCATCACCGAAGGTGTACCAATTGTCCGTTTCGTTCACGAAGAAGGTGCCTTGCGGAATGCCATAGATGTTGCTCGTCTCCGAACTGGTGTTCGAGTTGCTGAACATGCTCGCGCCACCCACCAGGCAATCGCTGATCTGCACACCGCTCACCTGCCAGAGCGGAGCCCCGTTGTAGGTGAAGACGCAGTTCTGCACGATCGCATACGCCGAATTCTGCAGACGCGCATCGAGGATCACGCTGTTCTTGAGGAACAAGCGCGAGAAACCGCTCAGCGTCTTGTGGTTCAGGATGCAGCGCGTGATGACGACCTCCCCCAGCCCTCCGGTCAGATTCTGGTTGGTACCGGTGGTGTGCATGATGCACTCATCGAAGGTGGCCGAGCCGGTGGACCCGCCATACCCGTTCAAATTGATCGCCCCCCGTTTGAACTCGCATCGCTGGAAGACCAACCCGGTGGGGTCATCATCGTCGACGCTTGTTCCATACAGCGTACCCCCGTCCGGGAGGAAGCCGATGCCGGTGTAGGTGCTTCCGCTGGCTCCCGTGGTGATCACCAGGTCCGAGCCGCTCCCGGTGATGTTGATGGAGGTCACACCCGTTACACCCGAACTGTCCGGATGTATGCCGGCACCGATGAAATGGAGGCGCTTGTCGAGCACGAGGTTGCCGGCCGCAGTGAAGACGCCGCCGCTCAAGTACAGCTTGTCACCGGGTTGCGCAGCGGCGATCGCGGCGAGCAGGTCCGTGTGCACGGTGGGATCACCACTTCCTTCTACGATGATGCGCGGCAATTGCGCCGCGAGTTCGTTGGACACCAGGGCGAGGGCCATGGATATCCCGAGTAGCATTCGGGGCATGTGCTGGGAGTTTTTCGGTTGTTCGGGTTTCAAGGGATACATCGGGGTGCTTGTCCGATGTGAACAGGATCGACCGGCGATGTGTACCGATCCGGACGATCAGCTATGCGCGAGCAAAGCTCCAGGCTCACATCCCAGGAATCAATCCCACATTCGGGGGGAATCCAGCCGGTGCAGAAAGCAGAAGAGCGGCCGATCGGGCCGCTCTTCCGGGTGAGAGGAAGGAGGGATCAGTTCTTCTGGAATCGCAGCGTGGCCTGCTGATCACCGCTCATGATGCGCAGCCCATAGGAACCGGCAGCGAGATCCGCGAGATCCCAGGTCCGCACCGCGGTGCCGGTCGGGTTCCAGGTCTCTTCCGCGCGCACCACGCGACCTGTCGCATCCAGGACGGCCAGGCGCAAGGAACCATGGTCCTTGTTGGTAAGCCGCAAGGCCAACTCACCATTCGTGGGATTGGGGAAGAGCAGCAGGTCGCTCACCGTGGGCAGTTCAGGCAGGCCCACGATGAACGAGAATTGTGACGTGAGCGGCACGCTCCATCCACTTTGCTCATCGCTGAACCGGATGGTGAACAAATGGTCACCCTGCGTCGTGTTCACCGGCAGGTCGGCGATCAGGTCCACCACGCCGGCCGGACCGATCGTACCCGGCGTACGCGCCGCGATCTCATCGTCGATCCAATATTCGTAGGCCCCCACGGAAACGCCACGCTGCACAAAATGCGTGCTCATCGGCACACCGTACTCGCCTATGCCGTCGCGCAGTTGGATCGTTGCGCGGTGGTATCCGGAAGGCAGGGCTGACGCTTCAAGGGAAGCGCTCAGTGTGTAGTCGCCCGTACCGGTCACGTCCACGTCGATAGCGTTCGCCGCATCGTCATCGAACCAGTAGCGATAGCCCGCCACGGCCGTGCCCCGTTGCACGAAGTGCGAACTCAGCGGCACGCCGTAGTCCCCGTTGCTGTCCTGGACCTGCATCGTTACCTTATGGTAGCCGGGTGCGAGCGCGGTCGCCTCGAGCACCGCGTTCAGGGTGTACGCACTGCTGCCGGATACGGGCACCTCGGTAGCGTTCGCCGCATCGTCATCGAACCAGTAACGGTAGCCCGTCACGGTCTGCGCCCGGGTGGCGCCCGCGGCACAGGCGATCAGCGCGCAGGCCATGGCGCAGCGCCCGATCGTTGATCTGATCATGTTCATGGCGCGATCAGTTGGGCTGGGTGGCCACCTGGATGGTAACGGGCAGGTCGCCGTTGGCGTCCGTAGCCGTGGCGATGTTCGCCTGGCGGTAATGCGGGTTGTACGGCACGTTGCCGGCCTTGGCGGGCGAGGAGCTTCCGTATATGCCGATATCGGTCCCGTCCTCCGCGCCGCCGACGCCACCGCTGCCGGGGGCCAGGTGCAGGTCGTCGGTGAACTGGAACGCGTTGTCCGTCTCGTTCACGAAAATGCTCGCGGTCGGTACGTTCAACTGGCAGTCGGTGATCACCTCACCGGACGAGTTCCCGGTGTATACGGCTGCGCTGAACAGGCAATTGTTCATGATGACGTTGTTGCTCTGGTACACCGGGGCGCTGCTCGTCAACGTGCAAATGCTGTTCTCGATCACCGCGCCTTCCGAATTGCGGCAGATCTCCTCGGTGAGGAACACGCAATGGCTCACGAAGAGGTTGCCGACCTGTCCGATGGTGCCCGTACCCGGCGCATTGCCGAAAACGCAACGGGTGAAGGTCGCGGAGGTGGTGTTTGCCGGCCCTCCGACGCCTCCATTGAAACTTTCGTTCACGATGCACTCGTCGAACGTGGTGCTGGAAGTCGAGAAACCATCCTGCGTGAAAGTGACCGGACACATCAAGCGGCAGCGCTGGAAGAGGATGTCCGTGGGGTTGTCGTCGGTGTCGCTGGAACCATACTGGATCCCTGCGGCGGCATTGAAGGCGATACCGGTAAAGGTGCTCCCGCTGGCGTCCGTGGTGATGGTGATCGAGCCCGTGGTCGTAGCGATCTCTGTGGTGCTGGTCACGTTCGTGCTGTCCGGATGTACCCCCGCACCGATGAAGTGCAGCGGCATGTCGATGGTGAACCCGGCCGTCGCGATGAAGGCCCCACCGCTGAAGTAGAGCTTGTCATTGGGCTGCGCCGCGGAGACGGCCGCGGCGATGTCGGTGAAGACCTGCGGTTCGCCGCTTCCCTGCAAGACGATGCGCTGCATCTGCGCATGAAGAGCGCCGCTCAAGAAGCAGGCGGCCGTAAGGGTGATGAGTGCGTTTCGTTCCATGGTATGAGGGTTGTTGTTGTTTTCTCTGGGATCCGATCCGTGCTTCAGGACACCAGCCCGGATTTTAATGCCTTCGCTACCGCCTCGGTGCAATTGCGCACGTCCAGCTTCTGGTAGATCTTCTTCACGTGCGTGCGCACGGTCTCGAAACCGATACCGAGTTTGTCCGCCACCATTTTGTAGCTCAGTCCGGCGACCAAGCCTCCCAGGACCTCTGATTCGCGCGGGCTCAGGCTAACGGAAACCGCGTTGTGCCCGTCTTCCGGCAGCACACGGAGCATGACCCTTCGGCCAATGCGCTCGGGGATCAGGACAACTCCCCTGGCCAGCGCATGGATCGTGGCCAACAATTCGTGTGGCTCCCCTTGATGAAGAACGTAGCCTTCCACATTCCCGATCGCCTCTTCGCGGGACTGGTCGCCAGGGGGCAGCACGGCGAGCATCAGTCGCACGGGGTGTGCGGGCTGGATATCGTGAAGGGAGGAGGGGCGTAAGGCAAGCTCCATGGCGCTGTTGTTATCCCCTTATCGGGGCTCACCCGATGATGTGAACGAACCAGGCGAAAATTCCCGCTGTTCACATTCCTCCACCTCCCCGATATGCTGCTGGAACGACCTGCGGGCATGCGTTCCGGAACCAGATGTGCAAGACCTGTCATATACCCGATCTTCGCTGCCGCTCGGAACAGCATGGGGCAACGGATCTCGATAACCCTCTCCACATCGGACTCCTCCTGGGTGGACGGCTTGCGCCGGAACGACCCGGCGGCGATGCGCGGCTTGTACAAGGCACACTTTCCGGCCGTGCGACAGTACGTGCTGCAGAACAGCGGCACGGTGAGCGACGCTCAAGATGTCTTCCAGGAAGCGGTGATCATCCTGTGGATGAACGCGAAACAAGGTCGGCTCTCCACGGGAACGGAGAACGGCCCCGGCGGTTTCCTGTTCCGGGTGGCGAAGAACAAATGGCTGGACGTGGTCCGGTCCGCAGCGCACAAGCACATGAAAGTGGTGCATAACGACCAGGTGCTCGAGCACCGCAGCGATGCGCCCGATGACATCGAGGAGCGCATCACGCGGCTACGTGGTGTCTATGAGAAGCTCGACGACAAGTGCCGTACCATCCTGGACCAGTACTACTACGAACGCAAGGACCTCGCGACCATCGCCGCAGGCATGGGCGTCGAGGAGGACAGCATCCGCACGATCAAATACCGCTGCATGATGAAGCTGCGTGCGTTCCGCACGGCCATCAGCGGTGAAGAAAGCGAAGCATCATGATCCACGGCACACTGGACCGACCCACCTTCGAGGCCATCGAAGCCTACGTGCTGGAGCGCATGACGCCGGAGGAGCGTACGGCGTTCGAGCAGCGCCTGGCCGGTGACGCATCGCTGCGGGCGGAAGTGGAATTGGAACGCGAGAACATCGAAGCCGTGGAACTGGGCGGACTGTCGCGCATGCTCATGGGTATCGCGCAAGAAGAACGCGATGAGGAGCGCATGGCGGTGAACTGGCCACGCGTCCTGAAATACGCCGCCATGGTCGCGGCCATTGTCACCGGCGCCATCTGGTGGATGGTGCGGACACCGCTGAACGAACGGCTGTACGCGGAACACTTCACACCGGACCCGGGCCTTCCCGTGACCATGGGCATCACGGACGATCCCGCCTTCGCCGATGCGATGGTCGCCTACAAACTCGGTGATCTTGCCGAGGCACGGACCAAATGGGAGCCGCTGCTGGCCAGCGCGCCCACGAATGACACCTTGCGCTACTACATTGCCAGCGCATGGCTGGGCGAGAAGAACACCGCGAAGGCGGTCCCGCTGCTGAGCACCGTGGCGAACGAGCCCGGCTCGGCCTTCCGCGACCGGGCCCGGTGGTACCTCTTCCTGGCCCATGTGCGCGATGGCGACATCAATGCGGCGCGCGCCCTGGAAATGGACAGCGACCCGGTCCATGCCGACCGCGCACGGATCATCCTGGAGCAATTGCGCGATTAGCGCTCCGCCCCGTCCTTTTCGGTGTTCTGCTGCTCGCGACCACGTTGGCCGCCGCGCAGCATCCTGATGCGTTGACCAAACGCCACGCGCGGATCAATGACCTGTACCAGGCCGAGAAGTACGCGGAGACGATCCGGGAGA
>Ga0073899_10003736_pt1 | contig 13435 bp, 6 predicted proteins | sample KloWWTmetaKNB5Ph_FD_88975 | JGI IMG/M metagenome (GOLD analysis project Ga0073899, IMG submission 88975) | Active sludge microbial communities from Klosterneuburg, Austria, studying microevolution and ecology of nitrifiers - Klosterneuburg... | ecosystem: Engineered > WWTP > Aerobic digester >... | reverse complement strand
GTGATGAAGAACTATTCCGACACCGCCGACGAGTGCGGCAGCACCTCGCTCAACGACATCACGAACGGCGTGGGCGTGTTCGCCGACGTGGCGGCGCTGCGCAACTCGCTGGGCGCGGACATGGTGGCGCTGCAGCGCAGCGGCGACGACTTCGCCGGCTGCGGCATCGCCTGGATCGGCGGCGGCGGGCAGGGCGGCACGACCGGGATGGCGGCGAGCGCCAACGTGATGTACTCGATGACCACCGGGTGCACGGCCGGCTGCGAGATCGTCTTCATCCACGAGCTGGGCCACAACATGGGCAGCATGCACGACCGGCTCACCGTCATCTCGCAGGGCTCGGGCACGCTGGGTTACGGCGTGTTCAGCTACTCCTTCGGGCACGGCGCCTGCACCACGCTCGCCTGCGACTCCAACGTGACCTATTGCGTGAACCCGCGCTGCTCGCCGCTGAACGTGAACGTCGATTTCGGCACGGTGATGAGCTACCTGCAGCCGCGCGTCTACAAGTTCTCGAACAGCGCCCTCGCCTGCGGCAACTCGAACCTGCCCTGCGGCATCGCCGTGGGCCAGCCCAACGAGTCGCACAACGTGTTCTCGATCAACCAGACGGCGCCGATCATCTCCGCGATGAAGCCCACGGTGTTCACGGGCCTGCCGGGGACGCTCCAGTTCTCCGCGGCCGCCTACTCGGTGAGCGAGGGCAATGCGCTCCTCACGATCAACGTCACGCGCGTGGGCGGCACGGCGGGCGCGGTCTCGGTCGCCTTCGCGACCTCCGACGGCACGGCCACGGCCGGGACCGACTATCTCGCGGCCGCCGGCACGCTCAACTGGGCCGACGGCGACGCCGGGAGCAAGACCTTCAACGTGACGATTCTCGCCGACGCGGTCACCGAGGGCACCGAGAGCTTCAACCTGGCGCTCACGGGCGTCACCGGCGCGGCGCTGGGCGGCCCGGCCACCGCGACCGTCTCGATCCTCGAGCCGTGGCCGGCGGGCGGCACCTTCCCGGCCGGCTGGGCGACCTCGGCGGGGGCGAACGCCGGCTGGGCGGTGGCGGGCGACTCCACCTTCGAGGGCGCGGCCTCGCTCAAGTCGGGCGCGATCGGCAACAGCCAGCGCGCCGACGTGGAAGTGACGGTGGCGACCCAGGCCGGCACCGTGAGCTTCGCGCGCCGCGTGAACAGCGAGTCCAACTTCGACTTCCTGCGCTTCTATGTCGATGGCGTGCTGCAGGGCGAGTGGAGCGGCGCCATCGACTGGAGCGTCGTCTCCTATCCCGTGGCCGCGGCCGGCGTGCACACCTTCCGCTGGTCGTACCAGAAGGACGAGAGCGTGGCCGGCGGCCTCGACGCGGCCTGGATCGACGCCGTGGCCCTGCCCCAGCTCATGCAGGCGCGCGCGGACGCCAACGCCGACGGCAAGAGCGACCTCTTCTGGCGCGACGCCTCCGGTGGCTTGTCGTGGTGGCACATGAACGCCAACGCCATCGCGCAGGCGAACTACTTCTTCGTGGGGCCCGAGTGGCAGGTGCGCGACGTGGCCGACCTCAACGGCGACGGCAAGGCCGACCTCGTCTGGCGCCGCAGCTCCGACGGCGCGGCCTACCTGTGGACGCTCGACGGCATGACGATCACCGGCTTCGCCGACCTCGGCATCGTGGGGCTGGAGTGGACGCTCGTGGGCAGCGCCGACTTCAACGGCGACGGCAAGGGCGACATCCTGTGGCGCCGCAACGACGGCACGGTCTACGTGTGGCTCATGAACGGCGGCGCGATCACCGGCCAGGCCATCCTCGGCACCATCGGCAACGAGTGGCAGATCCAGGACATGGCCGACTTCGACGGCGACGGCAAGGCCGACATCCTCTGGCGGCGCGGCACCGACGGCACGCTCTACACCTGGTTCATGAACGGCACGGCGGTGAGCGCCCAGGCCACCGTGGGCGCCCTCGACCCGGCCGTGTGGACCTTCGCGGGCGCCGGCGACTTCAACGGCGACCGCCGCGCCGACATCCTGTGGCGCTCCAGCACCGGCGAGCTCTACCAGTGGTTCATGAACTGGCACGTGATCCAGGCGCAGGGCTCGCTCGGCAACCCGGGCCTCGACTGGAGCGTGGTCACCGCCGCGGGCGACTACAACGGCGACTCGCGCGCCGACATCCTGCTGCGCCACACCAACGGCTCGATGTTCCTGTGGATGATGAACGCGGGCGCCATCGCCGCCAGCGGCCCTGTTTCCGCCCCGGGCGGCACGTGGGCCGTGGTCGCCCCGTGAGGCCCTAGGCGGAAGCCTCCACCACCAGCGCGACGCGGGGCACCCAGGCGGCCCCCGTCGCGCCGCCGTCGTGGCGGTCGATGCCGCGCAGCGGCGCGTGCGCCGACTCGCCGAAGGCGGCCCGCACGACCCTTGCGAACCCCGCCAGGCGCAGCGTCTGCGCCAGCGTGGCGAAGTCGTACAGGAAGCGGTGGCCGTCCATGTGGAAGCCGTTGTTGATCATGATGGCCGGGGTGAACGCCTCGCCGGGCGCGAGCCGCCCATAGGGGTCGCGCGTCTCGCCCACGTGGCGCAGGCGGTGCGGCAGCTGCACCGTCTCCCAGTCGGCGAAGGCGAGCTCGTTGCGGTAGAGCGCGACCACGCTCTCGAGGTCCGGCACCTGGATGCGCAGGACGCCCGCGGGCGAGAGCACGCGGCGGCACTCGCGCGCCATGGCGAGCCCTTCCTGGCGCGTGAAGTGCTCGAAGAACTGCTCGGAGGCGATGAAGTCCACCGACGCATCCGGCAACGCGGCCAGCGCGTCGAACGCGTCGAGGCGGATCACGCGCGGGTCCTCGGGCGCGTCGTAATGGCGGCCGTCGCCGCCGTCCACGTTGATCCAGCCCTCGAGCGGGAACCCGCCGGCGCCGAGGTTCAGCTTGCGCGAGCCGGCGGCGCCAAGCCGCGCCAACTCACCGTCGCGCCGGTGGCTCTCGAGCTCGCGGTCGGCCAGCACGGCTTCCCCGCCGGGCAGCGGGCCGCCCAGGCGCAGCAGCCGCGCGTCGAGCCACACGCCCCACCCGCAGTCGCCGGCCTTCTCCGGCGCGGCCTCGAGGCGAAGCACGCGGCCCGCGCGTCCCGCCTCCACGAGAACGGCGCCCTCGTGCCAGCAGCGCTGCGCGGGGTCGGATGCGTCCACCGTCGCGGCGAACCGCTCGTCGTTGTCCAGGATCGCGCGGAAGCGCGTCGGAACGAAGTCCGCCCGGCCCCAGGTATCAGGCAGCAGCCCGTAGCGGAAGCCGAAGTGCAGGGCCTCGCCCGGCAGCGTGAACGCGAGCGCGTGGCCGGGGGCGGCGTAGAGCCCGGCGGCGTGCCGCTCGCCGACGGCGACGGTGAGCGCGCCCGTGGGCCCAGGCGCCGCGGGAGCCGCCAGGCCGAAGCCCGCCCGGAGCCGCGCGGCGAGGTCGATGCAATCGATGATCTTCATGTGCCGAATGAATGCGAGTGCGCGACAATGGTCCACCAGCGTCATTCGCCAATGGGAGAGCCTTCATGATCGCACGCGGCCTCGCCGGCTTCCTTTTCCTGCTGCTCGCCCTCGCCGTGCCCGAGGCCCGGGCGCTGCCACCGGTGCCCGCCGACTCGAACGGCGACCGCCGGTCGGAGCTCCTGTGGCGCGCGGTGCCGCCCGCGACCGGCGTGTCGTGGTGGATCGTGAACGGCGCCACGGTCACCGCCTCGGCCTACCACGAGGCCGGCCAGGAGTGGCAGGTCGCGGCCGCGGCCGACGTGACGGGCGACGGCAAGAGCGACCTCGTCTGGCGGCGCGCGAGCGACGGCGCCGCCTTCCTGTGGGTCCTCGACGGCACCACGCCGACGGCCTTCGTGGACATCGGCATCGCGGGCGGCTACCAATGGGAACTCGCGGGCGCAGGCGACCTCGACGGCGACGGTGACGCGGACCTCGTGTGGCGCAAGTCCGACGGGCTGGTGTGGACCTGGCTGATGCAGGCCGGCGCCATCGCGTCCCAACAGTCCTTTCTTGGCCTGGACCCCGGCTGGCCCATTCGTGCCGTGGCCGACATGGACGGCGACGGCAAGGCGGACCTCGTGTTCCACCAGGCGATCACCGGGGAGGTGGTGGTGTGGTTCATGGACGGCCAGGTCGTGCGGGGCGCCTCGATCGCCGGCGCGCTGCCCCCGGCGGAATGGACGCTCGCCGCCGCCGCCGACGCGAATGGCGACGGCCGCGCCGACCTCGTCTGGCGCCACGCGTCCGGGGACACGTGGGTGTGGCTCATGGACGGCGCCTCGTTCGTGTCGGGCGCGTCCCTCGGCAACCCGGGCACGGCGTGGTCGATCCGTGCCGTGGGCGACTTCGACGGCGACGGCAAGGCCGACCTCGTCTGGCGGCACGCAGACGGCTCCCTGTACTTCTGGAAGCTCGACGGCGCCGCGGTGAGCGCGATGCAGCCGCTGCCCGACCCCGGCGCGGCCTGGGAGTTGACAGGGCCCTAGCGGGATCGCCGCCGTCGCGGAATAATCGCGTGCCCCGGGTGTTCCCCCGGGGATGCGGGCGACCCGCCCGCGCGAGCACCGAGAGGAGAACGCGATGACCGCACGCTGCCTCGCCGCCGTCCTGCTGCTGCTCCTTCCCCTCGCCGCCCTCGATGCCCGGGCCGCGCTCACGATCTGGCAGGTGACCCTCGAGGCGGCGCAGGAGGTGCCCCCGACGGGGAGCGCCGCCACCGGCAAGGGCGTCGTCACCTACGACGACGCCACCAACGCCATCCGCTGGTCGTTCCACTACAAGGGCCTGGGCTCGGCGGCCACCGCGGCCCACTTCCACGGCAACGCCGCGCGCGGCGTGAACGCGGCGGTGAAGATCGGGCTGGGGACGGTGTCGGGCACCTCGGGCTCCATCGCGGGCTCCTCGACCGTGCTGGAAGCCGACGAGGCCGCGCTGCTTTCCGGGCAGTGGTACGTGAACCTGCACACGACGGGCTTCCCGGGCGGCGAGATCCGCGGCCAGCTCGACGCCGTGGTGACCAGCGTCACCTTCGACGTCTTCCTCGAGGGCGCGCAGGAAGTGCCCGCGACGCAAGCGCCGGGCGGCGGCTCGGGCACGGCGGTCGTCAATACCACCGCCGACACCATCACGCTCAACCTCGCCTTCTCCGGCATGTCGGGCACGCTCACGGGCGCGCACCTGCACGGGCCGGCGGCGCGCGGCACGAACGCCGCCGTGAAGCATTCCATCGGCTTGACGAGCCCCATCACGAACGTCGTGAACTACGCGGCCGGCGACGAGCTGGATATCCTGCACGGCCTCTGGTACGCGAACCTGCACACGGCCGTCTTCCCTGGCGGCGAGGTGCGCGGGCAGCTCGATTTCGGCGGCCAGGGCCCGAAGCCGCTCATCGTGGTCAAGTCGGGCAACGGCACGGGCACGGTGGCGAGCGATCTTCCCGGCATCGACTGCGGCGCCACCTGCAACGCCTCCTTCCCGCACGGCAGCGTGGTGACGCTCACCGCGACGCCGGCCCCGGGCTCGCTCTTCGGCGGCTGGGGCGGCTACTGCAGCGGCATGCAGGCGACCTGCCAGCTCACGGTGGACATCACGAAGAACGCGCAGGCGCGGTTCTTCCAGCCGCTCGTGCACGCCGACACCAACGACGACCGCAAGTCGGACCTCGTGTGGCGCGAGGCGCCGCCGGCCACGGGCCTCTCGTGGTGGACCATGAACGGCGCCGCGCTCTCCGGCGCCAATTACTACGACGTGCCCCCCGAGTGGGTGGTCGTCGACGCCGCCGACGTGACGGGCGACGGCAAGTCCGATCTCGTCTGGCGCAACACGGCCAACGGCTTCACCTTCCTGTGGGCGCTGAACGGGCTCGCCCCCAGCGCGTACTTCAGCCTCGGCGTCCTGGACCCGGCCGTGTGGACGCTCGCCGGGGCCGGCGACCTGGACCGCGACGGACGCGCGGACCTCGTCTGGCGCAACGCCGACGGCACGATTTACGCGTGGCTCATGAACGGCGGCGCGATCGCCGGGCAGGGCGTGGTCGCGAACCCCGGCACCGACTGGGTCCTCGCGGACATCGCCGACATGGATGGCGACAACAAGGCGGACCTCGTCTTCCGCCACGCGACGACGGGGCAGGTCTACGTGTGGCTCATGGACGGCACGGCCATCGCGGGGTCTGGGAGCGCGGGCACGGTCCCGCCCGCCGACTGGTCGCTCGTGGCCGCCGCCGACTTCAGCGGCGACGGCAAGGCCGACCTCCTCTGGCGCCACACTTCCGGCGACACCTGGGTGTGGCTCATGGACGGCACGGCCTTCGTCTCCGGCGGCTCGATCGGCAACCCCGGCCTCGCGTGGTCGATCCGCTCGGTGGGCGATTTCGACGGCGACGGCAAGGCGGACATCCTGTGGCGGCACACGGACGGCACGACCTACTTCTGGAAGATGGATGCCGCCGCGGTGAGCGCGTTCCAGCCGGTCGCCAATCCTGGTGGCACCTGGGGGACCGTCGCCCCGTAGGCGACGGGCCCGGGCGGCCTTCCACGCCGCGCCGTACGCCGCGGTTGCATCGCGGCGCGGCGCGGCGTAGCGTGTCGGAACCGTTCGCCTCCCCGGTGGGCGGCCTCCGCCATCGCCGCAGTCGGCCGGGAGGTGCCATGGCCATTTCCCCGGATTCCGCTTTCCCGCACCGGAAGGATCGCCTGCGCGGCGATTCGCGCAACCTCCGCTCGCCCCAGGACGCCCCGCACTAGCCCGGCCGCAATCCGCGGCTGCGATGCAGCGCGCGACCAAGCGTTCCCCGCTCCGGCGGTGGAGCGCCGTCCATGCAGGGCTCGAGAGGGGGGCGACCGATGAAGACGCACGCGAAGGTTCCGCATCCATTGCGCACGCTGGCCGCGGCTCTCGTCACCGCAGCGGCCCTTTTCGCATCCCCGCCCGCGGCGGCGCTTGCGCCCATCACCAACCTGTCGCAGCTCGCGGCGGGCGAGCAATTCACCTGTGCCCTGACGACGACGGGCGGCGTGAAGTGCTGGGGGGAAAACAACTCGGGCGAAGTCGGGGACGGCTCAGGCACGATGCGCACGATCCCGACGGACGTCACGGGGCTCGCGAGCGGCGTCGCCGGCATCGTCGCGGGGCTCAACCACGCCTGCGCGCTCACCACCGGGGGGGGCGTGAAGTGCTGGGGCCGCAACGACGGCGGCCAGCTCGGCGACGGCACGACCACGAATCGCCCCGCGCCGGTGGATGTGACCGGGCTCGCGAGCGGCGTCGCGGCCATCGCGGCGGGGCGCTACCACTCCTGCGCCGTGACCACGGGCGGCGGCGTGAAATGCTGGGGCTTCAACGCCAATGGCCAGCTTGGCGACGGCTCGACGGCGCAGAGCCTTGCGCCCGTGGACGTCTCCGGGCTCGCGACGGGTGTGGCCGCCATCGATGCCGGAAACCTGCACACGTGCGCGCTCACGACCGCCGGCGGCCTGAAGTGCTGGGGCGCGAACGGCAGCGGGCGGCTGGGCGACGGGACGACGACGGAGCGCCATGCCCCGGCCGACGTGGCCGGGCTCGCGAGCGGGGTGGCGGCCGTCGTCGCGGGCGAAAGCCACACCTGCGCGCTCACCACGGGCGGCGGGTTGAAGTGCTGGGGTTATTCGGGAAACGGACGCATCGGCGACTACTCCTTCACCGACCAGCACGCGCCGGCGGACGTGATGGGCCTCGGCAGCGGCGTGACGGCCGTCGCGGCGGGCCTGGGCCATACCTGCGCGATCACCACGGGCGGCGCGATGAAGTGCTGGGGGTACAACGGACTCGGGCAGGTGGGTGACGGGGTGGCCGGCGACCGCTTCCTGCCGACGGACGTCTCCGGCCTGGCGAGCGGCGTGACGGCCATCGCGACGGGCGACTTCCACACCTGCGCCGTCATGGCGGGTGGCGGCGCGAAGTGCTGGGGCGGCAATTCGTTCGGCCAGCTGGGGCACGGCGCCAGCGCGGGCCGGCACGAGCCGGTGGACGTGACCGGCCTCGCGGGCGGGGCGACGTTCCTCGCGGCGGGCGGACAGCACACTTGCGCCGTCGCCTCGGGCGGAGGCGCCCGATGCTGGGGCTACAACGCCATCGGCCAGCTGGGCGACGACACGTCGATCAATCGCCTCGCGCCGGTGGACGTGTCGGGGCTCGCGAGCGGTGTCGCGGCGCTGGCAGCGGGCGAAAACCACACCTGTGCGCTCACCACGGGCGGGGCTGCGATGTGCTGGGGCTACAACGGCGACGGCCAGCTCGGGGATGACTCGACGACGCTTCGGTTGGCGCCCGTCGGCGTCTCCGGGCTCGCGAGCGGCGTCGCGGCGCTGGCGGCGGGTGACAACCACACCTGTGCGCTCACCACGGGCGGCGGGGTGAAGTGCTGGGGGCGCAACAACCTCGGGCAGCTCGGTGACGATTCGACGACCGGGCGCCTGGCGCCCGTGGACGTCACGGGCCTGGGGAGCGGCGTGGCCGCCATCGCGGCGGGGGCTTCGTTCACGTGCGCGCTCACCACGGCCGGCGCGATGAAGTGCTGGGGCGGCAACGGCTCCGGCCAGCTCGGCGACGGCACGACCACGAGTCGCGGCACGCCGGGGGACGTCTCGGGCCTCGCGACCGATGTCTCGGCCATTGCGGCGGGTGCGAACCACGCGTGCGCCGTCGTGGCGGGCGGCGGCGCGAAGTGCTGGGGCTTGAATTCGAACGGGCAGCTCGGGGTGGGCCTCTATACCGTCCACCACACGCCGGCGGACGTGTCGGGCCTCGCGAGCGGCGTGGCCAGGCTCGGTGGCGGCAACATCCATACCTGCGCGCTCACGACGGGCGGGGGCGTGAAGTGCTGGGGAGCCAGCCTGGTGGGCCAGGTCGGCGACGGAACGACCGAGACGCGATTGGCGCCGGTCGACGTGACCGGGCTCGCGAGCGGCGCTACCGCACTCGACGTGGGCGCGAACCACGCGTGCGTCCTTGCCACGGGCGGCGGCGTGAAATGCTGGGGCGCCAATCAGTACGGTGCCCTGGGCGACGGCACGGCCGGCATCCGCCCCCTGCCCGTCGACGTGCTCGACCTGGACCGCGAGCCCGACCCGTTCGGCTTCGCGTCGCAGGACGCGGTGCCCGCGGGCAGCCTGCGCACTTCCGGCACGATCGTCCCGGCCGGCTACGAGGCATCCGCCGCCATCTCCGTCGCGAACGGGGAATACGGCATCGGATGCGCCGGTTTCACCGCCGTCGCGGCGTCGATCGCGCCGGGGCAGTCGGTGTGCGTTCGCCATACGGCCTCGGCCTCGCCGGGGGCCTCGGTCGTCACGACGCTCACGATCGGAGGCGTGGCCGGCACCTTCACCTCCACGACGGAACTCGCCCCGCAGGCGATCACCTTCGATCCGATCGCCGACCGCGTGCTGGCTGACGGCGCCTTCGCGGTCTCGCCGACGGCGACATCGGGGCTCGCGGTCTCGCTCGCCACGGCGACGCCGGCGACCTGCTCGGTGTCGGGCTTCCTCGTCACGCCGCTGGCTGACGGCCTTTGCACCCTGGATGCCGACCAGGCTGGCGACGCGACTTTCGCGCCGGCGCCGACGGTGACGCGCAGCTTCAGCGTGCTGGGCGACACGGTCCCGGACGGCTTCGCCTTCGCGGGCGCCCCCGGCGTCTCGCCCGGGGCCATCGTGACGAGCGAGGCCATCGTGGTGGCGGGCATGAATGCGCCGGCGGCGATCGCGGTGACCGACGGCAGCTACGCGATCGGCTGCGCCGGCGCGTTCACCACGGCCGCGGGGAGCATCGCGCCGGGCCAGTCGGTCTGCGTGCGCCACGCCGCCGCAACCGCGTTCGCGACGCCGACGACCACCACGCTGACGATCGGCGGCATCGAGGGCGCCTTCACCTCGACGACGATGGCCGAGCCGGTCCTGCCGCCGGCTCGCGGCGACGCCAACGGCGACCGCAGGGCCGATCTCTTCTGGGCCGACGGCCCGGCGGTGTCGTGGTGGCTGATGGATGGCGCGACGCTGCAGAACGCGACCTACTTCGAGGCCCCGGCGGGCTGGTCGGTCAAGGACGTGGGCGACATCGACGGTGACGGGCGCGCGGACCTCCTGTGGCGGCGCGACGCGGACGGGGCCACCTACGCCTGGCTGGTCTCGGGCACCGGCTTCGCCGGGTTCGTGGACCTCGGCGTGGTTCCCACCGATTACGCGCTCGTGGGCGCGGCCGACCTCGACGGCGATGGGCAGGCGGACCTCGTCTGGCGCTCGGCGGCGGGGCTGGTCTATGGCTGGCTCATGGACGCCGGCGCCGTGTCGTCCCAGGGCGCGATCGCGCATCCCGATGTCGCCTGGACGCTCGTCGACATGGCAGACATGAACGGCGATGGCCGTGCCGACCTCGTGTACCGGCACGCGACCACCGGCGAAGTCTGGGTGATGGCGATGAACGGCCTCGCGATCGCGAGCCAGGCAAGCGCGGGAACGCTCGACTCGGCAGGATGGCATCTGCTGGCGGCGGCCGACTTCGACGGCGATGGCCGTGCCGACCTGCTGTGGCGGAGCGCGGCAGGCGACACCTGGGTGTGGAAGATGGACGGCGCGACGTTCGTCGCCGCGGGCGGCCTGGGCGACCCCGGCGCGGCATGGTCGGTCCGCGCCATTGGCGATTTCGACGGTAACGGCAAGGCCGATCTCGTGTGGCGGCACGCCGACGGCACCACCTACCTGTGGCTCATGGACGGGCTGGCAGTCGCGAGCTACCTGCCCGTGGCGAACCCCGGCGGCGCCTGGGAGATCGTGGCGCCCTGAGCCGGTCGAGCGCGGCGGCCGGGAGCCGGAACTCGCGGCGAAACGCGGAACTGCTGTATCGTTCGGGACGGCGCCCGGCACCGGCCCGGAGTCGCATGCCCGTGCGACCAGAACAACGACAAACCTGACCCTCCCAGGGAGGACTCGATGATCGCTCTTCATCACCGGTCGGCGAGGGCATGGCGTGCTGCCGTCGCCGCGATCGCGATGGCCGCGCTGCCCGTTTCCGCGCGCCTGCTTCCCAATCTCGACGCGTTGGCGGATTCCACGCCCGCGCCTGCGACCAAGTCCGCGCGGGAAGAGGGCCGCGTCTCGCGCATGCACCTCGACGAGCGCCTCGGCACGCCCAGCTTCCTCTGGGTGCGCCCCGGCGCCACGATCGGCGGGCGCAAGTCCATGGCCGGCCTCGCGCCGCAGGAAGCCGCGCGGCGAACGCTCCAGGGGCTCTCCGACCTCTACGGCATGAGCCCGGCGGAAGCGGCGGCTGCCGAGGTGAAGACGGCCGAGCGCCTGGCCGGCGGCGGCCACCTCGTGCGCTTCCAGAACCGGCTGGACGGCATCGAGGTCTTCCGCGAATCGGCCGCCGTGATCCTCTCGGAATCGATGCAGCCCGTCGCGATCGGCGGGCGCCTCGGCCCCACCACGCGCGCGGCGAAGCTCGCGAAGTCGGCGAAGGCGCCGTTCACCCTCTCGGCCGCGCAGGCCATCGCCGCGGCGCTGGGCGACTACGACTTCGGCCCCGAGGTGGTGGGGGCGCTGCGTCCGGTGGCGCAGACGCCGGCCACCGCCGCGAGCGTGGCCGCGGGCTACCAGTACTTCGCCGCGCCGAGGGACCTGCTGAGCCCCGACGGCGCGCGCCTCGACGAGGCCGCGCGCGCCAAGCGCGTGTGGTTCCCCTGCCCGGCGGGCTCGTGCCGGCGTGGTACGTGGAGCTGCAGATGCGCGAGACGCGGCTGCCGGGCCTCGATTACTACGGGTTCGTGATCGCGGCGGACGACGGGCGCCTGCTCTTCCGCAACAACCAGTCCGCCCATGCCGCGTTCACCTACCGGGTGTACGGGGAGACGACGGGCGTGAACCTGCCGCTGCCGAACCCCGTGGGCCGCGGCGCGACTCCCCACCCGACGGGGCTTAACGACGGCTTCGTGCCGCCCTTCGTGCCCGCGAACCTCGTGACGCTGCAGAACGGGCCCATCTCCACCAACGACCCCTGGCTTCCCGACGGCGCCACGCGCACCGACGGCAACAACGTCACCGCCTTTTCCAACCGCTTCAATTCCGGCACGGCGCAACCCGGCGGCGACGGGCTGGACGTCGACCCGGCGGAGTGCAACACGGCCGTCGCGGCGACCGCGGACTTCCGCGCCTGCACGACCGCGCCCGCCACCTTCGACCACGCCTACGACCACAACGCCGAGCCCCTCGCCAACAAGACGCAGTCGGCCGCCGCGGTGACCAACCTCTTCTACATGGTCAACTGGCTGCACGACTGGTTCTACGACGCGGGCTTCAAGGAGGCCGACGGCAACGCCCAGTTCGACAACTACGGCCGCGGCGGCCTCGGCGGCGACCACATGAAGGCGCAGGCCCAGGACAACGCCGGCGTGAACAACGCCAACATGCTCACGCCCTCCGACGGCGCGCGCCCCCGCATGCGCATGTACGTCTTCCAGGGGCGGGCCTACTCGTCGCTCACGGCCACGCCGGGCGGCCTTTATGCCTCGGGCACGGCTTCCTTCGGGCCGTCGCTCTTCAACGTCACGGCCGAGCTCGTGCTCGCGGTGGATGCGACCCCCAACACGGCCGACGCCTGCACCGCGCTCACGAACAACGTCGCGGGCAGGATCGTGCTCGTCGACCGCGGCACCTGCACCTTCGCCATCAAGGCGCAGAACGTGCAGGCGGCGGGCGGCGTCGGCATGATCCTCGCGAACAACGTCGGCGGCGTTCCTCCCCCGGGCCTGGGCGGCACCGACCCGTCGGTCACCATCGGCTCGCTGTCCGTCACGCTGGAGTCGGGCAACACGCTCAAGACGGCGCTTTCGGGCGGCGCGGTGTCCGTGACGATGACGCGCACCAAGGACCCCGACCGCGACGGCGCGCTCGAAAACCAGGTCATCGCCCACGAGTGGGGCCACTACATCAGCAACCGCCTCATCGCGGACGCGAACGGCCTGGGCACCAACCACGCCCGCGGCCTGGGCGAGGGCTGGGCCGACTTCCACTCGCTCCTCATGACGCTGAAGGAGGGCGACCCGCTCGGCGGCGTGTACGCCATGGGCGGCTACGCGGCCGACGGCGCGGCCATCGCCGGCAACACCGTGCCCAACCCGGCGCACTACTCGGGCTTCCGTCGCTACCCGTACTCGAGCGACCTCGCGAAGAACCCGCTCACCTTCAAGCACATCGCCGACGAGAACGCGTTGCCGGCGAGCCCGCCGCCCAACGGGGGCGGGCTGAACTCGCAGGTCCACAACACGGGCGAGATCTGGGCCTCCATGCTCTGGCAGTGCTACACGGCGATCGCCGGCGACGGCGGGCGACTCTCCTTCGCGCAGGCGCAGGACCGCATGAAGCGCTACCTCGTGGCCGGCTACAAGCTCAC